>Ga0335072_10009627_pt1 | contig 13934 bp, 9 predicted proteins | sample Lox_Sample_21_FD_206725 | JGI IMG/M metagenome (GOLD analysis project Ga0335072, IMG submission 206725) | Soil microbial communities from Loxahatchee National Wildlife Refuge, Florida, United States - Lox_Sample_2.1 | ecosystem: Environmental > Terrestrial > Soil > Wetlands | place: USA: Florida...
TGCGGCTACATCGTTGGCGAGGCGCGCGATGGATTGGAGTTCCGGGGCTTCGAGCGCGGCCTCAGGAATTCTGGCCTTGGCTGCGAGTTGTGTGGGGTCAAAGAGGCCGCCGAGCGGGATGGAGACCTGCTCTTCGAGCAGCAGGCGCAGTTCGCCGGTGAGTTGATGCTGGCGCCCGATCCACGCTTCGTCGGTCGAGGGTACGAGGGCGAGGATTGCCTCGCGGCCCACGGATGAAGAGGCAAATCCTGCAACCAGCGCCAGTAGCGGCTCCCATTCAAGGGCGGTGAAGTCGGCGTGTTGCACCGGGGACGGGATGGGATCGAGGAGCGGCATGTCCAGTCTTTATCTTAGTGCGGAAGCGCAGGTCAATCAGACACAGCCGCTGGTTTTAACTCGCCTTCCCATTGCGCCACGACGGCACTGGCCAGGCAATTGCCGATGACGTTCATCGAGGCGCGGCCCATATCGATGAGCGTGTCGACACCCAGCAGCAGGAGTACAGCTGTTGTGGGAATGTGAAAGGCGCTGGCGGTTCCCAACAGGATCACCAGCACAGCGCGCGGAACACCGGCAACGCCTTTGCTGGTGAGCAGCAGAGTGGCGAACATCAAGAGTTGTTCGCCAGCGGTGAGATGAATGCCGGCGGCTTGCGCGGCGAAGATGGCGGCCATCGAGAGATACAGGCTGGAGCCGGTCATGTTGAAGCTGTAGCCGGTGGGAATGACGAACGAGACGATCCATCGCGGCACGCCGAACTCTTCCATGCGCTCCATAGCCAGCGGCAGCGCAGCCTCGGAGGTGGTGGTGGCGAAACCGATGGCGGCTGGCTCGGCAATGGCGAGGACGAACTTGCGCAGCGGGATGCGGGCGATCAGGATGACCGGAACCAGCACCAGCAGGATGAAGGCGGCCAGAGCGACGTAATAGGTGATGACCAGCTTCGCGAGCGGCAACAGCGTCGCGAGCCCCATGGCTCCGACCGTGTACGCGAGGGCCGCTCCGGCGGCCAGCGGCGCGAGCAGCATGACGATGCGGGTCATGCGGAACATGGTTTCGGTAAGCGACTGCAGAACATCGACCAGCGGCGTGCGGCGAGGCACGGGCAGTTTGGCCAGCGCAATACCGAAAAGCAACGCGAAGACGGCGACCTGCAGCACCTGATTCTGCGCGACGGCCTGCGCGATGTTTTCAGGAAAAACGTTGAGCACCATCTGCTGCCAGCTTTCAGCCGGTGCCACCGCGTGAGGCGCATTGACTGCAGCGGGCAGCGCGACGCCGACACCGGCGTGCGAGAGATTCATGGCGACAAGGCCCAGCAGAAGGCCGAAGGTGGTGACGACTTCGAAGAAGATGAGAGCCTTGAGGCCTACCCGGCCCACGCCGCGCAGTTCGCCGTGTCCAGCGATGCCGGTGACGATGCCGCCGAAGATGAGCGGCGCAACAATCATGCGGACCAGGCGAAGGAAGAGGTCGCCAAAGAAACGGATACTACCGGCGGCATGAGGCGCGTCTACGCCCAGCACCGCGCCCACCGCCATGGCGAAGAAGGTCCACAGCAGCAACGAGCGGCGTTGCACCGCGAATGGCACGAAGAGAGCGAAGCCGAACCAGCGCAAGCTGATGGCGATTTCCGCGGACGCGTGGAAAAAGCCGGCTGCAAGGCCTGCCGCAATGAAAACGGGAGCCGCGAGAGCAAGAACGCGAACCGCTCGCTGCGTCGAGGACACAGGGGGCGCAGCCCGCTCTGAATTGGAAGGTGCGGAATTCGGGTTCATTCGAGGAGCCTTGCTGTGCAGGTCTCCCTATCGTATCGCGGCGTGGGTCAGCTGGCGGTGGAACCCGAGGTTGCAGCGGGCGTTGAGGAGCTGGAGCTGCTGTCGCCGCCGGAGGGTTTCGCTGCCGGTTTCTCGGCTGGCTTGCCATCGGTCTTCGTCTCAGACGAGGACGAATCCGACGAAGACGCACTGCTCTTGGACGCGTAGTCGTTCACATACCATCCGGCGCCCTTGAACTGCAGTCCGGGCGCAGTAAGCGGCCGTTCCACGGGCCCGCCGCATTTGGGGCACACCTTCTCCGGTTCGGCATTGAAACTTTGAATTTTCTCGAATCGATTGCCGCACTGGGTGCAGCGGTACGCATACAACGGCAAGCTACTTTACCTCTTCGGCGCAGAGTCCTTCACATATTCTATTGTAATGGGAAGGCGGCAAATTCCTCCAGGGAACGTGCCGCCCTGCGCATTTCTCCCTCAGTGCACTTCGATCGGGACCGAGGCGCTGACATTTTCCCAGGCCAAGGTCAGCGAGCCCTTGCCGCCCCCGTTGTCGGTCAGCGTGTACTTCAGGTCTTCCACCATCTGCGGCGGCTTGGCCATGGTCATTCTCGTCTTGCCCAGATCCTGGGAAGCGTCATAGGCAAGTCCCCATTCCCCGGTCTGCTTGTTCACGATCAGTTGCCAGGCGGATGAATCCGAGATATCGACGAACAAGGTGTAGGTGCCGGCCGGCACATGGAGGTCGCCGATGGTCAGGTCAGCATCAGTATGCAGCGTGGTGGCTGAATTGGCGCCCGCGCGCCACACGGGGTACGATTTGTGGGTCTTTGCGATGAGCCCGTCCTTCGTGAAGATATGGCCTTCGCGACCTCTGACTTGGGGCGAGCTATAGGTGATGGTGATCTGCTTGCCGCCGATAGTCGCCGACTCCTTGGCCGGCGGGCTGGCCACAGGTTTTTGCGCGAAAAGACTCACGGCGCCGAGCAGAAGGCCCGTGCAGATGAAAAGACGTTTCATGGTGCGTTTCTCCTCTGGGCAGAGGCCGATTGCAGACGGAACGGCCCTGACGCGATGATTGTCGCACCGCGCACCACGCATCGGGAAATAAATGTGACCAGGCTGTTATGATGCGCCTCAGGACGAGGCATGACATCGAAACCCAATCCGGGGCCGCCCGGCGCGCGTTTTCGCGCTGCGGTTGCAAACGAAACGCCGCTTCAGGTTGCGGGCGCCGTCAACGCGTACACGGCGCGGATGGCGGAGGCGACGGGCTTTCGCGCGCTGTATCTTTCAGGCGGCGGCGTGGCGGCCAATTCGCTGGGATTGCCGGACCTGGGCATCAGCGCGATGGAAGATGTGCTGGTGGATGTGCGGCGCATCACGGATGCGAGTTCCCTGCCGCTGCTCGTCGATATCGATACTGGTTGGGGTGGTGCGTTCAACATTGCGCGCACCATTCGTTCAATGATCAAGGCCGGTGCGGCGGCTGTACATATCGAAGACCAGGTGAGCGCCAAGCGCTGCGGGCACCGGCCCGGCAAAGAGCTTGTGCCGGCGGAAGAAATGGTTGACCGGATCAAGGCGGCCGTGGATGCGCGCACCGATGCAGGCTTCGTGATCATGGCGCGGACCGACGCGCTGGCAAGCGAAGGGCTTGCGGCTGCCATTGAACGAGCGCAGGCTTATGTCGCTGCGGGCGCGGACATGATCTTTGCCGAGGCGGTGACAGAGGCTTCGATGTATACGGAGTTCCGCAAGGCCGCGGGCGTGCCGATTCTGGCGAACATCACGGAGTTCGGGCAGACACCGCTCTTCACGCGTGATGAACTCGCGGCTGCCGGAGTGGATATCATTCTTTATTGCTGCTCCGCATACCGCGCCATGAACGCCGCGGCGCTCAAGGTCTATGAGACGATTCGCGCGGAGGGAACGCAGAAAAACGTACTGCCGCTGATGCAGACGCGCGCCGATCTTTATCGCTATCTTGATTACCACGCCTATGAGCAAAAGCTGGATGAGCTGTTTGCGAAAAGCAAGGAAACCAAGTAGGCACCGCCATTGTTTTTCTACTATTTTGAAGGCTCTTCGGAGATTTCCCAATGAGTGAAGATTCCTCCACTACTTTTAAAGCGAAGAAGTCCGTAGCATTGTCCGGAACGCCGGCGGGCAACACGGCCATCTGCACGGTGGGGCAGAGCGGAAACGATCTGCACTATCGCGGTTACGACATTGCCGATCTGGCGGCGCGCTGCGAGTTTGAAGAGGTGGCGCATCTGCTGGTGCACGGCAAGCTGCCCACACGGGTTGAGCTTGCCGCTTACAAAGCGCGGTTGAGCACCTTGCGCGGACTGCCCGCCCCGTTGAAGCAGGCGCTGGAATTGCTACCCGGCTCAGCGCATCCGATGGACGTGCTGCGCACGGGAGTTTCCGTGCTGGGCTGTGTGCGCCCTGAAGATGCAGATCACAATGACGCCGGGGCCCGCATGATCGGCGACGCGCTGCTGGCTTCACTGCCTTCGATGCTCGTTTACTGGCACCAGTTCGCGCGCAACGGCGGCAAACGGATTGATGTGGAGGCGGGCGGCGATTCGATCGCCGAGCATTTTCTTCACATGCTGCACGGAAAGGCTCCCAGTCCCTCGTGGATCGCGGCGATGCAGGCCTCGCTGGTTCTCTACGCGGAACACGAATTCAATGCGTCCACCTTCACGGCGCGCGTGATTGCCGGCACGGGCTCTGACCTGTATTCGTGCATTGCCGGAGCGATTGGCGCGCTCAAAGGTCCCAAGCATGGCGGCGCGAATGAAGTGGCGCTTGAGATTCAGCAGCGGTATGGCTCGCCGGATGAAGCGGAGGCGGACATTCTTCGCCGCATCGGCAACCGCGAGGTGGTGATGGGCTTCGGGCATCCGGTGTACACCATCGCCGACCCGCGCAACGCCCTCATCAAAGCGCAGGCGCGCACGCTCGCTGTAGATGCCGATGGAGCACGGCTTTACTCCATCGCGGAACGCATCGAGACGACGATGCACAATGCGAAGAAGATGTTCCCGAATCTCGATTGGTACTCCGCTGTGGCCTATCATCTGATGGGGATTCCGGTCGACCTGTTCACGCCGCTGTTCGTGATGGCGCGGACCGCCGGATGGAGCGCGCACGTGATCGAGCAGCGGCAGGATGGAAAGATTATCCGGCCGTCGGCGAATTACACGGGGCCAGGGAATTTGAAGTTTGTTCCGATTGCGGAACGGGGATAGGTTTGCGCCAGCCCAGGTTACGCGCAGGCTACGCGCCGAACCTGGGACATCCGCATTTGTGGCTTCGATATAGGAGATTGCGTGTCTTCGCACATCAGCAATGAACGGCCGGCGCCGGACAAGGTTCTAACCGATATTGCCGACTATGCGCTGGGGTATGAGATCGACAGCGAGCTGGCGTACACGACGGCGCACCATTGCCTGATGGACACGCTGGGCTGCGGGCTGGAAGCGCTCGAATATCCAGCCTGCACCAAGCTGCTGGGGCCGATTGTTCCCGGCACCACCGTTCCGAACGGCGCGCGGGTTCCGGGGACGAGTTATCAGCTCGATCCCGTGCAGGCTGCGTTCAACGTCGGCGCGATGATCCGCTGGCTGGACTTTAATGACACGTGGCTTGCGGCCGAGTGGGGTCATCCCTCGGACAATCTCGGCGGGATTCTTGCGGTGGCCGATTGGCTTTCGCGAACTGCAGTTGCGGAGGGCAGATCACCTCTGCGGATGCGCGATGTGCTCACGGCAATGATCAAGGCGCACGAGATTCAGGGCTGCATTGCGCTCGAGAACTCATTCAACAAGGTCGGGCTCGATCACGTGGTGCTGGTGAAGGTGGCCTCGACCGCGGTGGTGAGCCAGATGCTTGGGCTCGCGCGCGAGCAAACCATCAATGCACTGTCACTCGCGTGGGTCGACGGCCAGAGCCTGCGCACGTATCGTCACGCGCCGAATACCGGTTCGCGCAAGAGCTGGGCTGCGGGCGATGCGACGAGCCGCGCGGTTCGACTCGCATTGATGGCGCGCGCGGACGAGATGGGATATCCTTCGGCGCTTACGGCGGAGACCTGGGGCTTTTATGACGTGTCGTTCCGCGGGCAGGAGTTCAAATTCCAGCGGCCGTACGGCTCGTACGTGATGGAGAACGTGCTCTTCAAGATCAGCTACCCGGCCGAGTTTCACGCCCAGACTGCAGTGGAAGCGGCGATGAACGTTCGGACGCGATTGGACCAGGCCGGGCTTTCTTCCGAGGCCATCAAAAAAGTCATCATCCGCACGCATGAAGCTTGTCTACGCATCATCGACAAGAACGGCCCACTGACCAATCCTGCGGATCGCGATCACTGCGTGCAGTATATGGTGGCGATTCCGCTGCTCTTCGGGCGGCTCACGGCGGCCGATTACGAAGATGATGTGGCTGCCGATCCGCGTATTGACGCGCTGCGCGCAAAGATGGAGTGTGTTGAGAATCCCAATTTCAGCGCGGACTATCATGATCCGGAAAAGCGCTCGATTGCCAACACGCTGATCGTTGAATTGAACGACGGCAGTGTGCTCGAAGAGACGGTCGAGTATCCCATCGGGCATCGGCGGCGTCGCGAAGAGGGACTGCCGCTGCTGGTTGAGAAATTCAAGGCCAATCTGCGCCGGCGTTTTCCCGAAGAGCAGCAGCGGCGGATTCTGGCGGCGTCGCTCGACCGCGACCGGCTCGAGCAGACGCCGGTGCACGAGTACGTCGATCTTTATCTGCCATAATTCACCGACTGTCGCGCCCCGGATGCGGTATACTCCTGACCGGATCAATTCAAGGAGGAATGGACGCGATGCATTGGCAGGCGATGGGGAAAGTTGTATCGGCAGCAGCATTGGCCATAGCCGTGATGGTGGCGCCGGTGCGCATGGCGGCGCAACAGGGCGGAGATACGGTGCTGAAACCGGCGGATGTGCAGAAGCTGCTTCCGGCAAGCGTGTACTACGCCGGCCAATCGGCGCCTGCGCAGCTGCGCAACTCCGGCGGCATCAAGTTTTCAGATGGAAAATATGTGCTGGCCACGATGGTGGACACGAGCGGATATTCAACGGGCATCGCTGCCAAGTACCAGGCTTACTTCATCACGGAGGTTCCGCTGCGGATTGCCGGACAGAACCTCCCGGCCGGCGTTTATGGCATCGGGTTTATCGCCGATAACAAATTCGTAGTGACGGATGTGGGAGCGAACGATGTGCTCACCGTGAGCTCCTCAAACGATGCCGCAATGCAGCGGCCGCGGCCTCTCCAGATTGTCGCCGATTCGGTGGGCGGCTTCCGGTTGTATGCGGGGCGGAGTTATGTGAGCCTTACGCGGTAAGGTTGCTGCCTTGACACAAAACGCGGACCTTGCGGTCCGCGTTTTCGTCTTGATGAGATTTTCGGGGTTATTGTGCGCGCTAAAGCCCGCACCCATCTTTTTGTGGCCTTGTGGCACGGCTGAAGCCGTGCCCTCACACTTCGTGCTTTCCCGATGCCACTTGCCGTTCTTGCTTACGCCTTGGCCGGAGCCGGTGCGGCCATCCGCTCGCGGACCAGTTCGTGACCGCGGGCGAAGAGCTCAGCCTGCGACAGCTTGCCGGCGGCAACGTCGGCAAGGATGGCCTTCTGCGCCAGGTACTCCTTGTTCACGATGCCCGCTTTCGACTGCAGCATGCGCCACGACTTGCGGCGCTCGACGCAGAACATCACCAGCTGGCGGGAGAGCGCACGGTATTCGGTCTTGCCGTTCTCTTCCCACTGGATGTAGACGCCGAAGTCGGGGATGAAGCTGCGGTGCTCGGGCAGCAGGTAGTAGCGGTAAACCACGTCCTGCTGCGTGATGCGCACCAGCATGTTCTCAAGCGGAATGAGCTTCTCGGCCTGCTCGGGCTTGATCTTACGCAGGTGGTTGCGGAACCGCGCTTCCGTGGTGCACCAGTGCGCTACGGTGTAGCGCGAGATCGTGCCGTCCTTGGCGCGGGCTTCGTACCAGTCGAGATCGGGCGAAGGATTGCCCTTGATGTCGAGCGCTTCCTGGTAGCTCTCGCCCTTGCGCGGATCGAAGACGAACTCCGGCACGCCGCGCGAATCGCGAACCCGCTGCGCCTGGTGGAGCGCCATGTCGTCGGCGACCCCGTGCTCCGGCTGGCAGGTGGTGAAGGCCTGCAGGAACATCGTGCCGCGGTACTCGAGGCCGTCGAGAATCGCGCGGTAGAGCTTGGGCGCGTTGGCCATCGAAACCTGCGCGACGAACGGCGAGCCGTGGCCGGCGAGGAAGGTCTCCGCGACGGTCTTCTTCTCGGTGTTCTTGCCCTGCGTGGCGGTACCGAAGACGTTCATGTCGTTGCCGCCGAGCATCGGGGTTGAATCGGAGTTCTGGCCGCCGGTGTTGGAGTAGACCTGCGTATCGAGCATCAACGCCTTCACGTTGGGCCGGTTCTGCAGGATGACCTTGGACATGTTCTGGTAGCCGATGTCGCCCATGCCGCCGTCGCCGCCGACCACCCACACCTTGGGCATCTCGACGATCTCCTTGTCGGTCATCAGCGCGTCGGTGAAGTGCGTGAAGTGGTAGTACTTCTCCGGGGTGACGCCGCTGCCGCTCAGGACGATATCGGCGAGGCGCTCGGGGATGACCGAGCGGCGCGCGTGGTCGACGATGAAGCTCTCGCCCATGAGCCAGCCCACGGTGATGCCGTCCTGGAAGAGCGAGTTCATCCACGGATAGGGGTGCGGGTTGTTGGGCGCGGTCGAGCCGTAGACCGTGTTGCAACCGGTGTGCGCGGCCATCGCCATCACGCTCATGCCGTTCGCCAGGCGGCCGTCGATCGGCTGCAGGTTCTTGTGGTTGAAGGCCTCGGTCAATAGCACCGCAGCGATGGCTTCAACGAGCTGGGCATCGGTAATGGTGCCGTGCTCGGCTTCATAGGCGGCGATGCGCTTCTTCGTGTCCTTCTCGTCTTCGCCACCCAGACCCATCACCATGTGCTCGATGGTCTGACGCAGCAGCGCGTAATCAGCGGGGTTGCTCTCCTTGAGAGCAGCCAGCCTGGCCGCACCGTTCTTTTCGAGATCGCCGGCCTTGGCGACGAAGCGGTCGCTCTTAGCGTGGAAGACGGGGCGCATGTACGCCTCGGTCACCGCAGCGATGGAGCGCAGCACGGATTTTTCACCGCAGCCCGCGCAGGCGCCGTCACCGGAGACCAGCGCGTCGTAGTTGGTGCGGACCATCAGCATATTGCGCAGCGTCGCGGTCTTCGAGTCCGCCGGATTGGCGGCGTTGAAGAGGCCGAGGTATTTCTGCGAGGTATCAGGCAGCAGGTTGAGGAAGGCGGTGCCAGTCTCGTGCTCGGCGTTGACGTCTTCGGTCTCCTGCACCATCTTGAGGGCTTCGTGATCGCCGCAGGCGGTGACGCAGGCTGCGCAGCCTTTGCAGAGATCGCTGACGAAGATCGAGAAGATGCCGCCTGAGCCTGGCGTCTTGCGCTCGGGCGAGGAGAAGATCGCGTTGACCTTCTGGTAAGCCATCGGCACCTTGTCGACGATCGAGAAGAACTGCTTCTTCGCTTCAGCCGAGAATCCATCCACGCTCTCCGTGACTTCGCGGATGATGGTGGGCAGCGGCGTGCCGGTCTTGATGTCGGCCAGCATGCGGGCGCGGGTGAGCTTCTCGATCTCCGGTAGCTTGTCGAGCATCTTGCGGCGCTCGGCCTGGTCGGTCACGTAGCGGGTGACTGCGGTGCCGAGCAACGTGCTCAGGTCCTGCGAGGTGTTGGGCAGCGCGGTATCCGGGCAGACTGAAATGCACTCCATGCACTGCGTGCAGTTCTCGGGAATGTAGAGAGGTGTTTCGCGGCGGGCGACGTACTTCGATGCCGTGTCGCCGGTAGCAGCGGCGATCACGCCCATGGCGGAAAGAGGCGTGGCCGGCTGGTTGTAGCCGTAATGCGAGCGGAACTCCGCGTCAAATGCGGCGATAGTGGAGATGGGCGTACGCGCGCCCTGTTCAGAGGGCGTGGGAATCGAACGGCATCCGCCGGCGCGGCAGCCGCTGTCGGCGGCAACTTCGGCGAACTCGGGCTCCACGTCGAGAATCGGCAGCAGCGCCTGGCCGCGGAGGCTGGAGCGATCGGCTGCGGCAAGCTCGCCGATCTTGATCTCCTTAACGCGCTCGAAGCCCTGGATCATGACTTCCATGTTCGACTGCACGACGGCTTCGCCCTGCTTGCCGAACTTCTTCACGTACTGCTTGTAGACGACGTCGCGGAACTGCTCCTGCGAGATGCCGAACTCGCCCAGCAGCGTGCTGACCGCGAAGAAGCCGCCGAGGAAGGCATTGCCCTGCATGCGGAGCTGCAGGTCGGCGCGATCCGTGGCCTTGCGGGCAATGTCGAAGCCGGGCAGCGTGAAGACGCGAATGTTTTTCTCGATGATCTGCTTGCGGGCCCAGATGGGCAGATTCTCCCACGCACGCTCGCCATCCACATCGGACTCCCACAGAAGGCTGCCGCCTTCCTGGATGCCGTCGAGGGGATTGGTGTGGGTGAAGGCCTTGGGATCGCAGCAGAGCACGCAGGTGACATGGCGCAGGTCGCAGTTCACGCGGATGCGCTCTTTGGCCGCAACCATGAAGTAGCTGGTCGGCGCGCCCTTCTTCTCCGAGCCGTACTTGGGATTGGCGCTGACGTGGATGACTTCCTTCGGGTTGCCGAGCTCGTCCTTCAGGCCGTCGCGCTCATAGAGCAGATCGTTGAGGTCGCCGAGAATGGCGCCAAGATTCTTGCCGGTGGTGATGGCGCCCCATCCGCCGATGGAGTGGAAGCGGACGGCGACTGCACCTTCAGGCAGCAGCGACGGCATCTCGTCAGCGACGACCGAGTAGGGATGGTCGATGCCGAGAACGATAAAGTTTTCGCCGTCGGCCGCGGTCTTTCCATCGGTGCGCTTGCGGCCGGCGGTAGCGAACTCGTAGGCGCCGATGATGTGCTCGGGGCGGAAGTCGCGCGAGCCCAGACCATAGCTGCCGTTGATGAAACGGGGCACTTCCTGGAGCGTAATAGAGGGCAGACCCGCAACGCCCTGCACGGCTTTGGAAACCGCGGTGCGGATGTCGCGGCCGAGCGGGTTGTCGCCGGCAAGCGCTTCGTCGGTGCGCTCGAGGATGATGACGTTCTTCTTGCCCTTGAGAGCGGCAACGATGGCAGCCTCAGGGAATGGGCGGATGACATTGACGTGGATGGAGCCGACGCTGGCGCCGCGCGTTGCACGCAGGTAGTCGACTGCTGCCTCGATGTTTTCGGCAGCCGAACCGAGCGAGACGAAAACGGTCTCCGCATCTTCGGTCTTGTACTTGGAGAGCAGGCCATAGTAGCGGCCGGTGAGTTCGCCGAAGTCTTTGTAGGCGGCTTCAAGGAATTCCAGAATGGGCTCGGCGAAGTTGTTGCGCCGCGCCACCACGCCCTGCATGTAGTGTTCCTGGTTCTGCACCGGCCCCAGGAGAATGGGGTTGGTGAGATCGACCATCTTGGGAACGCGGCGGCGGGTGGGGCCAAACAGAACGCGCTGCGCCTCAGTGGGGCAGTCGATGATGTCTTCGGGCGCGCCGAGGTACTCACGGATCAGGTCGGACTCGTGCTTATAGAAGGTGCGCTCCAGGTGGCTGGTGAGGAAGCCGTCCATGATGTTCATGCCCGGCGTAAGCGAAAGCTCGGTCACGCGGCGCAGGATGAGCGCCTGATCGGCGGCCTGCTGCGCGTCTTTGCCGAAGAGCATGATCCAGCCGGTGTCGAGTGCGCCGTAGATATCGTCGTGGCCGCAATGCACGTTGAGCGCATGCTTGGTAAGCGCGCGGGCTCCCACTTCGAGCACCATGGTCGAACCCTTGCCCGGCGCGTGATAGTACTGCTCCACGCCGTAGACCACGCCCTGGCCGGAGGTGAAATTGACCACGCGCTTGCCGCAGACAGAGTGCGCAATGGCGCCGCCCTGGGCCGCATGTTCGCCTTCGGTCTCGATCGCAATCGTGTTGCCGCCGAAGACGTTCAGGTGGCCTTCGGCATAGGCCTGTTGAAAGAGCTCGCCGCCCTCAGTGGAAGGCGTGATCGGGTAGAAGACGCCTGCATCGGCAATCCGCGTTTCGGTGTGGTAGGAGACCAGCTGGTTACCGTTCGCGGTGACCCGGATACCTGGATAACGAGCAGCAGCTTTCATTTAATCCCTCTCAATCGAGCCCTTTTTCAAATCTGCGTGACCCCAGCCATGACGGCTCGCGGCAACGCGCACGAAGACATTCGCTGTCTCCGGCTCGCCCTGCACGCGGCTCACTCAGGCATCAGGCCGTAAGCTATTGCGTTCTTTGCCGATAAGCATCGCCTATCGGGCAGTTTTCGTGCCTCTTTGCCGCGCGGGAGACAGGAAATCGAAAGGGGACGATCTCCAGCTTCGCGTGACTCATACCTAAGTATGCACCCGTCATCAGGAGACGCGGTACCGAAATGCGGTATCGTCCCAGAGGCTAAATTTCCTCATTGGAAGCTGTCGTTTATTTGAACGGCCGCGGTTCGCACCTGTACAGTAAGTGCAGCAAAATGAGCGGATCGCCGCCCGCGATGGGTGCCTGCTCGCAAACGCCCGGGGCGGTCCCTGACAGGAAGAAATGCAGTCTACCGGCTCTCTCTATGCCCGCTACCCCAGCCTGGAAGGACGCGCGGTGTTGATCACCGGCGGCGCCACAGGAATCGGCGCATCCCTGGTGGCGCATTTTGCACGGCAGGGTGCGCGGGTGGCTTTTCTGGATATTCAGGATGAACCGGCCGAGGCGCTGAAGAGGATCCTGGTTGCCGAAGGCTGCGCCACCCCGTTTTATGTTCACTGCGACCTGACACATCTCTCGGTGCTGAAATTCGCCATCGGGCAGGTCATCTCGGCACTGGGGACGGTTGACGTTCTGGTGAACAACGCCGCGAATGACCTGCGCCACGCCACGGACGAAGTGACGCCCGAGCTGTGGGAGAACCTGATGGCCATCAACCTGCGGCCGCAGTTCTTTGCGATCCAGGCGGTGCTGCCGGCGATGAAAGCGGCGGGGCGCGGCTCGATCATCAATATGAGCTCGATCTCGTGGATTATTCCCACAACCGGGCTTCCGGTGTATAGCGCAGCCAAGGCGGCCATTGTGGGCCTCACCCGGACGATGGCTCACGAGCTGGGGCCGGCCGGGATTCGCGTGAATGCCGTGCTGCCCGGAGCGATTGCAACGGAAAAGCAGAAACGGTTGTGGTACACGCCCGAAGGCGTCGAGACCATTCTGCGCAACCAGGCACTGAAGCGGCAGATCGAGCCGGATGAGGTAGCGCGGCTGGTGCTGTTTCTGGCGGCCGACGACTCTAGCGCGATCACCAATCAGAGTTATGTGATCGATGCAGGTTGGGTGTAGACAGAGCTCTAGGCGGTCCGCAGCCGTTGCAGAAACTGACCGACCTGGCCTTCGTCCGGGCCGGCAGAAACGGCGTCTGTCCGCCTGGATTTGCCGCTTTGAAGGACAAAGCGCAGGCCGACGCCGTCGTTGCCCCAACGGACCACGGTGGCGTTCAGGGTGATGGACCGATCCACGGTGGGTTCCTGGCTGTCAGTCAGGGTGATTCTGACCATCGTGCCGAGGTACCAACGCTCGGTGGTGAGCACATACATCCCAGAGACGCTGACGTCGCGCACGCTGTGCGCCACGGGCGTTCCGCCGGTGAAGAAATAGGCCGCGAGGCCCGGCAGCGACTGCCGCGGAGCCTTTCTCGGATTGGGGGGTTCGACTGCGAACAGGCGCTGGAGCCAGCTCTTCGCCGGCTTGTTCCCCTTCCGCGACAGGTCGGCCGAACCCGCTGGTTCCGCTTCGGAAGCAGAAGGCGCAGACTCGCTCGGCGCCAGCGAAGCGGTAGTCTCTGTTGCGGAGAATTGCTCTGCGGAGTCTTTGTTCCGGGCGTGGCCGTCCCACTGCAGCACGCGGCCTGCGCCGGCGCGAGCTGCCGATTCGGCGGCCTCCGCTTGCGGCTTAGCTTCGGCCAGCTGCTGAAGCTGACGCTTCATCTCTTCCGGTGGGCAAAGGATCAGCTGATCGCCGGGA
>Ga0335072_10009628_pt1 | contig 13933 bp, 8 predicted proteins | sample Lox_Sample_21_FD_206725 | JGI IMG/M metagenome (GOLD analysis project Ga0335072, IMG submission 206725) | Soil microbial communities from Loxahatchee National Wildlife Refuge, Florida, United States - Lox_Sample_2.1 | ecosystem: Environmental > Terrestrial > Soil > Wetlands | place: USA: Florida...
AGTGTAGGTGCCGCCCATCTGCTGACCATCGACGAAGACTTCGATCTGCGGATCGCCGTTGTACTGATCGCCCGAGACCTGCAAGGTCAGCGTGTTGCTGCTGCTGCTCGTGGTGGTGGCGGCGGTGCTGGTGGTGGCGGTGCCGCTCGTGCCCGTCGCAGCGCTGGTGCTGGTTGTTGCCGGTGGGTCGGCCGGCACGCTGAAGGTGAGCGTGCCGTTGACGTCCATCACGGCTTCGTTCGCGTTCGCGGCCGGGACGGCGCCATTGGTCGCGGCGTCCGTCCCCTGACTACCGTTGAGCGTCTCGCCGTTCAGCGCGATCGACTCGACATAGACGTTGCGGTCATGTCCGTCGGCGCTGCCGCCGTTGCTCCACCACGACGTCCCATCCCAGGCATCGTTGACGAATTCCACCTGGACCTGATGCGCCACGGTCGGATCGAAATTGCCGGTGATCGTGATCGTCTGCGTCTGGCCCGAGGCATGATCGGCGGTGACAGTGTAGGTGCCGCCCATCTGCTGACCATCGACGAAGACTTCGATCTGCGGATCGCCGTTGTACTGATCGCCCGAGACCTGCAAGGTCAGCGTGTTGCTGCTGCTGCTCGTGCTGCTGCCGCTGCCCGATGTGCTCGCCGGCGGGTCCGTCACCGTGATCGTCTGCGCGGCCGATGTCAGGGTGTGATGACCGAAGGTCTCGGCTGCAGTCACCGTCAGCGTATTCACGGGATGATCCATGCCGGTGTAGTTCGAGGCCAAGGAGAGGCCGCTATTCACTTCGGCGGCGCTCAAGGTGACCGAACCATTGGCATCCGGCGTAAACGTCTTGCCGTCGAGCGTGTCGCTGACCGTCTCGTAATTGGTAAGCCCGGCGATGGTCACCGAGGTATGGCCGTTGGCGGGCGAGACGCTGATGGGCAGCGAGACGGAGCCTCCCGCATTGACGGTGAGAGCGTTGCTGGTGACCGTGAGCGCGGGTGACGCGGCCGAGCTGCTGGCGTTGCTCGAGTTGCTGGCGTTGCTCGAGACGGAGCTGCCGCTCGATCCCTGCGCGGAGGACGAGCCGCCACTCGCCGAGCTGTCGGTTTGATGCCAAAGCGTCTTCGCGACCGAGGCAGCCGCGTCCGTCTGCGTCGTCTGCGTTCCTTGGCTTGTGTCCGTCGAGGATCCTGAATGAGGATCAGCAGAGGAATTCAGGTGGTGTGCCAGAGAATGATCAAACATCCAATCGGAATGGGCGACATGTTCCATATGACAAAGTCCTTAGCTGAAGTGCATTTCGATCAAACGAGACGCCGAGAGACTCGGCCATAAAAGTGATCGCGGCTGAAAACCCCGCGTACAAGTCGATTTCGGCGCAGCTCCTTGCAGTGGTTGTTGCCCCAAATTGGGGGGACGGCGTTAAGCCTCGGTTACGTGAGCTTGTCGTCGCGAAATATAACTAGCGATAGGTGACAGCGCGCTGTGACTATCGTGAGGCTTTCGCAACCCGCCGTTCGCCGCGACAACTAATTAATGTGATTAATTTGTGTCTTTGGCCCGTGGCAACTCTGACGCGGCATCCGTCGATGACGGTTTTGCGGTTGCGTGACGGCGAGTGCCTCATCCAACGCTGTGTGCCACACGAGCTCGCGGGGCGACCTCGCGCGCCGGGTTAGTCAGCGAGCGTCGACGGCTTCGCCGATCTTTCCCGGATGGAGCGAGCGAGGGTTCCCACCGCCCCGATGGCGCGCGCCTGCTGCGACCTGCTCAACAATGTGAAATAGGCACCTGCGGCCGCCGGCACGGTCCAGGCGATGCCGAGCTCAATGAGTCCGAACCAGCCGTTCGGCTCGATCAACCGCTGCACCAGGAAACCCGCCGCGGCGCTGACGGCGAAGGCAAGCGCGGCGATCGAAAAATTTCGCAGCAAACCGGTTCCCGGCTTGCGTTCAAGCAAGCGATCGACAAGCAGGGACAGGTAACCGGCCACCCCGACGATCTCGCCCGCCCCGAACCCGGCCGCCACCCCGCGCGCTTCGAACCACGGGCCAAACAGAAGGGCAAGCCCCAGGGCGAGCCCGGTTGAAAAGATCAGAGCCTTGCTGAGTCGACCGGGATAGCCGCCATACCAGAGAAGTGTGTACGCGACCTGCGAGGGCGCGCAGATTGCAGTCGCCCCCACCAAGAGCAGCATCAGAACCGGATCGTAGGCGATCTTGCCCCGGGTCCAAAGCGTCATCACCAGCGGCGCCGCGACCACGGTAAAGCCACTCAGCGCTCCGACGATGATCGCCAGGGCGCGGCTCGCGCTCGCGTAAACCCGAGAAAGTCCCTCTCGGTCACCGCGCGCCAGCAGACCAGCCAACTCGACGCCTGCCGGATGCGCAAACTGATAGGGCAATTGCCGCGCGACGCCGGCGACGGTTCGCGTCGTGCTGAAGAGCGCAATAGCGCCTTCCGGCGCGCCGCAATGGGCGAGGATCAAATTCGGCCCGTTCGTCATGATCGTCGTGGCGATCGGCGAAGCCAAATAGCCGACGGCCTCCCGCAGGCGCTGAAAGAACTCATCGAGTGAAGGCCAAACCGGCGTCCACGCCAGATCGCGATAGCGCCAACGGAGATCGGCAACCACCGCAGCCAGCATCGCGCCGGTTACGATACAGCTGCCCGCCCCTGCCGCCATGGGTCCCGCGCCGAGCGACGTGGGTATAACGATGCCTGCGGTCTGCAGCGCCACCAATATGCTCGACACGTGGTAACTGCGGCTCAAATCGCCGCGTGCCCGGTAGGCCGCAAGACCGAGGTTGATCAAGATCGTCAGTGCCTGGCCCAAAGACAGCAATGCGGCAAGCGAGGCGAGCTCTCTCGCCTGCATCACGCGAGCCGCAATGAGCGATGTCCACGCCGGCACCGCGTAGGACGCTGCGAGGATAGCGATGAGGATGGCGGCCAGCGCCGCAAAGAAGCCGAGAGCAAGAGCCCATTCGCGCGAGAAGAGCTTCTGCTCCCCTCTCGACCATGCCTCGATGAGTTTGACGGTCGTAAATTGAACGAAGCCTAGATCCGCTAGCACCAGAAACGCCGCGATCGAGTTCACCAACAGCCAGTCTTCATAGACGGCCGTTCCCCACGCCGTGAGGCAGATCGGGACCAGGAGAAAAAGCTGAACGATCCGGGCCAGCTGATTGATGCCCTGCGCGCCGGCGGCGCGCACAATGCGGCCGGCTATGCCGCTGCTTGAGGACTGTGCGATATCGGACACGACCGCTCCGTCAGCCAAACATGCGAAGTGACGCGTCTTCCGCCGTCGCCCTCATCCGGGTCAAAGCCGAGGAAGCGGCGGGGTCGACAGGAGGCAAACATAGGCGACTTTCCAATATCCCTTCGAAGCCTGAAGTCTGGCGGCAGCGCCTCCGCCGGCATTCGAGGCGGTCGCCTTGTCTCCCCATCCTGGGCGGCCCCCGGTGCGGCTATCGCCGGTTGAACGGGGATCAGATCGCGGGTGCTTTAACAGCCGGGCGCGGGCAAGGTTCCTCGGCGCTCGGGCGGCGTTAACAGGATGAGACATCCCGTCGCGCCGAGCAAGCGACCGCCGACCGGGGCGGCTCGGTCAGCGAATCCTCGGAGCCGGGAACAATGACAGTCGCGCGGTGTTCGCAGCAGGCGGAAAGCGCCGTGCGGTTGAATTCGATGTTACCCTTCCCCGCGCTCGCCCCCTGTCGCTAAGGTTGAGAACCGCCGCGACATTCGACTTTCAGAGGAAGACTGCGTGACAATCGAGCCCGTCTTTCCCGGCTTCGGCAGTGCGCCCCGGTTGGGATACGGGTGCTCGCATCTGATGGGAGGCCTAACGCGGCGCCAGTCTGTTGCCTTGCTCGAGGCGGCGTTCGATGCCGGCATCCGCTATTTCGACACCGCGCCTTCCTACGGCTTTGGCCAAGCGGAAGGCGTGCTCGGCGAGGCGCTGCGCGCACGGCGCGACCAGGTCGCGATCGCGACCAAGTTCGGCCTCAGGCCGCCGCGCCGCCAGCGTCTCGTAGGGTTGGCACGACGCGTCGCCCTGCCGGTGATCCGCCGGGTGCCCAGCGTCAAGGCGCGGTTGTCGCGCGCGGCGGGCGGCCTCGTCGGGCGGGCCAATTTCTCGCCGGACGAGTTGCGAGCGTCGATCGAGGCCAGCCTCGCGGCGCTGCGCACCGACCATGTCGACGTCTTCCTGTTGCATGAGGCCGTCGCCGCCGATCTGAGCGACGAGCTGTTCGAGGCGCTGGAGCGAAGCGTCGCGGCAGGCAAAGTCCGCCGCTTCGGCATCGGCAGCGAAGCCGCGGCAGCGGCGGAGATCTACCGCACCGACCGGCGCTTCTGTCCCGTCCTGCAGTTCGAATGGTCGGTGCTCGACGGCCAAGCGCTCGACTATCCCGCCAGTTTTTTGATCACGCATCGCAGCCTGTCGCAGAACTTTTCGCGGCTTTGCGCCTGGCTCGGCGCCAATCCTGCAATCGCGCGAAGCTGGTCGCGCGAGCTCGATTGCGACGTCGCCAACGCCGGCGTGCTTTCCCGTCTGATGCTGGCGGCGGCACGATCCGCCAATCCCGGCGGAATGACGCTCTTCTCCTCCCGCAACCCGCAGAACATAAGAGCCAATGCCCGGCTGATGGAGGATCACATCGCGCCTCGCCAGGGAGCCGCCCTTGCCGCCTTGGTCGCCCGCGATGCCGCCAGCCTGCTGAAGCCGCTGCAGCCGGGCCGGTCTTCGGCCGTCCCCGCGGCACCAGATCACCGCCATGCTGATCGACCTGCGCCAAGTCCGGGATGAGGGGCCGATCAGCGCCGAGACGATTATCGTCGGCTCCGGCGCGGTCGGCCTGACATTGGCGGTCGAGCTCGCTCGCGCCGGGCGGGAGGTCGTCGTGCTCGAAGCCGGCGACCGCGGCGTTCAGGCCGAATCCCAGCGTTTCTTTGACCTCGCGCGGTGGCGGGAAATGCCGCTTCCCGGTCTCCATTTGGGTCGGTACCGCGCCCTTGGCGGCACCACCAACTTCTGGGGCGGCCAGCTTCTGCAATTCGATCCGATCGTGTTCGAGGCGCGTCCCTGGGTATCCGACGCGGCTTGGCCGATCACCCGCCAGGAGCTCGACCCCTATTACGAGCGCGGCTACGCGTTGCTGGGCATGGCACAGCATCTTCCGGACGAGGTGGTGTGGCAGCGCCTCAAGGTCGCTCCCCCTGCGCTCGGCGAGGCGCTCGAAGCCGTCTTCAGCGCCTGGGTTCCGCGCTCGAATCTCGCCCGCCTGTTCCGGAACGACATTGAAGCAAGCCCCAACCTGCGCGTCTTCGTCAACGCGCCGGTGGTCGCCCTCGACCTGGACGGCGACGGCGAGCGGGTGACGGGCGTTGTGGTGCGGACCGTGAGCGGGGCTGAGCGCCGCTTCTCCGCGCAGCGCGTGATCCTGGCGAACGGCACCGTCGAAATCGCCCGGCTGCTGAAGCTGCCGCTTGCCGACGGGCGTGAGGCGCCGTGGAGCGGTAATCGCTGGCTCGGAAGAGGCTTCATCGACCACATCGACTGCCGTGCCGGCCATGTCACGCCGCTGGACAAGCGGCGATTTCACGATCTCTTCGAGAACGCCTATCTCGACGGGATCAAATACGCGCCCAAGCTCAAGCTTTCCCAGCGTGCCCAGAAGGAGCGGAAGCTGCTCGGCGTTACGGCGTTTTTCCTCTTCGACTCCCGCCTTCAGGAGCATCTCGACAATGCCAAGGTGCTGGCGCGCTCGCTGTTTCGCGGCCGGCTGCAAGGGGCGCTGATTCCCAATCCCCGCGATTTCGTCTCCGCGCTGCGCGTCGCGCTGCCTATGATCGTGCGCTATCTGCGCTACCATCGGGTCTACAATCCCGCGGATCAGGGCGCTCAGCTTCGTCTCATGAGCGAGCAGTTTCCGCACCCCGAAAGCGCCCTTCACCTCGACCGGAAACGCGACGAGCTCGGCATGCCGATCGTCGAGATCGATTGGCGCATCGACGGGCGCGAGATCGAGACGCTGGCTGCGGTCAGCGAGCTTGTCGTGCAGTACCTGGAGCGCAATCAGCTCGCCAGCGTGCAGCTTGACCCCGCTTTGAAGGATCGCGACCCCAGCCTGCTGACGCGCCTCAACGACTACTATCACCATATGGGAATGACCCGGATGGCGAGCAGCGCGGCGGAGGGCGTCGTCGACGCCGATCTGCGGGTGTTCGGGACGCGCAACCTCTTTGTGACGGGCGCTGCGGTCTATCCCACCTCGGGCTTCGCCAACCCGACCTTCACCGCCATCGCCCTCGGTCTTCGCTTGGCGAATGCGATCGGCGCCAACCGCGTGAGCGCTTGACCGGCGCGATCTCACAACTAAAGGTTGCGCCGGAAGTCGGGTTGTGCGGCATGCTCCGCACTCGGCCGTTAAGGTTAAGGCTTCTGGCCGGGACCCGACGCAACCGACGGCCTCATCATCCCCGACTTTCCAGCCAGTATTAACCTCAGAGCACTTCTGCGGAAGGCTTAGAACGTGAGGCGTTGGGAACCCCTCCGCGACCTGGCCCGTTAATTCGTTCCGAGAGCGTCGTCGCGGGTTGACTACCGTCGATGACAGGATGCCCCGGTGAGCGCGGCTCGCTCACCCACGGCTGAGAGACAGCTGCACAACAAATTGGAATGGCCGATGGCTGAACGCAAAGTTGCGATGATCACGGGTGTCACCGGGCAGGACGGGGCCTATCTCGCCGAGTTCCTGCTGCGCAAAGGGTACGTCGTGCACGGCGTCAAGCGTCGGTCATCCTCCTTCAACACCGAGCGCATCGACCATTTGTACCGTGACCCTCACGAAGCCGGGGTGCCGTTCCATCTCCACTACGGCGATCTCACGGACAGCACCAATCTCATTCGATTGATGCAGGAAATCCGGCCAACCGAGATCTACAACCTCGCCGCCCAGAGCCACGTCAAAGTGAGCTTCGAGACGCCGGAATACACCGCGAGCGCCGACGGCCTCGGTACGCTCCGCCTTCTCGAAGCGATCCGCATTCTGGATCTCGGGAGCACGACGCGGTTCTACCAGGCCTCCACATCGGAGCTGTTCGGCAAGGCGCGTGAGGTGCCGCAGCACGAAGGCACCCCTTTCTATCCTCGCAGCCCCTATGCCGCTGCAAAGCTCTATGGCTATTGGATCACGGTAAACTACCGCGAGGCATATCACCTGCACGCGTCAAACGGCATACTGTTCAACCACGAAAGTCCGCTTCGCGGCCAGACTTTCGTGACGCGCAAGATCACTCATGCCGTCGCCGAATTCGCGTTGGGGCGACCGCGAACGCTGTACCTTGGAAATCTCGCGGCGAAGCGGGACTGGGGCCACGCGCGCGACTACGTCGAAGGCATGTGGCTGATGCTGCAGCAGGACAAGCCGGATGATTACGTCCTGGCGACCGGCGAATGCCATTCCGTTCGCGAGTTCGTCGAGACCGCCTTTTCATGTATCGGCATGACGATCGACTGGCAGGGCGATGGGCGCGACGAGGTCGGGTTTGACCGTCGGACCAGCGAGCCCCTGGTTCGCGTGGATCCTCGATATTTTCGCCCGACGGAGGTCGATCTGCTTCAGGGCGACCCGACGAAGGCGCGAGACATCCTCGGCTGGACGCCCCGCACGAGCTTCTCCGAGTTGGTTCGAGAGATGGTGGAAGCGGATCTTGCGGCGGTCGCGAAGGAGCCCCGCCGCTACGCGAACGTGGATTGACCATGTTCTCTCTTTCAGGACGCCGGGTGTTCGTCGCCGGTCATCGCGGCATGGTGGGCAGTGCGCTGGTGCGGCGACTGAAAAGAACCGGGGCCGAGATTCTCACCGTGAGCCGCGCCCAGGCCGATCTCCGCCGGCAAGCGGAGACGGAAGCTTGGATGCAAGACATGCGTCCCGATGCGGTTTTCGTCGCCGCCGCCACGGTCGGTGGCATCTTCGCCAACGACACGCGGCCGGCAGAATTCATCTACGACAATCTGATGATCGCCGGCAATGTCATCGAGGCCGCCCGTCGGTCGGCGGCCAGCAAGCTGTTGTTTCTGGGTTCCTCGTGCATCTATCCGCGGCTGGCGCCTCAGCCGATGAGCGAGGATGCGCTGCTCACCGGCGCGCTCGAACCCACCAACCAATGGTACGCGATTGCGAAAATTGCCGGCCTCAAATTGTGCGCGGCGTATCGCCGCCAATACGGCTGCGACTTTATCTCGGCTCAACCGACCAACCTTTACGGCCCGGCTGATACCTACGATCTTGCGTCGAGTCATGTCGTACCCGCGCTTATCGCCAAGACGCATCATGCCAAGTTGACCGGTGCCGAGAGCGTCGAGATCTGGGGCACCGGAACGCCAAGACGCGAATTTCTCCACGTCGATGATCTTGCCGATGCGCTCGTCTTCCTGATGGAGCGCTATTCCGGCGAAAGCCACATCAATGTGGGATGGGGCAAGGACGTCAGCATCGGCGAGCTGGCGCGGCTCATCGCCGAGGTGGTGGGATATCGGGGAAGTTTCCGCTTCAACACGGATAAGCCCGACGGCGCACCGCGCAAATTGCTGAATGTCTCGCAATTGGCGGCGATGGGCTGGCAGCCAAAAATTCCGATCCGCGAAGGCCTTGCCGATGCCTATCGGTGGTTCCTGGCAAATACGGCGCGGGAGGACGGCTCGGCGCCCTATACGGCCACGGTCCAGATATGAGCGCGAGAAGCGGTGCCGGACGATGAGCACGTCGATCATCTTCGGTGGAAGTGGTTTCCTCGGGACACATCTCCTGAGGCGGCTCGTCGCGTCCGGCACGGATCGCGCGATCTCGGTCGACATTCGCGACCCCAAGAGCGCCGTTGCCGGCGTCGACTATCGGCGCGGCGATGTTCGCGATCTCCGCGATTTCACCGTCTCGGAGCCGATTTCGACCATCTACAACTTCGCGGCCGTGCATACCACGCCGGGTCCTGCCGACCACGAGTACTATGAAACGAACGTCCTGGGCGCATCGGAGGTCGTCGCCTTGGCGCGGCGACAGAAGGTGGACGAGATCGTCTTCACCAGCTCGATCTCCGTTTACGGGCCGGGGGAGGAAACCAAGTCCGAAGAGTCGCCTCTTGCGCCGGTATCGCACTATGGCCGGTCGAAGATGCTGGCCGAGCGCATCCATCGAGCCTGGTTCGAGGAGTGCCCGGATCGCCGGTTGGTTATCACCAGACCAGGGGTCATCTTCGGCTTGGGCGAAGGCGGCAACTTCACGCGCATGGCGACGCTGCTGAAATATGGCTTCTTCGTCTACCCCGGACGGCGCGACGCGGTCAAAGCATGCTTCTACGTTGACGATCTGCTCGACGCGATCATGTCTGCCCGGAGCGCGCCGGAGCGGTTTGCGCTGTTCAACGGGTGTTATCCTGATCGATATACGCTCGAGCAGATTGTCGAAGCCTTCCGCGCCAGGCATTTTCCCAAAGCGAAGACCTTCGGCGTTCCGCTCGGCCTGATATTGGCCGGGGCGAAAATTCTGCGTCCCTTCACCATGATCGGCTTGGGAATTCACCCGGACCGCGTCATGAAGCTGGTGCAATCGACCGACGTCGTCCCGGGCTGGTTGGAGAACCACGGATTGTCGCGTTACGGAACGATCGAAGCCGCGCTTGATCGATGGCGGCAGAGTTCGCAGGGCCGCTTTGTTTGATCATTGCGGCAGAGCGCGGCGGCGACAGCGAGCCCTACCGGGAGCGCAGCCGGCGGCGAGAGGCAGGCCTGAGTAGCCGTCGACCTGCACCAGCGGATACTCGACGTCGATGATTTGATTTGCTCCGGATACAGCGGGCCCTCTTGCCTTCCCGTGGCCGGGCGATCTGATCTCACACCGCTTCGGTCGTCTGCTTGGCGGCGCTGCGGACCTTCAAGGTGACGTTCAGTCCAGTCGGAACCGCGGCGCACGACAACGTCCGCCGACGGCCAGTCAAGGTGAGGGACTGTCGCCCCTGTCGCTCAAACCGTGCTCAAGCTCGGCTGTTCACCCGCGACCCGGCCGTGCCGGGAACCGAACATGCGCTCTTCGTAGGATTTGAGGATCTTGTCGCGATCCATGTTCGCACGAACAAACGAACGGCCGCGCTGTCCCATTTCTGCAAGCATCTCGCGGTTGTCGAGCATCTGGATCACGGCGCTGAACAGCGCCTCGTCGTCATTGGGGCGGACGCATAGTCCCGCTCCGGAATTATGGCTGAGCTGGTCGAGCGGACTACCCTGCTCCGCGACGCAGACAAACGGCCCGCCGGCGGCCATGACCGTGAACAGTTTGGACGGCAGGGCATAGTTGGCAACATTCATCGCCTGAGGGATGAGGTGAATATCAACGGATTGCAGCCACTCACCGAGCTCATCGGCGGCAACCAGCGGCAGAAAGGATGTGTTTGTCACGCCCAACTGCTTGACCAGCGCCTCGATCCGCGCACGTTCCGACCCATCACCCCGGAGTATCACCTTTACCTCCGGCCGCCGCTCATCGAGCATGCGAATGAGCGGCAAGAGCTGATCAAGGTTCTGTTTCTTGCCGAAGTTGCCGCTGTAGGAAACCACGGGGACGGGGGCGGCGGTCGCTGATCGGGCCTTTTCCGGAAACAGCGACGACCAGATCGGCAAAACCGTGATCGGCCGCCGATATCCGATATCGCGAATTTCGGCAGCCATACCGTCGGTGAGGACGATGAGTTCTGAGGCGCAGTTGAAGGCAAGATACTCGATGAGCCGCATGAGCCGCAGCATCAGCCCCCTTCTCGCGATGCTGAGTGACGCCGCCAGCCCGCTTTCGATATCGTGCACGATCCCCACCACACGCGCACCCGTTCGCCACGAAAGGAGTGCGGCGCCAAACAACGACAGGCAACTGGGTACGTTGACGGCGATCACGTCAGGCTTTGAAAGAGCGGGGCGAACACTGTAGCGCAACACACCGGCAAGGAACGCGAGATCGTTGAGCAGTCTTTGCCGGAGCCCGCCGCTGCCGCGTCCCCGTGTCTTGATACGCTGGATGACCAGGCCGTCACGAACTTCCCGGTCTCGAGAGCCGTCCGACCACGCCGCGAACAGGTCCGGGTTCGGATAGTGCGGGCGGAAGGCGATTACCTCGACGGAATGCCCCTTTGCGCGCAACCAGGCGCAAAGATCCGTACAATAGGGGGCAGAGCCAATACTTTCCGGCCAGAAATAGGGAGCGATATAGACGATTTTCGTTTGCATCATCTCCTCATTCCTGCCGGACCTCTTGCGCCGGTTTGGACGGCGAGCGTCGCACCGCTGCCTTCGGTCATCGACCGGCAAGCCAACGCGCGCCGCGCTACCTCGGTTCCCACCCAGGACGACCCAAGGTTGGAGCCGGCGCAGCCTCGCACCCATGGGCGGGCTGGTCTCGACGGCGTCTTCACTTGGGCCTCGCCAAGAGGTATTGCCGCGCTCTCTAACCAGCCGATTTGTCCCAGGGGATGAAGTGAACGTTATGTGTTGGTGCGGCCGGCGCGTCGCCGCGCAGCTTCTGGCTCTGAAGGATTGACCAGATGCGCTGGATCTCATCGGTCTCAATGAAAAGGTCCGGGCTCAAGCGGGCGAGTTCCCGACGCTTTTCTTCGTATTGCTCGACCGTGAGCCCGCGGATGAAGTCGATCGCCGCCGTTGCGACCGGCTGATCGAGGCACCAGCCCGAGCCCCAGCTCTCCAGCACCTGGCTAACGGCTGTACCGCGCAACCCCAGCACTGGCTTGCCGAAGTAGCCCGCCTCGTAGAGACCGTTCGTCAGCAGCCATTTCGAATTGCCGTTAGGCGAGTTGAAGTCCATCGACCAGACGATGTCGACGGCGCCGTAAACTTCGGCAATCTCCTCGGGATTGCGATAGGGTCCGCCATAGCTGACGTTTTCCAGGCGCTCGACATCGGCGAGGAAGCGCTTCATGTCGAAATTCGTATAGGGCGCGCCGCGCACATAGATCGTCACCTTGTCCGGCAGCGCCTCGGCCAGCCCGCGCAGTATCTTCCAGCTCGTCTCGTCATCGAGATAACCGAAGAGCCCGATGACCCAGCGGCGTTTCGGATCGCGGTTCGCTACCGGCGCCGGCGGCTCGAGCCGCGGCGGGCCGATCGATTTCGGTATTTTGTTCTCGAACAGGAACCATTGACGGCGATAGCGCAACAGCCCCTCGTAATAGTCCGTCGCAAAGTAGGGCGAGCTGACCACCAGGAGAGCCGTGCTCGCGAGCACTCGGCGCTCGATCCAACGGAAGAACGAGCCGCGCCATCCCGGCTCGGTGCAGGACTGATTGATGTCAAGCACTTCATAGATGAGCGGCGCAGATGAGCCGGAGACCCAGCGCGCGAACAGCGCCAGCAGCGCAATATCGAGATTGCGGGCGATGAAGAGATCAACCCCGGCGAGGGCCCGGCGCCGCGCCAGGACCCGCCAGCCGGCGAGGATCAGCGGCATCACCCGGCGGGCGCGCGACAGCGGCATGACACGGCCGAGATTGACGAATTCCTCCGGGACGGGCTTGGCCGCCGCGGTGCGGGAGAAGGCCAGAGGGAGGACCTTGAACCCGGCACGGCGCCATTGCGAGACGCGGCGGCGAACCACGGAATCGTCGAGGTCAGGCCCGAAATAGGCGACGACAGCGCCATCATTCCTGCCAGCAGGCGCTGCGGATGCGAACATCTTGGCAACCGGCCCAATAAAGCCGCCGACTTCTGCCCCCGACCACGCTTCACGCTCTGCCACGGCCAGTTTCCCCTGAGGGCGTTATTCCCTTGTCATTTTCATGGCTGATAAACGGAATTCCACCGGAGAAGTTGCCTGGAGGGTGTATAATGGGCGCCTTCCTCCCCTGGCGCGCACGCGGGCCGGCTACCCCGACCCCCTCTCCGCGTCTACCGGGCGAAGTGGCTAAGAACCCGATCGACGGCGGCGACGAAAAATCCGGTATCGGCCGCCGGCTCGAACTGGCGCGTGCCCTCGGCCAACCGGGTCCACTCCACCCCATCCCGGTCGAGCAATCCCATGAAATAGGCGAGCCCCGCGACATTGTCAGGCTCGAAGATGTAGCCGTTCACGCCGCTGCGGATCAGCAGGTCGCGGGCGCCGCAATTGTCCGAGGCGAGAACGGGGACGCCCGTCGCGATCGCCTCATTGATGACGAGGCCATGCTGTTCTTCGATGCTCGGCAAGATGAGCGCGAGCGAGCGGGCGAGCACGCGAGCGATCTCGTGCTCCTGCAGGTAGCCGCGAAAATGGATGCCGCCGACCCCCAGCCCCTCGGCGTGCCGGCGCAGCATCGCCTCGAGCTCGCCCGAACCGCAGAGATGAAGCTCGCGCGGCACGCCGGGGTGCTGCGCCGCATAGGCGGCGTAGGCGTCGAGCGCCAGAGTGAGATTCTTCTTCGGCAGGAAGCGGGCAACGATGGTGAAATGACGCTCGCGATGCGACGCGCCCCCGGGCGCCGGATCCGACTCTGCCCAGCGCCGTATGCGCGCCGTCGATACCGTGTCATAGCCGATGAAAATGCGCTCCTCCGGCATGCCAAGGAAGGCGAGATAGCTCTTGGTCCGATGACCTGCGACCAGCGCTGCGCTGTAAGGACGGTAGAGCAAGCTCTTCAACGCCTCTTTCAGCAAGTAACGCTGTTTGTCGTCGAATTTCGAGTCTTGCATGATGATCACGCGCCGCCCGAGAAGCCGCAGGAGGACGGCCGCGAAAAAGATGGCGGGCGCGTCGTAGTTGCACAAAAAAATGTATTTCGCCCGCAAGCGAAGACAGGCCGCCATGATGCGCCCGAAGCAGCGCCAGGTGCTGATCTTCTGGCGCACGACGCCCGGAAACAGCGTCAGCTTGGCAAAACTGTCGGCGCCTGAACTTCCGCGCCATTGATAGTT
>Ga0335072_10009629_pt1 | contig 13933 bp, 9 predicted proteins | sample Lox_Sample_21_FD_206725 | JGI IMG/M metagenome (GOLD analysis project Ga0335072, IMG submission 206725) | Soil microbial communities from Loxahatchee National Wildlife Refuge, Florida, United States - Lox_Sample_2.1 | ecosystem: Environmental > Terrestrial > Soil > Wetlands | place: USA: Florida...
GGATGCGTATCCGGAGCTGAAGGAGAGCGCGGATCGCGTGGCGAAGGCGGTGGAGGCCGAGGAACGGCAGTTCGCGCGGGTACTGGAGATCGGCACGGCGCGCCTGGATCAGGCGATTGCTGAAGGCAGGTTGGACGGGCGCGCGGCGTTCCATCTCTACGAAACCTACGGCCTGCCGCTCGATTTCATGATGGATGCGGCGCGGGATGCGGGCATTCATTTTGATCTTGAAGGCTTCGAAAAAGCGCGTGCCGAGGAGCAGGCACGGGCTCGCGCGTCATGGAAGGGGGGTGCCAGGCAGTCGGCGAGCCCGGTGTTTCGCGATCTGCCGAAGACGGCGTTCGAGGGGTATCGGCAGCTCCGCGTCGATGGCGCCGAGGTGCTGGCGATCGTGAAGGACGGGCAGGGGGTTCCGGCGGCCCAGGCCGGCGACTCGGTCGAGATTGTACTGGACCGCACCAGCTTCTACGCGGATTCCGGTGGGCAGATTGGCGACACGGGCTGGTTGATGTCCGATGATCACAATTCTGTAGTGGCCGATGTGAGCGGGTGCACGAAGCCGGTGCAGGGTGTGTTTGCGCATCGCGCGATTCTGCGCCAGTCGGTGAAGCTCAGCGATCGTGTGGACACCGTGGTCGATGAGAGTTTCCGCAACGCAACGCGCCGCAATCATACGGCGACGCATCTGCTGCATGCCGCGCTGCGCGAGGTGCTGGGAACGCATGTGAAGCAGGCAGGCTCGCTGGTTGAACCGAATCGCCTGCGCTTCGATTTTTCGCATTTTGCGGGGATCGCCGATGAGGAGTTGCAGGACATCGAAGACATCATCAACCGGCAAACCCTGCGCAACACCAACGTCGAGACGCTGGAGGATGTTCCGATTGACGTCGCGGTGAATGAGTACCACGCGATGGCGCTGTTCGGCGAGAAGTATGGCGAAAAGGTGCGCGTGGTGCGCATCGGCGACTTTTCGACGGAGCTGTGCGGCGGCACGCACACGGGCGCGACGGGCGAGATTGGGGTGGTGAAGCTGCTGGGCGAGGGTTCGGTGTCGTCGGGTGTCCGCCGCGTGGAAGCTGTTACCGGGCTGGGCGCGCTGAATGAGTTTCGCAGAGATTTTCAGGTTGCGCAGATCGCTTCGCAGCTTGGATCCTCGGAACTGGCTCCGGCGGATGCGCTGCGGCAGCGGCTGGCGAGCCAGGACGAAGAGCTGAAGAAGCTGCGCCGCGAGCTGGATGAGGCGCGGATGAAGTCGGCAGCCTCGCGCGTGTCAGGTGCGACGGATCAGGCTGTCGACGTGGGTGGCGTGAAGGTGCTGGCGCAGCGCGTGGATGCGCTCGATCGGGGACAGATGCGAACGCTGGTGGACAACCTGCGCAACAAACTGGGGTCGGGCGTGGTCGTGCTGGGCGGCGCGCAGGAGGATGGGAAGGTAGCGTTGATCGTCGGCGTCACGAAGGATCTGACGGGCAAAGTCCAGGCGGGGAAGGTCGTTGGAGAGATCGCGAAAAGGGTGGGCGGCTCGGGTGGCGGGCGACCGGACATGGCCGAAGCGGGCGGGAAGGACGCGGCCGAGCTCGATGCGGCGTTGAAGGAGGCTCCCGAAGTAGTGAAGGGGCTTGTGGGGTGAGGGAGAGTTTGGAGTTTAGAGGTTAGAGTTTGAACTCGAACGAGAGGCCGTAGTGGGCCGCCAGGATCAAGGCAAGAATAGCGATCAACGTCAGCATCCAGACCCACAGGACCTGGCTCCAGTTGAACGGTAGTTTTTCGAGGGTCTGCGCCTTCCGAAAGAGACCTTTTCTGCGGCGGACGCGCCAGGTGCCAAGAGGAATTAACGGCACCCATCCAACCATGAAGAAGATCGTGGTGGTGAACTCCTCGTTTTGTGAGACGGGGTCGTAGGTCCGGTCCCATTTGCAAAATCGCGCGGTGCCAACGCCGCGCCAGTGGAGACCGATGAGGCGGTTCGCTGCCTGGCGCTCCTGTTGCTCTTCGTGTTTTTCCTGCTCAAAGCGAGCGGTATCGATGTCGGTGGCTTTGAGGCCGCGCCGGCTCATCTCGGTCTGGAGCGCAATTCTTGCGTCGTCGACCAAATGCTGGGGAGCCCATGCGAGGCGGAGCAGGTCGTCGTTCGACTTGCCAGCGTATTCGCGTGCGAAATCCTGGATCTGATAGGGCATCGCCGATGATCCTGAGGATAATCCGGTGGAACTCCCCCGAACCACGTTTTCTGGCGCGAGAATCCGGGCTTCACCGTTCCGCTATCCTGTTGCGGGTGATTCGCGATGGCTTTTGTTTTGGCGCTGGATCAGGGGACGACGAGTTCGCGGGCGATTCTTTTCGATCAGCAGGGGAATATCGCGGGAGTGGCGCAGCATGAGTTCCCGCAGATCTTTCCGCAGCCTGGATGGGTGGAACACAATCCGATTGACATTCTGACGTCGCAGCTGAGCGCGGCGGTGGATGTGCTCGGCAAGCTGGGGGCGACGCCGCGCGATGTGGCGGCGCTGGGGATCACGAACCAGCGCGAGACGGCCATCGTGTGGGATCGCAAAACCGGCAAACCGGTTGCGAATGCGATTGTCTGGCAGGACCGGCGGACGGCTCCGATGTGCACGCGCCTGCGCGACGAAGGGGTGGAGAACACGATCCGCCGCAAAACCGGCCTGCTGCTCGATCCGTATTTTTCCGCGACGAAGATTGCGTGGATGCTCGAAAACGTCGACGGCGTGCGAGCGCGGGCCGAGCGCGGCGAACTGGCCTTCGGCACCGTCGATAGCTGGTTGATCTGGAATCTGACCGAGGGCAAGCGGCACGTGACGGACCGAACCAATGCGTCGCGCACCCTGCTTTACAACATTGTTGAGGACCGGTGGGATGAGGAACTGCTGGGGATTTTCGGCGTGCCAGCGAGCCTGATGCCCGAGGTGGTGTGGTCGTCGGAAGAAGTGGGCCAGGTGACGGCAGCGCTGGGCCCGGGAGGCGCAGCGATTGCGGGGATCGCGGGGGATCAGCAGTCGGCGCTGTTTGGGCAGCTGTGCACCAGGCCGGGCGATGCGAAGTGCACGTACGGTACGGGATGTTTTCTTCTCGAAAATATCGGGGAAAAATTCCGGCTCTCGCAGCAGCGGCTGGTGACAACGCTGGCCTGCAGCACGGCGAAGAAGCTCGAGTATGCGCTGGAAGGCAGCATCTTTATTGGCGGCGCGGTGGTGCAGTGGCTGCGCGATAAAATGCGATTCTTCCCGTACGCGCCGGTGGTGGAAAGCGTCGCGGCCGGTGTGCCGGACGCGGGCGGCGTAGTGTTTGTGCCGGCATTCACGGGGTTAGGTGCGCCGCACTGGGATCCGTATGCGTCAGGGATGATCATCGGGATCGGGCGTGACACGGGCATCGGGCACATCGCACGCGCGGCCATCGAGAGCATCGCGTTCCAGGTGGCCGATGTGCTGAAGGCGATGGATGCGGACACCGGAATTAACGTCACAGAGTTGCGTGTCGATGGGGGAGCGGCTGCCAACGATCTGCTGATGCAGTTCCAGGCGGATCTGCTGGGCATCGAGGTCCACCGGCCGGCGGTCCTGGAGTCGACAGCGCAGGGGGCTGCGTATCTGGCAGGACTGGCGACGGGATTCTGGACCAGTGTGGAGGAAATCGCCAAGACGCGCGGCGAACGGGTGTTCGAGGCGAAGGCCGATCGGGGCCAGATGGAGCGGCAGTACGGGCGGTGGCAGGCAGCGGTGGAGCGGGCGAAAGGGTGGAAACAGGATAGGGAATAGGGAACAGGGAACAGGGAACAGGGAACAGGCAACAGGCAACAGGCAACAGGCAACAGCAACAGGCAACAGCAACAGCAAACAGCGGTATTTCAGCGGCGGACAACAGCGAGGACGGTCGGAGGTTCCGGCGGAGCATTGATGGCGAGGGGCGAGGATTCATCGAGGGCGATACGCTTGAGTTCTTCGCGCAGGAGTGCGGCGGGTTCAGAGGACGGCTCTCCCAGCAGATGGCCCTGGGCTTCATCGGCGCCGAGAGTGCGAATGAGTTGAAGTTGGTCTTTCGTTTCGACTCCCTCGACATTGACCTTCATGTGAAGGTTGTGCGCCAGAGTGATGATCGACTCAACAAACGAGCGGGTGTCGCGGCGCACCATGAGGCCGTTGACGAAGGAGCGATCGAGCTTCAGGGTGTCAAAAGCGAGTTTGGGCAGGTAGGTGAGGCAGGAGTAGCCGGTGCCGAAATCGTCGACCGCGACGCTGACCCCCATGCGGGTGAAGCGGCGAATCATAGCCGTGGCGCGCTCGATGCCGCCGACGGTGGCCGATTCGGTGAGTTCGATCTGCAGCAGGGTCGGATTCAGGCCTGTGCGGTGCAGAATGCCGGCGACTTCTTCGAAGAAGGAATCCTGGGAAAACTGCACGGTGGAGACATTGACGCCGACCTGGATCGAACGGCCGGCGATGGCCTGCCAGGTGAGGGCATCGGTGCAGGCGCGTTCCATCACGTAAGCGCCGAGCGAGTAGATGAGCCCGGTTTCTTCGGCGACAGGGATGAAGCTAACGGGACCCACGTGGCCGAGGCTGGGGTGATTCCAGCGGGCGAGCGCCTCGAAGCGGACGATGCGGTTGGAGAGGAGGTCATATTCAGGTTGATAGCGAAGCGAGATCTCACCTTTCGCGATGGCATGCTGCAGGGCGCTCTCGATGCTGAGACGTTCGCGGGCGGCGCTGCCAAGGTCGTCGCTGTACTGGACGATGCGGCCTTTGCCGCTGCGTTTGGCGGCATACATGGCGCAGTCGGCCTGCTGGAGGAGCTGGCCGAAGTCGTGTGCGTCGGGGAAAACGCTGATGCCCACACTGGCGCTGATCTGGATGGAGCGGCCGTTGATGGCAAAGGGTTCCTTCAGCGTGTCGAGAACGCTCTGCGCCGCGCTCAGGGCGTCACCGCGCTCCTGGATGCGATCGAGAATCAGGGCGAACTCATCGCCGGCGATGCGGGCTAAGGTGTCGGACTGGCGATAGCGCGTGCGCAGGCGCTGGGCGACTTTGGCGAGGACCAGATCGCCAATCTCGTGACCGAAGCTGTCGTTGATGAGTTTGAAGGCGTCAAGATCGATATGGAGCAGGGCGAAAAGAGAAAGATCGCGCTGTGCCTTGGTGATGCTCTGGGAGAGGCGGTCGGCGAGGAGACGGCGGTTGGGAAGACCGGTGAGATCGTCGATCAGAGCCATCTGCTTCACGCGTGATTCTGCGTCTTTGCCGAAGCGTTCGCGGCGCTGGATTTCGGCCACCATGGTGTTGACCGCGACGCTGAGCGGGGCGACCTCAGTGTCGTTGTACACGGGAACTACGGTGTTGAATTCTCCGTCCTGGGCCAGGATTTCGACGGCGGACGACAATTCACGGATGGCGGTAGAAGTTTCAGAAGCTTTCCGCAATACCCCGGAGGCCCTGCTCAGTTCCGACTTCTGCAGACGCACGCGGCGGTTGAGGAAGAAGAGCCAGACGACGGAGAGCGAGGGAAAGAAGACCCAGCGCGCGTCTCTGCGCTGATATGCGGAGACGGCAAGGGTAACGGAGGGGGCCGCATCGGAGAGAAGGAGCCGATCCGGATCTTCGTTCGCGGGGGAAGAGACTCTCGAGGAATGAGGGGAGGCTGAGGATCGGCGCAGGTTGCCGGATGGGGTTCGTGTGGGATCGTCGCTGCCCGTGAGTGCAGGGTTCGGTGCGATGGTGGCATCGAGGAAGAGGGTGTCCCCGATGTGAACCCCGAGCCGGACGGGATCGAGAGCGATGGGGAGAGTGCCGGTCGTGTCTTCGATCCAGAAGCGAGTGCCATGCGGATCGACTGCGATGACGTCGCCCTGAATGTGCACGAGGGATCCGACCTGGAGTTGAGCAAGCTGCTGAATGGAAGTGCGCTCGGCGCGGACGTAGCACTGCCAGAGCGCGGCGCAGGCGATGACCGCGCCGAGGGCCGGTACCAGAATGGGGGCCTGGATTTTCAATCGAGCTGCTCAGCTCCCCTGCAAAAAATGATGGGATTGGGGCAGCAGGAGAGCCATACCACTTTCGGCCTCAGGGCTGACCCTGATGGCTCTTAGGCCAAGGCTAATTTATTGCAAAGGAATGACTTAGGGCGGCGATGCCGGTACGACAGTGACCGCATGGGGCCCCGAATGCCTGAGGGCGGTCCGGCGGGATTAATCGGCGGGGAAGATCTCCGAGGTGAAGGTGGAGGCAGGGAGGCCGGCAGCGTTGTAGAGGTTGTGGGGCATCACGCCCATCCAGCCATAGCGAACATAGAGGGGATGAGCGAGCGCCGATGAGGAGACGATGACGGTATCTCCGTCGATGCGCGCCAGTGCAGGAACGAAATGGTGGTCGTCGCCGGCGATTTCGAAGGCGTCGACGGGTTGGCCACGCGCCGTGAGTCCCTGAGCGTGATCGAACCAGACACGGAGGGCGGTTGTGCCGTCGGGCTGGAGTTCGGCGGTGGCCTGGCGGAAGAGAGGGGAGGCATACGGGAGGTCGGCTTCGCCGTAGACGAGGTGGCGAGCTGCCAGGGCGAGACGATGGCCGACGGTCTGTTTGTCGGGGGGGTGGACATTATCCGGCGTACCAATGTCCAGGGTCACGGCCATCGCGGTGTTGGCGAGCTGGAGAGTGCGACGCTGGGCATCGCGGACGCGGCCCCAGTCCTCCGTGGGCGAGTCAAAGCTGGAGATCTGCACGAAAAAGAACGGCAGGTTGCCCTGCGCAAAGTGGGCGCGCCAGTCGCGAATGAGCGATGCGAAGAGGGCGTGGTAGTAGGCGGCGCGATCCTGGGCGGAGTTGGTTTCGCCCTGATACCAGAGGAAGCCACGGATGGACATGGGGATGAAGGGCGCGATCATGCCGTTATAGAGGCCGGCGGGCGTCCACGAGGTCTCGTCGGGATGCCAGTCGTGGTGGGGGAGAGGTTTGCCCGCGGCGCGAGCAGCGTCATCTTCCGCCTTTTCGGCGGCGATTTGAGACTGGAGGTCGACCTGATCGTCGGCGAAATGCGCACGAGCGGCGAAAGCCGGAAGAAGGTCGGGGTGCGTGCCGAGGGTATCCATGGAGACCCAGGAATCGGCGGGTGTTCCACCCCAGGTGGAGTCGATGAGGCCGATGGGGACGTTTTCCCTGGCGGCGATTTCGCGGCCGAAGAAGTAGGCGACCGCGGAGAATTTTGCGGCGGTTTCCGGAGTGCAGAGAGTCCAGGCGTCAGGAACGTCGTTGAGCGGAAAATCGGAGCTTCTATTCCTGACTACGAGGAGGCGGAGTTTGGGGTTGGCGGCTGCGGCGATTTCCTTCTCGGCATCTTTGACGACGGCGTTGCCAGGGAAACCGGCGAGCGGCATTTCCATGTTGGACTGCCCGGAAGCGAACCAGACATCGCCGACCAGCAGATCGGAAACCGTGAGGTCGGCGCCATCGCCGGAGATGGTGAGGGTGTACGGGCCGCCGGCGGACTCGGGCGTGAGCCACAGGCTGAAGGCGCCCAGAGGATTCGCGATCGCGGAAACGTTTTGTGCATGGAATTTGGCCGTCAGGTGAGCGCCAGGCGTTGCCCATCCCCAGATATGGATGGGGCGGTCTCTCTGCAGGACGGCATGATCGCTGAGCAGATGAGGAAGGCGAATGTCAGCGCGAAGCGAGGAGGCGGAAAGCAGGAGACAGGAAACAAGGAACAGGGCGATGCGGATGGATTTCACGGGAATCCTCTCACTCGAAGAAAGCACGCGCGGTCAGTTCCGGCATTACGCCGGAAATCGGAGCGTATCGAGTGTACAAGGGGAGAGGATTCTTCCGAGCCGGAGTGGACTCAGCCGCTCAGGAGAGAAAGCAGAGCCTTATTGACCCAGGAATCGATAGCTCACGCCGAGACTAAAGCCGTTGGGTGTGAGCCCGCTGTCGTGCTCGGTGACCGTTCCGCTGGGGCTAACGGAAGGCGGACCCGCAAACGAGGGCCAGAACTGGTACTCGTAGTCGCCACGAATAGCGATGTGATGCGTCAGGTGATACTCCAGGGTTCCACCAGGGGCGTATGCGAAATAGCTGCCCTTCAGACTGCCGGCAGCGGGGAAGTTCGGAGTGGTGATCCAGCCGCCGCCGACGAGCAGTTTGACCCAGCCATCGAGGCCGGCAAAGCGGATGGCTCTGTATCGGCCGCCGGCGAGGTAATTGGATTCCACCTGACCACCGTTGCTGTTCCAATGGAGCCAGCGAGCCTCGCCTTCGGCGCCCCATTTGGGGGTCACGTTGAAGTCAAAGAACCCGGCGGGCCCGACCAGCTGGTTGTGGCAGCCAAAGGGCGCGCTGCTGCTGCAGCTGTAGTCGGGGTTAAAGGAGGAGAACTCACCTCCAGCCCACAGACTGCTGTTTCCGCCGATCGCGGACTCTGTGTTTTGCGCCGGGAGCATCGCCGGCACCCATAACAAAATGAGAATTCCAGCCCATTTCAACAAGCCTGAACTCCTGAACACCTCAAATTCGTGAGGGTGGTTCCCACCCGGGGTAATTTTCTAGTTAAGAGGGGGGTTTGGGGGCAAAGGATGTGCGGGAAATTCGGCGCGGCGGAGGGTTCGGGAGTCGGACAGGAGCCGGAGTCAGACTCCGGAGTGGGCAAGACGCAGATTGCCGGGCGTTTAGACGAGATCGACCGGGAAGGGAAGATTTGGGTCATCGTCATGCAGAACGTGACATGCAGAACGGGATTGGCAGCTGGGTCCGAGGGATCGCAGCGGATTCTCACCGTGTGCAGGTTGCCGCAGGCGTCGCCGATCTCATGGATATCCCGCGATCCCTGCAAGAGCCCGTCGCGGAAACGTCCTGGTTCTCACCCTTGACTGGGTATTTGAAGTCCACGATGGGCCGAAGCCTGTGACACCGTCGATGGTCCTGAATCGCACGATTGTCGCGTCAACGGCTGGCCATGGAGCGATCCTTTTCGAATCGGAGTTCCCTCCGCACAAAACGAAATGGAATGAATCCGGTCGTCAGCCAAGAGGGCCATGACAAGGGATTGTAACGGCGACACCAAAGCAATGCCCTCACCCCGGCGAAGGGTCCGCTCCGCTTATACTGCGGTTTGCTTTTAAGGGAGGACGCGTGCGGCGGAGAGAGTTCTGCAAACTGGCAGTGACAGCAGCGGCGGGGACGGCGGTCCGTGGGGTTGCGAGCGCGGAGGGTCGGACTCCAACAAGTTCTTCGGCTCCAGACGCCGGCGCGGCGATCGCTGGGGCCGATGGCGCGGATGCCGCCGCCGGGTTCGGCCAGGTGACGCAGAGCTATGCGGAATTCTGCGCGACGCCGGCGGCGGATCGAGTTTTCTACGCGCTGGAGGGCGGGAAAATTATCAGCGAAAAACTGGAGGAGGCGAGCTGGAAGCCGACCGAATGGGGCGAGCCGCCGGAGTTGCCGGTGCCGGGCGGATCGTGGGATGGGGTGCCGCTGGTGGCGCCCATTCCGAATCTGGCGGGGACGGGGCCGTTTCAGCCGACGTGGGAGTCGCTGGTGCAGTACGAGGCTCCGGAATGGTATCGGGATGCGAAGTTCGGAATCTGGGCGCACTGGGGTCCGCAGTGCGTGCCCGAGGCGGGCGACTGGTATGGGCGGAAGATGTACATCGAGGGCGATAAAGATTATGCGTTTCATGTGGCGCATTACGGGCCGCAGTCGCGGTTCGGGTTCAAGGAGCTGTGCGCGCAATGGACGCTGCTGAACTGGGACCCGGAGGCGCTGATCGCGCGCTACAAGAAGGCGGGAGCGCGCATTTTTGTGACGCTGGCGAACCATCATGATGCGATGGACACGTGGAACTCGCAGCACAATCCATGGAACGCGATGAACATCGGGCCACATAAGGATGTGGTGGGGACGTGGGGGAGGGCGGCGCGGGACGCGGGGCTGCGGCTCGGCGTCACGGTGCATCAGGCGCGAAACTGGTGGTGGTTCCAGACTGCGCATGGGGCGGACTCGAAGGGTGAGCGGGCGGGGGTGCCCTACGACGGCGCGAAGATGCTGGCCGAGGGAAAAGGGCAATGGTGGGAGGGGTATGATCCGCAGCGGTTGTATGGCGTGAAGCATCCGTTCAACGCGCTGCCGGACGCGTCGTTTGTAAAGAACTTCTACGACCGGACGCGCGATCTGATCGATCTGCACGATCCGGACCTGCTGTATTTCGACAACCCGCGTTTCCCGATGGGGTGGGCGGGGATGAACTTGGGTGCGTACTACTACAACCGCAGCATCCGTGCGCACGGCGGCAAGGTCGACGGGGTGATCACAATCAAGGAAGTGCCGGAGCAATGGCTGAAGTCGGTGGTGGCCGACGTGGAGCGGGGGCTGATCGAGAAGATTGCAGAGTACCCATGGCAGTCGGAGACCTGCATCGGCGACTGGCACTACGATCGCGCGTTGTATAACAAGCCGGGCGAGTACGGCGGATATCTGCCGCCGAAGGACGTGATCCACTGGATGATCGACACGGTGAGCAAGAACGGGACGTTCATCCTGAATGTGCCGGGAATGCCGGATGGGACGATCGACAGCAAGGAGATTGCGGTGCTGGATCGCATCACCGACTGGATGAGCGTGAATGGCGAGGCGATCTACGAGACGCGGCCGTGGAAGGTTTTTGGCGAAGGGCCGCACATGGTGAAGAGCGGCGAGTTCCAGGGCAACAGTATCGCGCAACTCAATGAGAAGGATATCCGCTTCACGCGCAGCAAGGACGAGAAGACGGTGTACGCGATGGTGCTGGGCTGGCCGGCGGGCGAATTTCTGGTGCAGTCGCTGGGCACGGCGAGCACGACGCAGCCAGGAAAGGTGCTGAAGGTCGAACTGCTGGGGAGCGGCGAGAAGCTGCGCTGGCGGCAGGCGGCGGAGGGTCTTCGCGTGACACTGCCGGCGATGTACAAGCCCGCGGCAGACTTTGCGGCAGCGTTGAAGGTGAGTGTCGGGTGATCTTCGGCGAAGCCGAAGGATCGCCCCGCGGGGAGTAGCCAATAGGGAATAGGGAATAGGGAACAGGGAACAGGGAATAGGGAACAGGAACAGGGAACAGGGAACAGGATGCTGCGATGAACCCGAAAGAAGAGTCGAGGCTGACGCGCGTCGCGGAGATTTGTCTTTCGCTGCCGGAGGCGGTGCGGGAGGACATGGGGGATCATGCCGGGTTTAGCGTTCGCAAAAAGATGTTCGCGTATTTTCTGAACAATCATCACGGGGACGGAATTGTGTCGGTGTGCACGCGGGCATTTCCGGGTGAGAACAAGAAGCTCGTCGAGGCGCAGGCGGGAACGAAAACCGCGGGGAAGTTCTACTTGCCGGCGTACATCGGACCGCGGGGATGGGTGGGGCTGCGGCTCGATCGCGGCAAAGTGGACTGGGGTGAGGTGCGGGACCTGATCACCGCGAGCTATCTGCAGGCCGCGCCGAAGAAGCTGGCGGCTGTGGTCGAAGAACAAATTGGATAGAGACACCGCTACCGGCTCCCCGCGACCGGCTGGTGGCTCGATTACTCGCTGTAGTGCAGCAGGCTGAAGACGTCGTAGTCTTTGAAGCGGTCGCGGCCCTTGAGAAAGTCCAGTTCAATGGCGAAGCCGAGGCCGGCAATTTCACCGCCCAATTGCTGTACCAGCTTGATGGTCGCCTCCATCGTGCCGCCGGTCGCGAGCAGATCGTCGACCAGGACGACACGCTGGCCGGGCTCAATGGCATCCACGTGGATTTCCAGCGTGTCCGATCCGTATTCGAGATCGTAGGTGACGCGCGCCGTGGGCCCGGGAAGCTTTTTCGGCTTGCGCACGGGAACAAAGCCTGCGTTGAGCCGGTAGGCCAGCGCCGGTCCGAAGATGAAGCCGCGGGCCTCAATACCCAGGACCAGATCGATTTCCTTATCGATGTAGTACTGGGCGAGGGCGTCGATAAGGGTGGCGAAGCCTCTGGGGTCTTTGAGGAGGGTGGTGATGTCGTAGAAGAGGATTCCCGGCCGGGGAAAATCCGGAATGGTCCGCACCAGGGTCTTCAAAGGCTCGCAATCGGTCGCACAAGGGGTCATACGATTCACCAGGCTCCTTCAATCCGAAACGGGCCGAGGCCCTTGCCTTCCTTCGCATCCAGCTCGTGCTCGATCACCGCATCGACGCGGCTGCCGCGCGATCCTTTGCGCAGCGCCTGCTTCAGCTCCGCCAGCGTTTCGGCGTCACCGGATGCCAGGACCTCGACGTGACCGTCTTCGGTGTTGCGCACCCACCCATGGAGCTCCAGTGCGGCAGCCTCGCGGTGCACGAACCACCGGAACCCCACGCCCTGAACGCGCCCTTTCACCAGGTAGTGACACACCATAAGGAAGGCAGGGCCAGTGTTTCAAAGTCCGGACTTCACGTCCAGGGACCCTGCGGGACTGCGCGTCCACCCGCACAGCGCTTCGCGCCAGCAAGGAGTCGTCAAGGGTCAGAGCAACCGGGTGGGACGATCCGGGTTCGATGAGCCATCGTGGGGCGAAGGCATGTTTGCCCGGAGGGCGAGTCCCTATAATTGAGAGTGTCTTCGGCAGAGTCGCTCTCTCCCCCGCGTGGAAAGCAGGCCGGTGGAACTCGGCCGACCCGGCGGTCTATGCAGCGCGCTGTCCGATCTCCGATGCGATACTTCCGGGTGCATGCAACCCAGGTTTGCATTGCCTGTCTCGGGGCCTTTGGCCTGGCCTTCGCACCTCTTGCCCATTCAGCCCAGTCTTCGTCCTCGGCCTTCGCGCGAGCCGAACGGCAGCGCGAGGCGCTCGAAGGGCGGCCGGAACAGCAGCGCACCCGGCTTCAATACGAGCATGTCCTCGACGCCTACCGAACGATTTACCATGGCGATCCTGGGTCGCCGAAGGCCGATGCCTCGATTGCAGGCGTTGCCGATCTCCTCGCCGAAGAGGGCCGCATCTTCCAGGACCCAAAGGCGCTGCACGACGCCATCGGGCAATATGAGTTTCTCCGCCACCAATATCCGAGCAGCCGCTTGCGGTTCAGTGCGCTGCTGACCGAGGGGGAAATCTGGCAGCGCGACCTCGGCGATCTCGAGCAGGCGAATTCGGTCTACCGGAATTTTCTGCGCCTCTATCCGCAGAACGCCCTGGCGGTGGAAGCGCGCGCGGAACTGAAGAAGATTCACCGCGATGAGGTAGCTTCTCGCGGCTCGGGACGTTCCCCGGCGCGGCAATCGGCGAGCGCGGGTCCCGAATCGCGCCAGACGCCCGAAGCTGCGCGGCCGGGCTCGGGCCGATCGCTGCGGCAGAGGGATGCGGCGGCCGAAGATGATGTTCCAGCTCAGTCCTCCGGTGACGAGTCTGCGGTTCCGGCTGCCGACTCCCAACCCATCAGCGCGAACGACACTCGCTTGCTGAATGCGCCACCGCCTCCGCGGCGCGGGCGGCTGCCGTTCATCACCGGCATTCGTCACTGGTCAACGGCGAACTACACGCGCGTAGCCATCGATCTGCAGCAAGAGGTGCGCTACCAGGCGGCTCGCGTTTCGAATCCCGACCGGATCTTTTTCGATTTATACGGTACGCGTCTCTCCCCGGAGTTGTCGGGCCGGCCGGTCGAGATCACGGATGACGCTTTCCTGACGCGCATCCGCGCGGCGCAGACGGCACCCAACGCGACGCGCGTTGTGCTCGACGTCAGCAGTCTTGCCGACTATTCGGCCTTCTTCCTGCAGAATCCGCCGCGGCTGATCATCGATGTGCACGGCAACCCGAACCCGGCGCCGCGACAGCAGATCGCGATGGCTGCACCAACGCCGAAGACGAACCGGGTTCCGGATTCGGCGGCGCCCCAGCGGGTTCCCTCTATCTCGGAGCGAACGCTGCCCGCGCCGCGGACGAGCAACCCAGCGGAATTACAGGCCCCGTCGCG
>Ga0335072_10009630_pt1 | contig 13933 bp, 9 predicted proteins | sample Lox_Sample_21_FD_206725 | JGI IMG/M metagenome (GOLD analysis project Ga0335072, IMG submission 206725) | Soil microbial communities from Loxahatchee National Wildlife Refuge, Florida, United States - Lox_Sample_2.1 | ecosystem: Environmental > Terrestrial > Soil > Wetlands | place: USA: Florida...
ACCCGATCACCTTCCAGGGGGCCACGACCGCGGCCGCCACCATCGAGCCAACCACCAAGACGAACGCGATCGACATCTCCGGTGCGCAGAACGTGGTCGTCACGGGCTTTCGCGTCTACCAGGACGCCGAGCCCGCCTACGAGGTCACCGGCTCGTCGTCGGACATCACGATCAACGCCACGGACACGATCGGCGGGCAGGCCCCCGACATCGAGGTCGATGCCGCGAGCAACGTCACCATCAGCCGCAGCTCACTCGACGGCGGAACCGATGTGCAGGTCAACCCGGGCGCGTCCGGCGTGGTCGTCACCGGGAACACCCTCATCGGCAACGGCCGCTACGCGACGATAGCCGTCACCGGTGCCTCCGGGACCGACGTGACCGGCAACACCATCGTCACGCAGTGCGGGCCGGCGATCGGCGTGTCCGGCGGGTCAGCCGGCGCGTCCATCGAGAACAACATCGTGACCTCGTTCGAGGCCGCGCCCCCGTCGTCGGTGTGCACCAATGCCGATGGCACCACGGCGATCGCCGTCGCGGCCGACTCCATCGCGGGCACGACCTCCGACTACAACCTCATCAACCCGGTGCCCTTCACCGCGCTGTACGACTGGGGCGGCACGACCTACCCCGCCACCGCCGCCGGCCTGACCGGCTTCCAGGGCGCGACCGGCCAGGGAGCCAACGACATCGCCGCCAACCCGGAGCTCGGCCACCAGACGCTGCAGATGACCTGGGGAGTCGGCTACGACGTCTGGTGGCCACTCGACAGCGACTCGCCCGCCGTCGACTCCGCCAACTCAGGCGCCCCGGGCGAGCTCACGACCGACCAGTTCGGCAACCCCCGCCAGAACGACCCGAACGTCTCGCCCAAGACCGGGCTGGCATCCGGCGGGATCTACTTCGACCGAGGCGCGGTCGAACTGAGCGGAGGCGCGAACATCGCCACCGGGTGGAATGTCGTCAACAGCGGCCCGCTGACCGTGACGGCCACGCAGGGCTTCACGCCGGCCTGGACCGCGAACGGCCCCATCGGGATCTTCGTCTACGACTTCGAGGACGGCTCGTTCCCGGTCGTCACGACGGCAACCAGCGTCCAGCACACGTTCCCGACGGCCGGGCCGCACACCACGACCCTGTCCCAGGCCGTAGGGGGCGCGAACGGATACGCGACCGCGAGCTTCTTCAACGTGGTGGGGGCTGATTACACGCCGGTCACGCCGGACCGGGTCCTGGACACCCGCTACGGCACCGGGGTCGCGAAGGCCGGCGCGGTGCCGGCCAACGGCACCCTGACCCTGGCCATGCCCAGCATCGACGGGGTGGCCGCCGCCGGCATCACCGCCGTCGTCTTGAACGTCACGGTCACCGAGCCCACGGAGGGCGGAGTGCTCACCGTCTACCCGGGGGCCGGCACCGCCCCCGGGACCTCCAATCTCAACTTCTCGGCCGGCGAGACCGTGCCCAACCTGGTCACGGTCCCGCTCTCCGGCGGTGAGGTCAGCTTCCACAACACCAGCCGGGGATCTGTCCAGGTGATAGCCGACCTGGAAGGCTTCTACGGCCCCGGCGGGTCCGGCTTCGCGCCGCAGTCGCCCGTCCGCGTGCTCGACACCCGGTACGGGACGGGCGCGGCCAGGGCACCGGTGGCCGGCAATAGCGGCATCCGGCTGAACCTGGCCGGCAAGGTCCCCACGGGCACCACCGCCGTGGTCCTGAACGTCACGGTCACCGGCCCGCAGGACGGCGGGCACCTGACGGTCTACCCTGACTCGGCCACCGTCCCCAATACGTCCAACCTGAACTTCAAGGCCCGCGAGACCGTGCCCAACCTGGTCATCGTCCCCCTGAACATGACCAACGACACCGTCGACATCGAGAACGCCTCGCCTGGCACCACGCAGGTCGTCGCCGACCTGGACGGCTACTTCGCCAGCGGGGCACGGGACAGCTTCGTGCCCTTCGGGCCGGCCCGGGAGGAGGACACCCGGACGGAGCCGTATGGCCCGGTGCGGCCGTTCGCCACGCGCCCCGTCCTGGCGGACTCCTACAGCGGCTGCTCTCCGGTTTGCCCGGGCATCGTCGCGGTGGTGGAGAACGTGACCGTCACCGGCCCGACCCGGGGCGGGTACCTGACGGTGTACCCGTCCGGCCAGGCCCGCCCGGTCGCCTCCAACCTGAACTTCACGGCGGGCGAGACGGTGCCCAACCTGGTCATGGCCCAGCCCTCGGACCTCGCCTACAACGGCAGCGGCGGCACCCTCCAGTTCGTTGTCGACGAGTACGGGTACTTCATAGCCTCGTTAACGAGCTTGTTACCGAGCCCGTCCGCCCCGCAATACCCCCGAGATTTCCTGCGAAGACAATCCATTTCGCGGCAGGAAACACCGGGAAAAGCCAGGCGGACGGGAGAACGGCATGACGGACATAGACCTAGCGGCCCGCGTTCGCGAGGACGGCGTGCGGTTCGTCCTCGCGATGTTCGTGGACCTGGCGGGCAAGCCGTGCGCCAAGCTCGTGCCGGCCGAGGCGGCCGGCATGCTGCAAGAGGAGGGCGTGGGCTTCGCCGGCTACGCGGTGGGCCTGATGGGGCAGCAGCCGTCGGATCCCGACCTCATGGCCCGGCCGGACATGGCCACCTACACCCCGCTGCCGGCGGTCCGGCCTGACCTCGCGCTCGTTCACTGCGACCCGCACGTCGAGGGCAAGCCATGGCCCTACGCGCCGCGGGTGATCCTCCAGTCCGCCCTCGCGCAAGCCAGGGCGCGGCAGCTGGAGCTGTTCGCCGGCGCGGAAATCGAGTACTTCCTGGTCACCAGGGGTGAGGACGGGACCCTGCGGCCGGCCGACGGCAAGGACAACGCGCCCCGGCCCTGCTACGACGCGCGCGGCCTGACCCGCATGTACGAGCACTTGACCTCGGTATCGTCGGTCATGAACGCCCTGGGGTGGGAGAACTACGCCAACGACCACGAGGACGCCAACGGCCAGTTCGAGCAGAACTTCAAGTACGCCGACGCGCTGACCACCGCCGACCGGGTCATCACCGCCCGGTACCTCATCTCGGTGCTCGCCGAACGGCAGGGCATGACGGCGACGTTCATGCCCAAGCCATTCGCCGACCGGACCGGATCCGGCATGCACCTGCACATGTCGCTGTGGAACGACGGCGACGCGCTGTTCCCCGAGCAGGGGCGCGAGCCGTTCGGGCTGTCGCGTACCGCCGCGCACTTCCTGGCCGGGATCCTGGAGCACGCCCCGGGCATGCAGGCGGTGCTCGGCCCGACGGTCAACTCCTACAAGCGGACTCGCGCCACCTCCACCCGGTCCGGCGCGACCTGGTCGCCGAGCACGATCAGCTACGGCGGCAACGACCGCACGCACTTCGTCCGCGTCCCGGACTCGCACCGCATCGAGATGCGCGGCGGCGATGGCTCCGCCAACCCGTACCTGGCCATGGCGGTCGCGCTGGCCGCCGGGCTGGACGGCATCGAGCGGGCGCTGCCGCTCGGCGACCCCGGCGCCGGGACCACGGAACTGCCGCCTACCTTGCTGCACGCCGTCGACGCCATGCTCACCGACCCAGTCATCCGCGAGGCGCTGAACGCCGCCGGGCCCGGCGTGGCCGAGTACTTCGCGCAGGTCAAGCGGGAGGAGTTCTTCGACTGGCACGCCACCGTCGGGTCGTGGGAGCACGACCGCTACCTCACCGCCTTCTAGACCGAGGGAGAACAATTCCCCATGTGCGGGATCGTGGGACTGCACCTGCGCGACCCCAGCCTCTATCCGCGACTCGGGACCCTGCTGGCCACCATGCTCATCCAGATGACCGAGCGCGGCCCGGACTCCGCGGGGGTAGCCGTCTACCGTGACCGCGATGACCGGGGTACTAGCGGCACTGACCTGGCCATCTACAAGAACATCGGGCCGCCCGCCGACCTGGTGGCGGCCTGCGACCTGGCCAGCGCCCAGGGCTGGCAGGGCCTCGGGCACACCAGGATGGCCACCGAGTCGGCGGTGACGCCGCAAGGCTGCCACCCGTTCTCCGTCGGGCCAGACCAGTGCCTGGTCCACAACGGGTCATTCGCCAACCACGCCACGATCCGCCGGGACCTGCAGGCGGCGGGCATCACATTCGACTCACAGAACGACTCCGAAGTCGGCGCCCGGTTCATCGCCCGCCGGCTCGACCAGGGCGAGGACCTGGACGATGCCCTGCGCGCCTTGTGCGAGACCTTCGACGGCTTCTACACGCTGCTCGTGACCTCGGCCGACGGCTTCGCCGTGGTCCGTGACGCCATCGCCTGCAAGCCCGCGGTCATCGCCGAGACCAGTGCCTGGGTGGCCATGGCGTCGGAGTACCGCGCGCTGGCCGGGCTGCCCGGCATCGCGGGCGCCCGCATCTTCGAGCCTGAGCCGGAAAAGGTCTACGCATGGCGGCGGTAACCGGTACGAAGCCCACGACCATCGACCTGGCCGTCAGCACCGTTCGCGAGCTCAACGCGGAGCTGCACGCGCCCGCCGCGCAGGCCTACGAGGTCCGCAACCCGCAGGGCGCCCACGCGCTCGCCGTCGGCGTCACCGCACCGCTCACCATCGACATCCTGGGGCACGCTGGCTACTACGCCGGGGGGATGAACGACGGCGGCATCATCACGATCCACGGCACGGCCGGCACCGGCGTCGCCGAGAACATGATGTCCGGCGCCGTCCGGGTCACCGGCGACGCGTCGCAGTCGGCTGGCGCCACCGGGCACGGCGGCCTGCTGGTCATCGAGGGCTCGGCCTCCATGCGGTGCGGCATCTCCATGAAGGGGATCGACATTGTCGTGGGCGGCAGCATCGGGCCAATGAGCGCCTTCATGGCCCAGGCCGGGCGCATGGTCGTCTGCGGCGACGCCGGGCACGGCCTTGGTGACTCGATCTACGAGGCCCGGCTCTACGTGCGCGGCGAGATCCGCGGACCGCTCGGCGCGGACTGCGTCGAGAAACCGCTGCGCGAGGAGCACCTCGCCGAGCTCGCCGGCCTGCTTGGCGCGGCCGGGCTCGACCATGACCCGGCCGGCTTCCGCCGGTTCGGCTCCGCCCGCACCCTGTACCACTTCCACGCGCACAACTCCAGTGCTTACTAAAGACACTGCGTACTGACGGGAGGCCCCCGGTGACCCTGCCGCACCTGCGCGAGTCGGCAACCTTCGACCGCGCGACCATCGCCGGCATCCAGCGCGCCGCCCGGACCGGCGTCTACGACATCCGCGGCTTCGGCGCCAAGCGCAAGCTGCCGCACTTCGACGACCTGCTCTTCCTCGGCGCCAGCATTTCCCGGTACCCGCTTGAGGGCTACCGGGAGCGCTGCGGCACCGACGTGATCCTCGGCGACCGCTTCGCCCGGCACCCGCTGCACCTGGCCATCCCGGTCACGATCGCCGGCATGAGCTTCGGGGCGCTGTCCGCGCAGGCCAAGGAGGCACTGGGCCGGGGGGCGAGCGAGGCAGGCACCTCCACGACCACCGGCGACGGGGGCATGACGCCCGAGGAACGCGGCCAGTCCACGTACCTCGTCTACCAGTACCTGCCGTCGCGTTACGGGATGAACCCCGCCGACCTGCGCAAGGCCGACGCGATCGAGGTGGTCGTCGGGCAGGGAGCCAAGCCGGGCGGCGGCGGCATGCTGCTCGGCCAGAAGATCTCCGGCCGGGTCGCCGGGATGCGGACCCTGCCGGCCGGCATCGACCAGCGGTCGGCGTCCCGGCACCCCGACTGGACCGGCCCCGACGACCTCGCCATCAAGATCGGTGAACTGCGCGAGATCACCGACTGGGAAAAGCCCGTCTACGTCAAGGTGGGCGCGAGCCGCCCGTACTACGACACGAAGCTCGCGGTGGCCGCCGGGGCGGACGTGATCGTGATCGATGGCATGCAGGGCGGCACCGCCGCCACCCAGGAGGTCTTCATCGAGAACGTCGGCATCCCCACGCTGGCCGCCATCCCGAGCGCCGTCCAGGCCCTGAGGGAGCTCGACCTGCATCGCAAGGTCCAGCTCATCGTCTCCGGCGGGATCCGCACCGGGGCCGACGTCGCCAAGGCGCTCGCCCTCGGCGCGGACGCGGTCGCGATCGGGACCGCGGCCCTGATCGCCCTGGGCGACCAGGACCCGGGCCTGGACGGCGAGTACGCGAAGATCGGCTCGGCCGCCGGGTTCTACGACGACTACCAGGACGGCCGCGATCCGGCCGGGATCACTACCCAGGATCTCGCGCTCAGCGCGCGGCTCGACCCCGTCGAGGGCGGCCGGCGGATCGCCAACTACCTGCGCGTGCTCACGATGGAAGCGCAGGCGATCGCGCGGGCCTGCGGCAAGGCGCACGTGCGGCACCTGGAGCCAGAAGACCTCGTCGCGCTGACCATCGAGGCGGCCGCCATGGCCCGGGTGCCGCTGGCGGGCACCGACTGGATTCCCGGGGTGACGCGGTGAGCGAGACAGCCGACGTGATCATCGTCGGCGGCGGCCTTGAGGGCACCGCCGCCGCGTGGCGGCTGGCCCAGCGGGGCGTGACCGACGTGATCGTCGCGGAGCGGGACACCGTCGGCGCCGGCGGTACCGGCAAGTCCAGCGGGGTTGTCCGCTGCCACTACGGCGTCTCGTCGCTGGCCCGCATGGCGACCACGGCGCTGGAGACGTTCGAGAACGCGCCCGCCATCTTCGGCACCGATATCGGCTTCCGCCAGACCGGCTACATCGTCGGCGTCGGTGAGGTCAACGCGGCATCGCTGCGGGCCAGCCTGGCGTCGCAACGCGGCGTTGGCGTGGATACATCGGAGATCGACCGTTCTGAAGTGGCCATGCTCTGGCCCGGCATGTACCTCGACGACTTCGCCGCGTTCTGCTGGGAGCCGCGCGGCGGCTACGGAGACGCCTACGCGACCGCCCAGGCGTTCGCCGCGGCGGCCCGGCGGGCCGGGGTTACCGTCCGGCAGGGCGCCAGGGTCACCGAGGTCCTGGCCGGCCCGCGCGACGCGGTGACCGGGGTACGGCTCGCCGACGGGTCGACGGTCAGCGCACCGAACGTCGTGGTCGCGGCCGGCCCCTGGTCGGTGGACCTGGTGAAGCCGCTCGGCATCGACCTGCCCGTCCGGGCCCACCTGGAGCAGATCGTCCTGGTCGACCCGGGCCGGGACATCGGCCCGGTGCCGGTCCTGTCTGACCTGGTATCGCTGCAGTACGTCCGGGCCGAGGGGTCCGGGGACATCCTGTTCGGCAACAGCGACCTGTCGGAGTTCCGCGCGGCCGACCCCGACCGTTACCCGAACCGCGCCGACAACGACTTCCTCGAGGCCGCGGCGACCAAGCTCGCCCACCGGTTCCCCGCGCTGTCGGAAGGCGCCGGGATCTCCAGCTCGTACGCGGGCTGCTTCGACGTCACGCCCGACTGGAACCCGGTCATCTCCCGCGGCCCGCTGGACGGCCTGGTCATCGCGTCCGGGTTCAGCGGGCACGGATTCAAGATCGCGCCGTCGGTCGGCACCCTGATCGCTGACCTGATCCTCGACGGGGTGAGCAGCGACCCGGACATCCGCCCGGCGGACTTCCGGCTATCCCGCTTCGCGGAGCACGACCTGACGCTCAGCCCCTACGCCTACGTGGGCGCGGCGGAGATGCGCTAGCGTGCCGGGCCGGCTGAGCCGCCTGGAGCAGGCCATCGCCGGGCAACTGCGGCGGCTGCGCCGCGCGCACGGCCTGACCCTGGCCGAGACGGCCGCCCGCACGGGCATCTCCGCGCCGATGCTGTCCAAGATCGAGAACGCGTCGATCTCCTGCAGCCTGAGCACCCTCGACCGCATCGCCGAGGCGTTCGACGTCCCGGTGACCGCCCTGTTCCGCGGGGCTGACACGCTGCGCGAGGCCGTCTACACCCCGGCCGGCGCCGGGGCGCGCATCGCCGCGCGGGGCACCCGCGTCGGCCACGACTACGCCCTGGTCGGCGGCCTGCGTGGCCCGCACAAGCGGATGGAGGCCCACATCGTCACGCTCACCGAGGGCAGCGAGGAGTTCCCGCTGTTCCAGCACCCCGGCACGGAGCTGCTCTACATGCTCGACGGCGAGATGATCTACCGGCACGAGGATTCCAGCTACCGCATGCACCCGGGCGACGCCCTCCAACTCGACGGCGAGGGCGTCCACGGCCCCCGCGAGCTCATCTCCCTGCCCATCCGCTTCCTGTCCGTCGTCGCCTACGGCACCGCCGGCCTCGACTAACCCCGGCCGGCGTCCCGCCCCCCGCCGCCCCGCCACTCGCCGCCAGCGGGTTGAAGATCGTTTTGCGAGAAAGTTTGGCTTTTCGGTTGTCATAGCAACCGAAAAGCCAAACTTTCGTTCCGGTGAGCTAGTGTCGCTTGCCTCCGGTGTCACGCGGCCCCCGGCAGCATCGGTGGTGTCCGTGGCCGGCCGGCGCCCGCGCCATCAAGGCGCGTCGAAGTTGACCGACAGCCAGGTATGCCCCGTGCGGACCGTGAACTGGCTAGTCACCGGGCCGGCGACGGCGATCGGCTGCAGCGTGAAGCTGGCCCTGGCCTCGCGGTAACCCCGGTTCCAGGCGCGAACCTCCGCCACGACCTCACGGGCCAGGCCAGCGCCGCGCGGGCCGTGGCCGATCACGCTGATCTCGGGTGGCTGGTCCCCGTGCCTGCGGAAGGAGAGATAGGCCAGGCTGCCGCCGTCGGTGGTGGCGACCGTGCCCCAGGCGGGCACGGGCCCGACAAGCCCAGAGTGAATAGCCTGCTGCCGCGCCTGCATCCTGGACACCGCGTTGCGCAGGCTGCAGGCCAGCCACAGGAACAACCACTCCGCGGATCCCTCAGGCAGGGTCACGCCGGTCCGCTCCGTCGTGCCCGGCCGGCTAAGGACGGCGAGCAGGGCCCGGTCGTCGATGTCCTGGTCCTGGTGGGCGGTGATGCTGACCGAGTCATCGGGCGTGAGGGACACGACCCGGGCCGGGTCGTCGGCCACCCCGCCGCGCAGCGGCATGAAGCTGCACATCTCGCTGGACACGCCGCGCCAGCGGGCGACGCCCGGTGCCGAGTGGTCTCGCTCGAAGGCGATCGACCGGGTGACGTTGCCGCGGATCCGCAGCGGGACGACCAGCCGGCCGGCCGGCCCGAGCTGATCAAGCCAGGTCAGGGGAAGGTCCCACGCCTCGACGGTCGCGATGACGCGATCGTAGGGGGCCAGGCCGAGATAGCCCAGTGCCCCGTCCCGCACGACGACGCTGACCTCCGGGTAGCCGGCCTCGCGGAGCGCGGCGCGGGCCTTCGCCGCGACGTCAGGGTCGACGTCGATCGTGGTGACGCGGCCTTGCGGGCCGGCCAGCCGCGCGAGCAGGGCCGCGTTGTACCCGGTGCCCGCGCCTATCTCGAGAATGTTGTGACCGCGCTCGACACCAAGCTGTTCCAGCATGAGCGCGACGATCGACGGCTGGGACGCGGCGCTGATCGGCGCGTCATAGCGGTCCCGCTTAGTCAGCACCACGTCGTTGGCGTAGGCCCGGTCCAGCGGGGTGCCTGGTACGAACAGGTGCCGCGGCACCGCGCGCAGGGCCGTTTCGACCTGCTCAGAGCGCAGCATGTTCCTGGTCTTGAGCTCGTCGATGAGCGCGTCTCGCAGGCGCACGGCCTCGGCCTCGGTCTCGGCCTGCGCCTCGCGCGGCGTCTCGCCGCGTGCTGTCTCCACCTACTGACCGTAACTGACGAAACCGGCGAAAAAAATCGCCGGAAAGTTGTTGTTAGCCGGCGGCCTCGATCCTCATACCGATGAAGGACGGGCCAGCGGGGACGCCGGGCGGGTGAAGAGGGGGGCATCCGCCCGGCGCCCCTGCCGCGTACAGCAGCTAACCGAGGATCGCGGTCGGGACCAGGCCGGCCGTGACCTTCGTCGTCGGCCGCACGACGGTAAACCCGCCGTCGCTCCAGGCCTGGTAGGCGATGGCGTGGGCACGGCACCAGGCCTCGAAGGCGCCCGTCGTCCGGGAAGCCGAGACGAACAGGTACGCGGGATCGGGGCCGGCGTTCACCTGTTGCGCCATGGGCGGGTAGCGGTCGTAGTCGGGTGAGGTCACGGTAACCCGCCCGCCCGTCTCGAACGTGACCCGGTAGGCGATCCAGTAGTTGCCATAGCCGTCGGTAATGCCATGGTCGGCCAGCAGGCGCAGCAGGCCCGAGTCGTTGACGGGCATCGCCACGTCGGGGGCGCGGAAGGCCACGAGCTGCCGGCCGGGCTCGGCGAGCAGCCCCGCGGTGCCAAGCGCGCAGGCCAGCGCCAGCCCGACGGTCACGGTGAGGCGCGCCCGCCCGGTTCGGGCCGGGCGGCGGCTGGCCGCATGGTCGAGGCCGACCCCGATCAGCAGCGCGCCCATCGGGATCGCGAACTCCGCATAACGCCCCTGGCCAGTGTGGTCAGCCAGCGGAATCAGGCCGTACAGGATCGGCAGCAGCGCGATTGCGAGCATCGGAAGGCGGCACCGCGGTGCCCGGTTCCTGACCACGACCGCCGCCGTCACCAGCAGCGCGGCAACGCCGAGCCAGGCGAGGACCACGCCCGCCGGGCCGCCGAGCCAGGCGAGCGAGCCCTCCTCTCGCACGCCCATCACGATCGGGCCCTCAGTGGTGAAGAACTGAGCGACCCGGGCCGGGAAGCCGGACAGCAGGTCACCCCCCGGCATGTGCAGGTTGGTCCAGTCGTGCGTCATGCCGAAGACGAGCGAGGGGAACCAGCCGGCGATCCCGCCGGCCACGGTCGCTACCAGCTTCCAGCGAAACGATAGAAGCTGAGGGAGGCACCACAGCGCTGCCGGCACCAGCAGTTCCAGGGCCATCGGGCTCGACCAGACCGCCAGGCCGCACCACAGGCCGGCGAGGGCCGCGCGGTGCCAGGAGCGGTCGCCCTTCTTGATCTTCGCCAGCGCCCCGACTGCCAGCAGGGCCAGTGCCAGCCCGACCATGTACGTTCCGCCCGGCTTGAGCGAGCGCCAGATGAACGTCGCGGGCCACACCCAGAAGGCCAGCGCCGCGATCACCGCGGCCGTCTCGCCCACGATGAGCCGCCCGGCCCGCCACAGGGCGATGACGCACAGGGCGCTCGTGAGGGCCGTAGTCGCCACCAGCTGGCTTGTTCCGGCCCCGGCGAACAGGAAGACGACGGCGGTCGCGATCGCCTCAAGGCTGCCCCCGTACGACTGGCCCCACATGAACGCCGTGAACTGCCCGTGGTGCAGGATGCGCAGGGCCATGAGCCCGATCACCGAGCCGTCGGAGCTCAGGGTGCCGATCGGGTGGACGGCGACCCACCAGCGCTGCAGCGCGCCCGCGAGGATCAGCGCCACGATGACCGCAACGGGGATGCGGAAGGCTGGCGCGGTCTCCTGGCCAGCGGCGGCCTCCCGGCCTTGCGTCGCTGTGGTCATGGCCGAGCGGCGCTTCCAAGCATCCTTGACGTGTACCACGCGAGTTCGGGCCCAACCCGTTTCTTAGTAAGACCCTTGCTTTTGGGTGAGCACCGCATTTGGGTCGGCACTGCATCGGGCGACGCGCTTTCGCTGGCCGCGCACGATTCTCGGCATCGGCCCCGCGTGCGACGATCGAGAGATGCCGGATGACCCGAAAGACAGCCCTAAGGACGTTGTGCGGCGGTTCTTCGCCGCCCTCAGCACCGGGGACTTCGACCGGGTCTGGGAGTTCTTCACCGCCGACTCGACCTGGACGGTCAACGACGTGGCGAACGGGCTGCCGTCACAGCGCGGCCGGGCGATCATCGACGACTTCCTTCAGCCAGTGCGGGAGGGCCTGTTCGCTCCCGGCGACCCGAAGATCGAAGTCGTTCGGCTGATCGCCGAGGGCACCACGGTAGCCGCCGAGACGATCGGGCGCGGCACGCTGCTCAACGGCAACGCCTACGAGAACTACTACGCGTTCGTCTTCGAGGTCGATCCGGAGGCAGGCAAGGTGGTGGCGCTCAAGGAGTACATGGACAGCGACTACGCGCACTCGGTCTCCGCCCCCACGCAAGCCGGCGCCCCCGACGCCAAGTACGCCGAGCAGCTCAGAAGCCTCGGCCACGAGGTGTAGGGCGCGTCCCCGCCGCCCCGCCGCCCCAACGGCATCGAGCACGCGGCCGAGCCTGGTACGCTTGCCTTACCTACGGGTCCAGGGGCTATAGCGCAGTCCGGAAGCGCACCTCGTTCGCATCGAGGGGGTCAGGGGTTCAAATCCCCTTAGCTCCACCCAAAGAAAGTCCAGGTCAGAGGCTTGCCAAATGGCCTTAGATCGTTATGTCAGCGATGTTCGAGCCGTCGATGGTCAGAATTTGGTCATCGAGGTTTCGGAAATGCCCATTTTCCTGCGCAGGAGGGTCAGTCGTTCGTCGAGGACCCGGACTGATGAGTAAAAATTCAGTTCGAATCTGGCCTGTAGCGAACCTTCCCACCGGGTTTGGAGCTTGTCCTTCAGCTCCTCGCGCATGGGTTCAGACACGTGTGAGTACAGGCCGCGCATGCCTGCTACCTCGTGCCCCAGGCTGAGCTCGGCCAGGATCTCCGGGATGCCGTCCTCGATCATCCAGGTCTTCTTGCTGTGTCGCAGTCCATGAGGCGTGAGTGCCCGCTTGACTGGGAGCCACGCGGCGAGCGCGGGATCGGCCGCCGGGATGCCGCCGCTGCCCGGGCATCGTTCATCCCGGATCTTGTGGGAGGCGAGCAAGCCAGACGCTAGCCACCTGACCGAGCGTCCGCATGCCGGGCAAGGGGCGGTCCCGGTGCCCTCGCTGATGAGCTTCTTGTTGTCGTGTCCTCGTGGCGGCCGCCAGGGTTCGCCTGGCCGCGCGAGGGGCCAGCTCGCGACCGGGCTGCCCGGCCAGGCCTCCATGTCGGCGATGACGAGCTTTTCCGGGGTGGTCTTGGTGGCCGCGTACCTGCCATCACAGGCAGGACGCCAGACCCGTCGGCTGTAGTCGCTGCGCCGGTGGTGGCCGCCGTCGAGGCCGGTAAACAGCAGGTGCCTGCTCCCGCCGTGGTCGCTCTTGCACCGGCATGTTCTGGTGCGGGCTGTTGCCGTCTGCTGTGCGATGAGCTGATCGAGGAAGGGCGGCAAGTCGACCGGGAGGTATGGCGCCCAGTTGACGCTGCGGTAGGAGTCGTCTTTGGGCGGCAGCCTGTGGAATCGCCCGTTGACCTCGCGGAGTTGCCACTCCACGTTGATCAGTCCGGGCTGGCAGTACTCGCTTTCCAGCCCGATCATCTCGGCCCACCGCATCCCGGTGTAGGCGATGCCGATGACCAGTACGAAGTTGTCGTCCTGGCCCGACAGCAGCGCGGCCCGCTCAGCGACAAGCAGTGCCTCCAGCGGTGTCGCCCACGTCCGTGGCGGGGCCTTGAGCAGCCGGCGGCCCGTCCTCCTGCCCCGGTTCCGCGGTCGCGCCGCCGGGTTGTACGGGATCACCGGCGGCCTGGCCGCCGCCGCGTCCCCGAGGATCGTGGACAGCAGGCTCCGCGCGTCAAAGGCCGTCCGTGGCGAGACATTCTCCGCGGCCGGGAGGCCCTTCTCCCACTTGTTGACCTCCGGTGCGGTGATGTCGGTCAGTAGCCACGAACCCCACTTGGGCCGGACGAACCGCTTGATGAGGTACCTGCGGATGTCCTCGGTGCTGATGCCGACGTCCTGGGTGGCCTCCCAGGTGTCGATCCACTGATCAACGGTTACGCCGTCTACTTCCGGCTCTTTGCCCTGCTCTTCTTGCTTCTCAGGGCCGTCGTCGTTGGACTGCTGGACGATCAGTTCCGGGTGCCGGGCCTTGGTTTCCTCGGTGCGGCCGAACTCCATGGCCGCCTTCTTGGTCTCGAAGCCGGACTCGCTTCCCACGGAACCATCGAGAAGCTTGTACCTAACC
>Ga0335072_10009632_pt1 | contig 13932 bp, 10 predicted proteins | sample Lox_Sample_21_FD_206725 | JGI IMG/M metagenome (GOLD analysis project Ga0335072, IMG submission 206725) | Soil microbial communities from Loxahatchee National Wildlife Refuge, Florida, United States - Lox_Sample_2.1 | ecosystem: Environmental > Terrestrial > Soil > Wetlands | place: USA...
CAACGCCAATGTCACCGACGCGGCAAGCCGCAGCGTCAGCGGGCTGGTCGGCGACGCCCGCATGAGCCTGTGGTCGCGCAGCAAGATCACCAAGGGAATGAGAACGAAGGGAAGCGCTGCGCCGATCACCACCTGGCTTGCCACCAGCAGCATGTCGATCGCGCCGCCACCGGTAATGGCGGGGATGACCAAGGCAGGAACCAGCGCGAGGCCGCGCGTCACCAGGGCGCGCAGCAGGGGATTGAAGCGGCGCCCCAGGAAACCCTCGGCAACGATCTGGCCCGCCATTGTGCCGGTCATGGTCGCGCTCTGGCCGGCGGCGAGAAGCGCCACCGCGAAGAGCGGCGCCGCGAGGCCGCTGCCCAGGACGGACCCGATCAGCTTGTAGGCGTCCTCGATGCCGGCAACCGCCTGGCCGCCATGGAAGGCCGCCGCCGCCACGATCAGGATCGCCGCGTTCACCAGGCAGGCGAGCGTCAGGGCGGCACCGGAATCGATCGCCAGCAGGCGGGCGATGCGGGGTTTCGCCATGCCCGCCGCGGCGCGGGCGCGCGACTGGGCCAGGCTCGAGTGCAGGAAGAGATTGTGCGGCATGATGGTGGCGCCGAGGATGCCCAGCGAGACGTAGAGCATGCCGGGATCGCGGGCGATCTCCGGGCTCGGCACCAGGCCGCGCAGCACCGCCATGGCGTCGGGATGCGCGATCGCGAGCTGTGCCGCGAAGGATCCCGCGACCACGATCACCAGCGCGGCGATGACGCGCTCGGCCAGGCCGCCGAGGCGACCGGGCGCCGCCAGCACGGCGATAGTCATCACCGTGGTGAGGACCATGCCGGCCTCGATCGAGATCCCCAGCAGCAGCTTGAGAGCGAGGCCGGCGCCCAGCAGCTCCGCCAGGTCGGTCGCGACCATGGCGATCTCCGACACCAGCCAGAGCGCCAGCGCCACCGGCCGCGAGAACCGGGTCCGCATCAGGGTGGCGAGGTCGATGCCGGTCGCGAGGGTGAGGCGGACCGTCAGCAGCTGCAGGAAGGCGGCGACCGCGCTGGCGGCGACCACCACCGAGAGGAGGTCGAAGCCGTAGCGCGAGCCGGCGTCGAGGTCGGTCGCCCAGTTGCCGGGGTCCATATATCCCACCGCCACCAGGAGGCCGGGGCCGAAGAGCCGCCCGGCGGCCGGCGCGATGCGCCTTGCGGGGGCAGCCTTAAGTCTCTGAAAAGTCGCTGCGATTGCGGTCACCGGGAGAGCCTCTCGTGATCTCCCAAGAAATCTAATTGCGAATCATTCGCAATTGCATGGGAGATTTCGCTGATCTGCCATGCGCCGGGGAGCGCTCGGCGGGGCCGATAGCGGGCATTTGTAGTGAAATCCCACATTAACCTTTTGCGGGCGATAACAGTGGGCTAGCCATTCTTGTACTGTGGCCGGATCAAGCCCCAGCCGGTCTGGGTCCTGGTTATCCTCCGCCCGCATACAGGACAGGCGGTGTGCTGGGATCGCGATGAAGTCGCGATCGGCAGCGAGACGCCACGGGAGGTGGTTGTTGAGCCTTAGGCATGCCATCCGCACCAGCGGCCATATCGCCTGGATCGGCGGCCTTCTCGTCGTCCTGACGCTGGGCGCCGCGGTCTTCTCGATCTGGCGGCTGCGCGAGGAGGCGACGCAGGAGGCCGGCGGCTATCTCCAGAGCATCGGCCTGGTTCTGGCGGAGCAGACCTCGCGGTCGTTCCAGGCGGTGGATCTCGTGCTGACGGAGGTCCAGGGCTTGGTGGCGGCCGAGGGCGTCACCACGCCGGCGGCTTTCCGCGAGCGATTCCACGATCGCGACATCTATGACCTGCTGCGCCAGCGGCGCCAGGCGCTGACCCAGGCGGATGCGATCGGTCTCCTCGATGCCGATGGCAAGCTGCTGAACTCCTCCCGGCAGTGGCCGACCCCCGACCTCGATTTCTCCGACCGGGAAGCCTACCGGGCGCTGCGCGACCGGGCGTCATCCGATCCTTTCGTGAGCGCACCGTCGATCGGCGCGGTGACGGGCGCGCCCACCATCTACGTCGCCCGCCGGCTCACCGCACCTGATGGCCGGTTCCTCGGCCTGGTCCAGGTGGCCATCGATCTCAATCAGTTCACCGAGCTCTACCGGGCGGTCTCGCTGCGCGAGGGCAGCGCCATCGTGCTCTTGCGCGACGATGGCGCCGTGCTGACCCGGGTGCCGTCGGCTGAGCTCGGCGAGCGCACGTCGGTGGGAAATTCGCCAACCTTTGCGCGGATCCACCGACATGCCGCCGATCCGCGCGCACCGGTGATCCGAATCACCAGCACCTTCGACAACAACGTCCGCCTCATCGCGGGGCACGTGGTGCGCGGGTATCCCGGCATCCTCGCGACGTCCATCACCGAGCATGCGGCGCTGGCGGGGTGGCGGCGCCAGGCCATCGGCATCTCGGTGGCGGCCATCGGCGCCGCCATTGCCTTTGCCGTCCTCTTCCTCACCGTCGCCCGCCAGGTGCGGCGCCTCGAGGAATCGGAGATCGCGCTCGCGCACAACAATACCGAGCTGCTCGCAACCCGCGAGCGCCTCGAGGCGCAGGCCTCGGCGCTCATCGATCTCGCCGAGCGGCTGAAGACCAGCCAGGCGCAGCTCGGCAGCAAGTCGGAGATCCTCGAGGTCACCCTCGAGAACATGGACCAGGGCATCCTGATGATCGGGCCGGACCGCTCGATCCAGGTATGCAACCGGCGCGCCGTCGAGCTCCTGGGCCTGCCGCCGGAGGTGCTCGGCAATCACTGGAGCTTCGACGACCTGGTCCGCTGGCAGTGGGAGAACGGCGAGTTCGACAAGACCGACCGCCAGTTCCAGGAATTCGTGAAGGCGGGCGGCATTCCCGACATCTTCGCCACCTATGACCGGATCCGCCCCAACGGCATGGCGCTGGAGGTGCGGACGGTGCCGCTGCCGGGCGGCGGCGCGGTGCGCACCTTCACGGACATCACGGCGCGCAAGCAGGCGGAGGAGGAGGCGGTGCACGCCCAGCAGGCGGCGGAGATGGCCGACCGCTCGAAGAGCGTCTTCCTCGCCAACATGAGCCACGAGCTCCGCACGCCCCTCAACGCGGTGATCGGCTTCTCCGAGATCATCCGCGACGCGCGCTTCGGGCCGATCGGCGCCAAGTACCGGGAATACGCGGGCCATATCTATTCTTCCGGCCGGCACCTGCTGACGCTGATCTCCGACGTGCTCGACCTCTCCAAGATCGAGGCGCGCCGGGTCGAGCTGCAGGAGACCACGATCCTGGTCGACGATCTCCTGAAGGAGTGCGAGCGCCTGATCGCGGAGCGCGCCCATCAGCAGGGGCTGCAGCTCTCCCGCGTGGTGGCGCCGGAGGTGCCCTCGCTCTTCGTCGATCCCTTGCGCATGAAGCAGGTGATCATCAACCTGCTCTCCAACGCGGTGAAGTTCACGCCGCGCGGCGGCAGCGTGTCGATCGCCGTCCAGGTCGCGGCGAACGGCGGGGTGGAAATCAGCATCGCCGATACCGGCATCGGCATGCGGCCGGAGGAGATTCCGGCGGCACTCGAGCCCTTCCGTCAGCTCGACAACGCCTTCACCCGCCGCCACGAAGGCACGGGTCTCGGCCTGGCGCTTGCCAGCCAGCTCACCGCGCTCCATGGCGGCACGCTCAGCATCGAGAGCACGCCCGATGTCGGGACGACGGTGACGATCTGGCTGCCGTCCCAGCGCACCATCCGTCCTGCCCAGGCGAGGGCCTGAGCCGGCACGCGGCGCTTCAGCGTGGCGCCGCCAGCTCGGCGAGCCAGCGCCGCACCGCCGACGGATCCTCCATCCATCGCGTCGCCAGCGCGGACTGCCGCGGGCCGACCTGCACCGCCAGGCCGCCGGCGGCGGTCGCCGCCCGGAAACCGTCCTCGTCGGTCTTGTCGTCGCCGATGAAGATCGGCCGTCGGCCCTGGAAAGGTGGCTTCGCCATGAAGGCGCTGACCGCCGTCGCCTTGCTGATGCCGCGCGGTTTGATCTCGATGACCCGGCGGCCGCGGATGATCTCGAGCTCGTCGCCGAGTTGGCCCACGGTCTCGACGATCCAGTCGCGCAGCTTGCCGGGATGGGTCTCGGCCTTCCGGTAGTGGATCGCCAGGCTCATCCCCTTGTCCTCGATCTCGACGCCCGCCACCGCGGTGACAGGGGTCAGCCGGCGGCGCAGCGCGGAGAGATCGATGGCCGCGGCGGCGATCACGGGCTCATCGGCGGCATAGCGCATCTGCGCCCCATGCTGGCCGGCGGCCGCCAGGCGCAGGGGCGCCAGCATGCGGTCGATGCTCTCGATCGTGCGGCCGCTGATCAGCGCGACGGCCCCTTCGAGGCGGTCGCGCACCAGCGCCAGATCGCCGGCAAGCGTCACGGGAATGACGACCTCGTCCGGTCCCGGCGCGATGTCGAGCAGCGTTCCGTCGATATCGAGAAAAAGCGCCCAGCGGCCCGATCTCAGCGATGGCGCCGAGAGGTCGGCCGCGGCATCGCGCACGTCATCCTGCATCGGTAACCACCCGCTTCCCGTGTCGCCCGCGCGATGCGGGCGTCCGGGAAGCTAAGCACCGACGCGGAAAGCCGCAATCCCGCGACGGGCCGATGTCACAGCACCCGCCGGCCCCCCCGGTGGCGGCGGCTCAGGCTTTGGCGGCGAGGCTGGGCGGCGGCGCCCCCGCATCGCGGGACGGCGCCACGACCGATCGGCGCGCGGCCGGCCGGGCCGGCCGATAGCGCTCGATCATGCGCTCGACCGCAGGAGCCACATCCGGGCGCGCCAGCGACAGCGCGATATTGGCCTCCAGGAATCCCAGCCGGTCGCCGCAATCGAAGCGCTGGCCCTCGAAGATGTAGCCCGTGAGGGGGCAGCTCTCCATCATCCGGGCGATCGCGTCGGTGAGTTGGATCTCGTTGCCGGCGCCCGGCTGTACGCTCTCGAGATGGGCGAAGATTTCCGGCTGCAGGATATAGCGGCCGACCACCGCCAGGGTCGACGGCGCGGCCGGCGGCTGCGGCTTCTCGACGACGCCGCGGGCCGCCACCGTGCGGCCGCGCCTGGCGCCCACATCCAGGATGCCGTAGCGCCCGACCTCGGCCGCCGGCACCTCCATCACCGCCACCATGTTGCCGCCGGTCTCCCCATGGGCGTCGAGCATCTGCTGCAGGCAGGGACGCTTGGCATCGATGAGATCGTCGGCGAGCAGCACGGCGAAGGGCTCGTCGCCGATCATGTTGCGCGCGCACCAGACCGCGTGGCCGAGGCCGAGGGGCCGCTGCTGGCGGGTGAAGGCGAGCTGGCCCGGCTCCGGCATCCAGTGCCGGATCGCCTCCAGCACCGCCGCCTTGTCGCGCTCCACCAGCACGTGGCTGAGCTCGTAGTTCACGTCGAAATGATCCTCGATGACCGTCTTGCCGCGCGCGGTCACGAAGATGAATTCCTCGATGCCGGCGGCCCTTGCCTCCTCCAGCGCGTACTGGATCAGCGGCGTGTCGACGATCGGCACCATCTCCTTCGGCATCGCCTTGGTGGCGGGAAGCAGGCGGGTCCCCATCCCGGCGACCGGGAACACGGCCTTGCGTACCAGCTTCGCCATTACTGCATCTCCACACCAGTGAACCCGTCGCACCGGCACAACGGTGCGAGTACATCAAAACTTCCGACGGGCGCAATGGTCTCTTGCAGTGCAGCATGAACCCAGTGAGCATTTTTGTCCGCTTGCTCATTTTCGCCCAAGGGCCCACTCGCTCGCCCCATCGATAGGATCCGAAGTGTTTGTGACAATGTTGCGAATGGCCGCCGTTCCAAGCTTGGTTGCTTGCTTGCGCGCACCGTGCGGCCGACTCTCGTTGGATAGCTGGATGCGATCGTCGACATTGCGCTGCAGCACGATCGCGTGAGCGTCGCCGCCGAGCCGGGCGGACAGCGAGGGCGAGCATGGCTGGCGAAATCCTTCTGGCGGTCTCCGCGCTGCTCCTCCTGCTGGCGGCGCATCCCTTCGTGACCTATCCGCTCAGCCTGCGGCTGCTGCGGCGCTCGCGTCCGGCCGAGAAGCCCTCGGAGGAGTCGGCGCCGGCGGGGTTCGCGATCTGCGTCTGCGCCTACAACGAGGAGGCGGTGATCGTGCGCAAGGTCGAGAACATGCTCGATCTTCGCCGCCGCTACGGCGCGCTCGAAATTCTGGTCTACGTGGACGCGGCGACCGATCGCACCGCGCAGCTGCTGGAGCGGTTCCGCGGGGAGATCACGGTGATCGTCTCGCCGCGGCGGTTTGGCAAGACCCACGGCATGAATCTCCTCGTCGAGCGCGCGACCGCGCCCATCATCGTCTTCACCGACGCCAACGTGATGGTGGGCGAGGATTCGCTGGCGGCGCTCGGCGAGGCGTTCCGCGATCCCGATGTGGGCTGCGTCTGCGGCCACCTCGTCTATACGAACGCGGCGGGCACGCCGACCGCCTCGGTGGGCTCGATCTACTGGCGGCTGGAGGAGCAGATCAAGCGGCTGGAAAGCGAGGAAGGCGCCGCCATGGGCGCCGACGGCTCGCTGTTCGCCGTTCGCCGCCACCTGCACCGGCCGGTGCCGTCCAATCTCATCGACGACATGTATCTGTCGCTGAGCGTGCTCTGCGACGGCTTCCGGGTGGTGCGGGCCGAGCAGGCGGTTGCCTACGAGGAATCCGTTACGGTCAGCGGTGAGGAGTTCCGCCGCAAGATCCGCATCGCCTGCCAGGCCTTCAACGTGCATCGCGAGCTGTGGCCCAGCCTCAGGCAACTGCCGCGCCGCGTCGTCTATATGTACGTGTCGCACAAGCTGCTGCGCTGGCTGGCGATTTACAACCTGGCGCTGGCCGGCGTGACGGCGGCGGCGGGGCTCGCGCTGCTCGGCGTGCCGCTGCCGGCGATCCTGCTGGCCGGCGTCGCCGGGGCGGCGCTGCTCTGGGGTGGCCATGCCCGGCATGTCTCGCCCCTGGCGCAGATCGGCGAGATCCTGGTGGCGCTGCTCGGCGCCGGCATCGGCGTCGCCGAATCCGTCCGCGGCAAGCAGTACCAGACCTGGACCCCCGCCACCTCGATCCGCCAGCTGCCGCAGGACTGACCCGCTGCGGCAGGCCGGCACCGGCCAATCAAGACGCAGTGATCCGGAAAGCAGACCTTAATAAAATCGGCCGAATGTGATCTTTGTAACCCGTGGGGAGCCCGGCGGACGGTGTATAATGCCGGCTGCAGAGTTCGCGGTACGGGCGTGTGCTAGTCGGGGGTCGGGACGTGATCGGCAACAACGCGGCGGACAATGCCGCCTCGGTCAAGGGCGCTGGACCCGGCCTCGCGGCCGCGTCTTCCCTCGACAGGCCGGCGCCGGCTTCCGCGCCGGTGATCGATCTTGCGGAGCGGACACGCGCGCCGAGGATCGGCATCCGTGTCCACTGGGGGCTGCTCTTCGCGGTGGGCGCCAGCCTGGCGCTCTGGCTCCTGATCTGGGCCTGCGTGCGGCTCTTCTTCTAGCTCGAATTCCAGTTCGGAGCGTCAGGCCGGAGCTTCAGGTCTCGGAGGGACCCGACAGCGGTCAGCGGCTGGCGGTCAATAGGCGCCGTTGCGCGAGGTGACGACCACCACGGTCCGGCAGAGCACGCTCAGATCCAGGAGGAGGGACCAGTTGGTGGCGTATTGCTGGTCGTAGGCGACGCGGCGCCGATAGTCCACGCGGTTGCGCCCGCTCACCTGCCACATCCCCGTCATGCCCGGACGGCAGGCGCAATAGTACCGATAGGCATCGCCATAGCGCGCCACTTCCTCGGCGACGATCGGGCGCGGTCCGATCAGGCTCATCTCGCCGGCAAGCACGTTGAAGAGCTGCGGCAATTCGTCGAGGCTGGTAACGCGGAGGAAGCGGCCGACGCGCGTGATGCGGGGGTCGGCGCGCAGCTTGAAGTCGCGGTCCCACTCCGCGCGGGCGGCCGGATCGCTCTCGAGAATCTTCGTCAGCACCTCGTCGGCGTTCGGCACCATGCTGCGGAACTTCCAGCAGCGGAACGAGCGCCCATCCGCGCCGACGCGTCGGTGGCCGAAGACCGCAGGGCCGCCATCCAGCTTCAGCAGCGCCGCGATCACCGCCATCAGCGGCGCAAGGAAGACCAAGAGCGCGCTGCCGACCACGAGATCGAACAGGCGCTTGCGCCGGCGCAGCTTCGGCAGCTTCGCGGTGAGCGGCCGTGGCGCCAGGCCGCCCTCGAAGACCTGCGGCTGCCAGCCGGGACTGAACGGCGAGCCGTAGGAGTAATTCGATTCCGCGTCCTGGCTTCTGATGCGTCTCAGAGAAGTCATGAGTTGCTCGCGTCGCGCATTGTCGGGAACAAGACCGGCTGTCGCATCGAGTCGTTCAGACCATATCGCAATCGGAGTTGCTGGATATAGATCTCGTGCGCCGGAACACAAGGATGACACATGAAAGCGAGTATTCCTGCGTCTTCGCATCAATTCATGACGGAGTTTGTCATGCCGATGCCCAGCAGAATGTCACGCTGCGCTCCAATTGTGCATTCGCACGTCTCCAGAGATTGCAGTACAACTACTGTTGTCGGTGATTTTATCTTTTGCGGTCCCCGACTCGCTTGCCGAGCCGCGCGGGCGGACCGCGCCCCTCGCGGGGCAATCTCGTCGCTGACGCCTGGCAGGCGCTGAGTGCCGTCGGATCACCCGCCCTCAATCGCCGAACGACGCGGAACGTTCCGCGCAACCCGCAAAGCACACACATCCGAAATTGACTTAGCATCGTCGAGATCGAAACGGCGACCGCTCATTTGAACGTCACAGATTTGTCCCTCATCACGATTTCCGAGATTCACAATATTTGGGGACGACGCCGGGGAACCTCTTCGGAGATGAATGTGCGTCGCGGCGCAACCCGCGGGCAAGCTGACGCGTTACGTCGCGCCGTCAACGCCGGCTTACATGATGGAGAGGGACTGCCATGACATCGTTGCGTTGGAACTCGCGCAGGAATTTTTTCTGCATTGTCTTCGGACTGCTCGGACTGCTGGCCGCCTGCGGCGGCACCGGGACGGAAGATCCGGGCGTCGCCGTGCATGGGCCGGTCACGCTGGAGTCCGGCGACCGCATTCGCCTCACTGTGTGGGGGCAGGATCAGATGACCGGTGAGTATCTGGTCGAGAAGGACGGCAACATCGCCGTGCCGCTCGCCGGCCGGGTGCAGGTGGCAAATCTGACCCCGCCCGAGGCCGAGAAGGCCGTGCGCGACAAGCTGCGCAACGGGCTGGTGGTCGATCCCAAGGTCACCGTGGACGTGATCCAGTTCCGGCCGATCTACGTCGTCGGCGAGGTCAACCACCCCGGCGCCTACGACTTCACGAGCAACATAACCGTGATCAACGCGGTCTCGCTGGCGGGCGGCTTCACCTATCGCGCCAAGGAGGACGCCATTACCGTGATGCGCGGAACCGGCCCCAATCAGAAGAAATACAACGTGAGCCAGACCACCATGCTGCAGCCGGGCGACGTCGTCACGGTGCCGCAGCGGTACTTCTAGGCCTCGAAGCGCGACGCGCCACGCGCCGCCATGTAGACGGCGCTGGTGCTGAGCGCGATCTCGTGCCAGCTGGGAACCGTCGCGACCAGGGCGGCGACTCCCTGGGCGAGGCGGCGGCGCGTCGCCGGCTCGCGGACGAGGCGGGTCATCGCGGCGGCCAGCGCCGCCGGATCGGCGGGCGGCACGAGCAGCGCCTGCCGCTCGTTCTCCAGCAGCTCGGCGAAGCCGCCGATGCCGGAGGCGATGATCGGCCGCGCGGCGCGCAGCCCGGTCATCAGCACGCCGCTCATGTCGATCTCGCGATAGGGAAACAGCAGCGCATCGGCGCGCGCCATCAGGCTCGCGAGCTCGCCATCCCCGACGAAGCGGAAGTCGAAGCGCAGGCCGTCGCCGAGTTCGGCCGCCGCGGCCTCGAGCGGCGCCACGTCCATATAGGGCTTTCCCACCACCTCGACCCGGCAGCGGGCGCGATCCTCGGGCGCCATCCGGCGCATCGCCTCGATCAGGACATCGACGCCCTTGTAAGGCTTGATCTTGCCGAAGAGCAGGAAGCGGATCGCTCCTTCGTCATTCGCCGGCGATGCCGCCGGCGGGGCGGGCTCCTCGTCGTGGAGAAACCCGTGCGCCACCTTGGCCAGCCGCTCCTCGGCGACGCCGTACTCGATGAGGCGCCGCCGCGCCTGCTCGGTGTGCACGATCACGCGATCGAAGCGACGCAGGATCGCGGTCGCTCCCAGATTCTGCAGCGCCGAGCCCGGATTGGCGTTGAACGGCCGCGAATCATGGGCGGTCAGCACCAGCGGCGCGACCCGGCGCAGCGCGCCGATGAAGGCGCGATCGATCACCGGCAGCGGCAGCCACTGGAAATGAATGATGTCGGGCGGATCGCGCTGCAGCGCCGCGAGCAGCCGGCGCATCGCCCGGCCATGCAGCGCGCCCTTGGCGAGCTTGGTAAGGGCGGACGGCCAGCGCTCCATCCGCCAACGGACGATCTCCGGATAGAAGACCTGCTGCAGGCGCTCGAGGCCAGGCGCCGTCTCCTCCTCCGCCAGGGCCTTGCCATAGAAGGTGAGGGAATGGCCGACGCCCTCCAGCGCCGCCGCGAGCTTGGCGTCATAGGGCAGGGTGAAGAGGGAGGGATCGATGAGGGCGACGTCGAGCGGCTCGACCGCCACGGCATCGGCGGCAACCAGAGTGAGGTGCGGCGTGGCTGCGGTCATGGCGGCGCGGCCCTCCTTCGCGTTCAGTGCGCCGGCCCGGCGCCGTAGCGGATCATCGTCTCGAAGGTCTGGCCGCCGGTCCGCTGGATCGCATAGCTCGTCCGCTTGGCTGGGCCGGCAAGATGCAGCGCGGAGACGGTCCGGTAGGGCGCGTAAGGCTCGCAGAAGGCGTTGGCCTCGTCGTTCCACATGGGAATGCCGCGGTCGCAGATCCAGTTGGCGTTCGCCGGCAGGATCGCGGCGTCGAGGCGATGCTGGTAGATCGCCTGGTTCAGCGCGAACTGGTCATGCGGCGTGAGCCGGCCGGTGCGCCCGATGGCAGCCTGATAGCAATCCGCCCAGGCGCGCCAATGCGGGGCGTCGTGGGCGATGGCGAAGATCCCGGCATTGAGATGCGGGCGCGTCAGCAGCCAGGTGCCGCGCGCCGGCCCATAGCCGAGCACGAAATGCTTCGCCGTCCACAAGAAGAGCCAGAGCTGGAAGCGATAGGCGCTTTCCGCCTCGTGGGCGATCGCCATGCCCTTGGCCGAGGCGCCCTCGATCATGCCGAGAATGGCGTCCGGGGACTGCAGCCAGACGTCCGAATCGATCCAGAGATAGAGATCGAAGCCGGGCAGGTATTCCGGCAGGAAGGGCCGCACCAGGAAGGCGAGCTGCAACGGATTGGTCTGCGCCGCCGACAGATCGAAATGCGGCCGCGGCGTCAGGATGCGGTCGGTATAGGTCTTGAGCCAATGAATGTGCTCCGGCGCCAGGCCGAGATCGAAGCAGGCGAGCTCCAGTTGCGGAAGCCCCGGCTGGCTCTGCATCGAGAGGATCATGTCCCGGAGGAGCGGAAAATAATTCGCGTCGGCGGATGTGACCGCGACGATCCTGGTCGTCACGCGAGGGCCTCTGCTGGTTGCGGGGAAGCACGCACGGCGTGGATGAGAGGAGCGGCCGGGGCGAATCACAAGCATCAAAAAATATCGATGCCGGCGCCACAGAAATGACACGGCGCCTCGATTGACACGTTCCGCTCCGCCGGCGCGTGATTGCGCCGCGCCATACGAGAGAAAGCGAAGTGAAGGTTGCCGCGTGCCGCAACAGAATTGCCACGCGCCGCTGACGCCGGCCGCACCAGGTTAGATCGATGACGCCTCGCATCTCCGTTCTCATGCCCGTGTTCAACGGCGGCGCCTATCTCGAGGCGGCGGTCGCCAGCGTGCTGGCGCAGAGCTTCGGCGATTTCGAGCTGCTGATTGTGGATGACGGATCGACCGACCGATCGCGCGAGGTCGTCGATGCCTTTGCCGCGCGGGATGAGCGCGTCCGCCTGCTATGCAAGGCGAATTCCGGTATCAGCGATACCCTCAACCTGGGCCTCGACGAGGCGCGCGGCGACTGGATCGCCCGGCTCGATGCCGACGACCTGATGCTGCCGGCGCGCCTCGAGCGGCAACTGGCTTTCCTCGACACCAACCCCGACGTGGTGGCCGTCGGCTCCTATTACGATCTCATCAACGAGATCGGCGAGCGCCGCGTCACCCGATATCCGCTGCCGCGCACGCGCGAGGAGCTCGCGCGCTATCTGGAGGCGCGCGAGCTCCTGACCTTCACCCATCCCACCATGACCTACCGGCGCGATCTGGCGCTGGCGCTCGGCGGCTACCGGCGCGAGCTCGAGCCCTGCGAGGATGCGGACCTCTTCGCCCGCATGCTGGCGCGCGGCGGGACGATCCTGATCCAGCCCGAGGTGCTGACCCTCTATCGGGTGCACGGCGGCTCGATCTCGCATCGCAAGACCCGCGAGATGTTCAGCAAGCTGCGCTTCGTCTTTCACAACTTCTATGGGGCACGCGACGGCCGGCTGCCGATCAGCTACGCGGAGTTCCAGGCCTATCGCAAATGCCAGCCGGTCAGCGCCCGGCTGCGCGCCGGCTGCGACTATGTCTCGGAGGTGCTGTACCGCAGCTCGACCGCGGCACTGGTCGATGGCAAGCGCTTGCGCGCCGGACTGTCGCTGGCAGGCGCGGCGGCGCTGAAGCCGCAGAAGGCGATCCGCCGCGCGCTCCGCAACCTGCCGTTCACCACCCCCGAAGTGGCGGGATGAAATGTCGTTGGATCGGATAGTGGGGCGTCGCGGGAAGTAGTGGATGGCACATTCGGTACGCCTGGCACCGTCGCAGGTCGACTATCTCAACATCGTTCGGGCCGCCGCCGCGCAAGTGGTGCTGTTCGGCCATGCCTCGCACTATTACTTCAATCGCGGATTCCTGGCCTCCGGCCACCTCGAGCAGCTCGGCGTGCTGATCTTCTTCCTGCTCTCGGGGTTCCTGATCTGCACCAGCGTGCTGCAGAAGTGGGAGCGCGCCGACTACCGCTTCCAGCATTATGTCGTCGATCGTGGCTGCCGCATCTTCTCCGCCTATGTGCCGGCGCTGATCCTGGTCGCGGCGGTGGACGGCCTGCTGCGCGGCGAGCACGGCTATCCCTATGAGGGCAGCTACACGTTGGGCACCTGGTTCGGCAATCTCGCGATGCTGCAGGACTACCCGCTGTTCCAGGTGCTGCGGCGCCTCGGCGTCCCCGAGCAGCTGTGGTTCATCCGGCCGTTCGGCTCCGGGCGGCCGTTCTGGACCGTCGCCATCGAGTGGTGGATCTATCTCTTCTTCGGCTATGTCGCGTTCTTCACCCTGCGCGGCCGGGCGATCACCTGGCGCGGCCTGGCGATATTGGCCGTCCTCGGCGTCGTGCCCGTCTACAATGCCATGGGCGGCGTTGGCGACTGTCTGAGCTTCGTCTGGGCGCTTGGCGCCGGCGTCGCGCTCGGGCGGCACCGGTTCTGCCGTTGGGCGGCGGTGCGCGGCGGCGTGCTGCGCAGCCGGCGCGCGGCGGTGATCTCCGCCCTTGCTGTCGTGGCCTTCGCCGCCATGCTGGGCGGCCGCGCCTATGTGACGGACTTCCGCGTCTACGATCTCCAATTCGCGATCTTCGCCGGCGGGATCCTTTTCGGCACCCTGTTCCTGCTCGGTTTCGAGCCCTTCACGCTGCCGTCACCGGTGCGGCGGGGAGCGGATTTCCTCGCCGATTACAGCTACTCCCTCTACCTCATCCACTTCACGATTCTGATCTTCATCGCGGTG
>Ga0335072_10009633_pt1 | contig 13931 bp, 11 predicted proteins | sample Lox_Sample_21_FD_206725 | JGI IMG/M metagenome (GOLD analysis project Ga0335072, IMG submission 206725) | Soil microbial communities from Loxahatchee National Wildlife Refuge, Florida, United States - Lox_Sample_2.1 | ecosystem: Environmental > Terrestrial > Soil > Wetlands | place: USA...
GACGCGTCGACGAGATAGGGGAACTCATCGATGATCACCGCAAGAGGCTGATGGTCGCCGACAGTGAAAAGTGCCTCGATGGCGTCGTCCCAGCTGCCGAACGACAGCGGCGCCGGCGATCCGACATAGGCCGCGAGATCGGCACCAAGCATCCGCAGCGACTCCGCCTCGGTCGCCTGGACCGCCTCAAAGAAGAAGCCGCCGGTCGCCTGCGCCAGTGCTCGCAGCAGGTAGGTCTTGCCCTGCCGGCGGCGACCACTCACGACACCCAGGGTGGCTTCGGGCCGGTCATCGGTGACAAAGTCGGTCAGGCTTCGCCACTCGCGGTCGCGGTCGAAGATGCGCTCTGGCTTGGAGAGTGCGTTGATGAGGAACCTCTGCGATATGCATTGCCGAAGGAACGCAGTCCACTGAACTATACCTCAGCGAACTATGGTTCAGTATCTTGGCGACCTGGCCGGAAGGCCGTTACCTCAGGCAGGTCGCCAGGGCGTGCGGAGTCCGCGGCGTGGATCAATCCCCAGACGCCAAACTCGTTGGCCGTGCGCTGGTACGTGTGACCGCCATACTCAACCGTGACCTCGGTAGCCGGTGCCACGCGGCCAAGAGCGACCACGAACTCGCCCGCGTCCCAGACCTCTGAGGACGGCATGAAGTCCAGTGATCCGTGTCCCGAAGTCGAGCCGGCGCTCCAGGTGCCGTCGATGTCGCGGCGCCAGTACTCAAGCTCGAGCTCGGCCCCGTCGCCGTTCCCGTCGACCAGGACAACCGCGTCGTCCTCGTCGTGCTCGATCAGGAGCACGCGGGCGTACCTGGGATGCCATCCGCCCTGCCTGATGATGGCGTCCTCCGTTAGCACGTGGCCCCTGCAGTGGATATCGAGGAGCAACTATCCGTGTATGTAGGGCTGATACCTGGATGCTGTGTCAGGGACGGCCTGGTAGAGCTCGCCATTGATGATCACGGTATAGGCCACCAGCTGGCCCTGCGCGGTCCTGGCATATCCGGCGACCGCGGTCCGCTCGGGCAGCCGGACGATCCAGGGTTGGCTGAGCTCGGCAATGATCGGCCCGGCTTGCGGGCTGGCGTGGAAGGACGCCAGCATCTGCGCGATGCTGTCGGCCGACACGAAGTCGTCAGCAGCGTCGCCGGACGGGTCGATGACCTGGTCGTAGGAGCCGATGCGGGCCGCGATCTCAGCGTTGCTGTTCGCGCCGAGCTGCGTGTACAGGTCAAACGGCGCCACGTCGGACGGGTTGGTCAGCGCCACCTGCGCCTCCGCGGCCGCCGACGGCGCTGGCTGGCTGGCCAGCACCGTTCCGGATGCTGCGGCGACAGCGACTGGCGCGCTGGCAACTGACACGCCTGCCTGCCGCAGCGCGGTCTCGAACTCGCTCGCTCCCGCCAGGCCCGGATAGGGCGGGGCCACGGTCAGCTGGGTGACGCCGCCTGGCCGCACCGAGCCGGACAGCCGGTAGGAATGCGTCCCGGGTACATAGGCAGCCGCTGCCGATGGCCCAGTTCGCGCGGTCTTCACCGTCCCGGTCAGTGTCACCGGCGCGCCAGCCGGCCCTTCACTGACCCTGGCGGGCTGGCCGACGGCGGTGGCCTGCACGAGGATATTCACCCGATCGCCGTTCACCGTCAGCGGCGCGAGGGGCGGGGCGAAGGCCGCGCCGATGTCCTCATGAGGCGTGCTGAACGGCAGGTTCGGGATGCCCCACTGCTGGCCTGCGTTGGCCGCCACGTACTCAAGGTGGCCGGTGACCCGCGTGATGCCGTCGGCCGCTACCGACTGAGCGAGCGCGGTCAGCTGGTCAGCTGATAGCAGCGGATCGCTGTTCCCGTTCAGCACCAGGTCGCCATCGAGGCTGCCGCCAGATACCGGGCCGGTAGCCGATACCGCTGGGCCGGCCAGCCGCAGGGAGCCGGTGTCGCTAAGCGCGGTCGAGACGGTGGCAAGCCGCGCCAGCAGGCCGCCCTGCAGCACGGTCTGCCCGTTGGACTGCGCGACCAGCTTGCCGGTCGGCACGGCGGCCACGGCGGCGGACACCACGTCGCCGACTGCGTAGTCCCGCCGGATGTCCGTGGCGACACTGGCCGGAAGCTGCGCCGCGACGCTGCGCGGCAGGTCGCCGCTGTCGGCGGCCAGCGCAGCCAGCTGCGCGCGCTGTTGGGCGGTGGATTCCGGCTTCGGCTCGTGCGGCCAGCTCGCCGCGTCGACCGTCATCTTGTCGATCGGGCGGAGAGACTCGCCGAGCGGATTGTTTTCGTTCAGCCCATCGAAGAAAAGCGCGAATGCGATGAGGTTGCCGTTCCTCGCGTGCGCGTACCCGGCGTAGTTCCACTGGTTGGCCAGGCTGCCGGTCTTGAGCCAGACCCTGCCGTCGGCAGCGGTGTGATCCATGATCCCGCACATGAACGTGCACTGGCTCGTCCGCCCGATGTGGATGAGCGAGTGCTCGAACTCGGTGAAGTAGCTCTGGTGGGCGACGTAGGTGAGCAGCTGCACAACCTGGCTTGCGCTGATCTCGTCCAGCGCCGACAGTCCGGAGCCGTCCACCTGCACCCGGTGCCGTGACAGGTGCGCCTTTGCCAGGTAGGCATTGACCGCGGCCTGCGCTGCGGCGGGCGAGCCGGTGCCGCGGTAGGCGACGCCGTCGAGCCGGTACAGGTTTTCTGCCATCTCGTTGACCGACCAGCTGTTCTGCTCGGTCAGGTACGCCTTCAGGTTCTGCGGATCCTGCTTGGCGGCAACCTCGGTGCTGTGCGCGGGCAGCCTGCCGCTCGTGTCCGGTGCGGTCAGCCGCACACCATCCTGCTTGAGGTATTTGGCGAACAAGTCGGCGGCGAACAAGGCTGGGTCGTCGATGGACAGGTAGCCCCAGTTACGGCTGCTGCCGACCGGGATGCTGCCGGTAATCACAACCGTCCGGGTGCCGATGACGGAGTTGATGTAGAGGGTGTTGGCGGAGCCGCGCGGGCCGGTCGTGGCCTCATCCTCGATCTTGAAGAAGCCGGGTGCCAGCCATTCCGGGTCGGTTGCGTCCAGCCGCACTCTCGGACTTCTGCCTGGGGCCGCGGCAGGATCGACGGCCACGAAGACGCTGTCGAAGTCGGCGGTAAGCGCGGAGACTAGCGGATCGCCGCTGCTCGGCACCTCGCTGACGTCCCACCCCGGACCGGCCTGCCAGCCGGTGAACAGCGAGCTTACGCCGACGACGCCGGCCGCGCTGTGCACCTTGCGCGCGACGGACTTGGCCAGCTGCCTCAGCTGATTCGGGGCTTCCGGCTGTCCCGGCGGGGAATAGAGCGGGTCGCCAAGTCCGTCGCCGTCACCGACCAGATACAGCGGCCCGCCGCGCTCGGCCTGCTCAACCTTGGCGACCAGCCGGAAGCGTGACCCGATGTCGGCCAGCGCAGTCGCGCTCGCATACAGCTTGGTCACCGAGCCGGGCGTCAGCAGCCAGTCCGGGTGGATGGCAGCCAGGACCTTGCCGGTCGTGACGTCGTAGGCGTAAGCGCCGATCAGCGCGTGCTGGATGCGATGCTCGGCGAGCGCCGACAGCCAGGCTGACTGCAGCGGCGAGCTAACGGACGCACTGCTGGCGCCGGCTACGTCGGTGGCCGATGCGGCCGCCGACGTGGCGGTCAGCATCGCGAGCGCCCCCGCCGTGATCCCTGCCACCCAGCGTCCCGCCAGCCGGGATCGGGTGCGCCTGCCGCCGCCAATTCCCATCGCGCAGCATCCCCTGCCAGACTGCCAGTCGCCCGACCCGCTTTTCCTGCCACTATTGCGAATAAAGTACACAGTTTTTTTAGAAGATACGAAAGATAATTCGCACATCTCAATCCCGGCCGCCGCGCGCCTGCGCCGGGTTCACGCGCGGCAGCCACCGCGGCTCAGCTCGGCCAGTCTCTTGGCAGCGTGCGGGGAAACCCGAAGCGGCCGAGCAGCCCGTGGTCTCCGAAGCGGGTGAGCCCGCCAATGCGGTTGCCCCGCAGCGTGAGCACCATGATGCTGCCGGCCCGCCAGATCGGCGCGCACGGGTCGGGAACGTAGTAGACGAGGGCCGGCTGGTTGTTGGCTCTGGTGAGAATGACTTTGAGTTCCTCGCCCCAGAAGGGAAGGTCCCGAAGGAATTCGGCGACTGCCTCGGGACCCTGGAACTCGGCCGGTTCGGGAGGCATGGTGAGCCTGACGTCCTGGGTCAGGACGGCCACCAGCCGGTCGAGGTCAAAGTGCTCGAGCGCGTAGACGAAACGGTCGACGACTGCTGCCTCAGCCGGAGATTTGGGCAGTGGCACGTCGTGCGGGTCCCGGCCCGGGCGGAGGCCGCTCCGGGCCCGGATGAGGGCGCTGTTGACGGCCGCCGGGGTCGTGTCGAGGATCTCTGCGACCTCAGCCGCCGGGAAGCCGAGCACGTCCCGGAGCACCAGGGCCGCTCGCTGCTGAGGCGGCAGGTGCTGCAGCCCGGCCACGAACGACAGCGCGATTGACTCCCTCGCGTCATACCGGGCCTCAGGGCCGCGCGTCACGTCGTCGTCAAGCTGCGCATCCGGATATGGCTCAAGCCACCACGGGTCGTCAGACCTCGCCCGGCCCGTCCCGCGAGCGCCCTGGTCGGGCGGGACGGCGAGCTGCGGCCGACGGGATTCGCTGCGGAGGTAGTTGAGGCACCGGTTGGTGGTGATCCGGTACAGCCAGGCCCGCAGCGCGCGGCCGTCGAACTCGCCGAGTGCGCGCCACGCGGCCAATAGAGCCTCCTGAAGCATGTCTTCGGCGTCGTGGAACGACCCGAGGATCCGGTAGCAGTGCGCCAGCAACTCGCCCCGGTAGGGGGCGATGAGCTCGCGGAAGGCCTCGCCATCGCCGCTCTGGGCGCGGGCGAGGGTTGCCTCGGTCATGACAGCGCGGTCCTTTCACTGCGTCGCCCAGATGACTCCCCCTGAAGATGCAACACCGCCGACGGCGCAAATTCATCGGTGAATCGTCAGGCCGGTCCGAGCTTCAACTGGTGAAAGCCGTACCAGGAAAGATCGGAGACGCACATGACCTCACTCGACCATGGGGAGGACGTACGCGGCGGAAGGACCGCCGTCCTTGCAGGGATACACCGCTGGCGAGCCTTCTCACTGCTCGCGACCGCGTACTTCATGACGGCCGTCGACCTGACGATCGTCAACGTCGCCCTGCCGACCATCGGTCGCAAGCTCCACTTCCCCGAGTCTGACCTGCAGTGGGTGGTGACCGCCTACGCTCTCACGTTCGGCGGTTTCATGCTGCTCGGCGGCCGGGCGGCCGATCTGCTGGGCCGCAGGCGCTTGTTCATTACCGGGCTGATGATCTTCACCGGAGCCTCGCTCGCCTGTGCGCTGGCCGACGGCGAGACGTTCCTGATCGTCATGCGCGGTATCCAGGGCCTGGGCGCCGCAGTGGTACTGCCGGCCGCGCTGTCCATCGTGATGAACATGTTCGGCGAGGGCGCCGAGCGCAACAAGGCACTGGGCCTGTGGGGCGGTATCGGCGCCAGCGGTGCCACCGTCGGCCTGCTGGCGGGCGGGGCACTCACCCGGTATGTCGGCTGGCAGTACATCTTTTACCTGAACGTCGCCGTCGGCGCGGTCGTCTTGCTGTCGGCCCGCCGGGTGGTGCCGGAAAGCAAGCTGCGCGGCGCCCGCCGCCGCTACGATCCGCTGGGCGCCATCACCGTGACCGGTGCCCTCGTCAGCCTCGTCTACGCCCTCTCGCGGGCGCCCGACGTCGGGTGGACAACCCCCCGGACCCTGGCCCTGCTCGCGGCGTCGGCGGCTCTGCTCGTCGGCTTCCTGGTTCTCGAAGCAAGGGCCGAGGCTCCGCTGCTGCCGCTGCGGCTGTTCCGGCTGAAGACCCAAGCCGGCTCGAACGCCGTCGGCTTCCTGCTCGGGGCCAGCTTTTACAGCTTCATTTTCATCGGCACCCTGTACATGCAGCAGGTGCTCGGGTATTCCGCCATCAAGACCGGCTTCGCCTGGCTCGCGACGTCAGTTACGGGGGTCGCGCTCGCCGGGCCAGCGCAGATGCTCGTCACCCGCGCCTCCGCCAAGCTCGTGATGGCGGCCGGGATGACCATGGTCGGCACCGGGATCCTCTGGGCGGCCCAGATGCCGGCCGACGGGCATTTCTGGGCGAACCTTGCCGGTCCCTTCTTCGTGACCGGCGCCGTCACCTGGGCATTCATCCCTGTATCGATCGGGGCGCTCGCCGGTGTCACAGAGCGCGACGCCGGAGTCGCCTCCGGACTTATCGATACTTCCCAGCAACTCGGCGGGGCGATCGGCATAGCCGTCGCCTCGACCATCGCAGTAGCCCACTCCCGCCTTCTGCTGGTCCAGGGCCATGCCGCAGCGGCCGCGCTCACCGGCGGCTTCCGCTGGGCGCTCTGGGTCAGCGGCCTCGTCGGGCTGGCCGCCGTCCCTGTCACGTTCCTGCTCATCCGGCGCACAGAACTCGCCCAGGCCGCAGCGCCCGCGCCGCAGCGGGAACCAGCGACATCGACCACCGCCGACTGACCCGCGCAGAGCAGACGCACCTACCTCTTTTTAACCCCAAATCGCACCCACCGCCTCAAGGAGGCAACATGCCCGCCATTCGCATCGCCGGCACCACCGCGCTGGTGACCGGAGCCAGCCGGGGTTTCGGCCGCAGCATCGCTACATCGCTCACCAAGGCCGGCGCGCAAGTAGTCGGCGTCGCCCGTGATCAATATCAGCTCAAGCAGCTGCGTGAAGAACTCGGCGACTCGTTCATCCCGGAGACCGCGGATGCGACCGCGCCGGTGACGGCCGGCCAGCTCATCGACGCCTACCGGCCCGCCATCCTGGTGCTCAACGCCGGCGCCACCCCGCTGCCCCGTCCCCTGCACCATCACACCTGGCAGACCTTCAGCCAGAACTGGGACGTCGACGTGCAGCACGTCTTCCGCTGGATCCGTGAAGCGCTGCTCAGCCCGCTAGATCCCGGCAGCACCGTCATCACCGTCTCCAGCGGCGCCGCCCTGCGCGGGTCACCGCTGTCCGGGGGCTATGCCGGCGCGAAGGCCGCGATCAAGTTCATCACGGCCTATGCCGCGGAAGAGTCTGTGCGAGCCGACTTGGGCATCAGGTTCCGCTGCGTACTTCCGCAGCTAACGCCCGCTACCGCGTCGGGATCGGCCGGCGTCGCCGCCTACGCCGCGCGGCAGGGCACACCTGTCGCCGACTTCCTGAGGGCAGCCGGCCCGGCACTCACCACCGAGCAGGTCGGCACGGCGATCATCACCCTGCTCACTGACCCTGGCCATGATCAGGACGCCTACCTGCTCACCGCAGCAGGGCTAACCGCCGTGCCGTGAGCGCTGCCGCCACTCGCGGCTGGCCTGGACGCCCATGGACAAGCTACTTATGCGAACGCCCAGCCCGACCAGGACTGGACCGTTACCACGATCACCGGGCCGTCCAGGACCTGACCGGCGTACTGCGGGTACTTGCTCCGCAGCAGCGCCCAGTGCCCGGCGTGCTCCTCGCCAGACCGTTCGATCGTCGCGGTGCCGTCCGCCCGGGCCCACCACAGCTGCGCCCAGTCGCCGGCATAGTGATCCGCGAGCAGACTCACCCGCGGGTTCTCGGCGATGTTCCGCAGCCGCCGGAGGTCGCGCGACGACTTGGGCTTGTTGTCGATCCCGATGACCACGCGCCCGGACTCGTCTGCGGCGAACGTGCACGGCACCACGTGCGGCCGCCCGTCCGCGCCCGCCGTTGCGAGCCGCAGCACGGCGGCCCCGGTGAACCGGGCCCGCGCTTCGGCCGGATCCAGGCGCATGAGGGCGAGTCCTTCGCAGCTGCTCTGAGATTTCTGATCATCGCACCGGCGCGCGCCGGCTCCCGGACTGGTCCGTGCGTGCCCCCGCATCGTTCTAGTACCGGGAACGCCCACCGCTCGGGCCAGCCACTTCGGCACGCGCGCAGAAATCCGGCTCAACAGCAGCGTTGGTGCCGGTGTTCACCGACCGATCTCGGGTACGCACCCGGTGAACCGGCGATTACCGACCTCGAGAGGAGACTTGATGGCTACCGAGAAACAGAAGGAAGCCGCCAGGGAGAACATCCAGAAGGCCCGCGCGGCACAGAGCGCCAGGGCGCATGGCGTGAAGATCCCGAAGCAAAGCAAGGGCCTGAGCACTGCCGAGGAGGACAAGCTGCCAGCCAGGGATTTCGCGTTCACGAAGGAGCGGAAGGAACCACTGACTGACGCGAAGCACGTCCGTAACGCGATCGCTCGCTTCGACCAAGTCGAAGGCGTCACCGACGCGGAGCGCGACAAGGCATGGCAGAAGATTCTCAAGGCCGCGAAGCGCTTCGACATCGAGGTCTCCGAGTCCGACTGGCGGGACATGATGAAGACCAGCAAGAAGGCGGCGCCGAAGCGGGCTAAGGCCAAAGCCGGACGCTGACAGCAGCGCGGCCAGCCGAGTAGCCCGCGCCGGCGCTTTCACCCTAAGGCAGGGGCTGCGGAGCTATTCTTGATGAAATCGAGCGCTTTAGTAGACTTATCCTGTGACTGCAGCTCCCGGTCCCGTACGACGTCGCGACATCGTCCGGACCGCGGACTGTCGCCAGACCGCGAACGACAGCGCCGTGCTCAGGGCGGTCCTGGACCACGGTCCGGTTGCCCGCAGCACGATCGCCCGGCTCACCGGACTCAGTCCGGCCGCGGTGACCCGGCTGACCGCGGACCTGATCGCGGCCGGCCTGCTGCGCGAGTCCGCGCCCGTCGGCACCGGCGGGCGCGGCTGCGCCGGCGGCCGACGCAAGGCGGCGGGCCGCCCGCACGTTCCCGTGGAGATCGACACTGACGGCCGCGTGGTCGCGGGCCTTCACATCGCGCTGCGCCACGCCACGCTGGCGCTGGTGGACCTGCGCGGCCGCATCCTCGCGAGCGAGAAGGTCCCGCACCTGGGCACCGACCCCCGGCACCTGCTGCCGCGTCTGGCGTGCCGCATCCCGGAGTTCCTCGCCGGGCAGGCCGACGGCCGGCCGGTGGCGGGCCTGGGCGTCGCTCTCGGCGGCTGGGTGGACCCCGAGGGCGGCGTCGTCGTGGAGCACGGGCTGCTCGGCTGGCGCGACGTCGCCGTCCGCCGGGTCCTGGCGGAAGCGACGGGACTGCCGGTGCGGGTGGACAACCACGCACGGTCGCTCGCCCGGGCCGAGCAACTGTTCGGCGACCCGCGGGCACGCGGCAGCGTGCTGCACCTGTTCGCCGGCAACGTGGTCGACGCCGCGTTCGCGACCGACGGGCAGGTCCACCACGGACCGCAGTCCGCGGCGGGAGCGGTCGCCCACTTGCCCCTAGCCGGCAGCAGCGAGAAGTGCGCGTGCGGGCGGCGCGGCTGCCTGCAGGCCACCGTCTCCAGCCTTGCCCTGGGCCTGCGCGCGGCAGCTGAGCAGATCACGCGAGAGCCCGCGTTCTCGAGCCTGCTGGCCGCGGCCCGGGCCGGTGATCCGCGGGCGGTCGGCCTGTTCGCCGAGCGCGCACGACTGCTCGGCACCGCCGCGGCGCTGCTGCTCGACGTCCTCAACCCCGACCTGCTCGTCGTCACCGAGCAGGGCATCCGGCACGTGCCCGGCTGCCTGGAGATCCTCCAGTCGGCGGCGGCCGGGCGATCGCCTCACGGCGACCCCGGCCGCGCGATCGTCGCCTCCAGCTTCGGTGACGACGCCCTGCCCGTGGCGGCGGGGACCGTGCTGCTGGACGCCGTCTACTCCGACCCGCTGGGGCGCCGCCCCGTCGTGTCCCAGGCCTCCTGACGCACGCTTCAGCGCGCCCCGCGGCCTCCATTAATTCAGATTGTTGCAATGTTGTGGCCATAGTCCATAATTCCTATTGTTTAACTATGAATCTCAGCCCTGTAGTCCGAACACTGACCACCGGCGGCCTGGCTGGAAAACGCCCGGCCATGGGGCGACGTGAATTCCTTGCGACGGTGGCTGGCGCCGCCGGGGCGCTGGGGCTCGCGGCGTGCTCGGCCGACGCGAGCGGCACGGCCACGCTGGGCCTGTCCTCGCCGCTGCCGAAGACGGTGTCCGCCTCGACCTCGCTGGTGATCGCGCCCGTCACCGCCCAGCTAGCGCTGCAGGCGTCCGGCCAGATCGGCAAGTTGCCGTTTAAGGTGTCGAGCTGGCCGAACCTCACGGCCGGCCCTGACGTCATCGAAGCCTTCCGCGCCCAGGCCCTGGACCTCGCCGAGAACGCGGGCATCCCGCCAATCCAGGCTCAGTCCACCGGGCTGCCCGTCAAGATCGTCGCGGTGGGCCTAAACCGCAAGCCGGAGTACTGGCCAGTCACCGCGCCGGGCTCGCACCTGACATCCGCCAGCCAGTTCCGCGGCAAGAAACTCGCCTTCTCCCAGGGCCAGGCCCAGGGCGTGGTGCTGCTGCGCGTCCTCGCGCAGGCGGGCATCTCCACCAAGGACGTTGACCTTATCCCGCTCACCAGCGACGAGTTCGCGACCGCGCTGGAGGCCAAGCAGGTCGACGTGGCGGTGATGAGCCAGCCGGACCTGCAGGAGTACCTCAACGGCTTCGCTAAGGAGGGGGCGCACGTCATCCCGACGAACGTCATCGACCTCCTGGACATCCTCTGGTCCCCGGCGTCGGTCCTGGAAGACGAGGAGAAGGCGGCGGCGATCAAGGCGTACATCCCGTTCTGGGCGCGGTTCACGGTCTGGGAGTACGAGAACCAGGCGAAGTGGATCCAGACCTACTACGTGGAGAACCAGCACCTGACCGCGCAGCAGGGGCAACTGATCATGAAATCGGCGGGGAAGCCGCTGTTCCCGCCGAGCTGGGACAGCGCCATCGCCTGGGAGCAGCAGACCGCGAACCTGCTCGCGGCCGGCGGCTACGACCACAAGCTCGACGCCAGCAAGCTGTTCGACCGCCGGTTCGAGGGCATCGCCTCAGCCGCGGTGCCCGCGACGTACAGGAGCTGACAGTGACGATCTCACAGTCGCGACTGCGTCAACCGCGCCCCGGCCCGCCACCCGCGCCCGAGAACGCCTCCGGTCTTTCGCCCCGGTCCGCTGCCCGCCGCCGGCGCCTCGGGCCGGGCAAGCGCATCCCCTACGGCCGGGTGCTCGGCCCGGTCCTGATCCTCGCGGTGTGGAGCGCGGCGTCGGCGACCGGAGTGCTCGACCCCCGGCTCGTGTCCGCGCCGTGGACGGTCATCGACGAGGCGTACCAGCTCACCCGCCAGGGCGAGCTGCAGTCGGACTTCCTGATCTCCGCCCAGCGCGCCTTGACCGGGCTCGGCATCGGCGTCGTCGTCGGGACGGTGCTGGCAGTGGCGGCGGGCCTGAGCCGGGTCGGCGACGCCGTCGTCGACGGCGCCATGCAGGTCAAGCGGGCCATCCCAGCGCTCGCCCTGATCCCGCTAATGATCCTCTGGCTCGGCATCGGCGAGGAGATGAAGATCGTCACGATCGCGCTGTTCGTGCTCGTGCCCGTCTACATCAACACCTACGCCGGGCTCGTCGGGATCGACTCCCGGTACGTGGAACTGGCCGAGGTCATAGGGCTGAACCGGTGGCAGTTCATCCGGAAGGTCGTCGTCCCCGGTGCTCTGCCCGGCTGGTTCACCGGCCTGCGGCTCGGCGTCACGGGGTCGTGGCTGGCCCTGATCGTTGTCGAGCAGATCAACGCCACCAGCGGCATCGGCTACATGATGTTCCAGGCCCAGGAGAACGGCCAGACCGACGTCATCCTCGTCGGCCTGCTGGTCTACGGGCTGTTCGGGTTCGTCACCGACGCCGTCGTGCGGCTCCTCGAAAGGAGGGCGCTGTCATGGCGGCAGACGCTGGGCAGCTGACATCTGGTTTCGTGCGGGTCAGCGGACTTGACCGCCGGTTCGATTCCCGGGCGGTGCTGGACGGGCTGGATCTGATGATCGCTCCGGGCGAGTTCGTGGCGCTGCTCGGGCACAGCGGATCGGGCAAGTCCACTCTGCTGCGCGCCCTGGCCGGCATCGACTACGCCGCGTCAGGAGGCGGCACGGTCGAGGCTCCCGCCGCCGTGTCCATGGTGTTCCAGGACTCGCGGCTGCTGCCCTGGCTGCGCGTGCTCGACAACGTGGTGCTAGGGCTGAGCGGCCGGTCCGCCGCCGTGGCCAGGGGCCGGGAGGCCCTTGCCGAGGTTGGCCTAGCCGGGCGCGAGCGGGCCTGGCCGAACCAGCTTTCCGGCGGCGAGCAGCAGCGGGCCTCACTAGCCCGGTCGCTGGTGCGCGAGCCGCAGCTTTTGCTGGCCGACGAGCCGTTCGGCGCGCTGGACGCGCTCACCCGGATAAAGATGCAGCGCCTGCTGCGCGACCTGTGCGACCGGCACCGTCCGGCGGTGCTGCTGGTCACCCACGACGTGGACGAGGCGGTCGTGCTCGCCGATCGGGTGATCGTCTTGCACGACGGACGCGCCGGCCTGGACCTGGACGTCGACCTGCCGCAGCCACGCTCACCGCGGAACGCGGGCTTCCAGACCTACCGCGAGCGCCTGCTTGGCGCGCTCGGCGTCACCGAACCGACCGAGGAGAAGTGATCTCATGACCGTAACCCAGCACGCGTTCACGCCCAGGCACACTGTGGTGGCCGACTGATGCCGGGATCGTTGAAGCGCCGGCCGCTGATCTTCAACCTGTTCATGATGGACACGGGCCACCACGAGGCATCGTGGCGGCTGCCGGGCAGCTACCCACTGGCCAACCTGGACATCGAGTACTTCGAGAAGCTCGCCCGGCTCGCCGAGTCGGTGACGTTCGACTCCGTCTTCCTGGCCGACCATCCCTCGCTGGAGGGCGGGGGGCGCCGGCCGTCGGGACGGATCGAGCCGCTCACCCTGCTGACAGCGGTGGCGCGGGCAACAACCCGCATCGGGCTGATCGCCACCGCCTCGACGAGCTACAACGACCCGTACAACCTGGCCCGCAAGTTCGCCTCGCTGGACCTGGTCAGCGGCGGCCGGGCCGGCTGGAACATCGTCACGACGGCGGGTGACGCGTCCGCCCGCAACTTCGGCCTGGACTCCCAGCCGTCCCACCTCGAGCGCTACCAGCGGGCGGACGAGTTCGTGGCCGTCGCCAGGAAGCTCTGGGACAGCTGGGAGGACGACGCGGTCGTCGCTGACCCGTCAAGCGGTGTCTGGTCGGACGACGCGAAGATCCACGCGATTGACCACCACGGCCGGTTCTTCGACGTCCGCGGGCCGATGAACCTTCCCCGCACGCCGCAGGGGCACCCGGTGCTCGTGCAGGCCGGGTCGTCGGAGGACGGCCGGGACTTCGCGGCCCGGCACGCCGAGGCTGTCTTCACCGCGCAGCAGACCCTTGCGGACGGGCAGGCCTTCTACGCCGATCTCAAGCGGCGGGCGAAGCTCGCCGGGCGGGACCCCGGCCTGGTAAAGATACTGCCTGGTCTCGTTCCGGTGATCGGGTCGACCGAGGCCGAGGCGCGGGACCTGGACGACCAGCTGGACCAGCTCATCCTGGCCGAATCCGCCCGGGACCGCCTGGCCCGCCGGTTCGGGCTCTCGCCGGAGCAGCTCCCGCTCGACGCGCCGCTGCCCTCCGACTTGCCCACGGAAGACGACATCGAAGGGGCCAAGAGCCGGTACACGCTAATCGTCGAGCTGGGCCGCCGGGAGCAGCTGACCGTCCGGCAGCTGATCGGGCGCCTTGGCGGCGGCCGGGGCCACCGCACCTTCGCCGGCACCCCGGAGCAGGTCGCGGCCACGATCGAGGAATGGGCCGCCCAGGGAGCAGCCGACGGGTTCAATGTCATGCCGGCCGCGCTGCCGTCCGGGTTCGAGGCATTCGCCGAGCACGTCGTGCCGATCCTGCGCTCGCGGGGCCTGATCAGGTCCGAATACGC
>Ga0335072_10009634_pt1 | contig 13931 bp, 11 predicted proteins | sample Lox_Sample_21_FD_206725 | JGI IMG/M metagenome (GOLD analysis project Ga0335072, IMG submission 206725) | Soil microbial communities from Loxahatchee National Wildlife Refuge, Florida, United States - Lox_Sample_2.1 | ecosystem: Environmental > Terrestrial > Soil > Wetlands | place: USA...
CCCCGGGATGGAGCTGGTCGCCTACCGGATCGTGCAGGAGGCGCTGACGAACGCCCGCCGGCACGCCCCCGGCGCGGCGGTTGACGTGGAAATCCGGCACTCCCGGGACACGCTGCGGGTCCGGATCCGGGACAACGGCCCCGGGACGTCGCCCGCGGGCCATCCCGGCCGCGCGGGCCACGGGCTGCTTGGCATGCGGGAGCGGGCGGCCACGGTCGGCGGGTCGGTGCGGACCGGGCCGGCCGCGGGCGGCGGGTTCCTCGTCGAGGCCGAGCTGCCCGCGCGGCCCGACGCGGTCCTGACGTCGCGAGAGGCTGCCCTGATGTCACAAGACGATGTCCTGACGTCACGAAGGGCGCCCGACGGGTGAGTGACGAGACGATCGGCATCGTCGTCGCCGACGACCACCAGGTGGTCAGGGCCGGGTTCGCCGCGCTGCTGGGCACCCAGCCGGATTTCACCGTGCTCGGCACGGCCTGCGACGGGGCCGAGGCGGTGGCCGTCTGCCGTGCGGTCAACCCGGACGTGGTGCTGATGGACGTGCGCATGCCGGGCGTCGACGGGATCGAGGCGACACGCCAGCTCGTGTCCGGGCCCGGCACTGTGCCGAAGGTGCTGATCCTCACGACGTTCGACCTGGACGAGTACGTCTTCGACGCGCTGCGGGCGGGCGCGAGCGGGTTCCTGCTCAAGGACGTCACGGCCGAGCGGCTCTTCGACGGCGTCCGTGTCATCGCGGCCGGCGAGGCCCTGCTCGCCCCGGGCCTGACCCGGCGGCTGATCAGTGAGTTCGCCCGGCTCCGCCCGCCCCCCGGCCCAGGTGGCACTGTTTCGGGAGGCAGTGCTCCGGCGGCGGCCGCGAGTACGCTCGCGGGAGGCACTGTTCCGCCCGCGCTGTCGGCGCTGACCCCGCGTGAGACCGAGGTGCTGCGCCATGTCGCCGAGGGCCTGTCCAACACCGAGATCGCCGCCCGCCTCGTAGTCACCGAGGAGACGGTAAAAACCCATGTCAGCCGCCTGCTGGCCAAGCTGGGCCTGCGCGACCGCACCCAGGCGGTGGTCCTGGCCTACGAGTCTGGCCTGGTCGTCCCCGGCCGGGGCTAGCCTGAGCCTGCCCGCTGCCCGGTTTCCGTCCCGTGAGCTTCGGTATGTTGTGCGACGTGGAAGTTCGGTCGCTTGGGTACCGCACCGACCTGACGGCCCGGGTCCTGGAGGGCAGCCGGGTCGAGGACCGCGGAGACTACCTTGTCCTGCGCAGCCCGGACAATCCGGGCTACTGGTGGGGGAACTTTCTGCTGCTGCCGTCACTGCGCCCCGGCGAGGCGGCCGGCTGGCTGGCCAGGTACGCCGCGGAGTTCCCGGAGGCCCGGCACGTCACGTTCGGGGTGGATGCCACCGATGGCGACGTGGCGGCGGGGGACGAACTGGCCGCCGCCGGCTTCACCGTGCAGCGGTCGGTCGTGCTGACTGCGGCCCGGCTGCGCCCGCCAGCCCACCCCAACCGCGAGGCGGCCTGCCGGCCGTTGTCTGGTGAAGCCGACTGGGAGCAGGCCGCCCGGCTGCGCGAGATCGCCCTCATTGACGAGGCGGGGGTAGGCAGCGACCCGGAGTTCGTGCGATCGCGGATCGCCGCCGCCCGCGCCCTGACGGAGGCCGGGCTGGCGACCTGGTACGGCGCGTTCATCGGAGGCGAGCTGCTCGCCCAGATGGGCATCGTCGCGGACGGGCCGTCCGGCCTGGCCCGCTACCAGAGCGTGGAGACCCACCCCAAGGCGCGCCGCCGTGGCCTGGCGGGCACCTTGACCTGGCAGGTGGGAACCGAAGCGCTGGCCGCGGGACGAGCAAGGACCCTGGTGATCGTGGCCGACCCGGACGAGGACGCGATCCGCCTCTACCGCCGGGTTGGCTTCACCGACGCGGAGTTCCAGGTCGGCTTCGAGCGCCCGCCCGCGGATGAGCCCTAGCGGGGACGCGCCGAGTGGTGTGTTGTCCGTGGCAGACTTCGATCATGAGCTTCCTGGTCATGCCGGGAGTGCCGTTCCCTCTCGAGCACTCGGGCAACCCCTCGCTTGAGGCCGAGCTGGCTGGCACGTCACTGAAGCTGGCCGCGGCGGCCGGGACCAACCTGTTCATCGACCCGGCAGGCGATGGCTCGCCGTCGCCGGACGCGGGGCGGCTCACCGGGCTGCCCGCCGACCGGGACTTCACGCTGTCGGCCCGGGTGAGCGTGGACTTCGGGAGCGTCTGTGACGCGGGGGCGCTGCTGCTGCACGTGACCGAGCACCGCTGGGCCAAGCTCTGCTATGAGCTGTCCCCGCAGCGTCACCCGACCGCGGTCTCCGTCGTCACGCGGGGCACCTCCGACGACAGCAACTCCTTCGCCACGGAGGGCGGGCCGCTGTGGATGCGCATCACGCGCAAGGGCCGCGCCTGGGCGTTCCATGCCTCGCAGGACGGCGCCTGGTGGCACATGCTGCGGTACTTCACGCTGGGGGAGGCGTCAGGGGCGCGGGTTGGCTTCCTCGTCCAGTCCCCGAAGGGCTGGGGCTGCACCGCCGTCTTCGACCAGATCGCCTACCGTACCGGCAGTCCGGCCGACCTGAGGGACGGAAGCTTACCGAGCAGTAATCGCTATATTCCACCGTAAGTTACCGAATGGTCGCATCGCTGCCAGGCGACGGCCACGTGTGGTCGTTACGTTCACGGCACTAGCCCTCGATCGAGGAGATCCCCGTGAGCGAGCAGGAAAAACCCGACACTAACACCACCCGCCGCGCCTTCATGGTCGGCGGGGCCGCCGCCGCGCTTGGCGCGGCTGCCGCCACCGCCGCCGGCAAGCCGGGCAAGGTCACCGACGCCCAGGCTCGCCTGGTCGACAAGCTGGTCGCCGCCTCGACGACGAACGCCAGCCTTAGCGACGTCAAGCACATCGTTATCCTCATGCAGGAGAACCGCAGCTTCGACCACTACTTCGGAACCTTGTCCGGCGTGCGCGGTTTCTCTGACCCTAGTGTCCTGGCGAACCCCAACGGCGGCACCGTCTTCGACCAGTACGGCTACGAGCCGGGCGTCGGGGTGACTTCCAGCGGCTACATGCAGCCGTTCAACCTGCTCAACAACCCGCCGAGCGAGAACGGCTCGGACACCAACGACATCGACCACAGCTGGGGCGGCCAGCACGCCAGCTGGAACAACGGCGCGATGAACCAGTTCATCAACTCGCACCTCAACACCGACGGAAGCGCCAACGGGCCCGTCACGATGGGCTACTTCACCCAGTCTGAGCTTCCCTTCTACTACGCCCTGGCTGACGCTTTCACCATCTGCGACGGCTACCACTGCTCGGTGCTTGGCCCGACCGACCCGAACCGGCTGATGGCCATGTCCGCCTGGATCGATCCGGCCGGCACCCAGGGCGGCCCGGTCATCACCACCGCCTCCGACCGCACCGCGCAGACGGGCACGCTGAGCTGGGAAACCTACCCGGAGGCGCTGCTGAAGGCGGGCGTCAGCTGGAAGGTCTACAACGACCCGACCGGCCTGATCGGCCTGAGCCCGCTGCCTTACTTCAAGAACTACGTCAACCCGTTCTCGCTGACCGGCCTGGAACTGATCGCCAAGGCGATCACCCCGACCTACCCGGGCACCTTCGAGTCCGACGTGGCGAACGGCACCCTGCCGTCCGTTTCCTGGATCATGTCGCCGCTGGCCGAGTGCGAGCACCCGGCCGCCCCGCCCGCCTGGGGCGAGTACCTCGTCCAGCAGGTCCTCAACATCCTTGTCTCCAACCCTGAGGTCTGGGCGCAGACGGTGTTCATCGTCAACTACGACGAGAACGGCGGCTTCTTCGACCACGTGCCGCCGGCCACCGCCCCGGCCGGCACCGCCGGCGAGTACCTCACCGGGACCCTCCCGTCGTCCGCCGACGGCATCGCCGGCCCGATCGGCCTGGGCTTCCGCACCCCGGCCCTGGTGATCTCGCCGTTCAGCACCGGCGGGTACAAGTACTCCGGCACCCTGGACCACACCTCGACGCTGCGGCTGGCCGAGACGGTCTTCGGCGTGAAGGTGCCGAACTTGTCGGCCTGGCGGCGATCGGTGACGGGCGACTTCACCGGCGCGCTGAACTTCACCGCCCCGGCCAACACCACCGTTCCGTCCCTGCCGGCCACCAGCATCGGCAGCAACACCACCGTCGTGGAGGAGGCCGTCCTCAACGCGCTGACCGGCACGCTGGACGTCGGCATCGACTACCCGCTCCCGACCAGCAACTCGATGCCGTCGCAGGCGACCACCCCGGCCCGGCCGAACGTCCCGTAAGCCCGGTCCTGACCGGTCAGGAAGACAGCAGGGCGCTGGCCAGTTCCCGGGCGCAACCCCAGGCCAGCGTTACGCCGGCGCCGCCGTGACCGTAGTTGTGCCATAGCACCCGGCCATCATCGAGGGCCTCCGCCTCCAGTCGCACGTCCGGACGGTAGGGGCGGAGGCCCACGCGCTCGGCGAGAACCCGGGCGCCGCGCAGTCGCGGCTCGGCGGCCGCGCAATCACGCAGGATCCGCTCGGTAACGGACGGCCGAGGGGCCAGGTCCCAGGCGCCTTCCTCGGAGGTCCCGCCGAGCACGACGAAATCATCGTGCGGGAAGATGTACGTCGAGTCCACCCCGTCGGACGGGTGGCGGAAGAACTCGCTGATCCCCGGGTTGGCCACGATGACGACCTGCCCGCGCAGCGGCACGACGGCCGGGTCGGGAACCAGGTCGCGCGCGCCGATCCCGGTGCAGTTCACGATGAGCGGCGCGGCCAGCGAGGGCAGCGAGGTGACCGGCGCGCCGATGTCGATCCGGCCGCCCGCCGCCGTCAGCCGTTCAGCGAGGTAGGTCAGGTAGACGGGCATCGTGGCGAGCGGCGCGGTGTACCGCCAGCCGGCCGCGAAGCCGCGGGGCAGCTCATCCGGGGCGAGCAGCCGCGACGACGGCAGGAACGAGATCCACTCCGGTGGCTGCCTCGCCTGCGTCGCCACCTCCACCCCGCTCACCGGCCGGATCCCCGCGCGCGGGTCGGACGCCAGGCCGGACAGGACCGCCAGCCCGGCCCTCGCCCACTCGTGCACCCGCGGGGAGTTGCTGCTGCGCACCGGGCCCCAGATCGCGCCCGCGACAAACGACGTGGTCTGCTCGGGCGGGGCCGCCGCCCGGACGCGGGTGACCAGCCCGGCTTCAGCCAGCGTGATGGCGGTGGTCAGGCCGACCACGCCAGCGCCGACGACGAGGACATCGGGGTGCTTTGTCATGCCGTCGACCGTATCGTGTGCTACACCGTGTGGTTCCGTTCAGGTCCGTATGGCGGTCGCGTCATCCCGCACGCGGTCCCGGCGGCGATCCGCCCGCGGGCGTACCAGGGTGAAGCGCTCGAACTGGACAAGGTCATCGGCCGGGAGGGCTCCCGGCCCGGCGCCGGGCGAGCGGTAGCAGGAGACCTTGATCGACGCCTGGTCGCCGGCGTCGCCGCCGGGGTCGACGTCGAAGACCACGATCCCGTACCCGCCGGTCGGGTCACGCCGGGCCGACCAGGTGGCGTCCTCAATCGCGGCCCGGCCAGCCGGGGGACGCACCAGCGCGGTGCCCGTGCCGCTCCCGCTCCCCTCACGGCTGCCCGCGACGGATCCCAGGGCAAGATGCACCGTGCCCTGGCTCGTGTCGATGGTCTCGCGGTCGGCCTGCACGACCGGGTGCGGCCGACGGGTCTCGACCGGCTCGTCAGTGCCTGGCATGCGGCCGGCCGGCCGGTCGTAGCCCCGGCACGGGAAGGACCGCTCGTAGCCGACGCCGTGCCCGGACAGCAGGAGGTCGGCCTCGTACCTGTCGAGCAGCGGCAGCCACTCCTCGCGGATGCCCAGGTAGCAGCCAGCGGCGGCCGAGGAGCAGGCCGCGTGGTGCGACGAGACGATGACCCAGTCGACCGACGCGTCCGCCCGGGCCCGCGCCAGCGTCCGCTCCAGCCAGCGGGTCTGCGCCGCCGGGCCGCCAGCGCCGGTCGTGATGTCCCCGCTGTCCAGGCAGGCGAACACGACCGTTCCGACCCGGAAGGAGTACCAGCGCCCCGTGGCGTCGGGCGCCTCGTCGCCTGGCAGCGCGTACCGGGCCAGGTAGGACTGCGGCCCGGCTGGACCAGGCAGTCCGGGAACCGGCATCCAGGGCCGGGAAGCGGCCGAGAACTGGCTGCCGTTGGCGAAGCCGCGCCAGGCGGCCCCCGCGCCGCACAGGCCCCCGTTCATCAGGTGGAACAGGGGCTGGAAGGATTCCACCGTGCCCGCCGGGTAGCCGGCCTCGGTGTAGGCGGCCTCCGCGTCATCCGGGCAGCGCAGGTCGCCGAAGCTGGTGAACCGGAACGCGGCCCGGCCCGTCGGCGCGGTGCGGAATGTCGACGTGAACGGGTCCCGCGCGTTGGAATCGTTGTCAGCGGTCACCACGTAGGCGTAGGTGGCGCCGGACCGCAGCCCCGGCACCGACGCGTGATAGTTCCAGACGGTCTTGCCCGTGACCTCATCGGTGTAGGCATGCTCGCTGGCCGGGATCACCCGCTGCCCGATCCGCACCCGCGGCCGGGCCGCGCGAGCCGGCGACCCCCACGAGACGACGACGCTCGTGGCCGGGTCTTCTCCCCACGTCAGGTGCACCTGTTCAGGAGTGCCGTTACCCAGCGCGGGTTGGCCTCCGGAGGCGCGGGACTGCCCCCCCGAGGCTCGGGACTGCCCTCCCGAATCACGTGACATGCCGAGAGGGTTCCGTCCGCACGTAAACGCGCGGTGACGATAGGGAATCCTCTGAGATGAACATTGCCGGTGATCAGGCTGACCGTGCTCGGTCTGATCGCGGGCGGACCAGTTTGAAGGTCTCGAAGACCGTGTAGTTGTCCGTGGGCGTGCCCTTGGCCCCGGTGGCCGGGTTCACCGGGTCAGCCCCGACCGCATGGTACTGCGTGACCGTGATGGAGGTCTGGCCGTCAACCCGTGAGCCGGGGTCGACGTCGAACACCGCGATGCCGTACCCGGTGGCGGTGTCGCGTTTCGCCGACCAGGTGGCGTCCTCGGTCGCGTCCGCGCCCGCCCGCGCGTACACGCCCGGGGTCGCTGACGCGGCGGGCCGGTTCGGCTGGGTGAAGACGCGGGCCTGGGTTATCCCGTCCGCCGTGTCTACCCCGTAGGCGTCGAGGTTGGCGCTGGTGCCGCCGCAGCCGAGGACGAGGTACACGGTGCCACGGCTGGTGTCGAAGGTACCGCTGTCCACCGTGGTGACCGGGTGCGGTCGCCAGGTGTCGACCGTCGCCCCGGTCGCGGTTTCCGTGCCGACGTGGTGATCGATGCCGCGCACCGGGAATGATCGCTCGTAGTCGTGGTCGTGACCGGACAGGACCAGGTCAACCTGGTACTTGTCGAACAGCGGCAGCCATTCGGCCCGCAGTCCGGCGTCCGAGCCGTTCCCGGTCTTCGACGACGAGGCCGGGCACTGGTGCATCTGCACGATGATCCAGTCGACCGAGGGATCGCCGCGGCCAGCCGCCAGCGTGCGGTCCAGCCAGCGGGTCTGCTCGCCGCCGGAGTAGCCGCGGATATACAGCGACGTGCCCGGCTCGATCGGCTCGTTGCCCGTCGAGGGAGCGGGGATCAGCGCGGCCGGCCCGGCCACGAACGCGCCGGCATCCTGGTAGACGACGTCGTCGGCGCTCAGCGACACGAAGAGCACGGAGCCGATGGTGAAGGAGTACCAGCGGCCCTCGAACTCCGGCAGCCCGTTGGCGGGCAGGGTGTACCGGGTCAGGTAGGAGGTGAAGCCCTGCGGGCCGTTGGTGAACTCGATCTCGTGGTTGCCCGGCGCGGGCATCCAGGGCCGGTTCGCCGCCGAGGACTGGTTGTTGTTGCCGAAGTCCTGCCATACCGCCGGCTGCACCTGCGGGTTGAGGTCGGCGTAGCAGAGGTCGCCGTTGAGCAGGTGGAACAGCGGCTGGAAGGACTCGACGGCGCTCACCGCGTAGGCGGACTGGCCATAAGAAAGCACCCACTGGGGGTTGGGGGTAGCCAGGTCACCGAAGCTGGTGAACCGGAACCTGGCCCGGCCGCGCGGCGCGGTGGTGAACGTGGCGCTGAACGGGTCGGCCGCGTTCAGGTCGTTGTCGGCCGTGACGCCGTACCCGTAGGTCGCGCCGGGGCGTAGCCCGCCAACGCGCGCGTGGTAGGTGTAGACGGTCTCGCCGTTGATCCCGTCGGTGTACGGGCGCTCCTCGGCGTGGAAGATCCGCTCGCCGACCTGGACGCGCGGCCGGACCGCCTGATCGGGGGAGGCCCAGGAGACGACAACGGCCGTAGCCGGGTCGTGCCCCCAGGTCAGGTGGATCTGCTCGGGCGTGCCGTCGGTGCCGGGGGCCGGGCCGGAGACGATGCTGGCGGCCCGGGCGGGAACGGCGGCCACCGCCGCGGCCGCCGTGGCCAGGATGCCAGTGCCGCCCGCGGTCAGCATCTGCCGCCGTGACAGGGCATGACGTTTAGAGCCACGATTTTCAGTCATGAGGCGACTCTTCCCCTCAATGGTTAACACCTGGCTACAGATAGTGGGTATCCGCTATGACAACAGGTACACGTTCAAGGCGATGATGACCGCGCTGACCAGGTAGGCGCCCAGATTGGTCAGCCGGCGGTTGACGAGCAGGCCCATGACCCGTCGGTCACGGGTGAACATGACGAGCGGAACCAGGGCGAAGGCGATGCCGAAGGACAAGAAAACCTGGCTGAGCACCAGCGCCCGGGTGGGGTTGACGCCGGCGGCGATCAGCCCGACGGCGGGGATCATCGTCAGCGCCCGGCGCAGGAAGACCGGAATCCGGCGGCGGAGGAACCCTTCCATCACGATCTGGCCGGACAGCGTGCCCACCGAGGACGAGGCGATGCCCGAGGCCAGCAGCGCGACGCCGAAGATCGTCCCGCTGTGGGCACCCAGGTAGCGGTCAAGGCCGGCCGCGATCTGGCCCAGGTCCCCGCCCGCGCCGGTCAGGCCGCGCGCGTTGAATACCGCGGCCGCGGTGGCCAGCATCGCGAGGTTGATGACGCCCGCGACGCCCATCGCCAGGGCCACGTCGATGACCTCGTAACGGAAGATCTTGCGGCGGGCGGCCGGGTGGGCACCGACGACGCGGTTCTGGGTGAGCGAGGAGTGCAGGTAGATGACGTGCGGCATCACGGTGGCGCCGACGATGCTGGCCGCGAGCAGGACCGACCCGTTCCCGGCGAACTGCGGCACGAACATGCCGCGCGTCACCCCGGCCACCGAGGGGCTGGACTTCAGGGTCTCCAGGGCGAAGGCGGCGACGATCACGGCGACCAGCCCGGTGATAGCCGCCTCAAGCCAGCGGAATCCGCGGACCTGCAGGGCCAGGATGGCGAACGCCGCCAGCGCCGTCAGCAGCCCCGATACCCACAACGCCAGCCCGAAGACGAGTTGCAGCCCCAGCGCCGCCCCCACGAACTCGGCCAGGTCGGTCGCCATCGCGACGGCCTCGGCCTGGATCCACAGGCCCAGCACCACGGGACGGGGAAACCGGTCGCGGCACGCCTCGGGCAAGCTGCGCCCGGTGGCGATGCCCAGCTTGGCGCTCAGCGCCTGGATGAGCATCGCCATCAGGTTCGCGACCAGCACCACCCACAGCAGCGAGTAGCCGAACTGGGCGCCGCCGCTCATGTTGGTCGCGAAGTTCCCCGGGTCGACGTAGGCGATAGACGCGATGAACGCCGGCCCGAGGAACGGCAGCACCGCCCCGAGGCCACGCCGCTGGCCTGATAGGGCCTTCTCGGCGGCCGCCGCGATCCGGGCCTCCCCCGGACGGGTGTCCGCGGGCAGGACGCAGTGCCTGCCCAGGGGGACACCCCCCGGGTGCCCCCCGAGCCGGGCCGGGGCGGGCTCAAGCGACTCGGCCGGCACCTGGTTCAGCCGACCGACGGGCCTAGCCCGAGGGACTGCGGTGTCGAGGAGTCGGGCGACGGCTGGTGCAGGCCCTCGTCGAGCGAGCCGAACTCCGTCATCAGGGCCCGGGACCCGCCCCACGGCGTCTGCTCCTCGGCGACCAGGGTGTTGGTCGTCAGCAGCAGCCCGGCCACGGACGCCCCGTTTTGCAGGGCCGAGCGGACGACCCGCAGCGGGTCGATGATGCCCATCTCGATCATGTTCCCGTGCCGGCCGCCCAGCGCGTCGAACCCGTCGTCCGCGCCCATGGCGGCGGTCTGGGCGACCACGGCATCCGCCTCGTACCCCGCGTTGGCGGCGATCAGGTAGGCCGGCTCGCGTAGCGCCCGCCGCACGATGCCGACCCCGATCGCGTGATCGCCGGTCACGTCGGAGTCGCCCACGACACCGTCATCCAGCACGGCCTGCGCGTGCAGCAGCGCCGCTCCGCCGCCAGCGACGATGCCCTCGGCCATGGCGGCGCGCGTCGCCGACAGGGCGTCCTCGACCCGGTGCCGTAGCTCCTTCAGCTCCGCCGAGGTCGCCGCGCCGACCCGGATGACCGCGACCTTCCCCGACAGCGCGCCGATCCGCTCGGTGAGCACGTCCTCGTCGACCCCGGCCGTCGCACGGGAAAGCTCGGCCCGCAGCTGCCCCAGCCGGAACTCCACGTCCGAGGATGACCCGAGCCCGCCGATGATGGCCGCGGCGTCGGCCGTGACCCGCACCTGCCGGGCCTTGCCGAGCTGCTCGACCGTCATGGTCTCCAGGGTGAACCCCGAGTGCCTGCTGTAGACCGCGCCGCCGGTCAGCGCCGCGATGTCCTCCAGCTTGTGCAGCCGCCGGTCGCCGAACCCCGGCGCGCGCACCGCCACGCACTGGAACACGCCGTTGACGTGATTGTGCACGAGCATCGACAGCGCCACGCCCTCGATCGACTCAGCCACGATGACCAGCGGCCGCGGTGCTCGCATCACCTTGTCCAGGAGCGGCATGAGCTGCTGTACCTTGGTGATCTTCTCGGCGCACAGCAGGATGTACGGCTCATCGAGCACCGCCTCGAGGCTGGCCGGCGACGTGACCATGTACGGCGACATGTAGCCGTTGTCGAACTCGAAGCCCTCGACGAAGTCCACGCTCATCCCCGGCCCCGGCGCCTCCTCCACCGTGACGATGCCGGCATCGCCCACCGTGTGCAGCGCCTTCGCGATCGCCGCGCCGACGTAGTCGTCGTCATTGGCGGAGATCGCCGCGACCCGCCGGTAGTCCTCCTCGCTCTCCACGGGGTGCGCCACGCCCTGCAGGTACCCCACCAGCCGCCCGACGGCCAGGTCGATGCCCCGCTTGACCAGCACCGGGTTGGCCCCGTCGCCGATGGCCCGCATGCCCTCGCGCACGATCGCCTGGGCCAGCACCGTCGCGGTCGTGGTCCCGTCGCCGACAACGTCGTTGGTCTTGATCGCGGCTTCCTTGACCAGTTGCGCGCCCATGTTCTCGAACTGGTCCCGCAAGTGGATCTCGCGGGCGATCGTCACGCCGTCGTTGGTCACGACGGGGGAGCCGGTCACCTTCTCCAGGATCACGTTCCGCCCCTTGGGGCCGAGCGTTGACTTCACCGCCTCCGCCAGCTGGTCCACGCCGGCCAGCAGCAAGGCGCGCGCTTCAGCGCCGAAGCGCAATTCCTTCGCCATTTCAGGTCCTTCCGGTGTGCTGGTTTTATAGGGCGCCCGCGATGCCCTGGACTGAGCGGAGCGCCCGAGGAACGAGGGAGCGCAGCGAGGGCTGTGTTTACTCAGAACCGGCGGCGCGCCAAAAGCGGCCGTATCGGGGGGTCCGGGGGGTCGCCCCCCGGGTATTACGGCACGAGGATCGCCCGGCCGCGCACGCGGCCAGCGTCGAGGTCGGCGAGGGCGTCGGGCGCCGCGTCCAGCGGGTACGTCCGGGTGTGCAGCGTGACCTTGCCCGCGTGGGCGAGGGCCATCAGCTCGGCGAGGTCGTTGTAGGTGCCGACGATGTTGCCGATGACGTTGCGCTCGGTGGTGATGATGTCCAGCGTCGGGATGTGCAGCGTGCCGCCGTACCCGATGACGAAGTAGGACCCGCCGGCGCCGGTCATCTGCCAGCCGTCGGCCTCGGCACCCTGCTCGGCGACGAAGTCGAGGACGACGTCAGCGCCGTGCCCGCCGGTCAGGTCGCGCACCGCGTCGACGTGCCGCCCGTCACCCACGACGACGTGATTGGCGCCGAGCTGCTCGGCCAGCTTGAGCGCCTCCGGGTTGCGGTCGACCACGACGATCGTCGTCGCGGTCAGCGCGGCCAGGCACTGGATGCCGATGTGCCCGAGCCCGCCCGCGCCCAGGACCACGGCCGTCGTGCCCGGGTACAGCAGCGGCACCGCCTTGCGGACGGCGTGATAGGCGGTGATCCCGGCATCGGCCAGCGCCGCCACGTCCTGCGGCCGGGTTCCCGGGTCAAGCTTCACGCAGGCCCGCGCCGACGTCAGCAGGTACTCGGCCATGCCGCCGTCGGTGGACAGGCCAGGGAAGCTGCTGGCGACGCAGTGCATGTCGTCGCCCGCCCGGCAGGCCCGGCAGAGCCCGCAGGTCGGGGTCGGGTGCAAGATCACGGTGTCGCCCACGGCCACGTTGGTGACGGCCGAGCCGGCCGCGTGCACCCAGCCGGCGTTCTCATGGCCGAGGGTGTACGGCAGCGGGGTACCCATCGCGGCGTCCCACTGCCCTTCCATGATGTGCAGGTCGGTGCGGCACACCCCGGCCCCGCCGATCCGGACGATGACGTCGAACGGTCCGGAGATCACCGGCTCGGGCACGTCGTCAATGACGGGCATGGAGTGAAACTTGTGCAGGCGGACTGCTTTCATTGGTGAGTCTCCTGGTATCTGCTGTGCTGGCCCGGGGGACGATCCCCCGGAACCCCCTGATAGCGGAACTGCAGCATGCCGGAGCAGATGCTCGTGTTGGCCTCGATGCCGGCCCGGGTGACACGGGCGCGGCGCAGGTGCAGCGGTATGGCCTCCTCGCGCACTGGTGCCCCGGTTTCCGGGTCGATAAGCAGGGCAGCGTGATCGTCACTGGGCAGCCCCAGGTCGGCGCGGCGGCGGCGCAGCCGTTCCAGCTCTGGGGACGGCGGCACCTCGCCCAGCGTCATCGCCCGCAGGACGGCCGGGATGGCCCCGGCCGCGACGAGAGGCCGGCACACCTGGTCGGTGCCGGCCATGACCGCCTTGCGCAGGAAGGCCGCGCGCAGCTCGCCGAGCTCGGCGACGGCCTCGCCCTTGAACGACCGGACGAATCCGGCCTGCGCGGCCACCCCGCCGTTGATCGCGTCGGACGCGAAATGATCCTCCAGGATCACCTCAGCCGACGTGACTCCCGGGACGCTGATGGCCGCGTCGTAGGCGTCAGCGACCATGAGGTAGGCGAAGTTCGGCGCGCAGAAATAGGTGGGCAGGCGCAGCTGGACCCGAGCCTGCCCGCTCGCGCAGACGGTGCACGACGTGACGAAGCCGAGGGCCGTGATCGGCTCATCGAGCTCGGGGTCGCGCACCGTCTCCAGCGCCGCTAGTACCTCCGCAACTGACGCGACGGTGATCATGCGATGGTGATCATGCGTCGGTGACCAGCTTGGCGTCGTCCTGCCCGGCGGGGGTACCCGCCGACGCCGGGAGCTGGCACTCGTCCGGCACCTTGATGTCGTAGAGCCGGGCGGCGTTCAGGCCGAGGATCTTCTTCTTCGTCGCGGTGGTGACCCGCGGGAAGTCGCTGAACTCGTCGTCTGGGTAGTCCCAGTCGACGAAACCCTCGACTTGCCACTTCGGCTCCCAGATGCCGTAGTCGCTGCCGAAGGTCATCTTGTCCTCGCCGACCCAGAACAGCAGCTCGCCCATGACCTTCGCGAAGAACCTGGGCCGCGCGTGCATCA
>Ga0335072_10009635_pt1 | contig 13930 bp, 9 predicted proteins | sample Lox_Sample_21_FD_206725 | JGI IMG/M metagenome (GOLD analysis project Ga0335072, IMG submission 206725) | Soil microbial communities from Loxahatchee National Wildlife Refuge, Florida, United States - Lox_Sample_2.1 | ecosystem: Environmental > Terrestrial > Soil > Wetlands | place: USA: Florida...
CCGATCCAGAGGTCGGCCTTCTCGTACTTCATGAACCGCGGCGTGATCCGCTTGTCGATCACGTAGGACTGCTGGAAGAACAGCTGCCAGGGCGCGACCGTCGTGCCGACGATGCCGATCACCAGCAGCATCACGGCGGCCATGCCGCCGCCAGCCGCGCCGCCGGGCAGCCCGATGTCGGTGAACCCGCGCATCATCTGGCTGCCGGCCGGGTGCGCGATCAGGTACAGCGGGATGAGCAGCAGCGAGCCCGCGCAGAACATCATCGCTACCCGCTCGAACGCGCGGAAGCTGCCGGTGAACGCGGTGGCGATGATCACGCCGGCGGCGAAGAGCACGGCGACGATCTTGGGCACCCCGAGATAGCTGGCCGCCAGCGTGATGCCGATGAACTCGGTCACGATCGTCAGGCCGTTGAGCAGGAACAGGTCGATGACCTCGAATGTGCCCCACAGCTTGCCGAACCGCGCCATGATCAGCCGGGCGTGCCCGACGCCGGTGACCGCGCCGAGGCGGAGCACCATCTCCTGGTTCACGTACAGCACGGGGATCAGCAGCAGCAGCGTCCACAGCAGGCGCGTGCCGTAGTTCTGCCCGGCCTGCCCGTACGTGGAGAACGCGCCGGCGTCGTTGTCGCCGACCATGACGATAAGCCCGGGCCCGACGATGGCCAGCAGCGTCTTGAGCTTGGCGGACAGGGTCGTGCGGGCGGCGTGGTCGTCAACGGAGATCGAGCCGAAGGCGCCCTGGATGTCGCCGACGTGCGCCTCGTCGAGCACCGCCGAGGGACGGACATCTACTGCGGTCACGGAGATTCACCCCTTTCACGCTTTTCACTAAAGCGGGATTGAGGCACACGCGTAACCAGGCCACCATGGCCGCGGCACCGCGCCACAACGGCGGCGGGCGGCTAGTTAGCCGAGCAGAACGGCAGGCGGTCAGCGTGTGCTAGGAGCTGACAGGGATAGCGGCGGGTGGGGCCGACTTCGGCCCGGACTATCAGAGTCCATCGCACGCCTCCCTTCGTCCGTGACGCGCCGCTGGCGCGCCAGACACACTGACACCGGCCGAGAGGCACCATCGAGTGGCCGCACACAATCGCGGCCAAGGCCACCTCTCTCGTAAGAGCTTTGGCACTCCACGGCGTAGCGCGACCCACTGTGTTCCCGAAACGCGGGCAGCGAGTCGCTTGCGCAGCCACTTGGCCTCACCCCTTAGGCCGGGGAGAGGTGTCCTGATCCGGAGCGTCTCTCGACGGTTGGGATCAGTGGCCTATGTCCGTGAAGACGCCTCACCGAACGAGGTGTCTAACCTGACAGAACCCAAGGATGCCCGCTCTCATTCCACCGTGTCAAACCGGGGCCATTCAGACACCCAGGGCAGGAATCACTTCCGCCCCAGGAAGCTCGGCCAGCAACCGTCCTGGCAGCCACAGCTTCGACCCGCGGATTCCCGACCCGATGACCGCGTTGCCGAGCTTCGCCACGTCGGCGTCGACCAGCACCGGCCAGCCCGCGGGCAGCCCGATCGGCGTGATCCCGCCGTACTCCATCCCGGTCAGGGCCGTGACCTCATCCACCCGTCCGAACGAGGCTTTCCGCACGTCCATGTGCCGCCGCACCAGCCCGTTCACGTCGGCCCTGGTGGTCGCCGCCACGACGCACGCGGCATATGAGGTCTCGCCGCCCCGGCGGCCGGCGATCACCACGCAGTTCGCGGACTCCTCCGGAGTCACGCCGTACCGCTCGCAGAACGCGGCCGTGTCCGACAGCGCCGGGTCGATGGCCGCGACCCGGATCTCGTCCGCGGACGGCAAGGACTGCAGCGCCGCGTAGACCGGCGGCGCGAGCAGGGACGGCGACGACAGCGCGGGCGCGAACGACAGCGGCAGGCTCATCCAGCCATCCAATCAGACGCGAGCCTCCCGCCGGGAACAAAACCCGTCTAAGATTAGTTCGCAACAAGCAACTAATGATGAAACGCCCTCGCTACGGAGGAATCCCAGCAGTGCCGTCCGCCTCAACCGCCGCCCGCACACCCGCCGCTACCGCTGACGCCCAGCCGGCAGTCGGTCCGCGCTACAAGTGGATCGCCCTGTCGAACACCACGCTCGGCATGCTGATGGCGACCATCAACTCGTCCATCATGCTTATCGCCCTGCCCGACATCTTCCGCGGCATCGGCATCAACCCCCTGCAGCCTGGCAACACCACGATCCTGCTGTGGATGATGATGGGCTTCCTCGTCGTCACCGCCGTGCTCGTGGTGAGCTTCGGCCGTCTCGGCGACATGTTCGGCCGGGTCCGCATGTTCAACATGGGCTTCGCCATCTTCGCGCTGTTCTCGATCCTGCTGTCGGTCAGCTGGATGACCGGCGCGGCCGCGGGCTGGTACCTGATCGGGATGCGGATCTTCCAGGGCGTCGGCGGCGCGATGCTGATGGCCAACTCCAGCGCGATCCTCACCGACGCCTTTCCCGCCAACCAGCGCGGCATGGCGCTGGGCCTCAACCAGGTGGCCGCCATCGCGGGCAGCTTCATCGGCCTGGTCCTGGGCGGCCTGCTCGGCCCGGTCGACTGGCGGCTGGTCTTCCTCGTCTCCGTCCCGTTCGGCGTGCTCGGCACGATCTGGTCCTACCTCAAGCTGAAGGAACTCGGCGTCCGCAAGCCCGCCAAGCTCGACTGGTGGGGCAACCTGACCTTCGCCGCCGGCCTCATCGCCGTCCTCGTCGGCATCACCTACGGCATCCAGCCGTACGGCGGACATGTGATGGGCTGGACGAGCCCGCTCGTGATGACCCTGGTCTTCGGCGGCATCGCGACCCTGATCGCGTTCTGCTTCATCGAGACGAAGGTCGCCGAGCCGATGTTCCGGCTCTCGCTCTTCAAGATCCGCCCGTTCACCGCCGGCAACCTCGCGTCGCTGCTGTCCGGCCTCGGCCGCGGCGGCCTGATGTTCATCCTGATCATCTGGCTGCAGGGCATCTATCTGCCGATGCACGGCTACGCCTTCGAGAACACCCCGCTGTGGGCCGGCATAGCCATGCTCCCGCTCACCGTCGGCTTCCTGGTGGCGGGCCCGATCTCCGGCTTCCTGTCCGACAGGTTCGGCGCCCGCCCGTTCGCCACCGGCGGCATGCTGGTCGCCGCCCTGTCGTTCCTGCTGCTCGAGTTGCTGCCGGTGAACTTCAGCTACCCGGAGTTCGCCGCCATCCTGTTCCTCAACGGCGCCGGCATGGGCCTGTTCGCATCGCCGAACCGGGCCGGCATCATGAACTCGCTGCCCGCCAACCGCCGCGGCGTCGGCGCCGGCATGTCGGCCACATTCCAGAACTCGGCCATGGTGCTGTCGATCGGCATCTTCTTCAGCCTGATCATCCTGGGCCTGTCGTCGTCGCTGACCAGCCACCTGGTCACCGGCCTGACCGCGCAGGGCGTGCCCGCCGCGGACGCCGCCCGGCTGTCGCACCTGCCGCCGACGGCGGTCATGTTCGCCGCGCTGCTCGGCTACAACCCGATCCAGATGCTGCTCGGCCCGGTGCTCACGAAGCTCCCGGCCAGCCACGCGGCCTACCTGACCGGCCACTCGTTCTTCCCGAGCCTGATCTCCGCCCCGTTCCACGCAGGCCTGTCCGTCGCGTTCGACTTCGCGATCGCGGCCTGCCTGATCGCCGCCGTCGCCTCGCTGCTGCGCGGCAAGCGCTACGTGCACGAGCTGGACGGTGTCGCCGAGCCGGCCACCGAAGAGGTGGCTGAGGCCGACGCGCCGGTGCAGGTCAGTGTCCCCGAAGGCACCGATTATCCAGAACGTCCAGTGCCTGCTCTCAACCCCGCCGTCGGCTCGTAACCGGTGGCGGGCGCGGAGCGCGCTAATGTCTCCGCCGTCATCACCGTGACAGCGGCGTTGTAGGGCTCGACGCGCCCGTCGGCGCGGGTCACGATGAGCACCGGGGTGATATGCCCGGTGCTCAGCCGTTCCCGCTCCTGTTCCGTGGGCATCCGGGCGATAACCCGGTCGCCGGGCCGCAGCACGACCACCTGGGAGGCCGGCGTCGAGGCCACGAAAGTGCCGACGCCCGGCCTGGTCGTGACCAGGCCGGCCTTGCGCAGTTCCTCAACCGCCTGGGCACCGGTCAGCCGGTTGACGCCCCATTGCTGTTTCATCTGGTTGCCGCTCGGGATCTGCGCCCCCACAGGCAGCTCCCCGCTGATGATCCGGTCGCGGATGGCGCGCGCGATCTGCAGGTAGACCTTCTCGCCGGACTCGTAGTCGACCTGCACCCGCGGTGCCTCGCTAGCGGTCATCGCACCTGCCACGCAATTGCGTAATTTGACCCGTCGGGTTAGCTAGACAGCTAGATAGGTCACGAGTATTGTAGGCTGCGCGCAGTGCGTAACCAGATCCCACCCATCTGGCTACGCAGCGTAGGAGTGCGCCTCTCCCGCAGGAATTCGGGGGGGTTCCCTCGGGGTGACGCGCGTGCATGCCCGGCTCCTGGCTGTCATGATCCGGCGAGGGGCCGGGCACGTTCACCGTGATAAAGAAAACCCATTGAAATGGACCTGAAATAGGCGTGGTGTGGGGAGAAGGCATGGAACAGCCAGCGTGCCCGCCGCCGGGGCGCGGGACACGCTGGGGCTCGCTGGAACTCATGCGCACGCTGAATGAAATACGCAGCAGTGGAGTGGCTACGACGAGAGCGGCCAGCGGGATATCCTGGCCGCTCTCGGCGAGCAAACCAGGGTCGTGCTGCAGATCCAGGCCTACTTCCGTCTCGGCTTCACTCCCATAATGACCGCCGCAATGGGTCGGCAATGGGCAAATGAGCTGCAATCCTCTTCGCGCCCCTGAGCTAATATCAGTCATTTCATTAAATGTGCCGGTAGGTCGGCTAGGTAAGCACTCGGGCGGAATCGTACCCCATCCCGCGCTGGCGCGCCCGGACAGCTGCGCACCCCGCGAACACGGCCATACGTCGTACGCAATTGCGCGTGGTACCGGGCATGGCACCATTCACCTATGGACAACTCGATCGCACTAGTCACCGGAGCCAACACGGGGATCGGCAAGGAAATCGCCCGCCAGCTCGTGGCCGCGGGCCTGACCGTGTACGCCGCGGCACGCGACGCCGAGCGCGGCGAGCGCGCGGTGCAGGAGCTCGGCGCGGGTACCAGGCCGCTGATGCTGGACGTGACCAGCGCCGACAGCATCGCCGCCGCCGTGAGCCAGGTCCCCGACCTGGACATCCTGGTCAACAACGCCGGCATCTCGCTCGACGACAAGACGCCGGATAAGGACACCGTCGACAGCTTCCGCTGGGTGTACGAGACGAACGTGTTCGGCGTCGTCGCGGTGACGAACGCCTTCCTCCCGGCGCTGCGCCGGTCCGAGCATCCCCGGATCGTGAACATCTCCAGCGGCACCGGCTCGCTCTCGCTGGCGGCCGAACGCGCCACGGGCGGCTTCGCCGCCTACCGCTCGTCCAAGGCGGCGCTCAACGCGCTGACCATTTTCTACGCCAGCTCGCTGGGCGCCCACGGCTTCAAGGTCAACGCGCTGGCCCCCGGCCTGCGCCGCACCGGGCTCAACAGCGTCGCCGCCGCCAGCGGCGGCGACCCCGCCGAAGCCGCGGCAGGCGCCGTCTATCTGGCGCTCCTCCCGGACGACGGCCCGAACGGCCAATTCCTCTCCTGGGACGGCACCCAGGTCCCCTGGTAACCCGGGAGCCTTTTTCATCCTGATCGTGTTTCTTCGTCGGGGCCGTAAGGGCCCGGACTGTATCAGGACGGGCATCGGCTGCTCCGTCACGGCAGGAGGGGAGAATCCTTCCCTGTGCCGGCGATCCGGCACTGTTTGGCCGGCTGGCGTGCCAGCGTCCCATGATGCCGCGCGCCCGCCCGGAGGTGGGCGATGAACGACGAGACGACCATTCCAACCATTCCTGTTCGCGCGCAGGCCGCAGCGTACGCAGACCGCGCTGCGCCTAACGTGGCGTCCGGGCCGCCCGTGCCGCCGATGAACGCGGCACCGATGGAGTCGCTGGACATCCGCGCCCTGCTGCATCCGGCCGAGGATTCACGCCTGCTGCTCGCGCTGTCGGCGTCCGCGGTGGTGTTCGGGTTCGCGGCGATGCTTGTCTATGCGACCGTGAGCTGGGCGGTCCTGTTGGAGTACGCCGGGTATATCGTCGCCTTCTGCGTCGTGGTCTGGGTGTCTCTGCAGGTCTACCGGTCTCGCCTGCTGGGCGGGGCGGTACGCGTCACCGAGACCACGCTGCCGGAGCTGCAGTCGGTCTTCGACGAGGTTCGGGTCCGGTTGAACTACCACAAGCCGGTCGACGTCTACGTCATGGACAAGGTCGACGGCGGTTCCAAGATGACCAGCTATCTGGGTACTAGATTGATCCAGATCGAGGGCGGGCTGGCGGCCGACCTGCTCGGCGACGATCATCGGGCCGAGCTCAGGTTCATGATCGGGCGCCACATCGGCCAGCTCAAGGCCAGGCACCAGCGGCTGCTGCCGATCATGCTCACCATCTCGCTGTTCGACTCGCTGAAGTTCCTGCAGCTTTTCCTCGCTCCCTACTACCGGGCCACGGCGAAGTCCGGTGACCAGATCGCCGCGGCCTGCAGCGGAGACATCCAGGCGACCGCGGGGATGATGAACCGGCTGCTCGTCGGCAAGGAACTCGGCCCGCGGCTGGTCGTCAAGGGTGTCCTCGACCAGGCGGCGATCGTCAAGCGCCGGTGGCTGCCGCGGCTGGCGCAGCTGTTCCAGAGCCAGCCGCATGCCACCAACCGCTACCTCAACCTGCTGGCGTTCTTCGCACGGATCGCCCCTCAGGAGATCGGCAGGTGGCGGGCGTCGCTCGACGAAGCCACGGCGATGCGGCTGACCGCGGCGATCCAGGCATCCGCGCACAAGCGGCCGCCGCGTCGCCGGATGAACCCGGTGTCCCTGCTGGTGGCGACGCTGATCACCGGCGGCCTGCTCGCGCTCAGCGGCTGGGGTATCTTCAGCGTCGCGGCTCAGACCGCCGCATCGTCGGCCGCAGGGCAGGCGTCGTCCGGAGGGCAGGCCAATGCTGGCTCGCAGCAGGGAAGCGGAGCTGGTTCGGCGCAGGCGAGCAGCGGGACTGGTTCGGCGCAGGCGGCAAGTGCGATCGCGGCAACCCTGACGGCCTATTTCAATGCGATCAACGCGCAGAACTACCAGGCTGCCTGGTCCGAGCTTTCCCCCGCCAGCCAGGCGGGCAACCCGTACTCGCAGTTCGCCGCCGGGCTATCCACCACCGCGATCCAGAACCTGGACCTGCGCAGCATCGCGGCCGGCTCCCAGCCCGGGACCTATGTCGTCTGGGTAACCTTCCAGAGCCACCAGGACCCGAGCAAGGCTCCCAATCAGACCGACTCCTGCGACAACTGGACGCTGGACTACACCATGGTCCAAAGCTCAGGCCAGTGGCTGATCGACAGCGCCAAGGCTCCTGCGGGCGTTTCCGCGTACCAGAGCTGCGGGTGAGATCAACAGCCGTCTCGGCGGGGTTTTTTAAGGCGGGGCCGGCGTGTGAGGCTAACGGCATGGACAACACGGGCATCGTCATCAGGGCCGCGACCGACGACGACAAGGAAGCGATCTTCGCGCTAGCCCCTAGGCTGGCCGTGGGCGTGGCGCCGTGGCGCGATCAGGCTCAGGCGCTCGCCGCGGGACGCCGCTGGCTGGAGGATTCGCTCGCCGCTGCCGCGGCAAGCGACGGAGCCATTCTCGTGGCCCTGGAAAAGGACGGGATCGCGGGCGTCATCACCGTCAGACCTAGTCGGCACTTCACCGGCGAGCGGGACGCGTACATCGGCGAGCTCGCCGTCGCGGAGCGCGCGGCGAGACGCGGGATCGGAACCGCGCTCATCGAGGCGGCAGAAGGCTGGGCGCGGGACCACAGCCTCGTCAACCTGACGCTGCACACGGGAGCGTTCAACACCGGGGCGCGCGCGTTCTACGCCGCGGCCGGCTTCGCTGAGGAGGAGGTGCGCCTCACCCGCGCCGTGCCGGCACAGGCGTTACCTGGAGGCATGTACCTGGCGGAGCAGCTGGGCGTTCGGGAGGGCGGTCTTCTCCAGCAGCAGTTCGACCGCGTGCTGGGTGTCGAGCGCGGCGAGCGCCCGGCGCAGGCTGATCACGGCGGCGTGCTCGTCGGGGCTCATCAGCAGGTCCTCGCGGCGGGTGCCGGACGGCACCGGGTCAATCGCGGGGAAGATGCGCTTCTCCGCCAGGTCGCGGCGCAGCCGCAGCTCCATGTTGCCGGTGCCCTTGAACTCCTCGAACAGCACGTTGTCGAGCTGCGAGCCGGTGTCGATGAGGGCCGTGGACAGGATGGTCAGCGAGCCGCCCTCTTCCAGGCAGCGCGCGGCGCCGAGGAACTGACGGGGTGGCTGCAGCGCGGACGCGGCGACGCCGCCGCTGAGGGTGCGGCTGCTGGCGGGCGCGGCCAGGTTGTAGGCGCGGCCGAGCCTGGTCAGTGAGTCGAGCATGACCACGACGTCGCGGCAGAGCTCGGCGAGCCGCTTGGCGCGCTCGATGGCCAGTTCCGCGGCGCGGACGTGGTCGGCGGGGGACTGGTCGAAGGTGGATGAGATGACCTCGCCGCGTACCGAGCGGCGCATGTCGGTGACCTCTTCGGGGCGCTCGCCGACCAGCACGAGCATGAGGTGCACCTCGGGATAAGCGGTCGCGATCGCGTGCGCGATCGTCTTCAGGACGGTGGTCTTGCCGGCCTTGGGCGGGGCGACGATGAGGCCCCGCTGGCCCTTGCCGATGGGGGAGACCAAGTCGATGATCCGCGCGGTAGGAGACGGGTCGCCATCCTCCAGGCGGAACCGCTGGTTGGGGTAGATGGGAGTGAGATCGTCGAAGCGGCGCCGGCCGCCGGCCTCGGCGGCGGGCAGGCCGTTGACGACCTCGACGCTGATCAGCGTCTTGCCGGGTCGGCCGGTGCCCTCGATCAGGTCGCCCTTGCGCAGTCCGAACTGCCTGAGCTGGCCGAGGGTGAGGGGAATGTCGCCGGATGAGCGGCGGTAGCCGCCGGTCCGCAGGTAGCCGCGCCGGTCATCCGCATCGACGATGCCTGACACGAGCGTGGCCGTTTCTTTCTGCCGCGTTTCAGTCGAAACGCTTCTTTCTTCAGTGATTGTGGTCATGGGTCTCCTCTCGGGGAGAATGAATTCGCGCAGCCTGAAAAGAGCCGCTGGCGAGATGTCGTTCAACACAAAGCGCGTAAGCGCGGGAACGCACGAAAACAGCAGCTCAGCTGCGCCGATGCTGGTTTGTTAACTCTGACTGCGAAACCTCAGGATGTTCGCTGCCGCGCCTTTCAGATATGGCGCTTGAGATTTGCCGGGCCGCTCAGATTGGGCACCGGCCGATGAAACAACCATACCTTATAACGTCGGCCAGCACCAGTCGCATTCCCAGCGCAGAGACGCTGTTCGGGCACCGATCGCATCAAGTTCCGAGAAACGCCCGAAACCTGAGATCGATGGGGCCTAAGATCTGGGAAGCGCGCCGGGGGGCGGGCGATGCGAATCTCGTCCTGCCGGATCCTGCTTGCCATTGTTGCAAGGCAGCGCTGAAGAGGGGACGATGAACCAGCGTGACACGGCCTTGGCATCCCTATGGGATCGCACTTACCGTGCTGCCGTTAGCCCCGATTCCCGCGGGTTGTTCGATGAAGCGGCGCTCGGCGACGCCCGCCAGTTGCTTAGAACAACTAATCCAGCCACCGATGTTCCCGTAGCCCACGCGCTCGGGTGGTTTCATTGGCTTCGCTACCTGGCTCAGCCAGAAGAGGATGCCATGGAGGAGTTGGCCGAGGCCATCAGGCTGCTCACGCCCGTATTTGAGCTGAATCCTCACGCGGTGCCACAACCCTTGCAGCGGTGGTACCTGCAGACCGAGGCCAGTTCATACGCTGACGGCAGCCAACCATGGCCCAACGCTAAGCGGCTCCCCATCTTCCGCGCGACGGTTCGCTCCACGATTGACCGGGCTCCGGCGAACCAGTCGGACCGGATAAGGTTCCTGCTCGATACTGCCCTGATGCTACGGCACATCGCCGGGCGAAGTGCCGACGAAGCCGTACAGGCGGCGGCGGCGGAAATGACGCTAGCTGCGGTCGGCAGGCATCATGCCAGGCTCCCGTCGCCAACCGGCAATCACATGGCGGTCACGCTGCAAGCTTTGCTTGAACCGGTCATCGCCCAGCCAGTAGCTATGAAGTCGATTGATTCCCGGCGCGAGTTGAAAAGTACAGTGCGTCAGCAGGCCGCAGTCACGCCGGCGTCTCCCGATGCTCCACTCCCGCCGCAACCCACGACTGGGCCGGCCCCAGCCTCATCGCCCAGACCCGGAGCGCATGAGCGAACCCGCCGTCGGCGGTCGGCGCCAGCGTCTCAGGGAGCCACCGCACGTCAAAGGCGTGCCGGGGAACCCACGGCGCTCTACGCAGCGGTACCAGAACCACGTCGTGACCGTCGCGCCTCTTCGGTGTCCGGCGTGCCAGCCTCGCCCGTTAGGGCGGATCCTCGCCTGGCTGATGTCGTTGCCGAAGAGAGTCAGTCAAGGGCGTCTGAGCAACCCCGGCATCTATGGGCTAACTTCCCCGATCGGGTGGGCGTGGGCCAGCGAATTCCGCTCCTGGTCGGTATTTCCCTGACAGCTGGGGCCGGGGCGACAGCGCCGTTGCGGCCGTTCACTATCCCTGACGAGGGGCGGCGAATCGTCGTAGCGATATCCGCTCCTGGGTTCGAGCTGCTCAGTGATGCTGATCAAGAGCTCATCGTCCCGGCATCACGAGATTCCGACCCGCTCCATTTTGCCCTGCGGGCGATCGTGCCGGGACTTCACCGAGTAAAGGTCGATGCCTTCGCATCCGGAACGTTTCTGGGGCGCCTCGAACTGCAGGTGTCCGCTGAAGTAGGCGCCGCGGTCACCGAAGGAGTTGCCAGGCAGGTTGCGCTTTCCGGTGTGAGTGGGCAGCCCGGACAGATCACTCTGCAGGTCAACAGGGAAGGCGATGTCTACAGCTTCCAGTTGATGGGCACTTCTGTGTACCGGCGGGAGCCCACTCGAAGCCTGGCTGTGGAGCCGACAGTGGTCGTCGAACGGATACTTGGTGAGCTGCGGACGATCGCCCGGGGGGAGTCTGGCTTCACGTCTCCGCGCGCCATTCGAGAGCGCATCAGGAACCTGGGCACCGCATTGTGGTCAGACATCGTGCCCGATTCGGTACGGCGGCAGTTCTGGGAGCAGGCAGACAGCATTACTTCGTTCGTCGTGATGAGCAACTTGGACATGATCCCGTGGGAGTTGCTCCATCCTGTTGATCACGGGCGCCCGGAGATAGGGTTTCTCGCGGAACATGTACCAGTCGTCCGCGGAGTCTACGATCAGCCGCCGGTCTTGAACCTGCCGCTCTCGAGCTCCGCCTACGTAGTCCCCCCCAAATCGCCGAGCAACGCGCTCGCTGAAGTTAGCGACGTGCGGGCGGTCATCGGACAGCGCGCCCGAGACCTCGGCGTTATCTCCCGCCTTGACGACCTACAGAACTGTTTCAGGACTCCGCCCGGTTTGCTGCATTTCGCCTGCCACAACACGTTTTCCCCTTCTAGCGGTTCCACAGTGGGGATGGACGGTGGCCCGGTTCATCCCGACGACCTAGAGCAGTCCAAGCGTCGGCTCTCGATGGCGGGCGCGAATCCACTGATATTTTTCAACGCATGCCGGACTGCCGGTGAAATCTACGGCTTCACGCAGCTGTCTGGCTGGGCCAGTCAGTTCATGGCCGCTGGCGCGGGTGCGTTCGTTGGAACGCTGTGGCCGGTCCGCTCGGAAACCGCGAGGATTTTCGCGACTTCGTTCTATACGGCGATCGTCCATCAGGAGCTCCCTTTGGGAGAGGCGACATTGCTGGCCAGGAAGTCGGTCTCGGAGGATCTTGCAGACCCGACCTGGCTCGCTTATAGCGTTTACGGAAGCCCCAACGCCAGAGTGCAGGGCTGAGAGCCTCGCGTGACTGGAAACGAGTTCGTATGCGGCATTGGAGCCTTTTAACGTGCATCCCGCGCCGGTCTCCACCTGCCGGCTGACTCGCGGTTTCCGTCTCGCGGGCGAGGCAGCGTGAGAAACCCGCGTGGTCCACTGTCGCTATGAACGGGATCAGCGCTCACCGGCCGGGCACGGACGAGGCCACGGCCAACGACCTACCTCACGACACGTCCGCGACCCGCGACGACCGCGTGCCCCGGATCGTATGGCTCATCGCCGGCGTTTTCAGCGCACTGCTGCTGGCGGTCAGCGGCCTGTACGGCTTCCAGCAGGACGAGCTGTATTTCCTGGTGGCGAGCCACCATCTGGCGTTCGGGTACGTGGACCAGCCGCCGCTCGCGGTGCTGCTCGCCAGGACGACGGACATCTTCGGCGCCAACCCCACGGCTATCAGGATCCTGCCCGCGCTGGCGGGCGGCGCGATCGTCGTGACCGGGGCGAAGCTGGCGGCCCTGTTCGGCGCGGGCCGCACCGGCCGGATAGTCGCGGCGCTGGGCCTCGCGTGCGCGCCGGTGCTGATGGGCGCGTGCCACAACGGCAACACCACGCCCTACGACCTGCTCGCGTGGGCGCTCGTGCTGCTGTGCGTGTGCACCGCGCTGCTCCGCGACCGGCCCCGCTGGTGGCTCGGCGCGGGCGCCGTGGCCGGCGTCGGCCTGGAGAACGAGTACCTGCTCACTACCCTGCTCGGCGCCCTGGTCATCGGCCTGCTCGCCACCTCGGCGCACCGCCGCGTCTTCGCGACCCCGTGGCCGTGGCTCGGCGGCCTCATCGCGCTGGCGATCTGGGCTCCGAACCTCATCTGGCAGTTCGCGAACGGCTGGCCGCAGCTGACGATGGCGAACGCGCTGCATCACCAGAACACCTCGACGGCCGACTACATCGCTGGCCTCCCCGAGCAGCTCATCTACACGGGGATCCTGGGGGTCCCGCTGGTCATCGCCGGCTTCGGGCGCCTCTACCGAGACAGGCAGCTGCGATTCCTCGCGGTGGCCGCCACGCTCGTCGTGCTGTACGTAGTGGCCTGGGTGCCCGGCAAGACCTACTACGCCGACGGGATGCTGCCCGCCCTGATCGCGGCCGGGTCGGTGTCAGCCGAGGGCTGGCTCGCCAGGGACCACCAGGGCAGCCGCCTGGGCCGCCGGCACGTGCTCGTCGGGGTCGGCGTCGTGGCGACCATCTTCCTCGTCGTGCCGCAGGCCCTGCCCGCCGTCCCGATCGCCGACGTGCACAGCATCCCGCCAGACAAGAGCGTCAACGACGACATCGGCTGGCCCCAGCTGGTCGCCGACGTCGCCGCCCAGAACGCGGCGCTCACGAGGGAAGGCCACGCCCCGACCGCCATCTACACCGGCGCCTACGCCGAAGCCGGCGCGCTGCTCCTCTACGGCGGCCAGGATCACCTCCCGCCGATAGTCTCCGCGCACAACTCCTTCTACACGTGGGGACCGCCGGCCGGCGCCTCAGACGAGACGGTGATCGTGGTCGACGCGCTCAACCAGGTGCGCCCGTACTTCGCGAGCTGCCGCCAGCTAACCGTCTACAACCCGCCTGACCAGGTGCAAAGCGACTGGAACAACACCCCGATCGGCGTCTGCACCGGCCCGACAGCCAGCTGGCAAGCCCTCTGGCCGTACCTGAAGCACTACGACTAAGCCGCCGCCCACTACCACACCGCCCCGCCGCGAACCGCGGCGGGGCGCGTGCTTTTACGTCGGAGTTGTTATTGCAAGTAAGTTGCAATTATCTCTAGACTGGCGCTGACCAGGCACCCGAGGGAAGGCGGCAGTTGATGGCGAGCGCGAGCGGCCGGCTAGCACGGGTCCGGGAT
>Ga0335072_10009636_pt1 | contig 13930 bp, 8 predicted proteins | sample Lox_Sample_21_FD_206725 | JGI IMG/M metagenome (GOLD analysis project Ga0335072, IMG submission 206725) | Soil microbial communities from Loxahatchee National Wildlife Refuge, Florida, United States - Lox_Sample_2.1 | ecosystem: Environmental > Terrestrial > Soil > Wetlands | place: USA: Florida...
CGGGGGCTTTGTGAATCCTTACCAGGGATACGCGGGCGGAGATCCATTCCCGAATCCATTTCCTCCAACTCCAACAGCCGCGTTCAACATGAATGGCACGTATGTCAATCTGCCATTGGATCTCCACCACCCGTATATGGCGCAATATGACCTGAGCTACGAACGGCAGCTTGGAACGAACTGGTCAGTTACCGCAAGTTATGTGGGCAACAAGGCTACGCACATGCGGGCAGGATACGAGCAGAACGCACCCCAGCCATCATCGGGCGCCACCACCGGCAATGAGACGCAGCGCCGCACTCTCTACAAAATCAATCCCACCTCGGGCGCCTACTATTCGACCATCACCATGATGAACGACGGCGTGAACACGACCTACAACGCGCTGCAGGTTAATGTGCGGCATCGCTTGAGCCACGGTTACACGCTGCTGTTCAATTACACCTATTCGCACTGCCTGCAGGATACAGAGACCATCGGCAATAAGCTGCAGGGCAACACCCAGACCAATCCTAACGATATGCGGTTCGACTACGGTCCATGTGACTACGATCTGCGGCAGAATACGAACGGCTCGTTCGTTTACGAGGGCTACAAGTTTAACAACCACAATCTCGACTTAGTTGTAGGAGGATGGTCGCCGTCGTTCCTTGTTTCATATTACAGCGGTTATCCGTTCACTCCTTTGACGGGCACAGACGATTCGGCCACCGGAATTGGCTTGGATCGCCCCAACTCTGTTGCCGGCGTCAGCCCCTATATAAAGAACACGACTCCCGGAAATATGCAATGGATCAGTAAGAACGCCTTCACCGCGAACCCCGTAAATACGTTCGGCGACACGGGCATGAACTCTCTGCTCGGGCCGCATTATATTGATACGGACGTCAGTATCAGGAAGCTGTTTCCCATCTACCGCGAGCAAAACCTGGAGCTGCGCTTCGAGTTCTTCAACATCTTCAACCACCCCAACCTGGAGGCTCCAGTCAATTCGCTCACTTCGAGCGGGTTTGGTCAGATCCAGGCTGCGAATCCTCCGCGTATTTTGCAACTCGCCGGGAAGTTCAACTTCTGACGGTGCGTAGCGACATCTCCCTCCCGGGCGTGGTGCTGGAATTCAGGGCCGCGCCCGACGAACGGTTGGGAACAGCCTTATGATGAGGAGTCATAGATGAGTCTGGAGTTCACACGGCGTCATTTTGTGCAAATGCTCACAGCAGCCTCCGCTGCCAGAGGGTTGCTGGCGCACGCCGAGACGAAAGCCCCGCCGGTGGCGGCTAATACCAGGACGGTGAACCGCAAGAACCTGGTGGCCACGCAGGTCAAGGCGTATGCGTGGCAGGATGAGGGCATCGAGAAGCTGCTCGACAACTTGCAGGAAAAGGGTAATGTGAACACGGTCTTTGCCTTTACCTTTTTGTCGGAGCCGACCGATATAAGCGGCGATATTCCGCTGCCCGATCACGGCACCTATTCCAAAGCGCACCCAGAAATTGGCGGCGCCTTTTACGACTATGACCTAAAATATTTTGCGGACACCACCCTCAAACAATTTCACGCATCAAGCCCGTTCAACGTGATCAGCGAGGTGGGGCCGAAGATGAAGGCACGGGGCATGGATTTCTTTGCGTGGGACTACAACAACTCCAATGCCAACATGATGCGGCTGATCCCCGGCTTTACCGACGTGGCGGAAGTGGATGTGTACGGCCGGCGTACTGACAGCGCCTGCTGGAATCATCCCAACTACCGCGCCCAGCTGACTGGAAGAATCCAGTCCTATCTGCTGCAGTACCCGGATCAAGTGGCGGGAATCATCTGGGGCTGCGAGCGGATGGGACCACTCGATAACATGATCGGCGGCGGATGGGCAACTACCGGAATCTCGTGCTTTTGCTCATTCTGCCGCGCCAAGGCGAGGGACCGCGGCATCTCCGTGGAGCGGGCCCAGCAGGGATTCATCAAGCTGGACAGGTTATTCGGCGCTGCCCGCATGGAACAGCGGCCTGCGGACGGCTATTTTGTCACCTTCTGGAGAACTCTGCTCGAATATCCCGAGGTTCTGGCGTGGCACAAAATGTGGAACGACAGCTATCACGAGGTGCGCTCAGAGCTTTACGGGACAGCCAAGACGCTCGCGCCGCAGAAGCCATTTGGATTCCACATCGTGCAGAACATCACCTTCAGCCCCTTCTACAGCGCGGCCGACAACTACGCAGTTTTACAGAACTACACGGACTTTATCAAGATCGCTACGTACAGCAATGCGGGCGGAGGACGGATGGCGAGCTTTATCCACCGGCTGTGCTCAACGATCTTTGCCGATGCTACGCCGGAAGACTTTACGCCGTTTTATTACAAGATCATGGGATACGACGAAGCTCCCTTTGATCAATTGCCGGAACGCGGACTTTCGAACAGCTACATCGCAAGCGAGACCAAGCGGGCGATTGCGGATACGGGGCATTCCATCCAGGTGTACGCGAGCGTAGACATCAACGTGCCGATCAGACCCGGCTGGAAGGCGACCACGCCGGAAGGCGTGAAGGGGGAAGTGCGCGCTTCGTTTGCAGCCGGTGCTGACGGGATTGTGCTTTCGCGCGAGTACACGGAAATGTGGCTGGCTAACTTGGCCGCCGCGGGCGAAGCCACGCGTGCAATCTTCTCCAAGTCATAGCGCAGCTCGCGGGAGATCTGAATGAGACGAAGGGATTTCGGGAAGGTGATGTTGGGCGCTGGCGTAGGCGCGTATGTTGGAGGCCAACCGAGAACCGGGAAGGCAGAGACGGAGCGGCCACACCGGATCAATACCCGGATGCACGTAAGCGGCGACTATCACGTTGTACAGGGGCCCGAGTTTATCTCAAAGGAAAACCTTGATTACAACCTACGTTTCGGCGTAACCCACATCAATCCCGATCCCGTGCGGATCTCGACCGGCGGCGCTCCGCCTCAAGTGAGCGCGAAGAGCGGCTGGGGAGATTTTATTGCACCGGAAGGTCCGGAGGCGGGCGCATTCGATCTGGACGCGTTGAAGCGAATGCGGGATTTCTGCGACAGCATGGGTGTTACGATCGAAGGGTTCCGCATGGATTCCGGCTACATCGTCATGAAGCCGGGACCGGAGCGGGATCGCAAGCTGGACCAGGTGTGCGAAAACATCCGCAAGACGCGGGCTGTGGGCGTGGGATTGATCAGCCAGCACTGGACGGCAATTCCCATCCGGCGCAATGGGACTCGCCCAGGGCGCGGCGGTTCAGTGTACAACAGCTTCAAACTCGAATCGAACTGGCGAGATCTGCCGGAATCTCCTTATGGAAAACTCAGCTTCGACGAGTACTGGGAGCGCATCGAGACATTTCTCTACCGTGTCATCCCGGTGTGCAAGGAATACGACGTAAATATGGCGAACCATCCCTACGATCCTCCAGGATTGCCTTGGGGATATGAGGGCGTGGAGAATTTCGATTCCCCGTCGATCTTTGACGCGTACAAGCGATACGCGATGATTGTCGATGACCCGCACAACGGATTCCAGATGGATCTTGGCGTGCTTGCTGAAGGGTCGACTGACGCCAACGCGCAGATTCCTCCGCTGGTGCAGTGGCTTGCCGACCGCGGCAGGATTCACCAGATTCACATGCGCGCCATTCAGGGCGGGCTCAACGACTTTGCTGAAGTTTATCCCGACGAGGGCGTGCTGGACTTCTTTCCGATCATGCGCATTCTGCGCGACCACGGTTTTTCAGGAGGCATCCTGCCCGATCACGCCCCGGCGAGCCCGGATGATCCTGGCAAACTGCAGGGATATGCATTCGCGTATGGCTATATCAAGGCGCTGATTCAGGCCGCAAATTCCGAGGCGTTACACCCCGGCTGAGGTTTGTTCCTGGGCGAAGAGCTGGCGCAACGTGTCGCCTGCGGCGGCGAGGTTGCTCAGCCACATCTCCTCGTAGCGTGTGGAGAGAACCACCCCATTGGCGCCGGCACCAAAGGCGCCAAGGATGGCCTGGCGCACATCACCGGGTTGAGTACGGTGATCGCCGGGCTTGGTGGGCACGTCGATGTCGATGCCCGGGTAGATATCGACTGTGCCCTGGGTGCCAGCGATGGCCCGCCTGGTTTCGCGGGCGACGTAGTCGGCCGACAGGCCGGTAAGATGAAGCTGATCGAACGGGGCTTCCTGGTGGCCCATCATCTTGTAGTAAAGGGGCATGAAATCCTGCGGCGTCGCGTCATGAAAAATGCTGCTGCAGAGACGTTCAATGAAATCGGCGAGGCGCGGGCCGCCGGCGTTGTTGTAGGTTGCGATCTTGAGGAAGTCGGCGTAATTGCGGGTCTGCGCGTAATCTTCTTCAGCCCTGTAAAAGGGGCTGAAAGTCATGTTTTGCTGGATGTGAAATCCGAACGGCTTTTGCGAAGCGATCGCCTTAGCTGTTCCGTAGAGCTCTGAGCGAACCTCATGATAACTGTCAGTCCAGAGATGCTCCCAGGCAAGAATCTCAGGGTACTCGAGCAACAGGCGCCAGAAGGTGACGAAATAGCCGTCATTCGGGCGCTGATCGTGTTCGGCGGCGCTGAAGAACTGGTCGAGCGTGCGGTAACCGGTGATGGCGCGCTCCACCGAGATGCCGCGGCCGCGAGCCTTGGCCTGGCAGAAGGAGCAGAAGCAGGAGATGCCTTTCGTAGTCCATCCACCCCCGATCATGTTGTCCATCGGACCCATGCGCTCGCAACCCCAGCACATTCCGTCGACTTCAGCCGGGTACCCGAGCAACTGACTTTCGATTTTGCCGGTGAGGAAGGCGCGGTACTCGGGATGATTGAAGCAGGGGCTGGTGGTGCGGCGGCCGTAGACATCCACTTCCGCCACATTGGCGAAGTTGGGCAGGCTGCGTGCCATGATGGGATCGGCATTGTTGTAGTCCCACGCAAAGAAGTGCATGCCGCGAGCGTGAGCCTTCGGCGCCACTTCGGCAATCACATTGAAGGCGCCGTAGTCGCGGGAGCGAAAATCTTTGAGAACGGTGTTCTGAAAGTATTTTGGATCGTAGTTGAAGAACGCGCCGCCGACGAGCGGGCCTCCTTCCACACCATGATCTGGAAGCGGTACAGGACCGTTCTTCCTGAGGCGGGACTCCTCGTAGTCGAAGGTGTAGGAAAACAGTGTGTTGACATCGCCTTTTTCCTGCACGTTGTCGAGGACATGATCGATGCCCTCGTCGACCCAGCTGAACGGTTTCACTTGGATTGCCACAAAGTTCTTGCGGCCGTTGGTTCGCGTCGTCGTGCGCGGAGGGGTAGTGATGGACTGCGACTGCGAGCCTACGGGCGATTCAAGAAAGGCCAAAGCCGCCGAACAGAGTCGAAGAAATGAGCGCCGGTCCCAGGATGAAATCACTCATGCACCTTGAAGGGGAAAAATCGATTCGCAAGAAGATTATGCGCCGGCGCGGCTCAGTGCAAGAAGGTATGCGCTACTCGCATGTGTCTTACCCGTTACATGTGCCGATATGCACACGAGAATGAAATGATGGCGGTAGCTTTGCACCAGCGGACGAAGGTCTTGCCCTCCCGACTCACCGAAGTGCCGGTTTTGTGAAAGGGCTTTTGAGGAATTCAACCACTCTGACCCGGAGGAAACTGTGAACTCATTTCTCGATCGTAGAAACTTCATGCGCTTATGTTCGGCATTCGCCCTGTTTGCCACCAAAGCCGTCCGTGCCCAATCCAAGCCGAGTGTGGCCGCGATTCCGGCTGCGGGAGGCATGGAGGTCAAAAACCGGAAGGATTATGTAGGTATCCAGGTTCGCGGATTTTCCTGGGTCGATGAAGGGGTCGATCAGGTTCTGGACAACATCCAGAAGAAGGGCGATGTGAATACCATCTGGGCATACACGTTTTCCTACGGAGAAGCGCGGCTCCAGAAGAACGGCCCGATTCCGCTACCCGACCACGGCAAGCCGGGCAATACAATTGCTGGTGGCGCTTTCTATGACTATGACCCGAAATATTTTCAAAATACGATTCTGAAAGACTTCCGTTGCGACACTTATGGAAAGTTCAATGTGATCGAGGCGGTAGCGCCGAAGGCGCACGAGCGCGGCATGGATTTCTTTGCCTGGGATCTCAACAACCCGGGCCCGGGTTTGAACCGCACCATCCCCAACTACGTTGAGGTCTCGGAGATCGATGCCCGCGGGCGGCGCACCAACCGGCCGTGCTTCAACCATCCCGATTATCGGGCGTTTTTGAGCGGCAAGGTAGAAAGCCTCTTGCTGGGTTATCCCGATCTGGTCGATGGCATTGCGTGGGGTTCGGAGCGAATGGGGCCATTTGAAAACCTTATCGGCCATGTCCAGCCCGCCACCTGCTTCTGCCAGTTCTGTCAGGCCAAAGGACGCGAGCGCGGCATTTCGGTCGAGCGGGCGCGGCAAGGCTATCTGGAATTCGAGAGACTCCTGCAGGCCGGAGCGGAAGATCAACGGCCGCCGGATGGGTATTTTGTAACCTTTTGGCGTCTCTTGTTGCGCTATCCCGAAATCCTGAGCTGGGAGACATTGTGGACAGACAGCTACCAGGGTTTGGAGGCGCAGCTCTACGGAGAAGCCAAGGCCATAGCCCCGCAGAAACCATTCGGATTTCATATCATGCAGAGCTATACCTTCAGCCCGTTTTACCGTGCGGAGGAAGATTTCAAAAAGCGCCGGGACTTTGCGGATTTTCTCAAGCTTGCCACTTACAACAACGCGGGCGGGCCGCGGATGGCTGCTTATTTGAGGCGTCTCAGCCAGACCATCTTTCACGATGCCGAGCCGAGCGATTTCCTCGATTTTTACTATAAGATCATGGACGACCCGCAGGCTCCTTACGATCAACTCACAACTACGGGACTCACGGCCGATTATGTGGCTCGCGAAACAAAAAGGGCTGTCGAAGAAGTGGCCGGCAAGGTGAAGATTTATCCCGGCATTGATATCGATGTGCCCACGCTGACAAGGGCGAAGACGCCCGAAAAGCGGACTACTCCAGACGATGTCCGTAAAGCCATCCGGGCGGCATTTGGCGCAGGCGCCAATGGCGTGATCCTCTCGCGCGAATACGCTGAGATGTGGCTGGCCAACCTCAGCGCGGCCGGCGACACTCTACGCGAAGTGTTTGCGCAGAAGTCCCAGGACTGAGCTCGGAATGGAGTAGCCACGAGAGATCTTTGATGAAAAGACGGCTCTTCTGCTTCTCACGTTCCGGGTTACCCTTGCTGTTCATGGGGTGACCCAGGACGATCCGCAGCCGGGTCACCGATCTCTGCGCGGCTGCTGGATGTGATTTGAATCGACAGAGTAGTCGACCGGTTATAGCGGTTCTCCAATCGGTGTAGAGCGAAGTCACTTGAGTTAAGTGGCTTTTTCCTCAAGAAAAAGCCACCTTGAACGGCGCTAGAAATGCCACATTGAAATTGGAGAACCGCCTTGGACCATAGCGCGATACCGAGATAAGTGCAGTCTGTCTACCGGCCGCGCGCCGCGGCTTGACCGATGGCTCCCTTGCGGCCAAGAATAGCGTGGGCGCTTTTTACATCGAAGGCGTTTTCCCATTTGGCCACCACGATGGTAGCAACGCTGTTGCCGATTACATTCACTAATGCACGCGCAGCGTTGACGAGCCGCTCGACGCCGAGCAGCAAGACCAGGCCGGAAGCGGGAATCTGTGGCATCGTTGACAAAGTCGCCGCCAGAGTGACAAACCCCGCGCCAGCCACGCCCGCCGAGCCCTTTGAGGTAAGCATGAGCACGAGCAAAAGCACGATCTGGTCGCGCACTGTGAGCGGAGAATTGGTGGCCTGTGCAATGAAGATGGCGCCCATGCTCAGGTAAATCGCGGTTCCATCGGCATTGAAGGTATAACCGGCGGGAAGAACCATGCCCACGATTGACTTCCCGCAGCCGGCTTCTTCGAGCTTGGCCATAAGCGGCGCCAGAACGGCCTCCGTTGATGAAGTGCCGAAAGTGATGAGCAGTTCCTCGCGGATGTATCGCAGAAGCCGGTAGAGATTGAATCCAGCGAGGCGCGCAATGGAACCGAGCACAACGACCACAAACAGGACCGCAACGATCCACACCTCGGCGGTGAATTGAGCAAGCTGAGCCAGGCTCCCCAGCCCATACTGGCCCACGCTGTAAGCCATGGCGCCGAACGCGCCAATGGGAGCCAGGCGCATGATCAGCGTCACAACGCCGAAGGTGGCGCGAAGCAGCAGCTCGAAAAGCGAGAGGAGTGGTTGCGCTTCGGCACGAAATTGTGAAATTGCCAGGCCGAAGAGAATTCCGATCAGAATAACCTGCAGCATATTGCCGCCGGTGAAGGCTCCTGCCATGCTGGCAGGAATGATGTTGAGGAGAAATTCCACTGCGCTCATGTGCTTCTGCGCGGCAGCAGTATAGCCGGAAACGGCCTGCGCATTGAGCGCCGCGGGATGGATGTTGAGGCCGCGGCCGGGATGCAGGAAGTTAATGGCGATGAGGCCCATCAGGAGCGCGACCGAGGAAACGACCTCAAAGTAGAGCAGTGCCTTCACGCCGACGCGGCCTACTTCTTTGAGGTCTCCCATGCGGGCGATGCCGGCCACAACGCTGAGGAAGATAATAGGCGCGAGGGTCATGCCGATGAGGCGGATGAAGCCGTCACCGAGTGGCTTGAGGTCGGCAGCCGCCTGAGGATGAATCGCTCCGACAAGCGCGCCCAGGCCGATGCCTGCGAGCACCTGCAGCCAGAGAGGCCCAAGTGTCCAGCGCCGCGGAGCTGAAGGCTGACTGTCGCGTGCCATGGGGCTTACTCGGCGAGATTACGCATGACGGCAATGAGATCGCTCTTGCCTTCAAAGCCGATGCCGGGCAGCTCCGGCATGTTGATGTAGCCGTTCTCCACGCGGACTCCATCCGGGAATCCGCCGTAGGGCTGGAAGAGGTCAGGGTAGCTCTCGTTGCCACCCAAGCCAAGCCCGGCCGCGATGTTCAGCGACATTTGATGACCGCCATGGGGGATACAGCGATGCGCAGACCAGCCGGCCTGATGCAGAACTTTAAGAGTGCGTTGATATTCGCAAAGGCCGTAGGACAAGGCGCAGTCAAACTGCAGCCAGTCGCGATCGGGCCTCATGCCGCCGTAGCGCAGCAGGTTGCGAGCCTCCTGGTGAGAGAAGAGGTTTTCTCCTGTAGCCATCGGGCCGGGATAAAACTCGGCTAAGACGGTCTGGAGGGTAAAATCGAGCGGATCGCCGGCCTCTTCATACCAGAAGAGCGGGTAGTCGCGCAGCATCTTCGCGTACTCGATCGCCGTTTCGAGATCGAAACGGCCATTGGCATCCACCGCGAGCTGGGCCTGATTGCCGATCTCCGCGAGCACTGCTTCAATGCGCTCGCGATCGGCTTCCAGAGGCACACCACCGATCTTCATTTTGACCACGTTGTAACCGCGATCGAGGTAGCTGCGCATTTCAGCGCGCAGGGCGTCGAGGTCCTTCCCGGGGTAATAATATCCTCCAGCGGCATAGACGAAGACTCGGGGATCGGCCTGCCGGTTGTGGCGTTTGGCCAGCAATCGGAACAGCGGCTCGGCGGCGATTTTGGCCGCTGCGTCCCAGACCGCCATGTCGATGGTGCCCACTGCCACTGATCGCTCCCCGTGGCCGCCGGGCTTTTCATTGCGCATCAGCGTGGCCCAGATGCGATCCGGGTCGAGATTGTCGCCGGCGTCGTTAAGCAGCGTCCTGGGATCGGCCTGTAGCAGGCGCGGGGCGAAGCGCTCGCGAATCAAACCGCCCTGCCCGTACCGGCCATTGGAATTGAAGCCGTAGCCGATTACCGTGCGGCCGTCGCGCTTGACGTTGGTGACGACCGCTACCAGGGAGCAGGTCATCGTGGAGAAATCAATGAAGGCATTCGCAATAGGAGAGGATATGGGAGCGGTGACTTCGCGGATGTCTACAATGCGCATGGCTGAGTGCCTCGATGAGGAGATTCCCGGCCAGCTCGAAGAGTTGTTTTCTGCACAAGCGGTACGGGGTCTAATCAGGATTGTGGGCGCAAAAAAAGATCGATAATTCTTCTACACCCTAACTCACCGCGTCATTCCTGGCAAGGTAAAGCGGCAATTCTGCGTAGTGGCCCACCCGCGGAACGACAGTCCCTTGGCGTTAGGGCGAGCACCGGTCGCCCGCGCAGATTGACAAGCATGTACCAAAGGTGTATCAACTCGTGTATCGGCCCGCTTGCTCATTCTCCACTCCCTGCATGTCGGTGATCAAATTGGTCGGAGCATCGACAGGTTTCCGACGTACGGTGGGCACCAGGCCGTTGGTTTTCTCGTTATTTTCTGTCAGCGGGAGATGAATGAGATGCGCGAACAGCACGCGAGGCGGGAAAGTGTGCTCGAAGCGGAAATGCCTGCGTTGAGCAGCGTACAGGTAAAGGTCACGGCGACACAGGGTGATCCCTATGGAGTTGAAGCCAGCGGATGTGATGCGAATAAGGCAGTTTTTGACCAGGTTGAGCGCATCCTGCAAAGCGATGAGTTGCGTGGCTGTGAGGGTTTGCGGCGTCTACTGAGGTTCTTGGCAACGAAATCTCTCGGACCGGGAGGAGAGGATCTCAAGGAATATATTGTTGCGATCGATGGGTTGGGTAAGTCTTCGAGCTACGATCCGCGGCGTAACTCGGCGGCGCGAATCCAGGTTGCCCGACTGCGCCAGAAGCTGACCGACTACTATCTTCGGGAGGGCGTCGACGATCCGGTAATCATTGGGATTCCGAAGGGCCGGTTTAAGCTCACACACGAGCTCCGCGGTCCCCGCACGGCGGCTGCGCATGAGGCTGCGCTCCCCATGACCGTGAAATCTCACGCCATGTCTGAACGCAGGGGCTGGAAGCAAAATTTCGCCAAACTGCGGATTCCGGCCACAATTACAGCCGGAGTTTTAATGGCGTTGGTTGTGGGCGCCATTTACAACGCCTTGAAGCCGGCAGCCGCCAAGGCAACCGGTGTGGAGTACACGCCGGCGTGGAATGCTGACATGGATGAGCTGTGGCAGCCGTTCGTCGCTACCAGCCGCCCCACCATCGTTGCAATCGAAGATCCTCTCTTTGTGGAACTGGACGGCAAGAAGGGTGTGTATTATCGCGACAAGAGCCTCAATACATGGCAGGATGTGACCAGTTCGTCGGCCATCGGCGACGTTCGTGCGGCGCTCCACAATCGCCAGATGAAGCCAAGCCGCTATTACACCGCATTCGGCGAAGTGGACGCCTCCTTCTTGCTGGCCAAGCTCCTGGGCTCACGTGTACAGAACCTGGCGGTGCTCAAAACCAGCGATCTGTCGATGCGCGACCTCGCTGACAACAATGTGGTCTTTGTCGGTCTTCAGAATATCTTTTTTGCCAGCCAAATCCAGGCTGCGCCGATCGAGACTCAACTTGAACCGGTGCACGATGGTATCCAAAATGTCCATCCTGCGCCCCATGAGCCAGCCCTCTTTGTTGACCAATATACGACTGCGCCCACTGAGCAGGGTATCGCCTATGCGCTCGTCACACACGTCCCCGGCCCACTGGGCGACAGTGACGTGGAAAGCTTTACCAGCAGCCGTTCGGCTGGCTACGTAGCAGCGGTCAAAGCATTTAGCGATCCTGCGTTCGTGAAGTTTCTCGTGCCTGAGCTCCGGCAGATTGGGCACGGACGTATGCCGCGATACTACCAGGTACTGCTCAAGGTAAAATTTACCGCTGAAGAGCCGACAGAAATCACCTTCGTGCTGGCGCGCGAACTGCGTTATCAGGGCAAGTCGTAGCCGGATCGCTGCACTCCTTGGGTCTTTGGCCCAGCCCGCGAGCGAGAACCGGGCCGGCTTTTCGCGGTCCCTGTGCGACTGGGCAGATGCGACGAACCGGTATCCCGATCCTCCTCACCATGCCTGCGCCAGGTGATCTCTCTTGGGCAAAGCTCGCTTGTTTGCTCCTGCGAGCCGATGCCATCTAACGCAATCCACAAAGCCCGTACGTCGCGCCGCAGCTTTGATGCGATGCACCAGCCGGTGCGAAGCTCATTCGCAATTCCCTGCCTCCGCCCTGCGACACAGCTTTGCGGCAGTATGCATCGAAATGTATCTTCCCGCAACCAGTAACTAACAGGTTGCAGCCTTGCCCGGCGTAATTTCTCGGCTATTCTGCCTCAAGCTGGATCACTTCGTCGCACATCAAGGCGATGGTCCGCGAGGGTCTGGCAGCCGGCGGATTCTTCTCGTGCTGGTTGCTTTCTGCGCGCAATTTTCAACAAACCGATGAAGCTGGGCAATGCCCAGGGGGGACCGGCGCTGGTTGATCAACCTAAATTGTCTTCGGTGATGGGGTGTGCCGAGTCGAAGGACCATTCGCCAGCCGTGATCGCGGGCTTTTCGGGCTGGCTGCTGGACGCATTCGACTTCTTCCTGATCACGTTCTGCCTGACCGGGATCGCTCACGAGTTCCGCAAATCCGATGCGCAAATCGCCTTGCTGATCACCATGACGCTAGCGTTCCGGCCGGTTGGGGGATTCGTCTTCGGATTCATCGCCGACCGCTACGGGCGTCGGATGCCCCTGATGATCAATATCGGCGTGTTTGCCGTGGCCGAAATCCTTACCGGCCTCGCGCCCAGCTACACAGCATTGCTGGTGGTGCGCGCTCTCTTTGGAATTGTGATGGGCGGCAACTGGGGTGTTGGCGCCTCCCTGGCCATGGAGGGTGCGCCCAAAGACAAGCGGGGGGTGCTTTCGGGGCTTCTGCAGGAGGGGTACGCAGCCGGCAATATTCTAGCGGCGGTCGCGTATTTTTGCCTCTACGACCGGGTGGGATGGCGGCCGCTCTTCTTTCTGGGCAGCCTGCCGGCACTGGCCCTTGTGCTTTTCATCCGCGTCTTTGTCAAGGAGTCGGAGGTCTGGGAAAAATCCGCAAAGGTTCGCCTTAGCTTTACCGAGCAACGGCGCGAGATGATCTCCCATTTGAAGCTCTTCTTCTATCTGCTGCTTTTCATGACCATGATGCTGTTTGCTTCGCACGGCACCCAGGATATGTACCCCACCTTCTTACAACGGCAGTGGCACTTCTCGCCGGCGCGGCGTTCGGCTATCACCGCGTTCTCGGGAGTAGGCGCGATCCTGGGCGGGCTGGCGTTCGGACACTTCTCCGACAAGCGAGGCAGGCGCACGGCCATTATCGTTGCATTCATGCTCGGCGTGCTGCTCATCCCGGCGTGGGCCTTCGCGCCTAATCAGGGGCTGCTCATCGCCGGCGCGTTCATGATGCAGTTTATGGTGCAGGGAGCGTGGGGTGTCATCCCGGCGCACCTCGCCGAACTGTCTCCGAATTTAATGCGCGCGCTGCTGCCCGGATTCGCCTATCAGAGCGCTGGAGTGATCGCCAGCTCGGTTGTGTTTATTGAAGCGGTGTATGCGCAGAAAACCAGCTACGCTACAGCCATGGCGCTGACGGCGATCAGTGTGTTTGTGATGGCGGCCTTAATTGCCTGGCTTGGCCGCGAGCGTCACGGCGCGGAATTTGGCGAGTAAGTAGCCGATCATTCCCTATATTTTCGGCCGATGCGTGAAAATCGCCGGGCGGTCGATGGAGCCGCGGTCAGTTGAATCATTCCGCCTGCAAAACGGCCACGAAGCGCATTTGTGCCAAATTTCGTCGCTTTGACACATCGGAGCTGTTGCGAGTAACAGCTACATCAGTTATCGTCAAGTAGTTCTGAATGACAAGAGTGAAAGAAACAGAGTGTCAAGAATTCTCTAAGCGATTGATCTAATGGTGCCCGGAGGGGGACTTGAACCCCCACGGAGGGTAAGCTCCTGCGGATTTTAAGTCCGCTGCGTCTGCCGATTTCGCCATCCGGGCTC
>Ga0335072_10009638_pt1 | contig 13927 bp, 9 predicted proteins | sample Lox_Sample_21_FD_206725 | JGI IMG/M metagenome (GOLD analysis project Ga0335072, IMG submission 206725) | Soil microbial communities from Loxahatchee National Wildlife Refuge, Florida, United States - Lox_Sample_2.1 | ecosystem: Environmental > Terrestrial > Soil > Wetlands | place: USA: Florida...
GCCTGGCCTTGGGCGCCCATGCCTATTTCAAAAAGACTTCTTTGAAAGCCGAACAGGAAAAGATGATCGGCGATATTGAAATGCTGCTTCGTCAGCAAAAGAATTCCTGAAAAAGGAACAAAAAGCCCGGCTTTCCCGAATACTTTTTCAGTATGGGCGGTGAATATCACACTCGCAAACTGCAATAGACCGCGATGGGGCATTTGCATTTCGCTAGTCTGGGAGATGAATCCGAAATCAATATCTATATATCTAATAAGCAACCAGATACAATGCCATCTAGAGTCAAAAGATCGAAGATTAATTCATAGAATGCTCATTTCACAACCTCCTTATTATAAGGGGTTGCCACCTCTTGCCGCTTTTTAAACTCCGTCTGGCATAAAAAGAGCAAAGAGAGCGGAGGAAAAGTCTGATTCCGATTCTTTGCTTTTTTATGACTTCCTTCATAAAGATGAGCGTGGGGCTGTTTGCTCTTCTCCTGGCGGAGTCTATCGCTTCGCCATCTTGGGCCGATGTCACCTTTGGCCTGAAGGATGTGCAAGAAATCGCCCAAAAGCTGTCTCAAAGTCCCTATAAGGATACCGATCCCCCCCTTCCGAAGGAAATAGATGATCTTAACTACGATGCAATGCGGGACATCCGCTGGAAAGAGGATCTTACCCTTTGGAAAGCTCAGAACCTTCCCTTCCAAGCAAAGTTTTCCCAACGCAGCGGTTATCTTCGTTCCAAGCTTAATATTTTTACGATCAGTCCGGAGGGAGTGAAGCCGTTTCCTTATTCATCCGATGATTTCAATTTTGGCCGCACGAAACTCGCGGCGCCTCTATCTTCGGATGTTGGTTTCGGCGCTTTTCGCATTCACTATGCAATTAACAATCCCAATTATCTCGACGAGATCATCGTTTTTACGGGTCCGAGCTATTTCCGTTCTTTGGCGCAGAGTCAGGTTTACGGACTTTCCTGCCGTGGTTTGGCGATAAATAGCGGCATCTATGGAGTAACCGAAGAATTCCCGCGGTTCACAACGTTTTGGCTCCAACAGCCGACTCCCAACGCGGTCGAGTTCATCTTTTATGCTTTGCTCGACAGCCCGAGCGTCACCGGCGCTTATCAATTTAAACTGAGACCGGGCACCGAAACTCAAGCTGATGTCACCGCCACGCTTTACTTCCGCAAATCGATTGCCCATTTGGGCATTGCGCCCCTCACCAGCATGTTTTGGTTTGGAGAAAACACTTCCAATCACTTCGGCGATTTCCGGCCCGAAGTGCACGATTCCGACGGCGCCCTCATCGCCAACGGGAAGGGCGAATGGCTCTGGAGGCCGCTGCAAAATTATTCCGATATCCACTTTAACAGCTTCAAGGATGAAAATCCCAAGGGATTCGGCCTTCTCCAGCGGGATCGTAATTTTGACCACTACCAGGATCTCGAAGTCAATTATCAACTCCGTCCTAGTTGCTGGGTAGAACCTATTGGCTCCTGGGGCAAAGGCTCCGTCAATCTCGTTCAGCTTCCCATCCCGGATGAGACCATCGACAATATCGGTCTTTATTGGCAGCCGGAAAAGGCTCCGGCGCCCGGGGACACGCTGAATGTCAGTTATCGCCTCTACTGGTTTATGGACGATCCGCGATGGCCGCCGCTGGCGCGAGTTGCCGCCACACGTATCAATCATGCCACCCGGTTGTTTCCCGATCCCCGGGTCATTCTCGACTTCACCGGACCCGGCGTCGAAGACTTGAGCGATAATGACCTGCCCCGCGCCATCGTTTCCAGCACCTCGGGCGCGCCGATCACCGACATTCAAGTCATTCGCAATCCGCACGAGCATTCCTTACGGGTCAGTTTTGTTGTTCCAGACCAGGACAAGTTGTCGGAGCTGCGTTGTCAGCTGCAGCGGGCTGACGGCAGTCCCTTCAGCGAGGTGTGGACTTATACATGGAATCCTTAAAACGGCCGTTGGGGCGTCATTACATTTTTTGGTATGTCAAAATTCCGGCATGGCATCCACATTTCGTTTCACCTGCCACATTGGGTCACAGCACTGATTACACTTTTGCTCATTCTTGCCGTTGTCTGGTTCCTGATGTCTTCCCCCCGGCGTCCCATGGCTCCCACGACCCTGGATCAAGATTTATTTCTTCCCATGGCGGAAAAGCCTTCCAATGCGCAACTGGCGGACAAGGCCCTCAACGCGCGGGTGGATAAATTGCTGGCCTCGATGACGCTGGAGGACAAGGTTGGGCAGCTTACCCAATACACCGGCGGCGTTCTGACCGGCCCCGAAGGCAACTGGCTCGACTTCGACGCGATGATCAGGCGGGGTCAGATTGGTTCTCTCTTCAATGTCGTCGGCGCTCAAGCAACGAACTACTACCAACACATCGCCGTGGAGAGCAGTCCGCTCCACATCCCCCTCCTTTTCGGCTATGACGTCATTCACGGCGAGCACACGGTTTTTCCCGTGCCGCTGGCGCTGGCTTCGAGCTTCGATCCCGATCTTATTCAGCAGGTGGCGCGCGTCGCGGCGAGCGAGGCATCGGCTGATGGCATCCGCTGGGTCTTTTCGCCCATGGTGGACATCGCACGCGATGCGCGCTGGGGACGGATCACGGAGGGCGCTGGGGAAGATCCCTTTCTCGGTTCCGTGCTGGCACAAGCTTATGTCCGGGGATACCAGGGAGATGATCTGAGCCGCCCTGATTCCGTGGCGGCCTGCGTTAAACATTTCGCCGCTTATGGCGCGGCCAACGCCGGGCGCGAATACAACACCGTCGACATGTCGGAATTGACTCTGCGGCAAGTTTACCTTCCTCCCTACCACGCGGGTATTACGGCTGGCGCGGCGACGGTGATGAGCGCCTTCAATCCTCTCAACGGGGTGCCGGCTACGGCCGATCCATTCACTTTAACCGAAATCTTGCGCCAGGAATGGAAATTCGACGGCATGGTCGTCAGCGACTACGGGGCGGTCCGGGAATTGATCAACCATGGCGTCGCCAGCAACGAGGATGTCGCCACCCGCAAGGCATTTCTGGCGGGAGTCGATATGGACATGGAAAGCGATCTTTTCCGCACCCATCTGGGCGAACTGGTCAATGCGGGGATCGTTCCCCGGGCCAGACTCGACGAAGCGGTCCGCCGCGTTCTCCGGGTCAAATTCGCGCTGGGACTTTTCGATCATCCCTATGTCCCCGAAAATACCGGCACGAACACGCCGGCGATCACACCGGAAAAGCGCGCCTTGGCCCGCAAGGCGGCGGAAGAGACTTTGGTTCTCCTGAAAAATAGCGTGGCCGTTCCCGATACGGCGCCCGTGCTGCCCCTGGCCCAAAATTTGCCGTGCATTGCCGTGATCGGCCCCCTGGCCGACTCGGCCATCGACATGCTCGGTTCCTGGCCGGCGGCGGGACGGCCAGGCGACGTCGTCACGTTGCGCGCCGCTCTTCAAGACCGCTGCAAAGACGGCAAAACCAAAGTGCTTTACGCCGAGGGAACCTCGATCCTGAGCGATTCCGACGCCGGTTTTGCCGAAGCTGTGGCCGCGGCCCAGCAAGCCACCGTCGTTATTATTGCCCTTGGTGAATCGGCGGCGGCAATGACCGGAGAATCGTCCTCCCGCACCAGGCTCGATCTGCCGGGAAATCAGGAACAACTCCTGGAAACCATCACCGCCTTGGGAAAACCGACCGTGCTCGTTTTGTTCGACGGCCGCCCTCTCGCGATTAAATGGGCGGCCCTTCACGTTCCCGCGATTTTGGAAGCATGGTATCCGGGCATCGAAGCGGGACCGGCCGTGGCGGATGTTCTTTTCGGCAATGTCAATCCGAGTGGAAAATTGCCGGCCAGTTTTCCGCGGGCAGTCGGCCAGGAACCGCTCTTCTACAATCAACTGCCCACCGGGCGCCCCGCCGATCTGGTCGATCTGACGCACCCACCCATCGGGTCGGCCGACAAATATTTTTCCCGCTATATCGATGAAACCAATGCCGCGCTTTTCCCCTTTGGTTTTGGTCTTTCCTACACCCAATTTACCTATTCGAATTTGACCCTTAAACCATCCACGATTTCGTTGGCGACGCTTCAACCGGTCAAAGAGGCGCTTTTTACTCCGGCGCCGGCGGTGCATGTCAGCTTCACAGTGAAAAATACGGGACCGGTAGCAGGAGTGGAAATTGTTCAACTCTATCTCCGCAACATCGGCGGGAGCGTGGAAGAACCGGTGCGCGAACTGAAGGGTTTTCAACGAGTCTCACTCAAACCCGGCGAGTCGAAACAGATCGAATTCACTCTCGATTATAGCGAACTCTCCTACTACGACCTCGATATGAAGCGGGTCATCGAACCGACCGACTACCAAGTTTGGGTGGGGGGCAGCTCCGGCGCCACGCTGGGCTCGCAATTTGAGGTTACGCCATGATCAAACCTTTCCCTTCCGGATAGAAATCATTTCCGCCACTCCGCTTCTCATCCAAAGCTCCCGCCCGCCATGCGACTCCACTTAACGCTTGCTCTCCTCACCGCCTTGCTTCTGGTGATCACGCTTCGTCCCACCGAGAGGCAGCGGTTCACCTTCGCCCAGGTCCAGGCTACGGCTCAGCAGTTGGCCCAGAGCCCCTATGTTCCTCTCCCCAATCTGCTCACTCCCGAGCTTAAAAAGCTGACGCCCGCGCAGGAGTTGGGCATTTTCTGGAACGACAAATACCGGCTCTGGCGCAAAAACGGGCTTCCCTTCCAAGTCGATTTTTATCACGTCAGCAATGAGTGCCCGACCTCGCCCAAAATCAACCTGGTGGATGACCGTGGAGCGCGTGCCTTGGTCTTTTCTCCGGCCTTTTTCAACTATCAGGCGCCGGCTCATATCTCCTTGCCGCCGCACCTGGGTTACGCCGGATTTTATGTTCGTTATCCCATCAATAAACCCGATTCCTTGGACGGTTTTTTCTCCGCCCTGGGGGCCAGTTATTTTCGCGTGATAGCCAAGGATCAGGTCTATGGTCTTTCCGCGCGCGGCCTGGCCATCAATACCGGCGTGGAAGGCCAGCCGGAAGAATTTCCCGAATTCAAAGAATGGTGGCTGCATGAACCGGGCCCCAATGCGACCGAACTGGTTCTGGATGCGCTGCTCGACAGCGCCAGCGTCACCGGCGCATATGAATTCAAGCTGCGTCCCGGCAGCGTAACGTCGGTCGAAATTCACGCCGTCCTTTTCTTCCGGAAAAAGGTCGATTGGCTTGGCATCGCCCCTTTTTCCAGCATGTATTTGTACGGCGAAAACGCGTCCAACCACTTTGGCAATTTCCATCCCGAAATTCACGATTCCGATGGTGTTTTGGTCAACACGGGCAAGGGAGATTGGCTGTGGAGACCGCTGGAACAAGCGTCTTTTTTTCAAATTTACAAAATCACCGATGAAAATCCCAAGGGCTTTGGGCTTTTACAAAGGGACCGCGATTTTGACCATTACCAGGATCCGGCTCTTAAATATAACGTGCGTCCCAGCGCCTGGGTAACTCCGCACGGCAGTTGGGGCAAAGGCGCGGTGATCGTCGCCCACCGTCCCAGTAACGATCCGAACACCGACAATGTGGTCCTTTTTTGGCATCCCGATCAAATGCCCCAGCCGGGCACTCGCATGGATATCGATTACACGATCGATTTCTATATGAATGACGCCTCGCGTCCTCCTCTCGCCTACAGCAAGGAGACGCACATCATCAATCCAGCGCCGCCGCCCGCGCCTCCCGCTGGAACGCCTCCGCTCAGTGCCATGCAACAACCCGCCTTGCCACCGGCCGCGGATCCCCCTCCCGCAGCCGGCGCCATCGCGCCGGTTCAATTTCTGGTCGATTTTGCCGGCAACGGCATCGAGGGAATCCCCGCCGACAAACCACCTTCTCTCTTTCTTCACTTCGATCCTCCCGAGACACGATTGAGAGACTCGAGCATCCAAAAAATCGGCTACAACAATGCCTGGCGAGCTACCTTCACCATCATTCCGTACAAACACAACACGCCCACGGAACTGCGCTGCCGCCTCATACAACCGGCGCAGCCTCAAAACAATGCCAATGCCCAACCGTTGAGCGAAGAATGGAACTACACCTGGTACCAATGAACTCCTTTCTTGTGCAAACAACCGGGCATGATCCAGCGGCATGGAATCAAGCCCATGACCGTGTGCGCGATTTTCTGAACGCCTTCGTTCCCGGCGATCACGCCCAGGTTTCGCGATTGACCCTCCAGCTTCTCGATCAGGCGCGGGAACAACATCGGCGGGATCCGTCCGTTCCTCCCGTCTCTTTGGCCGTGGCCCAGGCGCAAAAACTCGTGGCCGAATGGCTAGTCTCCAATCTCAATCTGGAAGATCAACCGCCTTCCCGGCTTTTTGCCTCCGGCTATGTCGCGGTGCTCCTCAGCCAAGCCTTCCGCACGGCGCCCGAAACTTTTCTAGTCTCCCCGCTTCCCGCGAATCTCAAAGAATCGATGCGCGAAACGCTGCTGATTACCGGACCCGATCTGAAAATTTCGAGTATGACGCCCCGCCACATCGATTACGGTCCGATGCTCGATTTGGCCCAAAGGACCTGGCATTGCTGGAACGCCCGGGAAATCACCGTGGCCCTGCTGTTCTGGAGTTGCGTCTATTTCGTCTTTTATTGGTGGCTCTCCGGCACATTATGAGCGTCTCTCCTCCAGACATCACCGTGGCGATGCGGCGCACCCTTTTCATGGGGGGCTCGATTCTGCTGACGGCCACCGGTTTCGCGCTGCTCCTGCACAGCTACTCGGGACAACCCATTTTCTGGCCCGATTACATTGTCCTGGCCCTTTTCCCGCTTCTCTTCGGCCAGATTGCCCTCGGTTTTCTTCTGGCTCTATTCGGCTTTTACGACTGGCTCAGGGGCGGGGATCCGTTCCATCTCTTGCGTCAGCCCTGGCGCGGGAAAGAAGATGTCGTTTTGCTGGCGGCCACCGCCATCGTTATACCAGTCTTTAACGAAGAAGTGGAACGGGTTGGCCGTGGCATCGAGAACATGTGGCATAGTCTCAAAAAAACCGGGCAACTCGGGCATTTCGATTTTTATCTTTGCAGCGATTCCAACGATCCCGATCACTGGATTGAAGAAGAGTGCGCTTGGCTTCATCTCTGCCAGAAGTTGAATGCTTTCGGCAAAATTTTTTATCGCAAACGCCGCCATGCCATTAACGGCAAGAGCGGCAACGTGGCCGATTTTTGCCGGCGTTGGGGCAAACGCTACCGCTATATGGTTATTCTCGATGCCGACAGCGTGATGAGCGGCCCAACCATGGTTCGTCTCGTCCGGGCCATGGAAGCCAACCCCGAGGTGGGCATTTTGCAGACCCAGCCCTCGATGGTCCTGGGACAATCTTTTTTCCGGCGAATATTGCAATTTTCCAATTCCATTTACGGGAAGATTTTTTCCCAGGGATGCAGCTTCGTGCAGATGTCTTCCGGTTCTTACTGGGGGCACAACGCCGTCATCCGCATCGCGCCGTTCATCGAGCATTGCGACCTGCCGATGCTGCCGGTGCCAGATCCGCGCCGCCGCCATGTTCTCAGCCACGACACGGTCGAGGCCGCCCTGATGCAGAAGGCCGGCTATGAAGTCTGGGTCGCTTACGACGAACGGGGAACCTACGAGGAAGGGCCGCCCAACATGAGCGATATGCTCAAACGGGACCGCCGCTGGTGCGCCGGCAATCTGCAGCATTTCTGGTTTCTTTTCGCCCGCGGCATCGAAATGGGAAATCGGCTGCAAATCTGGATCGGCCTCATGGCCTATCTTTGCTCTCCCATTTGGCTGACGTTTCTCATCGCCGGTTCCATCGGCGCCTACGACCGGGCCAGATTTCTCGCCTTTTCCGCCGGACCGGAAGATCTCGGCGTGGCCCAATCTTCCGAAGCGCCGTTCCTTTTCATCATCACCGTGGCGCTCCTGTTTCTTCCCCGGCTGCTCGGGATCATCTCTTCCCTGCCCCAGACAAAACGGCCCGGCGACTGCCTGCGTCTTTTCGTTAGCTCCCTGGCGGAGACAGCCGCCTCCATCCTGATCGCCCCGGTGCTGATGCTCTTTCACACCTGCTTTGTCTTTCAAGCCTTGTTCGGCTGGCAAATAAAATGGACGACGCAAAACCGGACCGATCTGGATCTCACCCTTTCCCATTGTTTAAAACTCTATGGATGGCAAAGCGGCCTTGGCATGACCGGCCAGATTCTGGCCTGGTCTTATCTCGGGTTCAATTCCTTCTGGTTGACTCCGATTTTTGTCGCCTGGATACTCGCGCCGCTGACCGCCTGGATCACCAGTTGGCGCGGCTTGGGTCAAACTCTCCGGGCTTGCGGCTTTTTCGTCATCCCCGAAGAATCACAGCTCCCGGCCGAGTTGGATGGTCTGGCCGGTGACGGCGAAGATGAGGCCCGGCCTGGGGCGCCGTTGTGGCCGCAGGCCCTGCTCTCCCCTTATGTGCAGGCGGTACATCTCTCCATGGTCCGGCAAAGATCATCGCTGCGCCGCACCGCGAAACCGGCCTCTTCTCTGGCGCATCTCCGTGAGCGGCTCATCCGGCACGGCGCTGCGTCCTTGGAGCGAAAGGATATCCTCCGGTTGCTGGGGGATGCCGAAACTGTTTTTTGGCTTCACAGGGAACTTTGGTCCCGTCCGGACACAGGCCTTCATTCCAGTTGGCAATTCTTGCAATCCAGCAGTGGCACAAATCTCCTTTTGCGCCAATATTTGCTCACCGAGGAAAAATCTGCGCATATCTGAAGATAAAATTGGCATCTTCGCGACGCGCGATGGGCAAAGAACCATCGCGCGTTTGCGATTAATAGACGAAGGTCTTGCCATCGTTTTTCAAGACGGTGTAAGATAGGTTCAGCAGCTTCTAGCGAAGAAACTTTGGGGGTTTAGCTCAGTTGGTAGAGCGTCTCGTTCGCAATGAGAAGGTCAGGGGTTCGAATCCCCTAACCTCCACCAAGCTATTTCGCGTTCGCTGGCGCCGGGGATATGGCAGGGGAGGCCGGAGCCGGAACGTGTTGAAAAATATAAATCGCTTCGGTATCGAAATTGAAATCGGTTTTTGACTCAAAACTGCGCCAGTAAAGTTCGGGCCGGTATTTGTCCTGCCAGTAGACGTCGATAGTCTTGATTTTTTGATAAATGCCGGAGTGGGGCCAATTTTGCAGGAATTGGGCCACCTCCTGCGCAGAAGGCCCGAAGGCGATGATGTAATCGGACGGCTCCTGGCCGAGGAAATGGATGCGCGGTAATTTCTCCAGGCCGGGCTGCGGCGGCCAGCTTAATTGCCAGGCATAAATAGCCCGGGGCGCGGAAAACATGAGTGGATAGACGGCGTAATAGGGTTCAACCCAGATCGATTTTCCCTCCGGGACATTATCGTTGATCCAGCGTGCTGTTGGGGTGTAAGGCTCCGTCTGCGGCAGGCTGAGTTCGCCCAGATAACTCAAAATGCTCGAGCGCAACCCCCAAGCCAAAAACGGCCCGCCATTGAGAAGGTTGGTTCCGAAAATAAGTAAAGCGGCGACGAGCAAAAGCGCCTTGCGATTTTCCAACAACGCGCAAAGCGTTCCCGTTTGGAGAGCCAGAGCCAAGGGAAGAACCGGCACCAGATAGCGGACTTCCCCCTCCAAGGAATGACGGACAACCTGGGGAGCGGTCAGGGTGACGGCGGCAACGTAGATCATCATCGCCACAAAACCGCGCACCAGCCAGATCCGGCGTTGCGCCAATCCTACCCCAAGTGCAAGCAACATGATTGGAAGCGCGAAAAATTCCGATTTTCCCATATCGCGCCAATACCACCAGTAACGGATAACCCGGTCACCCAGGGTATTCATGCCTTCATATTCCGCCATGGAAGTGAGCAATGGATTCCAAATCCACGAAATCGCGCCGAGAAAAATCGCCTGTGGTCCCAACAAGAGCAGCCACCCGGCGAAACTCAACCGTTTTTCGTGACGGTGCCAAATGACATAATCCGCGGCCAGGCAAACATACAAGGCCACATAATTCATATAGTTTGCGGCGAACAGAAGGGCCGACAACCCGGCCATAAGAAGCAGGCGAAGCGGAGAGGGTTTCCATCGCCAGTAAATAAATACGACGGCGGTGGAAAGAAAGATGGCGGCGGCATAGTAACGGCATTGCCGGAAGAAAAGAATGAGTGAGACATTACAGACCAATCCGCAGGCCAGCACCAGCAAGGCCGGCCGGTTTTCCTCGCGCGCCCAAAAGAGAATCAACGCGACGGTCGCGACGCCGAGAAGCGCGAAGGGGAGGCGCGCCGTCCACGCATCGATACCGAAAAGCGAAAAGGAGGCCGCTGTGATATAACTCGCCAACGGTGGCGTCAAGCGATCGGCTAAGTTGCGGATATGAAGGCCGTTACGGTAGGCGACGATATTGCCGTGATCCAGTAGGATCGAGGTATCGCCTGTTCGCATAATAGCCTTGGCGCCCAAGGCCGTCATCGCTTCGTCGTCCCATAGGGCATAATGACCGAGCCGCGCAAAAATCAGGGCCGTCATGATCAAGAAGACGGCGATGAGCAAGGATCGTCTTTGCGATGGCCAAGCCGGAACACTCGCTTGTTGTTCGGGAATATTCAAAATGAGGGACGGCGCTGGCCTGAACCAGCGTTCAGGGATGGGTCATCTCGGCGGGGCGGACGGCGGCGTCAAATTCCTCGCCGGTGAGATACCCAAGCTTAATGGCCGTGGCGCGCAACGTGGCATGTTCCTTATGGGCGGTCTTGGCGATCTCGGCCGCCTTGTCGTAGCCGATCTTTTGATTGAGCGCGGTGACAAGCATGAGCGAGTCGTTAAGAAAATAGTCGATGCGTTCGCGGTTGGGCTCGATGCCAATGACGCAGTGATCGACGAACGAGCGGCATGCGTCGGCCAGCAACCGGACCGAGTGAAGGTAATTGTAAATGATGACAGGTTTGAAAACATTGAGTTCGAAGTTGCCTTGCGAACCGGCAAAGCCGATGGCGGCGTCATTGCCGAAGACCTGGACCGTGACCATGGTCATCGCTTCGCACTGGGTCGGGTTGACCTTGCCCGGCATAATCGATGAGCCGGGTTCGTTCTCCGGCAACGTCAATTCACCCAAACCGCAGCGGGGACCGCTGCCGAGCCAGCGCAGATCGTTGGCGATCTTCATCAGGGAAACCGCCAGTGTTTTCAACGCTCCACTGGCCATGACGAGCGGATCGTGCGCCGAAAGAGCAGCGAATTTATTGGGCGCAGAAACAAAGGGATAACCGGTCAGTTCGGCGATTTTCTCCGCCACACGCGCGGCGAATTCAGGGTGGGTGTTGAGACCGGTGCCGACGGCGCTGCCGCCAAGGGCGAGCTCGGCGATATCGGGCAGGACTATTTCGATCCGTTTGATATCGGCGTCCAGAAGAGCGACGTAGCCGGAAAATTCCTGGCCGAGGGTAAGGGGCGTGGCATCCATGAGATGGGTGCGTCCAATTTTGACGATTCCCGCAAATTCCTTCGCCTTCGCATCCAGGGCATCGCGCAGTTTTCTCACCGCCGGAAGCAGGGTACGGTCGGTTTCGAGCACGGCGGCGATGGACATGGCCCCGGGAAACGTGTCATTGGATGACTGCGACATGTTCACGTGATCGTTGGGATGAACCGGCTTTTTTGAGCCGGGTTCCCCGCCCGCCATTTCAATCGCGCGATTGGAGATCACCTCGTTCACATTCATGTTGCTCTGCGTGCCGCTGCCGGTTTGCCAGACACGCAGCGGAAAATGGCTGTCGAGCCGGCCGGCGATCGCTTCGTCGGCCGCCCGCACGATCAAATCGGCCAGCTCGGGCTTGAGCTTGCCGAGGTCCTGGTTGACGAGCGCACACGCCTTTTTGAGAATGCCAAAAGCGTGGATAACTTCGATGGGCATGAGGTCACGCCCAATATTGAAATGGATGAGGGAACGGGCGGTCTGCGCGCCGTAGTAGCGGTCGTTGGGCACGGGGATTTTCCCCATACTGTCGGATTCAAGGCGCGAATTGGGGGGCGGGATCGTCAGGTCGGTAGGATGGGACATAACGCCAACCATGATGCTTTGAGACGGGGTAAGGCGCAAGCATCCCTTGAGCACGCCACGGCGAACCGGCGGATTTTTAGTCTTTGTGCCAAATCTTGATATTTTTTATGTAGACTTCCATTTTGGCGCTTCCTCCCCGGCAGGTATAGACGCCACATTTGAAATAATTGCTGGGTGCTCCGGGATCTTTATAAGTACCTACGAGTTTGCCGTCGATGTATACAAGCACTTTGCGCGCGGTCATGTCATTGATAACGTTCAGATGAAACCATTTGTTATAAATATTGGACATAAGTTCTGGAGGCCGGTTTCCCTGATAAAGATTCCCGCCATGATGAACTTGCAACATGAAGGCGACCGGGCCATAGCGGTGTTCATCGGCATCGCCGGTATGGATTTGCATGATGGTCACATTATCGGTACCGGGGGGCACCATCATATCGGCTTCATATTGATGCTGGCCGCTGGTGTAATCGGGAAAGCGCATTTCCGTGCGAGGCAAAGTCTTATTGCCCTTGGAAAAAGGCTGATCGGTACTCATCACCCAAAAATGGTAGGCTCCGTCCTGGAAGGTGTAGCGGTCGGACGATTTCACATCATAAGGCGCCTGGATTTTGAATCTCAAGTCATCGGCGGTCCATCCCGAGGTGAGATCAGATGCGGAATCGGAACTTAAGTCGGAACTTTCATTGGAATCAAGGCTCGATTCTGGATCGGCCCAAGCGGCCAGGGTTAAATGAGGAGCAACCAAGGCTAAAAAGAGCAATCGCGTCCATTTACACATTTATTTTTCCCTTTTCTCATCAAGTATCGGCAAGTGTTTAGTCTTTGTGCCAAATCTTGATATTTTTTATATAAACTTCCATTTTAGCGCTGGCATCTTTGCACGAATAAACGCCGCATTTGAAGTAATTGCTGGGCGCTCCGGGATCCTTATAATCACCCACTTGCTTATCGTTGATATAAACGATAACTCTGCGCTTGGTCATGTCATTAATGACATTCAAATGAAACCATTTGCCATAAACATTCGCCATCAAGGGGGGCGGGCTATTCATGTGGAAAAGGCTGCCCTTATCATGAACCCGGAACATAAACGCAACCGGCCCGTTGGTGTGGGAATAGGCATTGCCTGTGTGAATTTGCATGATCGTGACGCCGTTCGTTCCGGCGGGAACCATCATATCGGCTTCGAATTGGTGCAGACCTTTGCTGTAATCAGGGAAACGCATTTCGGTGCGCGGCAGCGTGGTATTGCCCTGGGCAAACGGTTTGTCGTTGCTCATCACCCAAAAATGGTAGACACCATCCTGGAAGGTGTAGCGGTCGGACGGCTTCACATCATAAGGCGTCTGGATTTTGAAATCGAGGCGATCCGGTGCCCATCCTGAAGTGAGATCCGACGCGAAAGTGGCAACCGAATCGGAACTCGAACCGGAATCGAGACCAGGGTCAGAATCAGCGAATGCGCCCGGGGTTAAAGCGCAGACAAAGAGAGCCAGCAGGAATGGCTTAATCAATTTTGCCATAAGGATTACGAATAAAAGAGACCAGAAACTTTGACGACGGAAAGGCCCGGTTATGTCGAGTAATTTTGAGATAAATTCTGTCTGAAAATCGCGCCTGGGAATTAAGTCATCTTAAAAATTAGCGCCCCACGACCAGAATATAAAGCGGTCCCGGACCGCCTCCGCGACGCCCACCCCCTGCCCATGGCGGGTTCGCGACTACCGGCGCGGCATTAGTGGTGGCTGGCGCTGGTGTTGCCACGGGCGCGTTGGAGGCGGCTGCCGCCGGTGGAACCGGGGATGGCGCCA
>Ga0335072_10009639_pt1 | contig 13925 bp, 10 predicted proteins | sample Lox_Sample_21_FD_206725 | JGI IMG/M metagenome (GOLD analysis project Ga0335072, IMG submission 206725) | Soil microbial communities from Loxahatchee National Wildlife Refuge, Florida, United States - Lox_Sample_2.1 | ecosystem: Environmental > Terrestrial > Soil > Wetlands | place: USA...
GCGGGCGCTATGGTTCGGCAGTTTCGGGTGGTGGCGGCACAGATCGGACTGATCCAGCCGGAGCAGACTGCTACCAAGCCGGGCAGGATCGATCCAGGTGACGCCACATCGCCTCCCAGGCTTGACTTCACCATTCACGTCGAGCAACTGGGCGACACGGTCGGTCCGGCGCTCTATGTCCCTTCCCTCGTGACAATGGCATCCATTGTTGAGAAAGAGACGGCAGTTCCGGAAGAGCGGCCGATTGTGGCCAGCGTCTATTACAACCGGCTAGACAAGCACATTGCGCTCGACGCCGACCCCAGCATCATCTACGCCGAAGTTTTGGCCGGAACGTATCAGGGGGCGCTGCATCACGCCGACATGCGCTTCGATTCCCCGTATAACACTTACCGCAATGCCGGTTTGCCGCCGGGGCCGATTGGCAATCCCGGCCGCAGTTCGCTCGAAGCCGCGATGCATCCCGCACAGACGGATTATTACTATTTCGTTGCCGATGCCGAGGGGCATCACCGCTTCGCCCGCACGCTGGAAGAGCACGATAAGAACGTTGCTGCCTATCGCAAAGCCATGCGGGGAAGATAAGAATTATTTTTTCGCAAACTCGCTGCGATGCCGGCTGTAGAAGATGTAAATCAGCAGGCCGATGACGAGCCAGCCCACGAAACGGCCCCAGGTGATGACGGTGAGGCCGGTCATCAGTCCCCCGCAGAGAATAATCGAGATCAGCGGGAACCACGGCACCAAAGGCACTTTGAACACGCGTGGCCGATCCGGTTGCGTACGGCGCAAAACGATCACTCCCAGCGAAACCAGCACAAACGCGAACAGGGTGCCGATGTTCGTCAAATCTGCCGCATCGCTGACCGCGAAAATTCCTGAAGGGATGCCTACCGCAAATCCCGCGATCCATGTCGACAAGTGCGGTGTCTTGAATCGCGGATGCACCGCTGAAAACAGTTTGGGAAATAAGCCGTCGCGCGACATGGCATACCAGATGCGCGCCTGCCCGTATTGGAAAACGAGCAGAGACGAAATCATTCCCATCAGCGCCCCGATCACGATCACCGATTGCGACCACTTGCTCGCGCTCAGCATTTTCAACGCATAGGCAACCGGAGCTTCGGCCGCGTCTCCCGAGATGAAGGTCGTGTACTTCATCATGCCCAGCAACACGATCGAGACTCCGACGTAAAGCACAGTACACACGATGAGCGACGCGATGATGCCGAATGGCAAATCGCGCTGTGGGTTGCGCGCCTCTTCGGCGGCGGTGGAGACGGAATCGAATCCGATGTAAGTGAAGAAAACGATCGCGCCGCCAGTCACGATTCCGCTAAAACCTGAAGGCGCAAACGGCTTCCAGTTGCCCGGATGCACCAGGGTGCCCCCTACCATCAGAAAAATCAGAATCGCGCCGATCTTGATGGCGACCATGATGTTGTTCGCTTCGGCCGACTCGCGCACGCCGCGCACTAAGAGTACCGTCAGAATGAAGACGATGAGGAAGGCGGGGAAATTGAAATACGCACCCGTCCAGTGGCCTGATTCCCAGACCGGCGTCGACCAACGATCCGGTAAATTGAGACCGAACGACGCGAGTTGCGCCTTAGTATAGGCGCTGAATCCGATGGCCACGACAACGTTGCTGACTACGTATTCGAGAATGAGATCCCAACCTATGATCCACGCGAAAATCTCCCCCAGGGTCGCGTACGAATACGTGTAGGCGCTGCCCGCGATTGGAATCATCGAGGCCAGCTCGGCATAGCACAATCCGGCAAAACTGCAGGCAACCGCAACCAGGAAAAACGAAAGCGCGATGGATGGACCTGCTGCCGGCCGGCCGTGGGTGAGCACCCCTGCCATGCTGCCGGTGCGCAGGAAATTCACGATGATGTCGAGAACCTGCGCGTGCCAAATCGACGGAGCGGTAAAGTTTTCGCCAGCCGCTGCAGTGCCGGTGAGTATGAAAATGCCCGCGCCGATGATCGCCCCGATGCCTAGAGCTGTCAGCGACCACGGGCCGAGCGTTTTCTGCAGCCGATGGCCCGGTTCTTCGGATTCGGAGATCAGCTTGTCGATCGACTTGCAGCGGAAAAGCTGATTGGTGGATGAACGCACGTCCGTGCTTGGCTCGCTTGAGGATTGGGGCAAGCGGGTTATGATCTCCTGGTGCCTCAGCTTCGCCGGGTGATTCGATGGTTATCCTGAGCGAAGCGAAGGATCTATGCAACAGCGGCTGCCCCACCCTTCGTGATTTTCGAAGGGTGGGAATATTCACTGCCGAATGCGAATGAACGCCATTACCGTTTTGCCTGGCCGCGAGCCATTTTCTTAACTTTGGGTTTCTTCGATCCGCGCGGATAATCTCGCGCCTTCAGCGGATGTTCCAGCTTGCGCTTCTTGCGCGCGGCGCGTTTGACTTTCTTCCGATCTTCCCTGCTTAACGTTGATGTGTTTGCCATGAACTCCCTTGCATTTTGTAATTTGGTAATCGGGTAATTTCGTAATCTGAGCTGCCCGTTAAGGCTCAGCAGAAATTACAGAATTACTCAATAACAAAACTACCAAACTATTTTCAGGCACGTTCAAGCTGGGCATATTTCTCCACCAGCTTCTTCAAGCCGAAGCGAGGGAATTGTACCGTAATCTTGGCTTCTTCGCCTTCTCCTTCACGCTGATAGACGGTTCCTTCGCCATATTTCGGATGACGAACTCTCTGCCCGGGGCGGAATCCGCGCTTTCCCGTCGGCTCTTCGACGGGGGGCTTTGACAGCGTGAACTTCTTGCCGCGGCTGGCAAAGAACTCGGCTATATTCTCAATCGAGTTGTAGATGCGGCCGCTGCCCGCAGTCTTCGATGGTCGAACGTGATCGCGGATGCGATCTACGCTATGCCAGGCTGCACTTTGGTCTTCATCTTCATAGGAGTAATGGGGGGAAACAGTGTCGTCGCTCCGCGACTGGGCGGGCAAAAGTGTCCGCCCCACACGAGCACGCGTTGTCCCGAGGTCTTCGATCAATGATCCCGGCACTTCCTCCAGAAATCGCGAAGGCACGCTCGCCTCCGGCAGGTCGCTGCCGTAACGGCGGCGATACACCGCGCGCGTCAGAATGAGCTGATCCATCGCGCGTGTCATACCGACGTAGCATAGCCGGCGTTCTTCTTCAATATCATCCGGGACGAGCATGGTCCGCGAGTGCGGAAATAATCCTTCTTCCAGTCCGCTCAGAAATACCAGCGGAAATTCGAGTCCCTTCGCCGCGTGCAGGCTCATCAGCGTGATCTGCGCGCGCTCGTCGTAGTCATCGGCATCGGCAATGAGCGCCGCGTGATCGAGAAACTGGTCGAGGGTTTCGGCGCGATCGCGCGAATCCATGGCGGCATTCACCAGTTCGCGCAGGTTCTCGATGCGGGAATATGCCTCCGGCGTGTCTTCCTGTTCCAGAAGCTTGATGTAGCCGGTGCGGTCGATCAGGAATTTGAGAATTTCCGCGGTGCTGACGGTGGGCGCAGGAAATGCATTCACCGCAGCGCTGGCCTCGGGCTGGCTGTCGCCGAGACGTCCCTCCGAGTCCGGGGGTGCTTTGGCATCGTGCGCCTCGAAATCGAACGAAAAATTCGAAAATTCTGCGGGGTCGAAGGCGGTAGCGTCGTTAGTGCCGTCCCTATCGGACTCGCCCGGAGTTGGCGGTTTGGGAGATCCTAAGTTATCGGCCACTTCGGGCTGCGCGGGCAGGAGTGCCCGCGCCACGGTGTCGTCCAGTTGCTCGACAAAGGTTCCAGCCAGCATGGCGCGCGCATCTTCAATCAGTTGGCGAAAATCTTTGAGAGGTGCCAATGCCCGCGGAGGAACCAATTGCCGCTGAATGGCTTCGCCAACCGCACCCCACAGGGACAATCCAGATTCCAGCGCGATCCGCTCCAGCGTATCGATGGTTCCTTTTCCAATGCCGCGCGCGGGCGTATTGACCACGCGCAGCAGCGAAATCGAGTCGTCGGGATTCTGGATAACTTTCAGATACGAGATCATGTCTTTGATCTCGGCACGCTCGTAAAAGGAAAATCCGCCAACCACGTGGTATTTCAATCCGTAGCGGCGCATCGCTTCTTCAAACAAGCGCGACTGCGAATTGGTTCGATAGAGCACCGCCGCTCTCGGCTCCCCGCCATGTTCGATTGCCTCGCGCATGTATCGAGCGATCCAATCCGCCGCAAACAGCGCCTCGTTTTCGCCATCCGGGGCCTCGTAGTAGCCGATCCTCGTTCCACCCTGCCGCGCCGTCCACAGATTCTTGCCCTTGCGCCGGACGTTATTGGCCACTACCGCCGAAGCCGCCTGCAAAATATTTTGAGTGGAGCGGTAGTTCTGCTCGAGACGAATAATCTTCGCCTCGGGAAAATCCTTCTCGAACTCCAGAATGTTGCGGATATCCGCTCCGCGCCAGGAATAAATCGACTGATCTTCATCGCCGACTGCGCACACGTTGTGCCGTTCGCCCGCCAGCAGGCGCATCAGTTCATACTGTGGTCGGTTCGTATCCTGATATTCGTCGATCAGCAGATACTGGAAGCGACGGTTGTAGTATTCACGCACGTTCGCTGCCGTTTTCAGCAGGCGCACAGCTTCGAGAAGCAGATCGTCGAAGTCGAGGGCGTTGGCCTTGCGCAGCTCTTTTCGATACTCCTCATACAAGTGCGCGACGCGCTCGGTCTTCGGGTCAGACGACTGCAAATACAATTCCTGCGGATCGAGCATGTGATTCTTGGCCCACGAAATTCGCGCCTGCACGGTGCGCGGCGTGAGTTGCTTATCCTCAACGCCGAGGCGCTTCATGATCGATTTCACGACCGACTGTTGATCGGATTCGTCGTAGATCACGAAATTTTTCGTAATGCCGATCGGCGGCTGCCCGGGCGTGGCCGAGGGAATCCGCAAAGCTTCGATATCCCGCCGCAGCATGCGCACACAAAAAGAATGAAACGTCGAAATCACCGGTTTGGCGATGCTCAATCCGCCAACCAGTTTCTCAACCCGTTCGCCCATTTCCGCCGCGGCTTTGTTGGTAAACGTCATGGCCAGAATGGATTCCGGCATCACGTCCTTGTTCTCGATGAGATGGGCGATGCGGTACGTAATGACACGCGTCTTGCCGCTGCCCGCGCCGGCAAGAATCAGGACCGGTCCTTCGGTGGTTTCGACGGCCTCGCGCTGTTGCGGATTTAATTGCTCCAGAAAAGACAAAAAACACTCCGCCTCGGTAACTCAATTCTACAGGCAAACTGCGCGATTGCTTCAGCTCGGCGCTTGGACACGAGAACCTCCGAGGGCAGAGCCCAGAAATCAAACGTGCGTTTTTTGTGGAAGGCTGCCTCCGGCTAACCAAATTTTAGATAGTAACAATCGATTTTCCGGGGCCTCGATCTTCCGCTCATCCAGGTGTTTTTTCGCGAACTTGTGACAAAATAGGAAGTACTCTCCTGCCATCCGGACGACTGCGGCCTCGAGACGTTTATGGCAAGGCTTCCAGTACACTAATCAGCTACTTCATTTGCAAGGAAATCCAATCATGTTGCATAAGAATCGTCTTTTTACTCCCGGGCCGACACCGCTGCTGCCGGCGGCGCAAACGGCGATGGCTGCCTTTACTGCGCATCATCGGACGGCCGATTTCAAGGCTCTATTTCAGCGCGTTCTCGCAGACATGAAGGAATTCGTGGGCACAAAGAATGACGTCCTGGTTCTAGCCTGCTCTGGCACTGGCGTGATGGAATCTGCGGTATCGAATCTGACATCTCCGGGCGACAAGGTACTAGTCCTGACGGCGGGTAAATTCGGGGAACGCTGGGCAGGACTAGCTAAAGCGTTCGGCTGCCAGGTCGAACAACTCAGCGTTCCTTACGGCGAAACGTTTTCGGTCGACGAAATTCGCGCGCGCATGTCACCGGAGATCCGGGCGGTCTTCGTGCAAGCGACCGAGAGTTCCACCGGGGCGCGGCACGACATCGAGGCGATCGCCAAAATTGTGCGCCAGCATGGCGAGGCACTCTTGGTTGTCGATGCGATCACCGGACTGGGCACAACGCATCTTGATGTGGACGGCTGGGGAATTGACTTCATCATCGGCGGATCGCAGAAGGCGTTGATGATGCCTCCCGGCCTGGCGTACTGCGGCGTGAGCGAGCGCGCGTGGAAACGGATGGACACGACGACTTCTCCCCGCTACTACTTCGATCTGCGCAAAGAAAGAAAGTCCGCAGCTAAGGGCGAGACCGCTTATACGCCGGCCACCTCGCTGTTCGCTGCTTTGGGAGCGGCGCTCGACTTCGTACGGGCGATGGGGAACGGCGATGTTGCCAAAGGCCGCGAAGACTTGGTGAACAACGCCGAACTCTGCGCCGCCATGACGCGCGCCGGCGTAAAAGAATTGGGATTGAAGTTGTACGCCTCCCGCCCAGCCTCCGCGCTAACTGCGATCTGCGCCCCCGAAGGCATCGATTCAGGAAAAATCGTCAAAGAATTCCGCGAATCGTTCGATGCCGTCGTGGCCAATGGCCAGGGCGAAATGAGAGGAAAGATTTTCCGCATCGCGCACATCGGCTATTACGACTATCTCGACACCATCGGGATTCTTGGCGCGCTCGAGCATGTACTGGCGCGAGTCGCCGATAAGAGCGTGGACTATGGTGCGGCCGTCAAGGCAGCCCAGGAAGTTTATGCACATGCGCTCGGCGAAAAGCGGCTGTTGGTGAATGCATAGGCAGCGACGCGGACCTCGCGAGCCAGTGAGCATGCAGCGATATTCGATTCCATGACTGCCCGGCTCTACGGTCCCCCATCGCCGTCCAGCCCCCGCTCAGTTAATAGTGAAGATCGCAGGCATCGATGTTTCGGCCATAGTTCCGCCGCCGTACGGTCCAGTTCCTGCGACAGCGGGGTTCGTGATGGTTACTTGCACGCTGCCCCTGGATGCGATCGCGGCCGCCGGAATATTCACCATAAGCTGCTGGCCACTGATGTAAGTCGTGGCATTCATGGTCGTGCCGTTCCAGTTCACAACTGCATTTGAGTTGAAGCTGGCGCCGTTGACGGTCATAGTGAAGCCGGCGCTCCCATGAGTGACCGAGTTTGGACTCAATTGCGAAATCGCCGGAATATTGCCGGCGGTAGCCGGAGTAGGTTTGGAGCTGTAACCGCAAGCGAGCGTGAACGCGATGCCGAGCGCGAGGGCGGCTGTTTTGATCCTGTTCAAAGTTTTCATCATCGTTTTCTCCTGAATGCAAAGAGGATGAACGAAGTCTAGCCAGAGCGTTCGGCGGGAGTGTCAGAAAGCTGTCACAGGCGAGTCACTTTTTATTAACGCGTAACATCACTTTTGTAATCAGACTGTCAAAGAAGGGGAATCATCCGTGAAGATCGTAGTGGCGGAAAAAATATCGGCAGCAGCGGTAGCGCAACTCCACGAACCAGGATGGACCGTGCTCACAGCCGAGCAACTCGATGGAAAGCTTCCAGAACATCTGGAATCCGCTGACGCCTTGATTGTGCGCTCGGCGGTACAAGCCGATGCGACACTTCTGGCCCACGCAAACAGACTGCGAGTGATCGGCCGCGCCGGCGTTGGTGTGGACAACATTGACCTGGACGCGGCGACGCGTAAAGGCATCGCCGTGATGAATACGCCGGGCGCGAATGCCGTTGCCGTGGCCGAGCAGACGATCGGAATGATGCTCGCCATGGCGCGTTTTCTCTGCCGCGCTGACGCCCTTATGCATGCCGGCAAATGGGAGAAGAAATCGCTTCAGGGCACGGAACTGCGCGGCAAAACTCTTGGCATCATCGGCTTGGGGCGAATCGGCATGGAAGTGGCCCGGCGCGCGCGCGCGTTCGGAATGGAGTTAGTAGCGCATGATCCATTTGTCTCGGTGACCATCGCCAAAGAGCAAGGCATTCGTCTAGCCTCGCTCGATGAACTCTATGCCACTGCCGATTACATTACGCTGCACGTGGGATTGACGCCGCAGACCACAGGAATGATCAACGCGGCTTCGATCGCAAAGATGAAAAAAGGAGTGCGGCTGGTGAACTGCGCCCGCGGCGAACTGGTGAACGAGGTTGACTTAGCAGAGGCGTTGAAGAGCGGTCAGGTCGCTTCCGCGGCGATCGATGTGTTTGTGGAAGAGCCCCCCAAGAATTCGCCGCTGCTCCCGCTTCAAAATGTCGTACTCACGCCTCACATCGGGGGGTCGACGCATGAAGCGCAAGAGGCCGTTGGCGTTCAGATCGCACAACAGGTCAAAGAGTATTTAAAACACGGTGTGATCCAAAATGCTGTTAACGTTCCCTCGGTTTCAGCCGAAGAATACGCCCAGATGCAGCCGTACATTCTGCTGGCCGAAAGGCTGGGAGCATTCTTGGCTCAGATTTCCGAGGGAAGCATCGAAGAGATCGCGATCCGCTACGGCGGCCACATCGCCGAGTGGAAGACCGACTTGATTCGCAACGGGGCGATCAAGGGCATTCTGAATCAGGCTCTGGAAGAGAAAGCCAATCTGGTAAACGCCGCAGCTATTGCCGATTCCCGCGGCTTGCGTGTGCAAGAGTCCCATAAACCCAAGAGCTCGACGGGCGGCGCGGGCAGCGTGCTGTCGATCTATGTCAAGAGCTCCGCGGGAGAGCACATGGTCAAGGGTGCGGTGCTGCATGGTAGCGTGCCGCGGCTTCTGCACGTTGACAGTATTGACGTGGAAGCTCCGCTTGAGCGCAATCTGATCTACATGCGCAACCGCGACGTCCCGGGCGTAATCGGCAAAGTAGGTACGATTCTGGGCGAGGAATCGATCAACATCGCGGATTTCTCGCTCGGCCGGCGTAGCGGAGAAACCGAATCCGGCGAGCCTCGCGAGGCGATTGCGGTGGTTCACGTGGATGGCGTGGTTCCAGAGGATGTCGTGAAAAAACTTAAGGCCATTGCTGCGGTGCACACGGCAAAAGCGGTGAGATTGTTCTAGAACCATTCACCGTCGAGGACGCTATTCACCGCCTAGCACGCGAAGAGCGCCGAGGACAAGTATTCAAGATCTTCCGGATTGACTGGGTTTGACAACGGGAACACGCCGTAGAGGAAAATGGTTCACTGTCCTGGCCGATTTCGGCGTCCCCTCTGCACTGGGAGACCACTTATTCTGGATGGTCCCGTCGAAGCTTGCGGCTTTCGGCCAGCAGTGCCATGGAGTGCATCAGGTTTTGCAGAGTCACGATTCCCACCAGGCGCTGATCTTCAACTACAGGAATGATGCTTGAGTTTCGCGCCGTGAGTTTACGAAATGCTGATCCCAGGGTCTCTTGGCGCAAAGACACTTCAAAAATCTTGTTCATGACGGCCTGCACATAGCCATTTCCTTCCGCACGCAGCGCTTCGAGGATCCGTTGCCGCGAAATCACTCCCACCATGTCGCTGCCGCGAACCACCGGAAAATCGTCTTGCAGCGAGTGAACCGCCTTATCAAGAGCATCTTCGAGCGTGTCGGCGGGAGAAAGCGTCGCGAAATCGGTGAGCATGACTTCTTCCAGGCTCACATTGTCGAGCACCGACTGAAACACCAGCGCGCGTTCTTCCAACTGCGCGGCGAAGAAAACGATCACGCCGATCATGGTGAGCCAGTTGTCGCTGAGCAAGCCTGCGACCATGAGAACCATCGCGATCGCGTTGCTGATGGAAACCGCGCGACGAGTGGCCGCGTGCATCTCGATCTTGCGCGAGAACACGGCCCGCAAAATGCGGCCGCCATCCATCGGGTAGGCAGGCAGGCAGTTGAGAATAGCGAGATAGAAATTTGCCCAAACGATGCTGCTCGGCAGGTTCGCCGATTGAAGAAATGGCCACTTCCACAGTGGGATCCGGGGATCGACCGCGGTCACAACGCCGGCCGCAAGGAGTCCAAGACCCAGATTTACCAGAGGTCCGACAGCCGCCAGGCGAATTTCGCGAATCCATAACCCGTTGTCGCCAGGCGTTTCGCCTTGCGGTTCGTCGTAGAGCGTCACTCCGGTGAGGGGCAGCAGAATGATCGCTTTGGGGATGAGCCCGTAGCGGCGCGCCGCGAGAATGTGTCCAAATTCGTGAGCCGCAACACAAGCCAGAATGATTCCGGTCAGCGCCAAGTCGCGCGGACCATTTGCGCTGCCGTGTGCCCGGTACTCGTTCCAGAAGATAAACGCGGGAAGGAGAAAAAATGTGAGATGAATTCGAACATCAACGCCGAACAGATGGCCTGCGGGAATTGACCAGCTTCGCATAGACTCGCTCCGTTTATTCTACATGGCTGTGGGAGTGCGTTGCGGCTTCTGAAGGTACACAGACATGCGGGTCATTGCAGGGAAATACCGTAGTCGCCCATTGCGTTCGCTGCATGGGATGGATATCCGGCCGACCTCCGATCGCCTGCGGGAAACGCTATTTAACATCCTGGGCGCCCGAAATCCTTCTGCCCTTGAAGGGACGGTCTGGTTGGATCTGTTCGCGGGAACAGGCGCAGTCGGGATCGAAGCACTCAGCCGGGGAGCAACGCAGGTTTATTTTGTCGAGTCATCGGCAGCAGCCGCGGAGCTGATTCGAAAAAACCTGAATAGCCTGGGGATCAACGCCGGCTTCCGGATTCTTCAGCGACAAGTCCCGGCAGCATTCCGGCAGCTGGAGGGCGAGCCCGTCGCGGCAGATGTCGTGTTCATCGATCCTCCTTATCGCTTGAAAGACGCATATCGCAAGACTCTATTGGCCCTGGCGCAGTCGTCCCTCATCTCGGCCACGCCGGTGGTAATTGCCGAACACGAAAAGCAGTTCGATCCTGGAGAGGAATTCGGATTGCTGCAAAGATTTCGGAAGGTAGTGCAGGGCAGCGCGGCGCTGAGTTTTTATCGGAGGCGGGCTGCGGAGGGGATAGGCAAATGACAGGAAGAACAAATGGCGGACTTGAGTCCCGGGGACCGAATGTCCACCGTTAGCAGCTCAAGGCTACATGATCAACTCATCCGCACGGCGCGTGATCGGATACTGCATTTCTTCGAGATCATTTTTCACCATGTTCAATCCGTACACGCAGCCTTCAAAATTGCGCGACAAAGCAGCGAACATGGGCGCGACTTTGGCGTATTCGAAATGCTCGAATTTCGAAACGATGTAATAGCTTTCTTTTCCGGCCTTGATCCACTCGACAAAGTTTTCCAGCCGATGCCGGCGCAGCCGGAAGTGGTTGATGCTGTCCGGAAACATTCCGGCAAAAAACAAAGTGTAATCGCCGATATGTTTGCGCACTTGCCGTTCCCGGTCGAACGACGGCGCTGGACCGTAGACGGGATCGGACTCCAGCAGCATTTCTCCGACATCATCCAACCGGCGGTTCGAAGCATCACGGATCTTATACAGTTGATCGACGTCGCAGAATTCCGCTAGCAAGTGCGAAACATAAGCTACGATCTGCGGATCGCGAATTCCGATCTCGTGCGCATAGTGCCGTTCTACAAGTTCTTCGAACAACTGCCGCAGCGGATGCGATTCCGGAATCACGTTTTGGGGCCCCCTGAAACCCGCTCCCTTAGCGAGTTACAGCCTGATGCGAGAGAGATAGCGCAATTCGGTTCTCCAGCGCAAGTGACTTTTGTTTATCCTCCGCATTCATTTTCCTGATTGTTGGATGCGTTCGGTCGGCAAGTTGTCAGGCGGCGCGAGTTGCTGGCACTCGCATGAACTGGCTGCTAATTTCGGAGAAGTATTCCGGGAAAATCAGTGAAGCGATTGCAATGATTGAAGCCTGCAACCGAGTGAATCACTGCCCGTGAGCCTGAGCACTAATGGAATGTCTTGCGGAAGCTAGAGGTGTTTACTGCCGCAATCCCATCCAGTTTTCCGAGACGACAAGGGAATTGCCCGGATTCTGTGGATCGTATTTCACCGACGTGTTCAGCCCGAGCCTGCACGAATGGAGATTGATCCAATGCCGCAGTTGGGTCACATCCTGGGAACACTCATAGGAAACTCCCGCGACATCGTACTTATAGATCAACATGACGGCGCTGCGATGATTGTTTTGCGGAGGCAGCTCCTGTACATCAATGACCGTGCCATCCGTGATGCGGCCTGAAGCCTCCAGCCACGCCCGGCGCTCGCGCTCAAGATCGTCTTCACTCTTACGCTTACCGCGCAGCAGGGCATATGCACCCAGCAGAGCCATGCCACCGCCCGCGACCAGCCCATAAAGTCGAAGTGAGTCCATACCGAGGTGAGTGGGAATCGAAATTCTCCGGGAAACTTTTATCCCCAGCATAAGCCGAAACTCCGGGGCGTGGAAGTAGTTGCGAGGTTACTGAGGTGCCGGGTGTGGAAAATCAGTCTCGTCCTGAATCTCGCTTCAATTTTGGACTAGAATCGGGCCATTGCATCGGCGAAAAAAAGGCCGAACGACAAATCGACACAGGGAGATCATTTTGAGGATCCTTGCTGCAGGAGCGTGCACGATGACGCTCATCATAGGCGCGGCATTGCACCTGGAGGCGAACGGCAAACCTGAATCGTTGCCAGAGAGTTCTTCTCATAAGCGCGGGCAGTACGATTGGCCCATCTACGGTGGGACGACCGACAACAACCACTACTCTCCGCTGAAGCAGATCAATCGCAAGACTGTCCGCAAACTTCGGGTCGCCTGGAGTTTCGATACCGGCGAACAAGGTGGGCTGCAAACCAGCCCGATTGAAGTCGATGGCGTGCTCTACGGCATTACTCCGACGCAGAAAATATTTGCGCTCGATGCAGCAGCCGGGAAACTGCTGTGGAAATTTGACTCCCGCATCAAGGGCACACAACCGGATCGCGGCCTCGCCTACTGGAGCGATGGTTCGCCGAATGGCGATCGCCGCATTCTCGTCGGCGTCATGAATTTCGTGTACGCGCTCGACGCCGCCACCGGAAAACCGATCTCCAGGTTTGGACATGACGGCCGCATCGACCTGCGAGAGGATCTTGGACGCGATCCGGCGCAGCAATCGATTTTCATGACCAGTCCTGCGGTGATCTACAAAGATTTTGTGATCGTCGGCGCCCGCGAACCCGAGACTCTACCCGCGCCACCGGGCGATATCCGCGCCTATGACGTGCGCAGCGGCAAGCTGCGTTGGTCGTTTCACACCATCCCGCATCCCGGCGAATTCGGTTACGACACCTGGCCGCAGAAGGCATGGCAGACCAGCGGAGCGGCTAACAACTGGGCAGGCATGACTGTCGACGTAAAGCGAGGCGTTGTCTATGTTCCCACCGGTTCGGCCGCCTTCGATTTTTATGGAGGCGATCGCATCGGCGATGATTTGTTTGCCGACTCGGTGATCGCGCTCAATGCCGAAACCGGCGAACGCATTTGGCATTTTCAGGGAGTCCGGCACGATTTGTGGGACCGCGATTTTCCCGCGCCGCCTGTGCTGGTGACCATTAATCACGACGGCAACAGAGTCGACGCCGTTGCGCAGACCTCGAAGCAAGGTTTCGTATTTCTGTTCGATCGGACGAACGGGAGTCCGCTATTTCCGATCCAGTGCCATGCATATCCCGCCAGCGATGTGCCTGGAGAGCAAGCGGCGTCCGAGCAGTGCTTGCCGACAAAGCCCGCTCCGTTCGCGCGACAACGGCTCACCGAAGATATGTTGACCACGCGAACGCCACAAGCACACGCATGGGCTGAGCGACAGTTTTCAACATTCCGCAGCGACGGCCAATTCGTTCCTTTCGCCGTAGGAAAGAAAACAATCATCTTCCCTGGATTCGATGGCGGCGCGGAGTGGGGAGGAGCGGCCGCCGATCCCGAGACCGGAATTCTCTACGTCAACGCCAACGATGTTGCCTGGACCGGCGAACTGGCCGAAAACTCGGAAGAGA
>Ga0335072_10009641_pt1 | contig 13925 bp, 3 predicted proteins | sample Lox_Sample_21_FD_206725 | JGI IMG/M metagenome (GOLD analysis project Ga0335072, IMG submission 206725) | Soil microbial communities from Loxahatchee National Wildlife Refuge, Florida, United States - Lox_Sample_2.1 | ecosystem: Environmental > Terrestrial > Soil > Wetlands | place: USA: Florida...
GCGTACAACGCTGTTGGCGATTTCCTGCCGGATCAGCTCACTGGACGGGCCGTAGTGCAAGGCCGTAGCAAGTGGCTGCTGGCTTTGGCCGGCCAAGGTGAAACTGGTGCGCAAGGGCAGGCCATCAACGGCACGCTCGACCGATTGCAGGTTGCCGCTGGCGTCGGCCTGGGTGAGCCAGGCGCCCAGAGCGTCGTAGGTAGCCTGGGACAGGGCAATCTCGCTCTCAAGTTCGCCTTCTCGGTCACCCCATTCCGGCCAGTCTGGATCGTTATCGTCTTTCAACAGACGACGCGTCGATGCCTGAACCTGACCGGTCAGCGCGACACGCTTCAACTCCTGCTTACCGGCTTCGTCGTAGACCTTAATCGCTAAGCCGGAGAGGTTGGCTTCGGCCATCTGCCCGCCGGCGTAGCCATACTCGTAACGACCAAGACAGCGGGAGAGGCCATCCTTCACTTCATGGCGTGCTGTTGGACGGCTTGCAGCATCGTAGACGATGGTTTGAGCGATGCCGCGTGCATTAAGCGACCACAGCGGCTGCCCGGTATCGGCCATCAGCCCCCACGTTTTGCCCGCATCCGCGCTCCAGCGCCAGGGTGAGCCGAACGTTTCAGAGGTACGTCGCACGGGCTCGCTGTTGCCGGCGTTGTTGCTCATCGAGCGCGCGTCGTACTGCCTTACTGCCTGGCCATTTGCGCCGTATTCGGTGCGCTCGATGCGCTCCACCGCTGGCTCGGCAAGGGTGCGACGGTAATAGCGCACTGAGCGCACTGGCAGGCCGCGCGGGTCCGTTGCAACGATGGTGGGAGTGGATACCACGCCGTTCACTGCTCGCTCCTGACTATTGCGCCGGTCTGTGCCTCACGCGCCGCGGTTTGATTTTCATCTTCAGTCACGGTGTACCACGCATGGAAGGCGGTCTGCCGCCGCCCGCCTTTGGCGTTCAACGTTGATGTCAAACGTCCCAGGGCATCGTAAAAGTAGCTATCGAAGAAAATGATTCCACCGAGCGACGCATCGGCCGTATAACACCATGTGTCCGAGAAATAAGGTCGATAGGCCCTAATCGGGAATCCGCGGTCGTGATAGATCACGCGTTGGGCGACAGCCCAGCGTTTCGCCGCATGGTTTTTCACTGGCCGTTCATCAGCTCCCTCAGCCATGTGCCATGCCTCACCCGGTGCCGCCAGCCGCTTGGTCTGCAGAAGGCGGCCAAATCCATCGCTGTACGCCACGGAAATCTGGATATGCCTGCCCTCTTCACCTGGGTAGCGATCAGCCACAAAACTGGCGGCATGCATCGGCTGCTGTTCAACTTCCGACAACGCGCCCGCCCGCCCTTCGCCGCAACGACTGGCGCGACGGCCATGGGAGCGAACATACCCGTCTACCGTTATCCAGTGCCGGGCCATCCAATGGTCGCGCAAGTCAGCATAGGAAGTGCCTGAGTTGCCGACAAGCTGCCCCATCCAGGCATGCGCGTTATAGAGATGCACCGTCGCGCAATCCTGCATGACATCCTCAGAGCGCTCAATCCCCCACGCGGGAAGCGTGCTGCTTGGCAGCGACCATTCGCTTAGTGGCCTGAAACCGCGCTCGACCCGCCGATGTTCGACATCATGCTCAGTGCCCCAGAAACTAGTTGCGCGCACACGGCCTAGTGCATCCGTCAGCACCTCGTACGTATTATCATTGCCGTCCACGATCGATCGTGGTTGCAACAGGCGGTAATCGTAGCGCGTTGTAATAGTCAGCCCATCCGGACCGATGACCTTTTCAACGAACAAGCCCGATGCATCATATTCAAGCGACGTCAGCCCGATAGTCTTGCAAGGTGTCGTTTGACAGGGGCGGTAGAAGGTTTCAATAGATTCGTACACAGTTAGGCCCGACACCGTGCCCCAGAGCAGTTCCTCCCGGTCAAGCAGTCTTCCCTGCATGGGCTCGTAGCCACCCCGTTCAAAATACCTTTGCAAGTCATCAGAGGAAAGCACTTCCCCATACTCGTCATGCGCCGCCTTGTCCATGGCGGCTGTTATGACCTCCCTCGCCAACCCATGGAATGGCGGTACTCCAGATGCATTGCTGTCATATACCGCGTAACGGTACGACGCCAGCACGCGTTTCGTAGCGTCGAGAACGTTGCCTGGCTGGGTGAGTTGTTCGTAATCCATGCCTTCAGGCGGCCATTGTTCCGCAGGCACCATGGCCGCGTTCTCGCGACTATCACCCTCAAGCCCCAGACGCCACGCCTGGGGGTCCGTCAAATGCCAGGGGGCGTTCCGTGTTTCCGTTACATAGTGCATAAATTGCTGATCATCTTGCGATGATTGCCAATAGACGATGGCTTCTTCCTCGTCATCAAACGACGGAGTCGTAGTACGACGGGCACAAGCGATGGCCACGCTTTGCAGTGGATACCCAAATTCATCACGACGCAGAACCAATGAACAGGTTCGCTTTGGATCGGATGGCGTACGCTCATAGGTGTAGACCACCTGCTCCGCCTCCATGCTCATGCATACGCCATGCGTTCGGCCGCAACGTGGCCGCTCGATCTGGCGCAGCAAGTAGCGACTCTCGCTTATCGTGTACGGCCGCTCTTGGTATTGGCTGCCATCGATACCAAATACTTCAACGCGACGGACCGCGCCCGCCAGGGCACGCCAAAGCTCGCGCTTTTCATGCTCATCGAAATCATCCGCAATGACATCGGCGTTTTTGCCGCTATCCCAGGTAGTCAGCAGTGGCGGCCTTGGCCAGATCGCATCCGGATCAGACGGATCGAACCCTTGCCGACTGCTATCGATCTTCGCATCGCCTACGTAATACCAGGTTTTTGTAAGGATGGCCGGGACTGCGGAGTCCTCGGCATAACGCCCGTCCGGATCCTCCCTCTCCAGTAGAATGCACCGGGCAAAACCTCGGAACTGCCGTTCCCCGCCATCGTAGTAGCCGCCACGATAAGTACTGATCGCATGTGCCGCGTTGCCACTGATCTGGTCGATCCGTATCAAGCGCTTCACGAGATGCACGGGAAATGGTAACCGCGAGATAGCGTCGTGCCCGGGCGCAGATTCAGCTTTTTCGTCTAACCACTCCTGCGCCGAACTGCGATAGGTCACGCCGGTTTCGCAGCCGCAGTTGTTGTCGGTCCAGGCCAGCAGATGCGGCTTGGCGGTTACGAAATCCAGACGCCAATGCCGAGGCCGAAGGCTTCCATCGGACCCGTGTGGCGTCGTGATGACGACGCTGGCGCTCCCCAGGCCTGATATATCGGCAAAGCTGATCGACCAGGTGCGGTCATAATGCAGCCCGAGTGGCCATGGACGAGCCACTGCTTTTTCGAAACCGTGTCCAGAGCGGTTTTGAAAAATCATGAGTTCAGGACCGGTGGCGTAGAGCACATCCGCCGCGCCGGAGCCATCCAGGTCCGCCAGAAACACGCGCGATGGTTCAAACGGCTTTTCGCCAAAATCGATATCGGCCAGACGAAATCCCTTGCCGAATCGACCGCGACCAAGATTCGGCCAGCACTCCACCCCGTCGCCACGAATCCGCACCAAGTGTTGCTGACCACTACCCAATACATCCGCAAAGGCCACGACTTCATTGTCACCGCCAAAGACCGGCAGGGTGTCGTCAGTGTGCGGGACATCGCTGGCCAAACCGTAACCCCGCTTGCGGCGGTTGGGATAGAGACGCACGCTACGCGGCCCAATCAAAACCAAATCGACGAGCCCGGCTCCCGTGATGTCCGCCAATTGCGATTGCGCATGCAGAAATTCGGTCGGCACGGCGGCGAAAGGAATAAACGACGACCAGGTTCGGTCAGGATTGACGGTAAAGAATCCATTGAGATCGGGATCGACAATCACCCAATCCAGCCGGCCGTCACCCGTGTGATCCATCAACATGCGCCGCGTGGCCAGCGAGAAGGACCCATGCATCGACGAAGGACCACGCCATGAGTCGCGTACCTTATCTCGCCCTCGCACGCTGGATAGCGTTGGCAACGGCACCGGTGGCGCATAGATCACGCCGTCCTCTGTCCCCGGCTTGCGCATCGGTTCGCGATAGAGCCACAGGTCATCATCGCGATACAGCACGCCGGCAATACCCTCGCCATAAAGGTCAACAAGTTGCGCCTGGACGCCATCGTCCAAGCCAGGCATAGCGGGGAAAGGGGAGTAATCGCCGGCAAGCAGATTAAAGCCGTTCCAACCGAAATCGAGCGGTGGCGCGTACTCAACCCGATCGGGCTCGTCATACGCCATGAATTGCATGCCGACCAAATGGGTAAGAAACGGTGACTCAGCGTAATCAAACAGGGTTCGCCGCACCAACTTCGGCTCGTTACCCCAGGCCGGAAAGCGGTGATACATCAACACCTGCCGACACAGCCGCAGGATGCGGTGCTCGAAACCGTACGCGAAATCGCTGAAGGGATCAGCGCGGAATAACCAGGGGTGCTCTTCCTTATAACCAGGCATTATCGATGCATCGGTGCCGCGCTGGCCATAGTCGAAGATCAGTTCGAATTGCCAGTTCACCGCATCGTAGGCAGCATCACCGTCCCAGGCATAAAGTGCAGCACTACCCACCGTATTGCCGTAGCGCACACGCCAGAGATAGCGTGCCGAACTTACGTCGCGTCCCGCCTGCTTGCCAGGAGCTCCGAAGCCGTCCTCCGACAGATAGTCGTACACCACGTGCTCGCCCAGCGGTGTTAGCGACTCTTGCAGCCGCCATTCCGCCACATGATCCGGCCGGGCAGGATCCGCCAGGCGCGCATGGGCGCTTTTGCCGAAGACATAGAGCACCCCATCAGCACCGTGTATCAACCAGAAAGGACTGCCGCTACCGGCGGGAGGCGTCCAGCGCTCAATCAAATCGCAGGCCGTATCCACACGACGGCGAAACCGCTGGACGCTATATGTCGCGTCCAGTTCGTGATCGCCGTACCTCGCGACCGCTTCGACAATGGGTGAGCCGTTGGCATCCTGGTCGGGAACTAGCCATTGATCATCGGGTGCCACGAACGTATCCGTGTCGTCATAAGCAGGCACGCCGTGCGATGTACGGCAGCGGATCATCGGCACGCCAACCGACCAGCCGACGCCGAACAGACCGTTTCCCAGCAGGTTTCGATACGACAACACCAAGGCCGGCGCACTCGTCCGACAGGGCGACACCGGCAATGGCACGTCAAACGACGCAGTGCCCATGCCGCTTGCTGCGCTCCACGATTGACCTATCGTCTGAATCGCACCGCCGCCTTTGGGCAACAGCGGCGGCGTGATGGCCACATCCTGATTGGCATCCATAACTGGCCGTCTCTCGTCGTTGATGCAGCCATTAACCCGTTTGTAGTATTCCCAGGGCAGTCGCCGTTCAACTCCATGTACCTGTCGGATCGCACAGCGAAGGCAGGATTATGTCCGGACCGTTGTACCTGGTTCGATGATGCGTGACCCATGCAGTGACGTCTCGTACCGTCACGCCTAACGAACAGCCGCCGGAAGTGGGTGTTTACCGAGCTCATCGTCGAACTAGCGTGAATTCAGTCGCGGCCACATTGGGCTTAAAAGAACGACAACCTTAGAAGCAGAAATCGGTTTGATGAGGAAACGATTGATTATCAAGAAGTGCCGGCGACAACCCTGATCGTCGCCGTGATGACATCGCACTGGACATCGCCCTTCGCCTTGAAGCAAGCTCGATCGATTCACATCAACTCGACAGCCTTCTTGCTACGAATCCGCATGTAGGGTTTGCATAGTCATTGTGTATCAGGCGTTTTCAACAAGCCTGTCAGCGTCATCGAGGTCTCCATGCGTGCGGTCGCGCTCCACCGCATGCGGCCTTGTCTTGCCCAATGTTGCGTTCGCGTCACCTGAACTCACCTGCACAGGTGCTCCCGTGCCCTCAGAACCCATTGCTTCTGCCACGTCATCCCTGGATGCCGATACACACAGTGCGGCGCAAATGGCCATCGTCACACTGCGCCAACAACTGCACGACCTGTTGGGTTACGCGTCGGTCTTTGACGTGGTCCGACTGGGCCGCCAGCAGGCGGCTGCACGACTGACGCAAGCCACCACCGGCGCGCTGGATACCGAGCAGGCCAATGCCTTCTTTGACCAGATTCAAGCCCGTGCGGCCTCGCTGACCCGCTTGTACAGCCAACTCGGCGCGCGCGGCGAGCCGGTGATTCGTGCGCTGGGCAAACTGGAGGTGGCCTATGATGCGACGTGGATGGCCCGTGCCCTGGGCACCGGCGCCAACTACGAGGATTGGTTCAAGCCGCCCGAAGATACCCTTTATTATGCGCACCCCGATTCGGTCGGCTCGCTGTTTTCCCCTGCCAGCTATCTGACTACGCTGTACCGTGCCGCAAGGCCCCTGCATCTAGGAACGCATGGCCTGCAACTGGACAAGCGGCGGCCGGATCTGCGCGCGCTGAAACTTACCGACACGCATTTGAACCAGGAACTCTCGACCCTGGCGCTGACCCTGGAAGTACTCGAGGCCGGCGTGAACGACAGCGACTCCAGCAAAGATGTCGATACCAAGTTGCGAGAAGCAATCTACCCGATGACGCTGCCGTACAACCACGCCGTCGAGCAGATTCGCCGGGGTCTGGGGGTCAAGAAGACATCGGCGGCGGAAGTGTGGGCGGCACTGGGTGATTACGAGGGTGTGGCATTGAAACGCGTTACCGATCTAAGCGCATGGGGCACCAAGCTCAATGTCCCCTTCGTGCAAGACGTGCTGGGCATCAACCCCGAGCTGTACACGATCCTGACGGAGTCCTACGACAATAGCCCTTCTAGGGTGGGAGCGTACTACGGCCTAAACAGCATCCATGATTTGAAGTACACGTCCGAATTGCGCGAGGCGGTTCGCCTGCCGGCCGAGCAGATTCTGGAGGCGCTGGGGACAGGACCGTATTTCGGGTTCCGTGTGCTTGGCTTGGTGAGCGTCGTTCCCAATTCGGTCGCCATCAATGCTCCATCCACCGTATTGCGGGCCACTCCCCCCCAAATTTCATTTCCGTCTCAGTTCAACCCGACCCCGGATGGCTTTGTAGGATTGGAGCTGACGATATCGTGGCTTAGCGTAACGGAGATATCGCCAGGGGGGACACTTAGGCTGAAAGCGCGCCTCGACTTGTGGGCTTTCAAGGCCGACTCACCTATCGGCGAAATACAAGACGAATTCACCGTATCACTATTTCGCCAATATGGCCGCATACACGACGAAGCCCAGGCCGTGAGTGCGAGGGTGCGTCCACATGATGCCGACGCACGTGCCAAGGAGGTCGATTACGACCTCGGTATAACGGCTCAGCAGTTATTGCCAGGTAAAACGTACAATGCCGAACTGAGGTGGAACGGGCGGTATTTCCCTGTAGTGGGGCAAGTCCATGTGTATCACGACCGGCCTGACCCGTACGAGCTTGAGGCCCTCGCCAACGGTCTCGTTGTAGAGAAAAGTTCGGACTCCAATGCCCTCGTTCTACGATTTCAATCCACTGTAAAAGTCGACGGAGCGGAGACACACGATTATGCATGGTCGCTCGACATACAAGGCCTACCCGCCACGGCCACGCCCACGCAAGGCGAACGGACACAAGTGGGTGCGCAACCGTGGGAACTTCCCTTAGGTCATGCTCTAGAGACATTGCCTCCAGATGGGTTGACGCTTCAACTGAGGCTGGTGTGGCAAGGAGGACAGCGAACAGAAACCCGTAATGTGTCTTTTTACCCCGATATCTCATCGGATAGCTCACTACTCTCCCCGCAAACCTACGGCGCCCGCTATATCAACGGATGGGCTACCTCGCCGGAACATATAAATACGTGGATCCCCCACTATTGGTATATCGGACCGCAGGTCGGTCATCCCGCATCCCCGCCCGCCAATGATCCTGCCAACAGCGGCTTATACAAGCGCAGCATCCAGGCTCGCGACCGCCTCAACCGGGTGATTCGATTGAAACAGAAGCTGCCGCTGTCCTTCGAAGAACTCGATTGGCTGATCGCCAGCACCATTCCTAATATTGCCGACTACCCATTGATTCGCCCCATGCAGGCATTGGCGGTGTACCTGCCCTTGCGCGAACGCTTCGGGCTATCGGTGGATGCCTTCGTCGCCTGCGTGGGGCCGATCAACACGTTTCACCGTCCGGACGTTACCTCACTGTTCGAGCAGCGCTTCGGCGATCCCGCCAATGTGCTCGGCCAGACCCTCGACCTTCAGGTGCCTGTCGAAACCGATCCGGTCAGGGCCGCCGCCCGCGCTGCGCTGTGCCAGGGCTTGCGCATCGACGACAGCACGCTTCGTCAATTGGCCGTCTATCTCGATGGTGTATCGGAGAACGACAGGGACGTGGTGATCACACTCGACCGCGTCGCCGCCCTGTACCGGCTGGTGGAAATCCCACGCCTATGGGGACTGAGCGTGTCCGAGGGCCTGGCGCTGTGGGAACTGCTGGGTGAACCCGAGGCGATCGCCAAGGCCTTGGGCAAGCCGCGCCCCACCCTGGAAGCGCTGGACACGATCATGCGCACTGGCTACCTGGTGGATTGGCTGCATGGCGAGGAACTTGAGCCGCTAAGCCTGCTGCTGATGACCACCCGCCGCTATGCACGCGTCGCCACGCCGGAACTGCAGCGCTTTATCGAGAACATCCTCAGCACGCTAGGTAGTCAGTCGGATACCGAGGAAGAAATGCTGACAGATTTGCTATGCCGGCATATCGGTGCGGAATTAGCACTCAAGGCCAATGTGGCCACCGTCATGATCCGCTGGCTGGATGCCGTGGCCGGCCAGATGAACGCCGAATTGATCAGTTACACGGTGCTGTCGTTCTGGCAGGACGTGCAAGCCTGGTCGCGCGGTGCTGCGCACACCTTGGAGGGGCTGGAACGCACCCAGGTGCGTGTCATCCAGTATGTCCACTTGCTGGGCCAGTTCGCCCTGGTCTGCCAGTGGGCGCAACTGACCGAGCAGGACCTCGCCCTGGTATTGCCGCAACAAGGCAAAACGTCGCCGCTCACCGGCGAGACCAGAGCACCCACGCTGACGCTGGAACTGCTCGTGCTGCTGTCGCGCTATCGGCGCTGGCAACGGCAGCTGGTGGGACCGGTCAACGAAGCGCGACGCTACCTGGAGCTGACGGCCGCGGGCGAACTCACCGATAGCAAGGTTGCGATCGAACAACTCGCGGCCTTGCATGGCTGGGATGTGCAACAAACCGAACAGGGTTTGGGCGCGGCGGCCATACCTAAAAGCTTCGTCGCCTTGCAGCCCCTGGTGAGGCGGATGCAGTGGGCCGCCCGCCTGGGCCTGGCACCACCTGAATTGATGATGCTCGAAGTGCTGTCGAACCAGCCAACATCGCAATCGGATCTGGAACTCATCGCCGCCAAGGTCATCGCCGCCGCACACGTCTAACGTCGTTGGAGTCAACAGGGATATGAACGAAAAACTGCTCAACGGCTTGAACGAGGCCAGGCGCGATGCCTTGGTCCCCTACTATCTCCAGTACGTCATACCAACCCGCGGACTGGGCGCGTTGGCGCAACGAATCAAGACGCCCGAGGATCTGTACGAATATCTGCTGCTGGATCCGCAGGTGTCGGCCAAGGTCAAAACCAGCCGCATTGCCGAAGCCATCGCCAGTACCCAACTGTACCTGCACCGCTGCCGTGAGCAGTTGGAGCCGGAAGTCAGCAAGCAAGCCATGGCCGACGCCTCTCGGCCAGACCTCGGGGGGATCTTCCCTCTCTGGGATGCTTACAACAAACGCTACGCCACCTGGGCCGGCTTACAGCGGCTGCTGCATTACCCGGCCAGCTATATCGATCCGGAGCTGCGCTACAACAAGACCAGCCTGTTTCGCGAACTGGAAGACACGCTCAACCAGGGACGCATCACCGAGGAGCGGGTCGAACATGCGTTTACGCAATACGTTGGCAGTTTGCGCAGCATCTTGCAGTTGCGCGTGGTGAGCGGCTACCAGACCGAGCCCATGCTGGAGAAAGGGCCCACCTATTTTTGCGGCGCATCGCTGGAGGCGCCCGGCGAGTATTACTGGCGCCGGGTCAATTCCAGTGACTGGAGTGGCAACCCGGCGCCCGTGAGCAATCCGATGGGCTGGAGCGAATGGCGCAAGATCGAAGCCGTGCTTCAGCCCGCACCCCGGACGGTGCCGGCGATTGTCTTTTTCGACAATCGATTGCATGTGTTGTGCTTGCATCAGCGTCCCGATGGCGTGGAAGGCACACAACTGGGTGTACGCGCGCGCGCGGATCAAGACCCCGAGTGGGTCCAGCCCGAGCAGACCTTTGTGTGGGAGCTGCAGTTCGCTACCTTAAGCCCCAGCGGGCAGTGGCGGTTGCGGACCTGGCCGCTCCGGGAACTTATCCCAAACCTGGAGAGACCCACGCGGGTCTTTGCGTGCGAATTACGCCACCCTTTAGAGGAGCCCACGCTGGGGGTGTTTTTCAAGACAGCAGATATTGACGGCAAGCCTGTTCTTTGTCGCTTCAATCGCCTGTTCGAACGCTTGGATGCCCCTGATTGGCAATTCAACTTCCAGCACGTTGATGGCATTGATAGAGACTTCCGTACTATTCAAGTCTTTCAGCCGTTGAAAGTAACCCCTGCGACCGGCGGACCTACCATGAAGGTTCCCGACAACTTCAGTATAGGCCCCATAGGCGCCTTCAATCTCTTTTACGCCACGAATTTTGACATACAAGCCAATGGCAACGATTGTGCACTCAGTGTAACGATCACCTCACACTTAAATGGAGAGGTCAATTTTTATGCGCGCTGCCTCGTAGGAAACGAAACGCTCCCCTACTCCAACCCAGTGAAGTTCAACTACCAAGAGTCAAAAAACGCGACGTTCTTCATCCCCACTCCTTACGATACAGTGGCAGGCGATTTCGCCTATACAGTCCAATTGGGTTTTTTTTTTAGCAATATCCCTTTAGCTTTCACAACCATCCCCCTGGAACGATTCTCTCCGGCAGTTCCTGTTGATTTCTACAGGCCAACAGCCTCGCTGTGGGTGCGCACCGCGCACAATTCGGTCGGTGCCAGCCAGAAACTTCTTTTTTTCGACAATGGAGCGGGGGGCTTCTGGAGCGTCCACAACGTCTTGACTACCCTGAGTGGCGCGCTATTAGAGCGCAAGATGCTGGAGGGACTGGACCATCTGCTGAACTGGGGCGTGCAAGACCTTCTGATCGACCCCGATGACGATGCTGGCACCAGCATAAGTCGCAAACTCCCCTTCGATGGCGGCGTTGGCTTATACATGTGGGAGCTGTTCTTCCATGCCCCGTTCCTGGTCGCCAGCCGGCTGCTGACCGAGCAACGCTTCGACGAAGCCGAAGCGTGGTTCCGGCGCATCTTCAGCGCTGCCGGGTACCGTGACCACAAAGGCGACCTCGAACTAGTAGATGGCCATCCCCGCTATTGGAACGTACGCCCCTTGCAGGAGCACACCACCTGGAATCCAACCATGCAGATCGGCACCGACGATCCCGACCTGATCGCCGCCGCCGATCCGATGCACTACAAATTAGCCGTCTATTTGCGCTGGTTGGATCTGCTGATGGCGCGCGGCGATCAGGCCTACCGCCAGCAGAGCCGCGACGGCCTGGTCGAAGCCAAGATGTGGTACATGCAGGTGCTGCAGTTGCTGGGGCCGCGGCCCGCCATTCCATCGCCGCTGCAATGGAGCGAGCCCACCCTCGAACAGGCCGCCAACGCGAGCAATCCCTTCCTGCGACAGCTGGAGCAGTTGGTGGACGCCCCGCCGGGAACCTTGCCGCCGGCCCTGTCCCCCGGCCTGCTCGACCAGATCGGCATCCTGGACAGTCCGTTCAAGGCGCCCGTCAACGACGCGGTCCTGGCCTATTGGGATCGCGCCGAAGCGCGCCTGTTCAATCTGCGCCATCACCTTGCGATCGATGGCCAGCCGCTGAGCCTGCCCTTGTTCGAACCGCCCGCATCGCCCACTGCCCTGCAGCATGCGCGTCAGGCCGGCGATGCGGCGGGTGGCGGCATCGATGCGGCCACCCTGCCCTTATGGGCACAGCGCTTCCCGATACTGTTGGAACGCGCGCGCACGGCCGTCCAACAGGTGATCCAGTTCGGCAGCATCTTGCAAGGCATTCTGGAACGGCGCGACGCAGACGCACTCACCGTCTTGCAGCAAACCCAGCAAAGCGCCCTGCTGGCGCTCGCGCAATCCGTACAAGCCGATAATCAGCGCTCGCTGGAGCATTCGCTGGACGCCTTGCGCAAGAGCCGCACCTCTGCCGAGGAACGCCGCACGCATTTTGACGCCTTGTACAAAGAACATATCTCGCGCCGGGAAGAAGATGCCTTGACGTTGCTGAGCCAGGCAACCGACAAGCGCAAGGCCGCGCGGGATTTTCGTACGGTCGCTGGCCTGCTGGATTTGGTGCCCATTTCGTATATCGGCGGCTTTGCCTTTGGTATCGGATTGGGGCCGCTTGGCACGCTCCCGCGCATTCCCGCCGACAACAACGAAGTGGCGGCGCTGGAACGGGAAGCCGATTCCCGTAAGATCGAAACCTCCGAGCAATACCGCCGACGCCAGCAGGACTGGCAGCTGCAGCGCGACCAGGCCGAACACGAGTTACGCCAACTGGATGCGCAAATCGATGCCACCCAGGCGCAGATCGATATGGCCCGCCATCAAATCGTCCAGGTCGAACAGGAACAGGCGTATAGCCAGGCGATCCTGGATGTCCTCACCACACGTTTCAGCGGCCAGACTTTGTTCAACTGGATGGCCGGACGCATGGCGACGCTGTACTACCAGGTGTATGACGCGGCCACCAGCCTGTGCGCCCAGACGCAACGCAGCTATGCCTGGGAAACCGGCGACACCAAGCCTTATCTGCGCCCAGGCCAGTGGAACGATGTCTACCAGGGCTTGCTGGCCGGTGAGGGCCTGTTGCTGAGCCTGCAGCACATGGAAAACGCCTACCTAGCCTGGGACCGGCGCTGCCTGGAAGTGCGCAAGACCGTGTCGCTGGAAGAGCTGTCAGGACAGACCATGAGCACCCGTGTGCGCGATCTGCTGGAGGGCACGGCAGCCCCATCGATCTCCGCGGTCACGGTGGAACTGGATGACAGCATCCTGACCATCAGCTTCGCTTTAGACGTCGACGGCGACTACCCGGCCAGTCTCGGCAACAAACGCATGATCAAGACCATCGGCGTGTCGCTGCCAGCCCTGCTCGGTCCTTACCAGGATGTGCAAGCGGTGCTGCGCTACACCTCGTCCACCCACATCCCGCCCGAAGGCTGCAAGGCCATCGCCTTGTCGCATGGCCTCAACGACAGCGGTCAGTTCCAACTGGATTTCAACGATGGCAAATACCTGCCATTCGAAGGATTGCCAGTGCACGGTGCTCAGTTCGCCTTGCAGTTTCCCAATGCCACCGGCAAACAAAAAGCGATGTTGCTCAGCCTCACCGATGTCATCGTGCACGTGAGCTATACGATTCGTTCCTAGCAGCAACGCGAAAAGCATCCCACCACTGGCTACTGTGCAGGTGATCCCGTGTCTTCCGACCAGCTTGCTTCAGCAACGCCATGGCTTTCCTTATGAGCGGCTCAACCGTTTGGTCAGGCTTTGGCAAAGGGGCTCATTGTCTTTCGAGGAACTCGATTGGCTGATCGTCAACACCCTCCCGCATATTACCGATCATCGGTTGACCCGCCCCATGCAGGCGCTTGCGGTGTATTTGCCCTTGCGCGAACGCTTCGGGCTATCGGTGGATGCCTTCGTCGCCTGCGTGGGGCCGATCAACACGTTTCACCGTCCGGACGTTACCTCACTGTTCGAGCAGCGCTTCGGCGAT
>Ga0335072_10009642_pt1 | contig 13925 bp, 13 predicted proteins | sample Lox_Sample_21_FD_206725 | JGI IMG/M metagenome (GOLD analysis project Ga0335072, IMG submission 206725) | Soil microbial communities from Loxahatchee National Wildlife Refuge, Florida, United States - Lox_Sample_2.1 | ecosystem: Environmental > Terrestrial > Soil > Wetlands | place: USA...
ATACCCATTGGATATCTATTACTAAAAATAGATACATTCTTACGAGGGTGGTTTGCACACATAAGTCTGGGTAATATAGGGTATAAGCGCTGTAAATGCGCTGTAAAATTAAGCGGGCACGCTGAAGACTATACATGTTTAATGCCTGCAGAGTAATTAAAAGGCACGTATCGTATTTAGCGATGTTCCGGGTTTACCACCTTGAAAATTTTCGCCTAAGTAGCCTATAAGATCCACTGATTACAGCGTTAGAGCACTATTATTCCCATGGCAGCAGCGTGGCTTCAGTAACTGGCCTATAGCCTGGAATTACAGGGGACGAGCCCTGTATTGCCCGGGCTTGTGTGCGCAACTTTCGTAGTGTGTGATTTTTATTCTATATTGTTTACCAACAAATATCCCAATACTGGATATACGGACCTCGATGTTGCATTATGTCTCCTAATGTGTACAATTATCTCAAGATCACGAAGTCTGAAGCTAGCAGGTTTGTATAGTAAGTTGAACACTTAGGGAAATTGAACAGCAATATACACCTTTGAGGATAGGGACTTAATTTTGACCAAGGGCTGTAGCATTTATATGTGTATATAAGGGTAATGCCCAAGACCAATGTTTAATCTGGGTTATCGACTGCCAGCTAGTACGTTCATCATGTTACATCTTCGGATCCGTTCACGCCCACCACGTCATTGCTCTCTTTAGCCGACTCGACTGCATCTGTGCTCTCATTTTCTGGTTGCTCAAATCGCTCCTCGATAAAGTTCTTCAACTTGCCCGTCTTTTCATTAACCACCAGATCTTTCATCTCTACAAACTCCAATTGGATAGGCCGAATGTGCCCTAGCTCCCGGTTTGGGGTCCAGCTGGGGATCACCTGGGCGAGACCGCCTTCGAGAAACTTTCTGATGGCCTCGGGGTTCTCGGGCTGTTCACCAGCAATGCGAAAGATAAGGGTGTTACCCTGTCCCTCACGGCGGACGATTGTTTGGAAGCTGTCGATGAGGTTGGACCCGACAGCCTTTTCCATCAAGTGGCGAAGGAGGGGAAGATCCAGGTGAGCGGGACCGACCTTCAGGCCCACTTCATCACGGCCGTAGAGTCTGAAGGTGCCGTGGTCGTAGTCAACCCATTCCGCAAGGTCGCCTACAGGGTATCGGATCATAGGCAGCTTCTTCTTCACGAGGTGAGTGACATAGACGTGCCCACGCTTGCCGGGTTCTTTAATGGAGGTACCGTCTTCGGCAATGAGTTCCAAAATGCTGAAAGGCGCGACGGCGCGATAGATGGGGCTGATGTCGTCGTCCTCGTTAAGGGGTGGATTTGCTGGAATACCGATGAGTCCGGAATCGACACACGCATACATGGAAGGATGAACTGTAGCATTTGGAAAAGCCGTGCGGAATAAAGGTCGCAGGTCCTTGTAGAAGGCTTCTCCAGTATACAAGAAGAGACGGATCTTTGGTAATCTCAATCCATTTGTGCGTAGCCAATCCGCCAGACGCACGGCGGTGAACACATTGCTCATGATGACCGTCGCATCATTGATCGTTAACTGTTGGTAAGCATCTTGAGGAAGCTCATTTCCTGTGATGGGGAGATGCACAATAGGCAGTGGCATCTCTAGTAGAACCGCGTTGGCATAGGCAAATCCTCCGTACATGGAACCATGGCGCATCATATTGGCGATACGATCTCCAGGAACCAGGCCGCAGAAATGTGACATGCCTACTCCTAATATCTGTGCGCCGCGCTGAAGCTCGTCGCGGGTCGCATAAACCAATTTGGGCGCTGCGGTAGATCCCCCAGTTCTCATTACGATACCGTCGTTCAGAGGTCCCATAATGACGCCATGGGGGGTCTGTCTGCAAGCCTTCCAGTAGTCATCATTGCCAGTAAGCGGAAGCTTCTCGATATCGTCCACGTCATCAGGAAGGCCATCGTAGAGCTTTCTATAGAACAGAGAATTTAACCGTACTTCTTGGATCAACTGCTGGATCGAGGCTCTCGAGGGCAGCAACATCATAGAAGAAGATATTCGGACTTCGCACTGGGAGATACCTATGACTACTTGGAGGAGTATTTTTTGGGTCTCTACTAATTACTTCAAGGAATTCGTTCGGGAGTCAAAACGTGCAATGCCAATGTAAGCCCCGGCACACAATGGTCCGCTAGCTTCCAATTTCAGCATATTTTGTATCTCCGTGCGGAACTTAGAATACGGCTGTGTAACGCCGGCTGGCCCCGAGCCAGTTACCGCAATTGTTCCTAAAACAATAGTAAAGATGCAGCAAATATAGAATTTAACGAAATAGAAGTGGATACCGGACGGATGGGGCTTCTGGGTGCCGCCACCCGACCCACCTCAGCACGGTAACATTTGATCCCTTTGTCCGGGGATTTTGGGGAATTGCACTAGCGCCTACTATTTGGGCTTAGCGGCTTCCACGTTGCGACCCCACTAAAGTTGCAAATCGCATCCAGAAGTATGAGAAACAGCAATATATTAGTTCTTTGAACACTTGTCTTATTCCTATGGCATCCCTTAATAATTTAGATACCTCGTTTTAAGTCAGAGTATGATTCCAGTTAGAACTCCACATCTGAAATAAACCAAATTCAAACACATAAGCTAAGTTAGCTTGACTCAGCTACGCTGAAAAATAAATTCTTAGCGACATTGGTATAGCGTGCTTTAGTGATTGAAGTCGCTAGAAGTCCCTAAATCTCTAGCGGATGGTCGCTGAAATCTCTATAGACGAGTGCGCCAATCCAAACTATCTTCGCCGCTAAGCCCAAATAATAGGCGCTAGTGCAATTTTCCAAATTCCCGGACAAAGGGGTCTGCTTACAAGTAATGCCACATTCTTCCCACGTTTGAGATATAGGCCTATAACATACCCTCGTGATACTCCAATGGGAATTGTATTCATATTTCTAACTTCTCTTGTTTAATGTAATAAGAAATAAGGCACGCCCAGAAATACCCATGTACCTGCTAAATATCCAAGTATCTACCGTGCTGAATAGGGGTATGTAATACAGCGGAATGATTGGCAGGACGACTCTACTGCATATGTGGAATAGTATATGAATGTACGCAATTGATTCTATTGCTATACAGACTGTAGATGATTATCTGAGAGGGATATGTATATTACAGAATATAGAAAATGCTTAACCCAAAAAGGTGGGCGATAGTATTCCCAACAGTTTCATATGTGTGACATCACATCACCTGTCAGGCCAGTAAGCCCTGCTCTATCCAATCACGGGTCAGCTCGGCATTGCTCCATGGCATACCCCAGAACTTGCCGCACAGAAGGGTGCCCATGCCTGCTCTTCATATACGACTCTGGGTACCCTATGTCAAACACTGAAGCCTAATGGGGAGTTTGGTTCAGTTAAGACATAATAAGCAAACCAGACCAAACCGCAAGAGCCCTAGCTCCCTCAATTGAGGATCAACTTGACAGGCATTATTCTCAGGAGAAAGCCTGTCTGCGTTGACTAGAGTTACAGCGAAGCATTATGTCCAGGGGTAAAGTTCGGTTGTATTGACTAGTGTTACAGCTTAGTTTTTCGCCCGGGGCCCGATAGACTCATGAGTGACGTCAAAGATTGACCGTTCCATCTGGTTCTATTAGTGGCCATGTCAGTGGTATTCAAATTACATAGCTGTAGTTTAATTTGTTCCTTATATACGAACAGCTGATGCTTACCCGAGAAACATTGTGCTTTTTAGCCCATGGCCAAGTAGTTTGATAGCTGCTCACTTTCTCGTGACAAGTAGCGACTACCTTTGGCGCAGCTATGGCTATAGAATACCTCACTAGTCCAGTGTGGTTTACATCAGCAATTTTATTCACAATAGCGTACGCATTGTACGTCTATATTTCTGGAAAATACCGACGAAGACGTCTTGGTTGCCGAGCCGTTATTGTACCATATCGCATACCTTTTGGTGCGTGTAAATCCCCTACGAAATTGATATAGACTATGAAAGTGACAAACTGTTCATGTCTCGTAGGATTTGATCTCGCATGTCGAATGCTTATTGCAGTTATCAAGAATAGTTTCATAAATCTTCAGCAGTCCTTCTTGGAATATGGACATGTCGTCGAAGTCAACGCGGCTGGATCGACGATGATTTTTACAGACGAACCGGAGATTTTCAAGGCCTGTATGGCAACCCAAGTATGTCAGTGATTGTCAACTCAAAAGGGATTATGCTGATGAGCGTCTATAAACAAGTTCTCAGACTTTGGAAAGGGAAAAATCATACATGACGTCTTCCTTGGTTCCATGGCAGAGGCAATTTTCTGCAGTATGTATATCGCACTCTGAACCAAAGTCGGGTCTCTCGATTGATCTTATCTCTCCAGCTGATGGCGACACATGGCGCAAGAATAAGAGCATTCTCCGCCCTTACGTACGCTTTGACAGTTCTGTCTTCCACCAGATTTCAAGGGGCTAATATCGCGTTAGACAAACAAATTTCGGCCAACAGATCTAGAAGTTACGGAAGAATATTTCGCTCATGCACTCAAGCACCTTTCAAATGGAGGTAAGTCTATCGAAGTTTGGGACTTGGTCGATCGATATCAATTGGACGTTGCAACTCGGATTTTCTTTGGCCGATCCGCAGGTTCGCTGGTTTCCAATCGACAACCTTTCCGAAATGCGATGGAACACCTATTGAAGATTGCGATGTATAAGATGACTTTTGGGTAAGGGTTACATGTCGGAATTGTTAAGAGTTTGCGGGAAAGCTGACTAAAGTATAGGGGACTAGGGCTGCTTTTACCAGAGTGGTTGGTAGCACCGTGGTCTTTAAAAGAGCTTAATGACTATGTAAAGTCATTATACGATCTGGCGTATTCCTCGGACTATCAAACAAAAAGTAAAGAAGACCTCACGTTACTAGAGTCACTAGCAGCTAGCGGACTGGACTTCCAGGTGAGATATTTCTCGATCATATTGTCGAAGGTCGGGGGAACTGAAATTGTACCAGAGCTTTAAGGCACAGGTAACTGCGATCATGCTCGGCGGGAAGGTCAGTACCTTGGCTCATTACCAGGAAGATGTAAGACTGAATGTAGCCTAGGATCCTCCAGCTCTGACTATGACCTGGGCAATCTGGGAATTGGCTCGACATCCGGAGGTATACCAACGAGTAAGGTCAGAAGTAGCCTCGATGTATGTCCCTACCTGCACGAACATTCTCTTCGACAGTAAATCGACTGACATAAGGCAATCAACAGATGTGGTTTCTCAACACCGCCGACTTCAGCACAATTGAAAGAGTGCCATTTTGTCAGGAACGTAGTCAATGAAGCATTGCGTCTCTACCACCCGTGTAAGTAGAGGTCCACGCCTGCACATTCAATACAATGTCTAAAGTGAGGCTGCCAGTGGCAATCAACATGAAAATCGCCTTAAACGATACAACTCTCCTCACCGGAGGAGGTCCTTCGGGCACAGAACCGCTCGGAATCCTGAAAGGAACCCAGGTAGGTGAGTCCATTATCTGTTCATTCCATTTTACCATCTCCAACGCTCTACTTCCCACGCCTAGCCCCTCCACCTAATAATTTACCCACCTTCTAAATCCCATAGTCCTCTCCCTCTGGTCGCTCCAACGCCGCCCCGACCTCGTCGGCCCGGACGCAAACACATTCAACCCCTCCCGCTGGGAGACATGGAAGCCCCAACCGTGGGAATTCCTCCCATTCAATCGTGGGATGCGGGTTTGTATTGGGCAGAAATTCGGCCAGGAACAGGTCGAGTACATTATTGTGCGGATTGCGCAGGAGTTTGAGCAGTTGGCTATCCCAGATGAATGGAAAGATAAAGAAATGCAATATAAGATTGAGTTGAATATTAAGCCGTTGCATGGGTGTCATGTTAGGTTTTTGAAGAAGCGGGAGCACACGGGTTCTGGTTGATGATTGAATTGAGATTAGTCTATTTGTGGGCTTTAGTCATAGGGCGAGGCGTGGAGGCATATTGAGTGCCGACAAATTTGTGAAAGAAATCTAGCTTAAATTCTGGCAGTAAGTCTTGCATCATTGATGGCTCAAATGCCGAAGTCTATTTCTCTTTAAGATGCAATCTGAGTAGGAATTGCAGCGGTAATTGATGTCGTATCCCCTAACATCTAACCCCGTCCCCCTCGAAAATTTAATGCTTCGATTGGATTTTGTTACATCAGTTAAATCATGAGTATGAGCCGGGTTGGGTCGGTTTGGATACGACCCAGTTTGATTTGATTATGGGCCGCAACCATGTTTACATTACTCTTAATGGAAACGTATCTAAAAATACGAAGGATGAAGGGAGCTCTGCAGATTGCACTAATCGAAAATACTAAGCTAAAGAGAGAAGGAAGGGGAGAAGAGTAGCTATCAAGATACACAAGATGTCTATCTGCCTTCGGCACAGCCCCTGATAGTGATCCTTGGCCAACGTAGTTGGCGGTTTTAGTGCTGATCTGAGACAGTAGTCGTTGCGTACATGAGACGAACCGTCACAATTAGAGAACAAAAAAGCATTGTCTGTAGCAGCTGTTGTGGAATAGTGGATTAGTAATTTTTGGTAGACTAAGAAGAATGTAAGTTGAACTTTAAATTTTTATTTCAACTACTAATATTATCTAGCTATTGCGACAATAGCATAGAGTTTAAGGGAGATCTTTTAGAACTCCTAAATTCTTATAGAATCCTTGCCGTTAATAGGCGCGTATACCACTGTTATAGATGCTCGTCTCGAAAGCTATAGGCGGTAGCTAACGGTCGCTGACGGTAGCTAACGGTAGCTGTGATGGGCATTCGCTTCGGAAGCCAAAGAACGGAAGCTACAGACATTAGCTACGGTTGGCTGTAGCTTACTACTACGCTAAACAGCCAAAAGTCTTTAGGATCTTGTGATAGAGAGGATCTTGTAAAAACTCTGCAAAGGAATTTTCTTCAAGTCATGCGAGTCCTTATCCTAGTAGACTCATGTGCATATATAGGGCTTGTATCCCACTAGGTGGAAGGCAAGCTTGACTTTCTCTTTCTTCACATCAACAGGGACTGTTATCAATATATCACTATTATCCCCTATCACGCTACTTCTCTATTGTATTGCAATCCCTCCTGTTGCCCTCCAACTCCACAGCTGTTACAACTATCTACAAACTTAAGGGAGTGTTAAGAAGGCTAATGACATCTTTAAGCAACGGCTTTATGCATGCTAGGCTGAAAATAACACTAACGAGACAGTGCAGTTCCTTCTTGAAAATTTTAAGAGTTGTTAATACTACTCGGCTTTCTTATTTGCCTACTTAGATTACTCTATTTAAGGTGTTCTTGTGACGGTTCGTCTCATGTACGCAATGACTACTGTATCAAACTGCCCCTGAAACGGCCAACGCAGTTGGCCGTTATCTACGGCTGCGCTGTCGCAGAATACAGCTTGTGTATATAGATAGCTATCTTCTCCCTTTCTGTCCTTTTCTTCCCTCTTTAGCTTAGTATCTTCGATAAGTGCAATCTACGAGCTCCCTTCATCCTTCGTTGAATAGCATTCCGTACGTGCCGTCACAGTTCTTTAGCCAGAAACCATATTGGTTAACAGAGTCATTGCTGAATGTTGACATCTAACTAGTAGATGAGAACGGCAATCTACTACCTTAGAGGACCTAGACAGCGACAGCGGGTAACAGGAAACTAACATGGAAGACAATGATTATATCCTTACTAAATTGAAGTGTTAGATCAAGCAGAGCAATGCAAGAACAGCTCTTTGAATAGTAAAAAAAGTTGGTGGGAAGATGAAGGTCTACCTTAAGGATTCTATTATTTCAATAGTTATTCTTGCAAAACAACGACTCAAAACAGAGGCTAAAAGACTTCTCTGCTAGATCACCAAAGTTGCAAGGAATCAGTATACCCTAATCTGTTTTGTTAGCCTATTAAGTGGAACCTACTACGCTAGGCAACTTAATAAGGTAGTGTCTCTAAATAAAAGCTTAATTCTATTAAGCTTTCCTAACTGGAAGGAGCCCAAACTAACACTCCCAAAAGCAGTTGCAAAAGCCAACAACAAAGGCACTATTTTAGCTGCTTAGAAGGCTGATAGGCTTGCTAGCAAGCCTACTAAGGACACTGTAGAGGAGACTGTCCAGCAGCGATAGCGAGGCCGAAAGCACAAGGAACAGCCTGTAGAGGAACACTAGGAAGAGCTAGTGGAACAGCAGAGTCGTCGCAAAAGGCAGAAGAAATCAGCTTAAGGACTTTCATTTGTGTGCTCTCTTACATTTTCATTTTTTCCTATTTTTCTTAGGAAGTGCAGGCACTTTATAGTTGGTTCGGGACAGACCGGAAACACTGTGCCGGCGCCGATCCGTTCATAAAACAAGATCCGCTGGACCGCTCTCTCAGAAGCTCTCAACACGCTACACTGAACAATGTATATTCTAATTTTAAGGGCATTCAAGTGGCTTTAGGTATTTCGAGAGCCTCAAAGGATACCTGTCGACCGGCAAATGGCCTGGAAACTCCACGAAGCAAATGATTCGGCTGCGAGCCCTCCTGAAATGCCATTCGAGGAAACTCCAACTTCGGGTCCTTCTGAAAGTCTTCCTAACTGGAAGCTATACCAAGTAGTCTTCGGGCTCAGCTTGAGCTATTTCCTCGTTCTGCTTAACTCCACAGTTGCGGTAACGGTAAGTCGGTCTCGAGAATAATACTAATGTCCCTTCATGATCGTGTGGCTAAGGATTTCCGTGGTTAAGGCCATCCCAAGTATCACAAGCGACTTCAATTCAATCCAAGATGTCGGCTGGTACGGCAGCGCATACCTCTTGTCCAGCTGTTCTCTGCAGCCCCTTTCCGGGAAAATCTACACTTTTCATTCCCTAAAGGCGAGTTTTTCTCATCGTACCATTCCAGCTGCAACCCTAATTTGATATACTTGGGATTATAGTATACGTTTCTCTCCTTCCTTATGGTTTTTGAGCTGGGTTCTTTGATGTGTGCAATTTCAACGAACTCCAATATGTTCATTGTGGGACGCGCAGTCGCGGGATCGGGAGCGTCTGGGATCATGAACGGTGCTATGACTATCATTGTGGCCTGCGCGCCAGCAAAAAAACGACCATGTATGTCAAGCTGGCGGCTTTGCAGTTGAGAAAATACTCTACTAACCGGTGACATCGGATGGAAGATCTCATAGGGTTTGCCATCTCTTTTGGCGCTGTTGGACAAGTGATGGGCCCTCTCATTGGGGGAGTTCTGACGCAACATGTGTCGTGGAGATGGAGTAAGCAACGCTTCATTAATTCTCTAACTTTTTTCTGATTCTGATAACAGGTTTCTATATTAATCTCCCACTTGGTGGAGCGACAGCTATATTATTCCTACTGATACGCATTCCAGACCAGAGGAAGAAACAACGCCATACTTCATGGAAAGACACTCTTCTGGAACTTGATCTCGTTGGATTTGTCTTGTTTGCCCCATCGGTGATCATGCTGTTGCTGGCGCTGAACTGGGGTGGTGATAAATACCCATGGAAGTCCGTTATTGTCATCGGTTTATTGTGCGGATCTTTCGTGTCCTTCTGCATATTCCTCTGCTGGGAAAAGCAGAAGGGGAAGGACGCTATGATTCCTCTTGGCATGTTACATAGACGAATCATTGCCTCGTCCTATATTACAGGGTTTTTCCAGGCGGGTGCTATTGTTGAGATGACGTATTTCCTCCCATTATGGTTTCAAACCGTGAAAGGTGATACACCGACCATGAGCGGAGTACATATTCTCCCGACAGTTGGAAGCCAGATTATTTTCGCGGGAATCACTGGAACTCTTGGTAACTTGCTCACATGCTCTCTTGTGTATCATGAGAACGCGCTGATGAAATGAAGTTTCTAAAGTTGGATATTTCCTTCCTTTCTCAGTTGCTGGAAGTGCCATGCTCGCTTCAGGAGCTGCTTTAATGAGTACTTTGTCCCCATCAGATGACGCCGGCAAATGGATTGGCTATCAAATCCTCACAGGGGCGGGAAGGGGGATAGTGCAACAGATAGTGAGCTCTCTGGATCTATCGCAATAACTGATCCATTACTAAAACAATACGATCAGCCCGTAATCGTCGCGCAAGCCGTGTTATCAGGTGACGAAGTTGCCATCGGAACCTCCATCCTAGCTTTCGTGCAGTATCTGGGGGCCGCAACCTTCATCTCGTCTGCGAACACCCTATTTGATAATGGCCTTATCTCATCCTTGCATGACTACGCACCTCAGATAAACGCAACAAGCATTGTAGCAGCTGGTGCGACTGGAATCAAGGGCGTCATTTCAGCCGCTGATTTGCCAAGGGTCTTGCTGGCTTTCAACCGTGCAATAACGCAAACTTTTGTTAGTATATGCAAAAGCACATTCTGAATGCAAGATGCGATGCTAATGTGCTGCAGTATATTGCCGCTAGCTCCGGTGCTATCACCGTTTTCTCGAGCTTTGGAATGGGTTGGGTAGATGTTAGGGATCTAAAGGCGGCAAAGAAACGCTAATGTTTGAGAATACGTTAGTATCCAGTCAAGGAGTTGCTTAAAGGGAGTAAATTGGGAGGAATAATTATCAGAGATATTAAGGAGAAGATGCCCATTACCTAAAGACTCAAACTTTCCAAGTCTGGAGAAATTATGACGGCATGCCCTCGCTGTATCATGTGCCTTACGTACATTGATATAATCTATTCGGCCGCTTCAAACTATTCGTCACATACCCTTTCGCCGTCCCAGTTCTTGAATCCTCATCACCACAAGCCCCGACCTCTCAATCGTTTTTCCCGTAACCTGATAATGCACGACCACGCTTTGTTTCACACAGGCACGGACCCGAGTGGAGCGTCAAGCTCTTTAGTAAAGCACAGCGCTGTACTGACGAATTCGGTACAGTCGGGGGTCGCTGACACGCGCCCGTAACAGCCCGTAACAGCCCGTAATGTGCACGGGCCACAACTGGCCCATGACACACCCAACTGACAAGCTGCCCGTAACAGCGAATTTGGGTGCGATAAGCCTTATCGCTCTAGACAAGTTGCAGGCAAGTACTTGGGTGTATATCTGCCCTATCTGATCGCCCTAGTCCCTTCTTTTGGACCTCCCCGACTTCCAATTGTTGTAGATTTATATGTATATATAGCAGCTATAGACCCTACATCTTTATTGAAATAATGCCTCCGCGTGCCCAAAAAGAGGTCCTGGCCATAGCTGCAAAGCACGCGGCCAATGATGCCAAACTGGTCGCTGCCCTGCAGGCTGGACTGGCGGCTGGCCTGGCCAGCCAGCTGGCCAACACTGCGAGGGCTTACAGAAAGCCAGCTGCATTGAAGGGCTGCAGAACTGACTCTTATATATCAGGCCTTTTGCGATCGGCAGGGCTATGACGACGGCCATATTGTCACCGAGGGCAAGGTCTGCAGCTGGCTGCAAGACGACCTCCTGCTCTGGACCGTGAAACCGCGCAAGAAGGGCCAGAGGAGCCTACTAGGCAAGAGAAAGCGGAAGTCAGAGCCCCCAGAGGAGGAAGCCGCTGCCAGCGGCAGCGAACAGAAGCCTGGGGCCCACTCAAATATGAGACCATCCAGGGTTACTTAGCTGCTGTCGCTGAGCTATAGAAGCAGCAGGTCACAAGGGGAGTCAATTCGCACCCTAAGTTTCGTGGCGCTGCAGTGGATGGGTTTTTGAGCCACCTCTAGCGCTCTGCTTACAAGCAGGACCGCGAGGCCTACCGGGACCGTGGGGTTGGTGGCATAAACTCAGGCTATGATGGCACTGAGTTTGAGACAATGTCGAAGCAGCTTTTGAAGGGCGCGGACAAGCACCCTTAGGCAAGTGGGCTCCTCACTGACACAGCGCTTGTGCTAACGCTGCAGTCTTTAGAACCTTTGGACCAGGCTTGACCTCTTCCTTGGGCACTTCTTTGTGTACCGAGGCGACAATCGCCGCCGCGCTGAGCTCGCAGACCTTAGTCTGCTTAGATTTGCTAAGGACGAAGGCCCGACTCCCTGCTTTGCTGCCCGCTTGTGTAGCCAGAGCAGCAAAACGAATAACTCCAACATGAGGGACTACAATGCAGCGATGCGCCACAAAGACGTCCTCCTTTGAACTATGGGTGCGCTAGCCCAATACCTCTTTTGGCGCTGGCATATAGCAGAAGAAGAGCCCCCTGATTTCTCTAGCCACCAGGCCTGGTATAAGCTGAAGATCTTGGTTGGAGCTGATGAATTTAAGCTTCTATCATATGAGACACAAGCCGACTGCTGCGCAGCAGCATTGGCAGAGGCTGGAGTCATTGTAGACTTGGTTACCCACGTTTGCCGTGGCAGCTCTGCCCGTTTGGCAGAGCTGCTTAGAGTCCTAGAGTCAGAGGTAAGTGTATTCAACCTCTTATATTATATATACTATATACACACTGCTAACTAATATTTCTATACATAGATTCTTAAGACGGCCTACTGGGAGAAAGGCACAGCATAGGAGGTCTATCTATCGCGTCTTTCCCTCTCTTTCATGCGTAGGACTGCCAGCTTCCAGCACGCTCCTGGTGGCTACTTCCTTCCGCGCGCTGGAGTGGACCCACCGCAGTCGCTGAAGCGACTAATCTTCCCTTGGATTGAGCACTAGGAAGTCCGATTCACGAATAGGGCTGCTGGAAAGAAGTGGAAGGACGGCGGCCTCAATGAGGACGACATTGCTGGGCAGCAGTTCTTGAAGCTGCTAAAGCAACTTCGTGTCATTCTGCTGCAAGACTTGGCAATCCTACAGCCAGGTAAATGTTTAATCCTTGTGTCTACAGATCTATTTACTAATACATGATATATAGTATACCCTAACCTCCCTCTCTTTAAGCACAAGATGTTTGAGGAGCCAGAATGGGCACCATTTGCCCACTCTGTCTTCACTCTGCAAGTGAATCTAGCACCTGATGAGACCCGCAGCCTGATCTTGCAGCAGGCGCTCCCACACATTGACGTGGCTATATACGGGACCCGTGATGCCTTGCTCTATGACACGAGCAAGATCATCCATGGGCAGGCGAGAGCAGCAGAAGACTAGAAGTGCGGATTTCAGGTTAAGGATAGGAGCGGCCAACGAGGTAGCGCAGCGCGATAGGGCCTAAGGCCATACACTGTAGCGAGCCACCCCGAACACCAAAAGCATTTGAATCTAGATCCATATATAACTCGACAACTACTCGTCGCGCGCTCCTGAAGATACGCCTATTCGATTCGCCGTCGCGAGCTGCCCAAAGCCCCGAGGCCTGGGCCCGTCGCGTTTGGCGCCTGCCTGTCGCGGCCGTTGACCGTGGCTGGAGGGTCCTATCCCTAACCTGAATCCTGGGGTCGAGTAAATAGGCAATCTAAATACTGTAGCTCTTAGAGCTCCCACAATCGCTCCTAGTAAGAGGTGTTAGTTAATGCAACATAACACTCATCAAAAAACATATAAGCCAATTAGTCGCTTAGCTCCAGCCTTTTAGCATAATGTAGAAACTCTCCTTTAATAGCTCGATTAGCACTAACAACAATTAACTGCTATAGTTTATAGCTAGATTTTTCATCTATCCACTCTTCACATTGCAATCCTACTGCTTGTCCTTATATAATGATATCGTCTACTAGCACTGCAAATAGCACTACTACAATAACCGTCTGCCCTTTAGCTATAGCTGCTAGAGAGAAAAATAATGCTGATTTGCTACTGCTTGTAGGCAATACAATAATTTGTAGGACATTAGCAGAAGCATTATGCACTAATTGTAATGCAGCAGCTTGGCCTTCTAATTGGGGTCTAACATTAAGATCCTTATATATCTGTTGTAGTCCGATTAGCGCTCTGTCTGTGCTACTAATCTTAGTTTGTTCCCTCTTAGC
>Ga0335072_10009643_pt1 | contig 13924 bp, 9 predicted proteins | sample Lox_Sample_21_FD_206725 | JGI IMG/M metagenome (GOLD analysis project Ga0335072, IMG submission 206725) | Soil microbial communities from Loxahatchee National Wildlife Refuge, Florida, United States - Lox_Sample_2.1 | ecosystem: Environmental > Terrestrial > Soil > Wetlands | place: USA: Florida...
TGCTTCCGCCTGGCAAGCGCGACCCCCATAGCGTGCCGCTCATCGTGAACCCCTACGGTGGACCGGGTGCCAGCACGGTCCACGACGAGTGGGGCGGCAAGCGCCTCTATTTCGACGAGTTGCTGGCCGAGCATGGCTTCGCCGTCCTTCACGTCGACAACCGCGGCATGGCCGGACGCGGCCGTGACTTTGAGCAGGTTTGCTACCACAACTTCGGACCGCCGCAGTTCGCCGATCAGATGGCTTCCATCGATCAGGTGCTCCGCGATTATCCCGAGCTCGATCCCCATCGCCTCGGCTGGTGGGGATGGAGCTGGGGCGGCAGCTTCACCCTCTTCGCGCTCTCCCACAGCGACAGCTTCCTCGCCGGTGTCGCCGGAGCCCCCGTCACCGACTGGCGCAACTACGATTCCATTTACACCGAGCGCTACATGGGCCTGCCCTCAGCCGACTCGCAGAACTACCACGACGACTCCGACGTCACCAGCGCCGGAGATCTCAAGGGACACATTCTCATCCTGCACGGCACCGGCGACAACAACGTGCACGCCTCGAACGACGTGCAGTACATCCAGAAGCTCATTGAGGCGGGGATACCGTACGGCTACAACATCTTCCCCCGCAAAATGCACGGAGTCAGCGGCCCCGACGATCAGGTCGAGCTCTACAGCCGCATCCTCCAGCATTTCGAACGCTACCTGATGCACCCTTCGCCCGAGGAAACAGCAGCCACCACCAGCGACACCACCACTCCGGAGTCCCACTGAAGTGACCCTGCCGCATCCCCGGCCCGATTCCGAGCGGCCCGATGCGGCAGACCTCATTCGCGGGCGCGCTACCCTCGGCGATTTCGAACTGACTGTCCTCAGCGACGGGAGCTACTTCCTCGATGGCGGTGCTATGTTCGGCGTCGTCCCCAAGCCCCTCTGGGAAAAGCGCGCGCCGGCCGACGCGGACAACCGCATCCTGCTGGGGTTGAATACCGTCATTGTCCGCGCCGGCAGGCAAACCATCGCCATCGAGACCGGAATTGGCAACAAGCTCAGTGACAAATTACGCGCCATCTACGGCGCAAAGCAGCAGCTTCCGCAGTCCTTCGCCGCCGCCGGCATTCGACCCGAAGAAGTCGACATCGTCATCAACTCCCACCTCCACTTCGACCACTGCGGCTGGAACACCACCCGCACGCCCGACGGCAAAATTGTCCCCACATTCCCCAACGCCCGCTACTTTGCCCATCGCGGCGAGGTTGAACATGGCCACCTCCAACTCGAACGCGACGCGATCAGCTATATCTCCGACAACTACGACCCGCTCATCGCCTCCGGCCAGATGACGCTACTCGATACGCAGCCGGAACAGATCGAAACCATCGTCCCCGGCATCTCGGTCGAATGCTTCCCCGGCCACACCGCGCAACTCTTAGGGGTTCACGTCGAGTCGGCCGGCCGCCACGCCTGCTATATCTCCGACCTCATCCCGACCAGCGCCCACCTCGACATCACCTGGGTCATGGGCTATGACCTCGACCCCGTCCGCTGCATCGCCGAGCGCAAGCGCTTCTACCAGCGCGCCATCCCTGAAAAATGGCTCGTCCTCTTCACCCATGACCACCACACGCCCTTCGGCCAGATCGAGCTCAACGACAAAGGCAAACCGGTGCTCCGGACGCCTTCCTGATCGCCAATAAATATGGTCATTCTTCCGCTGGTTTTCGTCGCATGCACTGCAAGTCTGGGGTTCCCGGGCATTCCCTGGCTCAATCACAGCCAGCACGGCAGCGTCGCACGCCCACTGGTCTCCCTCATCGTCCTGGCTTTGATAGTGACATTGGTGTTCCGGGCTTTCCGGAACAAACCAGACTAAAACGCCTCACCCCAGCTCGACGACGATCCGCTTCGCCTCGCGGTCCAGCTCCACGACCCGGAAATTCCGCACCTGCCCCGCCCGCAGCGGCTCCGGTTGCGCACGGCTGGCCGCGTTGCCCTTCCAGCGAGCCTGCAGCAGGGAAGTCAACGCCGACAAATCTGCCCCGCCGGCACTCGCCGTTTCGACAGCCGCTCCTGCATGCAAACGGCAAGGGACACGAATCCCTTCGCCCAACTCCACCGTCGCCGACCCATCCGATACCTCGACCACCCGTCCTGAAACCGTATCGCCGACGTTGTGCTCCTCCAGATACTCATCCAGGCTCGTCGGCACAAGCTGCTTCATGCTCAGCTTTGCCTGCCGTTTCTCCGCATCCAGCGCCAGCACCTGCGCGCGCACCACCTGCCCCACCTTCAGCGCGTCCTGCGGATGCGCCAGCCGCCGCTCCGCCGTGATCTCGCTGATGTGTACCAGCCCTTCAACGCCTTCGGCCATCTGCACTAAGGCGCCGAACTTTTCCATCCGCGTGACCTTGCCTTCCACCGCGGACCCAGGCGGGAACTTCTTCGCCGCGTCGGCCCACGGATCGCCGAGCGCCTGCTTCAGCCCCAGCGACATCCGCCGCTCTGCCGGGCTCAGGCTCAGGATCACCACTTCCACCGTGTCGCCCACCTTAAGAACGTCGCTCGGCCGCCGCACTTTCTTCACCCACGACATCTCCGATACGTGGATCAGTCCTTCGATCCCCGGCTCCAGCTCCACAAACGCGCCGAAGTCAGTCAGCCGCGTGACGCGCGCCGTGATGCGCTCGCCAGCTCGGTAACGTTGCGTGGCCGTTTCCCATGGCTCCGGCTGCAGCTGTTTCAGCCCGAGCGAAATCCGGCGCGTCTCGCGGTCGATCTTCAGCACCTTCACCTCGACCGTCTGTCCCACCTCGAGCACTTCTTCCGGACTGCCCACCCGGCTCCACGCGATGTCGCTCACATGCAACAGGCCGTCGATGCCCCCCAGATCCACGAACGCCCCAAAGCTCGCCAGCCGGCTCACTTTGCCCTGCACCACGTCGCCTTCATGCAGCCCCGCGAGCTGGCTCTGCCCTGCCGCCAGCGCTTCTTCTTCCAGTACGGACCGACGGTCCACGATCACGTTCTCGTCCGCGACGTCCAGCTGGGTAATGCGGCAGGTGATCTCCTGCCCCACCAGTTTCTCCAGCTCCGCAGCGTCGCGCGTGCCGCTGCGCGAAGCCGGCAGGAACGCCCGCACGCCCACATCGACACTCAGGCCGCCCTTCACTACGCCGGTCACCGTGCCCGGAATCGTCAGCTTCTGCGCGAAAGCTTCCTCCAGCTGCGTCCAGTCCCGCGGCTGCGCCACGCGTGCCAGCGACAGAACGTAGTAGTGCTCCTCGTTCCGCCCCTTCACCGATACGTAAAACTTGTCGCCTTGCTGCACGCCCTCCGCGTTGTCGCGTAACGCGCTCTTCGGCAGCATGCCCTCGGTCTTGAAACCGATGTCCAGATACACCGCGTCGGGGCCAAGGGAGACTACCGTCCCCTCCAACTGCTTCGCGCCCGGCTCCGGCCGGTGGCTCTGCTCGAATTCCTTCAGCAGTTCGCCAAAGGATGCCGAGGATTCCACCGAGGGCCCGGACTTGGCCGGTGCCGCTTCGGAAAGCGCGGTTTCATTTTGCGTGGGTGCAGCTTCGGCTGGGGGCAGCGGTACGGAGATCGTTTCGTCGCTCATAGGGAACGTTCTTATTCTTTCACGCGCCGAGGGACCGTGTCTGACGGTTCGCCATGAGATCCAGCAGGGAAGTGAGCGACACCTCCGCATCCCGCAGGGGCTCCCGCGTCCCCTCCAGCCGGCTCAGGACCAGCGCCCCCTCGAGCGCCCCAATGATCGTGTTCGCTACCCCGTTCGCAGAAACGTCTTTGCGGATCTCGCCCCTCTCGATGCCCTCCGCCACAATGTCCGCCAGCCGTTTCCTCCAGTCTGCGAAAGCGTGCCGCACCAGCTTCCGTAGCGCGGCGTTGCCGTCATCGGCATCCACGGCTGTGTTGAGCAGCGGGCATCCCCCCGCAATCGGCGAAGGTGCTTCGACAAACCGGTGGATCAGGAACCGCAGTTTTTCGAGTGCTCCGCTCAGGTGCTCCAGGCCATCGGTTCGGTTTTTCACCGCCTGTTCCAGCGCATACCGGAACGCCTCGCCGGCCAGCTCTTCCTTGTTGGCAAAGTGGCGATAAATGCCGCCCTTCTCGAGCCCCGTTGCCTGCATGATGTCGCTCATCGAGCAGCCCTGAAATCCGCGCTGATTTAAAAGCGGCGCGGCCTGTTGCAGAATCCGTTGCCGCGTCTGCTCTCCTTTGCTCATCCCCGCCTCCGCCCCGAGCATACTCCGAAAAAAAGACGCATCGGTCTCATTTCTGAAGAATCAGATGCTAAAAGAGACCGAACGGTCTCGCGTTCTTACCCACAGGATTCCGCATGGCCGCCGCCAGTTTGCCGCAGCTTTCTGTTCGCCGCTCCACCGTCAATCCGTGGATCATCGCCATGACGGTCACCCTCGCGACCTTCATGGAGCTGCTGGATACCTCGATCGCCAACGTCTCGTTGCCCTACATCGCCGGCGGTCTCGGGCGCTCCTACGACGAGGTCACCTGGATCCTGACCACCTATCTCGTCGCCAACGCCGTCGTGCTTCCCATGTCCGCCTGGCTCTCACGGGTCTTCGGACGGAAGAATTACTACATGGCGTGCGTGGCGTTGTTCACCTGCACCTCGTTCTTCTGCGGCATCGCCCCCAGCCTCAACATCATGCTGATCGCCCGCGTACTGCAGGGAATCGGCGGCGGCGGTCTGGCGCCGGTCGAGCAGGCCATCCTGGTCGACACCTTTCCCGCGCATCAGCGAGCGTCGGCATTCGCTCTCTACACGGTCGCCATCGTAACGGCCCCCGCCATCGGTCCCGTGCTCGGCGGCTGGATCACCGACAATTTCGACTGGCGCTGGGTCTTCCTCATCAACATCCCCATCGGCATCCTCTCGCTCGTGCTCACCAGCCGCTTCGTGCACGACCCGCCGGCCTTCGAGCAGGAGCGGCAGTCGGCGCGCGTCGGCGGCCGCCTCAGGATCGACGCCGTAGGCATCGCTCTGGTCGGCGTGGGATCGGCTGCGCTCGAAGTGCTCCTCGACCGCGGTCAGATCGACGACTGGTTCGGCTCGACTTTCATCTGCTGGATGTTCGCCATCGGCCTTGCCTGCCTCGGAACCGCCGTGTGGTGGGAGCTGCGCCAGCCTGACCCCATCATCGAGCTGCGCCTCCTCGGGACGCGCAACTTCGGCATTTCATGCTCCCTGTACTTCCTCTTCGGCTTCGGGCTCTTCGGCTCGACCGTCATGATTCCGCAGCTCCTGCAGTCGCTTTATGGCTACCGCGCGATCGACGCCGGCCTCGTCCTTGGCCCGGGAGCCTTCGTCATCACCCTGCTCGCTCCCGTCGGCGCCCAATTCGTGCAGCGCGGCATTGTGCATCCGCGCGTTCTTCTTACCGGTGCCATCGTTATCGTGGGGCTGTCTTTCCTCCACTACAGCCACTTCAATCTCGCCACCGATTACAGCCACTATGCCTGGGCGCGCGCGCTGCAAGGACTCGGCTATGCCTTCTTCTTCGTCCCGCTCTCCGTCATCACGTATTCGCAGCTTCGGCCCGATCAGAACAATCGCGCCTCTTCCATCACCAACTTCTTCCGCAACTGGGGTGGCAGTTTCGGCATCGCCTTCGTTACCACAATGACGGAGCGCCGCGAGAATTTTCATCAGGCAACGGTGGGCGCCGCTTCACCGCAAACCTCCGCGTGGCTGCAAAATGCCGTGCGCCAGACAGCGGCGTACGTGCACGGCGCTGGCTTCAGTCCCGCGGATGCTCTGCGCGCCGCCTATGCCCACTATTATGAGCAACTGCACGCGCAGGCCCGTCTCCTCGCCTTCATGGACTGCTTCCACATGCTCGGCGTCATTACTCTTCTCGCCGCTCCGCTGGTTCTCCTCACCCGGAATTTCAAAGCATCGGGCCGTGGAGGCAGCGCCCACTGAAAGTTGAACCGGAAAAACGCGGAGGTTGGATGAACACGCTTACGATCGAAGTCCGGCGCATCAGCGTCGTCTCAACGCGGTCCTTCACGGATGTTCTGGCGCGCATCGACCTGGCCATCGGTCACCCGGATATGCGTGAATTCATCCATGACATGCAGGCGGCTCCGTCCGACAGCGACCTCGAGGCCGTGGTGCATCGAGCCGTCGGTCCATCCGGGCTCATGGAGTTTAACCGCTACGATCTGGGTGCGGTGATCCGAAAGGAGCGAGGCCCCGGAGCCCCGCAGATCGTCCGCCTGGTCGCAGGCAATCCGCTGATCATGCGCAGGATGGTCGGTCGCGTGCCCGATGCCGGCTCGTATGCGCCGGTCACCATTCTCATCGATGAGCGCTCCGACGGCGTCCATCTTAGCTACGACCGCATGCAGAGCCTGCTCGCACCCTACGGCGATGTCGAGGCCTCGAGGATCGCCGCCGACCTCGACGCCAAAGTGGAGAAGCTCCTTACCGGGGCGGCACGCTGATAAACCGGGGCGAAGGCACGATCCTGCCGATTTCCCGATCCTGGGGCCGCTGGTTCACAATGAATGCAATGGCCACCACTATCGTACCCACGCTCCTCACGCTACGCGCCTTTCAGGAGGCCCAGGTCCGCATCCGTGGCGTAGCCGCCCGCACGCCTCTGGTCCGTCTCTTCGATCCGCGTTTCGAAGGCGCCGAAGTTTACGTCAAGGCAGAAGGTTTGCAGCCCATCGGCAGCTTCAAGCTCCGTGGCGCCTACAACAAGATCGCCCAGCTCACACCCGAGCAGCGCAGCCGCGGCGTCATCACCTACTCCAGTGGCAATCATGCCCAGGGAGTCGCCTACGCCGCCCGCGTCGTCGGCGCCAAGGCCGTCATCGTCATGCCCTCCAATGCGCCCGAAGTAAAAAAGCGCGCCACGGCTGCGTTAGGAGCTGAGATCGTTGAAGTCGGGCCCGCCAGTTCCGACCGTAGGGAAAAGGCCGAAGAGCTACAGGCCGCTCACGGCTACATCATGATCCCGCCCTACGACGACGAGCAGATTATCGCCGGCCAGGGGACCTGCGGCCTCGAAATCCTCGAAGACCTGCCCGATGTGGACCTGGTTCTCTCGCCCGTTTCCGGCGGCGGTCTGCTCAGCGGCGTTGCCACCGCTATCAAGCTCTCGAATCCGGCCGTCCCGGTGCAGACGCGCGTCATCGGCGTCGAGCCGGAGCTGGCCGCCGACGCACAGGAAAGCTTCCGCGCCGGCCACGTCATTACCTGGCCCGCCGACAAAACTACCCGCACCCTCTGCGATGGTCTCCGCACCCAATCCCTCGGTGTCCTGAATTTCGAGCACATCCGCACCTACGTCGACGACATCATCACCGTCAGCGAGGCTGAGATCCGCGCCGCGATGCGCACCCTGCTCTACGCCGCCCGCCTGACCCCCGAGCCCAGCGGAGCCGCCACAGCCGCTGGTATCCTCTTCCACATCCGCGAACTGCTCCCCTTCCGCAAGGCGGTGGTCATCATGAGCGGCGGCAACGTCGAGCCCGGGGTTCTGAGTCAGGTACTGACGTCCCCACCGTCCGAAGAAGGATCCCAGAGACCGCAGTGAGACGAAATCCCCGTTTCTCTCGTCCTATCTCCGTCATGCGTTTGCATTGCGCTTCCCTGGCCCTGCTTGCCATTGCAGCCAGCCCCGCCCTGGCCCAAAGGCCCATGCCCCGCGAGCAGGCTCCGCGCAACGGTGTCTTCGCCACGCTCGTCAGCGGCGCCAATCTCTACGCCAATCCCGACGACTCCGGTGGCCCCATCGCTGAAATCATGCCCGGCCGCGAGTTGGTGGTCGCGGAAAAGAATGGCAAATGGCTCCGCGTCTTCGCCAACACCGACCCGCCCGATACCCGCGAGTCCGACCGCCCCGAGTTCGGCGCCGATACCGAGGCCCAGCCCGTCTCGGGCTGGATGCTCGACAAGGGCCTGGTGGACGTCAACACACCTCACGGCGACCTCATCCTCTTTGGCGCCGCCGATGCTCTGGAGCAGCAGGCCTCCGGTCCCGGTCCTCTGCCGCACGCTGCCGAAGAAGCGCGCCTCCTCTACCGGCGCGTCGTTACGATGTATCCGCAGTCGCCCTGGGTCCCCGAAGCCTTGTATCGTGCCGCCGACATTCGCTGGCAGATCCAGAAAGCCGATGCGTCCACGCTGCCCTCCGCGCATGAAAAGCAAAATTATCTGCGCGAGCAGATGGACGAAGACGAGATGCGCAAGGTCATGAAGTATTTTCCCGGAACAAAATGGGCCGACCTCGCCGCCTTCGACCTCATCGACAATAAGCTCTGCGGCGACTGGCAGGGCTCGGAGAAATGCCCGGAGCAGGAGACCAATTTCTATCTCCAGTACGTCGAACAGCACCCTAACTCACCCGATGCCGCCGAGGCACTCTACGACGCCATCTATCGCCAGGCCGCGGCCGGCGACATGTGGGCTTCCGACGGCAACGGCAAACGCGCCGACGAAGATCGCGGCCACGCCCATGCCATCTTCGACCGCCTGCAGCAGAAATACCCCGACTCCGGCTATACCGCCCGCGCCGCAGGAGTGATCTTCAAAGTAGATCAGGGAATCCCGGTCTACGGCAGCAGCCGCGAATAGATGGACTCAGGGAGGGGAAACCAACTGGCTTCCCCCGGCTCGATATCCACCTCGATTCCCCACCGCCTTTTCCACCCCCTCCGCCCCACCCCGTCTGGGATAATAGCCTTGCTCTGGCAGTTCAGGCTTGCCTCTCGATCTCTGTGAGGCGCGCGACGTCTGCCCCATGAAACCCGTGCGTTTGGTCCTCACCCCGACCCGCAACCGCAGGCTCAATGAGCTTGTGGGTCTGCTGGTCCTCGCCTCCGCGACCCTCCTCCTCCTCTCCCTGGTTTCGTACCGCCCGTCCGACCCCTCGCTGGACACCCTCGGCTCCGGTCCCGTCCGCAACTGGATCGGCCCTGCCGGCGCCTGGCTCAGCGACCTTCTCCTCCAGATCGAGGGCCTTTCCACGTTCTTCCTGCCCCTGCTGATCGCCGGCCTCGGCTGGACGTGGATGCGCTCTCGCCCTGCCGGTTCGCCCGGCTCCAAAGCCATCGGCATCCTGCTCACCCTGCTCTTTGCGCCCGCGCTCTTCGGACTTCTCCCCGGCCATCCCCACTTCCTCTACGGGCTTCCCGTTGCCGGACTCACTGGCCGCCTCGTCGCCGATTTCCTCGTTCGCTATCTCAATTACCCCGGGGCCTGGATCGTCAGCGTCACCCTCGTCGCAGCCGCGATGTATCTTTCCACCACCTTCAGCTTCAACACCGCGCGTGAATGGCTCGCCATCAAACTCGCCTTCCTCATGGCCTGGCGAGACCGTTTCGATAACTGGCGCGGCAATCGCGCCCGCCAGCACGAGCTCAAAGCCGCGGCAAAACTCGATAAGATCCACGAGAAAGAACTGGCGAAGGCCCGCAAAGCCGCCGAAAAAGCAGCCAAAGCCGAGAAGGCTCCGATTCCGGTCGCCGCCCGGAATCTTCAGCAAGACGACAGTGTGGAGAACCGCCACCGTCAGGGGGGCTTTGCCGAAACCTTCACCGCTGCTCCTGCTGTGGCGAAATCTACCGGCCTCTGGGACCAAATGCCGCGAGCGACTGCGAAGGAACCCCCAGAGCCGGCCGCTGCCCCATCGCCTGGACCACAGCCCGTTTCCTCGGCGCCAGTGCAACGGGAGTCCGGCGATTCCGCGCGCAGCGCGGTGCCCCCTCCTGCCAGTCCCGCGGCCGCCCGCACGGCCAGTCCGTCCATCGGCGAACGCGCCGACACCGAGCTGCGCACCGTCACCGTCGCCCCCAAAAATGTCAGCGGGTTCCGCCTTCCGCCCAGTACCCTCCTCCATCGCAGTGACGATCCCTCGCCGGTGAAGGAAGACGAGCTGCGCGCCTCCGCTCAGGTCCTCGTCGAAAAATGCGCTGAGTTCGACGTCCTCGGCCAGGTCGTGCAGATCAACCCCGGCCCCGTCGTCACCACCTTCGAATTCCGTCCCGAAGCCGGCATCAAATACAGCCGCGTTACCGGCCTCGCTGAAGATCTCTGCCTCGCTACCAGAGCTGAATCGATCCTCATCGAGCGCATGGCCGGCAAAAGCACCGTCGGCATCCAGGTGCCGAACCACGAACGCGAGACCATCTGGCTCCGCGACATCATCGAGTCGGAAAACTTCGCGACCTCCCGCTCCAAAGTGACCCTCGCCATGGGCAAGGACATCAACGGCCGCATCGTCACCGCCGATCTCAACACTATGCCCCACGTGCTGATCGCCGGCTCCACCGGCAGCGGCAAATCCGTGGCCATCAATGCCATGATCATGTCCATCCTCTACAAGTCCACGCCCGCGCAGGTCCGCCTTATCCTCGTGGACCCCAAGCGCGTCGAGCTGGGCATGTACGAGGGTATCCCGCATCTCTTCACGCCCATCATTGCCGAGCCCAAGCTCGCCGCCAACGCGCTTCGCAACGCCGTGAAAGAAATGGAGCGCCGCCTCAAGCTGCTCGCCTCGCGTTCGGTTCGCAACATCGATCAGTACAATCGCTTGTTCGATGGCGCTACGCCCTCGCTCTTCGAAGAAGAAGGCCAGCCGCAGGAAGAGCCGCTGCCCTACATCGTGATCGTCATCGATGAGCTCGCCGATCTCATGATGCTCGACAAGGCCAACGTCGAAGAATCCATCACGCGCATTGCGCAGATGGCTCGCGCCGTCGGCATCCATCTCGTCCTCGCCACGCAGCGCCCCTCCGTCGACGTCATCACCGGTCTCATCAAGGCCAACGTGCCCACGCGCATCTCCTTCCGCCTCGCCACCAAAGTTGATTCGCGCACCATCCTTGATTCCAACGGCGCCGAAGCGCTCCTTGGACGCGGCGACATGCTCTACCTCCCGCCCGGAACCTCGCGCCTGCAGCGCGTCCACGCTCCCTTCGTCACCGAAAAAGAAATCGCCGCTGTGACGGATTTCTGGAAGAAGCAGGGAAGCGCCGAGTACGTCCAGGGCTTCCTCGAAGCACCCAAAGAAGCCGGCAACAGCGAGTTCGCGGGCGACGAAGACGGCGACGAAGCCAGTGACGACCTCTTCGAAGATGCCGTGCGCCTCATCCTCGAATTCGGCAAGGCCTCAACGTCGCTGCTCCAGCGCCGTCTCCGCATCGGCTACGGCCGCGCCGCGCACCTCATCGACATGATGGAACGCGACGGCATCGTCGGCCCCGCCGAAGGCTCCAAGCCCCGCGAAATCCTCAAACCGCCCGACTGGCTCAACGAAGTAGAACCTTCGCTGCGATAACAAAGATTCTGCCGTTCTCCTCGTAGTCGTTAGTGTCGCTGTTTGCCCCGGCGCACGGCTCTCAGCCGTGTCTTCCCGCTATGGCAGGTGTTCTCCGCCGCGCAGACTGAGCCAGTCCTTCTGATACACAAAGCTCACCGCCAGCAGCAGCGCCCCCAGCCCAAGGAAGCTGAGCACGCGATATCCCTGGCTCAGCGTGCGCATGTCGACCAGAAAAACCTTGGCAATGCTGACGCACAGCACGATCAGCCCCTGCCAGCGCAATGCCGCCGAGCGCCGCCAGAATCCCGCCGCCAGCACGAGCGCCCCAAAAATCATGAACCACGCTGAATAGCTCACCTGCTCCGACACCCCTCGGTCGGCGGCCGTCGACCCCGCAAACACTCCCTGAATGGCAAACGTCACACCGGCCAGCACAAATCCGTTTGCCGTCAGCACATGCACCCCGGTCAGCCGCCGACTTCCCGCCAGCGCGAAGTAAAACGCCGCCAGCAACAGGGCGACGCCCGCGCGCGGCCAGATTCCGAACAGGAAGATGGAACTCGCGAGTGCAAAGATCGCATTCAGAAGGACAATCGCGGGCAGAATCCCCGACAGCGCCGATTGAGAAGCGCGACTCGCTCGAAACGGTACCGCCGCGAAGAGCAGCAGGAACAGCGTTGCAAACAGCAGCGTCACCCCGAACTGCGACTCGGTGTAAAAGAACGCCGCCCATCCCACCCCATAGATCACCGACGCGACAAACGCACCCAGCGCCAGCCTCGGCCATCCCCGCACCGCGACCAGCGCCAGCGCTGCTGCATCGAGCAGCAGCAAATAAGAAAAGAGTGCGCCCTCATGATTCTGCCGATTACTGAGCAATAACGGGGTCATATATCCGCCGACCGCCGAATAGAAGGCGAGTAACTCCGAGTCCCGTGTCCACGCCAGCAGACCTATACCGGTCGTCACAACGACCATCGCCAGACCGGCCGCTGGCAGCGAAACAAGATGGAACAGCGACCACGCTGCCCACAGCGACAGATACAGCAGCCCCGCTCCGACTGCCTTCAGCGAATAAGAGAATGCATCGTACCCATGCTTGTGAAATCGCTCCGACCAGGCCATCAGGCCGAGTCCCGCCACAATGCCCGCGCTCACCTTGCCCACCGATCCCAGCCATCGATCGTCGAACGCAATCTTCAGGAACCACGCCACGCCGATCAGCACCGCGACGATGCCTACGCGATTGAAAACCCGCGACCCAAGCCGCGATTCAAGGCTCTCCTCCGGCTTTTCCTGCGCTCTCCTCACCTCGATGGCCGGCGTGGGCGCTTGCGCGGCGTTCTGTCGCAGAGCGGCCTCCAGTCGTGCCACTCGCTCTCGCAGGTCGGCAATTTCCTGGCGTAGATCCTCTGGTTGTACTTCCGGGGGGCCGGATTCCATGCCACCCCATTAAAGCACCGTCCCAGCCACGATTCCCCCGCAAAAAAAAAGGGAGCCGGGATTACCCGGCTCCGTGCACCCGTTGCAAAAGAGAACTTAGTACAGCAGCTTCAGCCCGAACTGGATGATCCGCGGCTCGAAGGTGCTGGAGATCTGGCCGCCGGAAGTCGGAGCGCCGCCGGTGATCGCGCTCAGCCCTGGCGTTGCGCCTGTGCTCAGCGTCGAGCTGGTTGTGCCCTGCGTTCCGCTGATCGTGTTCGGCAGGTACAGATTCGTGTGGTTGAAGACGTTGTAGAACTCCGCACGGAATTCCAGCTTCATACTTTCCACCGGCAGATTGAACCGCTTGTTCAGGTCCAGGTCCGTCTCGTAGAAAGCGGGCGTCCGTCCAGGGTTGCGCGACGCGTTGCCGAAGGGGCTCAGCGCGTTGCCCGCTGCGTCCTTGATCGGCGGCAGCACGAACGCGCCGTAGTTGATGTAGTTTACGTACCCGGTATTCGCCGCGCGCGAGCTTCGTCCCTCCGTCACCTTCTGTCCCGCCACGCGATCCGGCCGGTATTCGTTGGCGCCGCGATACGTCGCCGAAATCTGCTGCGACACCTGCTGCGCCGTGTTCGGCGTGTAGGTCAGGTTAAAGGGCGTGCCCGCCTGTGCCGTGTTGATCGCGCTGATCTGCCACCCGCCCAGCACTGCGTCCTCAGCCCCGTTGATGCTCGATCCGAACTGCCTCCCCTTCCCGAACGGCAACTCGTAAATCAGGCTGGTCACGTTGAAAATCGGCAGGTTGTAGTCCGACTGCCCGTAGTCGCCCGCGATGTTGAAGGCATTCTGTGGCGACGGCGTGTTGCCCTCCAGCGAGGCACTGGCGTTGTCCAGCGAGTGCTCCCACGTAAACGAGTTCAACAGCGTCAGTCCCGCCATCGACCGCTGCTCGTAACGCACTTCCAGCGCGTTGTAGTTCGACCAGAACTCGTTCAGTGCTTCCGTGATGTCGCTCGGCCAGTTCGTAAACGGCCGCGCAAACCCGTTTGCCGGATTCTTCTGGTTCCCGTTCAGGAATCCCTGCAGGTGCAACCCATGGTTCCCGACGTACGCAATGTCCAGCAGCGTGTTGCGTGCCAGTTGCTGCTGCACGCTCAGGAAGTAATTCTCCACGTAGCTGTCCGGCGT
>Ga0335072_10009644_pt1 | contig 13923 bp, 11 predicted proteins | sample Lox_Sample_21_FD_206725 | JGI IMG/M metagenome (GOLD analysis project Ga0335072, IMG submission 206725) | Soil microbial communities from Loxahatchee National Wildlife Refuge, Florida, United States - Lox_Sample_2.1 | ecosystem: Environmental > Terrestrial > Soil > Wetlands | place: USA...
GCGCCGGCGTGGGCGCCGCCGTCCGTTTGAGGTCCGCTGGAAGGCCGTCGGCCGGGCCAGGTCGAAGTCCTTCATCACCAGGGCTCTGGCTGATAGCTACCGCGCGGAACTGGTCCGCGCCGCGCGTAAGGGCCTGGAGTTCGACCCGCAAACCGGGGAGCCGGTGCTGTGGGCTGAGCCGGAGCCGGTGACCGTGACGTGGTATCAGCACGCGGCAGCCTATGCGGCGATGAAGTGGCCGGCCCTGGCCGCGCACTCGCGGGCCAGCGTGGCCGAAACGCTGGCCACCGTAACGCCAGCCCTGACCCGGGCCGCGCCAGGATGCCCACCGGCAGACCAGCTGCGCACGGCCCTGTACCAGCACGCATTCAACCCCGCTCGCACCGCCACGGCAGACCCGGCGACTACCCGTGTCCTGGCCTGGGCACAACAGGCGTCACTGCCCGTCACCCGGCTGGCCGACCCGATCGTGCTCCGCCGAGCGCTGGATGCCCTGACGCTGCGGCTGGATGGCAGCCGCGCCGCCGCGAACACCATCACGCGCAAACGCGCGGTATTCCACGGCACCCTGGGCTACGCGGTCGAGGCCGGGCTGCTAACCTCCAACCCGGCCGACGCAGTCACCTGGCAGGTCCCAAAGGCCGCCACAACCGTCGACCCCAAGGTCGTGGCCAGCCCCGCGCAAGTCGAGGCCTTGCTCGCCGCCGTAACCGCGATCCGGCCAGACCTGACAACGTTTTTCGGCTGCCTGTACTACGGTGCGCTGCGTCCGGAAGAGGCCATCGCCCTGCGCCTAGCCGACTGCCACCTCCCGCGCCACGGCTGGGGGATCCTCACCCTCATCCAGGCCGCGCCCCGCACCGCCGCAGCCTGGACCAGCAACGGAACCAGCCACGAACAGCGCGGCCTCAAGCACCGGCCTGAGGGATCGGTCCGGACCGTTCCCATCCCGCCCATCCTGGTCACCATGCTCCGCCGCCACCACCGCTGCTACGGCACCGCACCCAACGGCCGACTGTTCCGCGGAACCCGCGGTGGACCGCTCAGCGAAAGCAGCTACGGCCGCACCTGGCACACCGCCCGCACCCAGGCCCTCGGGCCCGCGGCGGCTGCCACCGCTCTTGTCCGCCGCCCCTATGACCTGCGGCACGCCGCACTGTCGCTCTGGCTGAACGCCGGTGCCGCGCCCGCCCAGATCGCGCGAAGAGCAGGGCATAGCACCACCACGCTCCTGGCCGTTTACACCCACTGCATCGACGGCCAGGACGACATCACCAACCGGCAAATCGAGCATGCCCTCCACGCCAGAAACCAGGCGCAATGCCCGAAAGCAAGCGGTTCCGCGAACCGCCGGTACCGCCCCGATCCTGTCCGCCATATGTCCGTGCATGGCCCACACCCGCGCGCTCGGACGGCCGCCTGCCAGCCGCACGTAACCGCGGCCAGAACTCCCAGCTTCGACGACCGATGACCGTTTCCGCAGTTCAGAAGGCATGCGATGCCAGCAACTGGTGTCACGAGCGTGGCCTCTGGACCGGACGGATCTGGCCCACGTATGGCCCACAACGTCAGCAAGCGGTCTACGGAACCGCTTGTTTTCAGCGTTAGAGCCGTTGACGCAAGTCCGCGTCAACGGCTCTGACCTGGGGTTTTGTGTGGCAGGTGTTGGGTTCGAACCAACGTAGGCTGAGCCGACGGTTTTACAGACCGCTCCCTTTGGCCACTCGGGCAACCTGCCTAGTGCCGTCGGCATCGACGGCACAGTGAAGGATAGCGGAACCAGCGTCCAGGGTCAGCACCCGGCGCCAGGCACCGACACGATCCGGCCGCGAGGGCAGAGCAACTGTGCCAGCCGCGCCGCCGGCGTCTAACCTGGGACCCGTGGCATCCGAATCCTCTTTCGACGTTGTGTCCAAGATCGACCGCCAGGAAGTCGACAACGCGCTGAACCAGGCCTCCAAGGAGATCGGGACACGCTTCGACTTCCGCGGCGTGGGCGCGTCCATCTCCTGGTCCGGTGATCACGGCGTCGAGATCAAGGCGAACAGTGAGGAACGCGCCAACGCGGTCCTCGACGTGTTCAAGGACAAGCTGGTCAGGCGCTCGGTGTCGCTCAAGGTGCTGGACGCGGGCGAGCCGAAGCCATCGGGCAAGGAGTACCGCCTCGGGGTGGGCCTGAAGGAAGGCATCTCCCAGGATGACGCCAAGAAGATCTCGAAGATCATCCGGGACGAGGGGCCCAAGGGCGTGCGCGCGCAGGTGCAGGGAGACGAGCTTCGTGTCTCGGCCAAGAAGAAGGACGACCTCCAGCAGGTCATCAGCCTTCTGAAGGGCAAGGAGTTCGACTTCGCCGTCCAGTTCGTGAACTACCGATAGCTCGCGAACTGCCGATCGTGGCGCAGACCGGGCCGCGGGCACCAGCGGAAACAGGCCAGCTCACGAGGCGACCGAGGATGTCCGGCTTCGAAAGCCGGAGATCTCGGTCAGCCGCAGTTCACCCGTGACGGATGCGGGGCCAGCGGCGGCAGGGCCGGACCCGAGTTGAGCCGCTAGCTCGGCACACGCCCTGGCGCGATCGGCGTCCCTGGCATGATCCGCGCAACGGCCCCCGGGGATGTTCTCGCAGTCCCAGCAGCCAACGGCGTCCGCACCCGAGATGCGATACCGGGCTGCGTCGTCCAGTGCGGCCAGAACGATCTCCAGTTGCCTCGAAGACAGCGCCACCTCGCAGCGTCCGGCCAGCCGCGCCTGCCACAGCAGCGACGCGACGGCGGCCGCCTCCCGCTTGTCCCAGCCGACCAGCCGGTTGAGGAATCGCCGATCGGGGCCGCCGAGCCTGATCCCGTGCAGCGCCGCGTCCAGCGCGTCGCGCACGGCGGCACGGCGCGCGCCCGGCCGCTGCTGCGGCTGAACCCGCCCGCCCGACACCGGCGGCGATCCGGCCGGCCTCGGGCGGACATCGGGCGGCCTGGGAACGGCAGCCACTCGCCCCTGCACACGATCTCTCATGCTCCGCGGCCTCCTCGTCGGGCGGAGATCGATCCCTTCGGCGGATACAAGCCGGACTGCCGGACGGGTGCCGACCCGTTCGGGCGCGTGTCCCGCCCCCCGTCCGGACGCCAGTCCCGGCCCGCGTCCGGGCGCGTGTACCGACGCTCATCTGGCTACCTGCTGCGCCGGTCGGCACGGCGCCTGGGTACGATCACATTCAGTAGCACCAAGGCAACTGTGCGAGTATGACGCATCCAAACTCACTTAGGTTGACACTCTTAGTGACTGAACCGGGTACGCAAGCCGACGCGCCGAGCGTTACGACTTCGCCACGCTCGGTAAGGAGCCGCCGAAGCCGGCAAGCGGCGCCTGGGATCCCGGCGCGGACCCCGCAAGCACACGCAAGCACACGCAAGCACCCGCCGAGCACCCGCCGAGCACCCCGCAAACGCCCGGCAAGACGGAGGACCGACAGAAGATCACAGGTCACGGCGGCCCCACCCGCCCCTAGGGGAAACTCGGCTCCCGAGCATCCAGTGAACCCCGACGCCCGCCAGGGCGTCGTATTACAGTAAGGAAACGTCTAGACGCAATATGCGTCACGGATTAGGTGCCCACCGGGTCGCGGCCTTTGCCGTGCAGCTTGGCAAGTTCGCAGGTGGCAGGCCATTGCCGCGGCTCGTACGCAGCAGCAGGGGACCGGCCTCGCATCGGCCGACGGGCGGTACGTCATAGGTACGATGTAAGGTAGTCCTAACCTCAACAAAACCTCAACGCCCCGGCCCAGGCCACGGACAGGGGCGGCGCCTACAGGGATGCACGCCGTCACCGCGTCCGCAGTGTCATCACTGCGCGGCCTCGGCGCGTTGGAGGAGGCCTCAGACTGTGACCAAGCAGGTCCAGCAACTAGATCGTGTCATCATCAGATTCGCAGGCGACTCGGGCGACGGCATGCAGTTGGCCGGGGACAGGTTCACCCAGCAGACCGCGACGTTCGGGAACGACCTGTCGACCCTTCCCAACTTCCCTGCCGAGATCAGAGCGCCGGCCGGAACCCTCCCCGGCGTCTCCAGCTTCCAGCTCCACTTCGCCGACCACGACATTCTGACCCCGGGCGACGCCCCCGACGTGCTGGTGGCCATGAACCCGGCGGCGCTCAAGGCCAACATCGGCGACCTGCCCCGCGGCGCGGACATCATCGCGAACACCGATGAGTTCACCAAGCGCAACCTGAGCAAGGTCGGCTACGAGCAGAACCCGCTCGAGGACGGCTCGCTGTCCGGCTATCAGCTACACGCGCTGCCGATCACCTCGGTGACCGTGAAGGCGCTGGAGGGCTACGACATCAGCCGGAAGGAGGCCGAGCGGGCGAAGAACATGTTCGCGCTCGGCATGCTCTCCTGGCTCTACAACCGCCCGGCCGACGGCACGATGAAGTTCCTCGAGTCGAAGTTCGCCAAGAGCCCGGAGATCATGGAGGCGAACAAGGCCGCCTTCCGCGCGGGCTGGAACTACGGCGAGACGACCGAGGCGTTCTCGGTCCAGTACGAGGTCAAGCCGAGCACGATGGAGCCCGGCACCTACCGCAACATCACCGGCAACGTCGCCCTGGCCTACGGGCTCATCGCCGCGTCCAGGCGGTCCGGCCTGCCGCTGTTCCTCGGCTCGTACCCGATCACGCCGGCCTCGGACATCCTGCACGAGCTCGCCAAGCACAAGCGGTTCGGCGTCCGCACGTTCCAGGCCGAGGACGAGATCGGCGGGGTCGGCGCGGCACTCGGCGCGGCCTTCGGCGGAGCGCTCGGCGTCAGCACCACCTCCGGTCCCGGCATGGTGCTGAAGCAGGAAACGATCGGCCTGGCGGTGTCGGTCGAGCTGCCGCTGATCATCTGCGACATCCAGCGGGCCGGCCCGTCCACGGGGATGCCGACCAAGACCGAGCAGGCCGACCTGCTGATGGCGCTGTACGGCCGCAACGGCGAGTCTCCGGTCGCGGTGGTCGCGCCCGCCACGCCGTCGGACTGCTTCGACATCGCGCTAGAGGCCGTCCGGATCGCGACCACGTACCGCACGCCCGTGGTCATCTTGTCCGACGGCTACCTGGCCAACGGCTCGGAGCCGTGGCGCATCCCCGAGGTCGCCGACCTGCCCAAGCTGCGGGACGAGTTCTCGTTCTCGAGCCCGGGCGAGTGGCGCGGCGACGACGGCCAGATCTCGTTCCTTCCCTTCCGCAGGGATCCGCAGACGCTCGCCAGGCCGTGGGCCGTCCCGGGGACGCCCGAGCTCGAGCACCGCATCGGCGGCATCGAGAAGGCCGATGTCAGCGGCAACATCTCCTACGACCCGGACAACCACGACCGGATGGTCCGGCTGCGCCAGGCGAAGATCGACGGCATAGCCGCCGACATCGGGCCGCTGGAGGTCGACGACCCCGACGGCGACGCCAGGGTCCTCGTGCTCGGCTGGGGCTCGACGTTCGGCTCGATCGGCGCGGCCGTGCGCCGGGTCCGGCTGGCGGGCGGCAAGGTCGCCCAGGCACACCTGCGGCACCTGTCGCCGTTCCCCGCGAACCTGCCGGATGTGCTGGCCGCCTACGACAAGGTACTGGTCCCCGAGATCAACCTCGGCCAGCTCGCGCTGATCCTTCGCGGCCGCTACCTGGTCGACGTGATCTCCTACAACCGCGTCCGCGGGCTTCCGTTCCGGGCCGCCGAACTGGCGGGCGTCATCCAGGATGTGATCGCAAATGTCTGAAGCCTTCCACGCCGTGAACGGCGGGCCGGCTCACGACGGGGCCCCGGACGCGGCCAGCCGCCGGCCGGCCGCCCTGACCCTCGTGCCGGTGGCCGATTCGAAGCTCACCACCAAGGACTTCAAGTCCGACCAGGAGGTGCGCTGGTGCCCGGGCTGCGGCGACTACGCGATCCTGGCCGCGTTCCAGTCCTTCCTGCCCGAGCTGGAGATCGCGCGCGAGAACCTCGTGATCATCTCCGGGATCGGCTGCTCGTCGCGGCTGCCGTACTACGTGAACAGCTACGGGATGCACTCGATCCACGGCCGGGCGCCGGCGATCGCGACCGGGCTGGCCGCATCCCGCCCCGACCTGTCGGTGTGGTTGGTCACCGGTGACGGCGACGCGCTCTCGATCGGCGGCAACCACCTGATCCACGCGCTGCGCCGCAACGTCAACATCAAGATCCTGCTGTTCAACAACCGGATCTACGGGCTGACCAAGGGGCAGTACTCGCCCACCTCCGAGCAGGGCAAGGTCACCAAGTCCACCCCGTTCGGCTCGCTGGACACCCCGTTCAACCCGGTGTCGCTGGCGCTGGGCGCCGAGGCCAGTTTCGTGGCGCGGACGATCGACTCCGACCGCAAGCATCTGACCAGCGTGCTCCGGGCGGCCGCCGATCACCGGGGCGCCGCGTTCGTCGAGATCTACCAGAACTGCCCGATCTTCAACGACGACGCGTGGGCTCCGGTCACCGAGCCGGGGTCACGGGACGAGAACGTGATCCGCCTCGCGCACGGCGAGCCGATCCGCTTCGGCGCGGACAAGAGCCGCGGCCTGCGCTTCACCGGCTACGGCTCGCTCGAGCCCGTCGACGTCGCGACCGCCGACCCGGCAACGCTGCTCGCGCACGACGCGCACGTGGCCGACCCGTCGTACGCGTTCGCGCTGTCCAGGCTGGACAACCGCGACTTCGCGCACACGCCGATCGGCGTGTTCCGCCAGGTCCCGAGGGCCAGCTACGACGACCAGATGTCCGAGCAGCTCGAGGCCGCCCGGGCCCGCCAGGGCGACGGCGACCTGGCCGCGCTGCTGGCGGGCGCAGACAACTGGCAGGTCGGCTAGGGATGAACGCCGGCGCCGTGCGTGTCGAGCGCCGCGGCCCGGTCACAACGGTCATCCTGGACCGTCCCGACGTGCGCAACGCCGTCGACGGCCCGACGGCCGTCGCGCTCGCCGAGGCGTTCGCCGACTTCGACGCGGATCCCGACGCGTCCGTCGCCGTCCTGTTCGGCGCGGGCGGCACGTTCTGCGCCGGCGCCGACCTGAAGGCCATGGGCAGCCCGGACGGCAACCGAACCGAGCCCGGCGGCAACGGCCCGATGGGCCCGACCCGGATGAACCTCTCCAAGCCGGTGATCGCCGCCGTCTGCGGGCACGCCGTGGCCGGCGGGCTGGAGCTCGCGCTCTGGTGCGACCTGCGGGTGGCACAGGAGGACGCGGTGTTCGGCGTGTTCTGCCGCCGCTGGGGCGTGCCGCTGATCGACGGCGGCACTGTGCGGCTGCCGCACGTGGTCGGCCTCGGCCGGGCGCTGGACATGATCATGACCGGCCGCGCGGTGCCCGCGGCGGAGGCGCATCAGATCGGCCTGGTTGACCGGCTCGTCCCGAACGGCCGCGCCCAGCTCGCGGCCGAGCAACTGGCGCGCGAGATCGCAGCGCTGCCGCAGGCCTGCCTGCGCAGCGACCGGCAGTCGGCGCTGGAGGCCCTGTCCCTGCCCCGCGACGAGGCGATGGCGAACGAGTTCGGCCACGGCATGGCCGTGCTGTCCGGGCCCGGCGTCGTCGAGGGCGTGTCCCGGTTCCGCGGCGGCGCCGGCCGCGGCGGCGCCCCTGCCTGATCAGCCCGGGACAAAAACCCTAAAGCCGGGTATTTTACGCTCCGTCTCGCCCCGATCCGGGTTCGCGAGCGGAATCCCGGCGCACAGAAACCCCCGCCCCCACAGTCCGGCCCCGTCGGCGGAATCCGGGCGCACAGAACCCCCCGGCCCCTCCCAACGCAGCTCCGCCCAGACCGTGGATGTACCGATGGGCTCGCTGGAACGAGCCCAAACCTCCAACCACGGCGCGCGTCCCGCGGCTGCGCCAACCAATCTGGTTCGATGGCCGTCTCATGGGTGGTGCTTCGGCAGCGGGATGAGGTGGAAAATGGGCATCTGTCGGATATCGCCCACGGCCGGGATTACGGCGCTCGGGTTAACGGCGATGCTGCTCACCGCGGGAGCACCCGCCACAGCGAACGCGGGGGCCGCCGCGGTGTCGGCGGTCGCGGCGACCACGGCTAGCACCGCCGTCTGTCAGTCCGCGAAGCATCCGGTCATTGCCGCGCGGATGTCGCGCCGCATCCTGGCCGCGTTGCGCGGGCGCTCGTCCGCTGTCGGCCTGGCCGTCGACGACCGGGTGAACGGCATCACCTGCAAGCTGCACCCGCACTGGCACTTCGACTCGGCCAGCGTGGTGAAGGTGACGATTTTGTCCGCGCTGCTGCGCAAGCTGCAGCAAGAGCACCGGGGCCTGACCGCGGCCCAGCGAGCCCTGGCCACGAAGATGATCGAGGTCTCGGACAACGACGCGGCCTCGGACCTGTGGAACGAGACCGGCCGGACCGCGCTGCAGCACTTCCTCAACCTGGCCGGGATGACGGAGACCCAGCTCGGCCCCGGCGGCTACTGGGGCCTGACGCAGATCACCGCGCACGACGAGCTGACCCTGCTCAAGCTGCTGACCAGCAAGAACTCGGTCCTGACCACGGCCTCGCGCGACTACGTCCTCGGGCTGATGGCCAAGGTGGTCTCCTACGAGCGCTGGGGCGTTCCGGCCGGCGCGCCGACCGACGTCACCGTGCACGTGAAGAACGGCTGGCTCCCCCAGCCGACGCACGGCTGGCGGATCAACAGCATCGGCAGCTTCTCCGGGGCCGGACACGATTACATGATCGTGGTGTTGTCGATGGATAATCCCACCATGGCCTACGGGGTGGACACGGTTCAGGACGTCGCCGAGGTGATCAACCACGGGCTGAACCCGGACGCCAAGGCGGTGTTCCCGCCCGCCGCCCCGAACCCCACCTGGGGCAAGCCCGACGAGCAGATCCCCGGAGCCGGGTGAGGGTAACCACCGACAGCCGGGTCGCCGCGCGTTCGGTCTTCCCCGACTGGCGCTTCGCGCCGAACATCGGCGGCCATCCAGAGGTCTACGAGATCGAGAACCGCGCGCTCGACCCGGACGGCTATGTGCTGGCCGCCATGAGCCGCATCGCCGCGTGGAATGGCCGCCGCCTGCTCGACCTGGGCTGCGGAACCGGATTCTGGCTCCCGGGCTACGCCAGAGACGCCGCCAGCGTCATCGGCGTCGAGCCGGACCCGCTGCTGCGCGAGCGGGCGGCGAACCGGATAGCCGGCCTGCCGGGTGCCGAGGTCACGGCGGGATCGGCCGAGCACCTGCCCTTGCCCGACGGCGGGGTGGACGTGGTGCACGCGAGGTTCGCTTACTTCCTGGCGCCGGGCAGCGAGCAGCGCGCCTCGGGCGGCGGGAAAGTGGACCGAGCCGGGGGGAAAGCCGAGCGCGCCAGCGCGCCGCGCGCGCCCGGCGGAGCCGACGCCGGGCTGGCCGAGATCATGCGGGTGCTGAGCCCGGGCGGCAGCCTGATCGTGGTGGAGAACGACTACCTCTGGGGCGAGTTCGCCCGGATACTCGCGGCCGCCTCGGCCAGGCCGCCGCGAGAGACCGCGGCCGGCGTGGATGCCTGGTGGCGCCAGCGCGGCGCGACCCGGCATGAGGTCAGGACGCAGTGGCGGTTCGCCAGCCGCGCCGACCTCGCCGCCGTGCTGCACATCGAGGTTCCGGCCGCCGCGGCCCGCGCGTGGCTGGCCAGGAATCCCGCGGCGACCAGTCTGTCCTGCGGCTACGTCCTGTATGCCGTCACCCGCGGGAAGAACGCCTCAGGAGCCCGCTGACGTTCCCACCGCCGCGCCCTCCGGCTCGCCCGTCCTGTATGATCGTGATCATGACCCGTTGGTATTGGCGCTTTGGGCTGGCCCTGGGTGGGCCGGCGGCCAGGCGCACTGACTGACGGATTCTCCACCCAGGGCCAGCAAGGCAGAGACGACAAAGTCTCTGCCTTTCGTCATTGAGGCGGCTGGCCCGGGACCCTGCTGGCTGGCCGCCGGAGAGGGCACAGCCGTGAACCTGAGGACCGACACCAGCAACCTGCACGTTGTCGGGTTTCAGCCGTTGATCGCACCGAACGAGCTGCTCGCCGAATTGCCGCTCGGCGAATCGCAGGCCGCCACCGTGCAGGGCTCGCGAGAGGCGGTGCGGCGCATCGTGGCCGGGGACGACGACCGGCTGCTCGCCATCGTCGGCCCGTGTTCGGTCCACGACGTGGACGCGGCGGTGGACTACGCGGTCCGCCTGGCCAAGGCGGCCGTCGAGGTCGAGGACGAGCTGTGCGTTGTGATGCGGGTCTACTTTGAGAAGCCGCGCACGACCGTGGGCTGGAAGGGCCTGATCAACGACCCCGGCATGGACGGCAGCTACGACGTGCACCGCGGGCTGCGGACCGCCCGCCGGCTCCTGCTCGACGTCCTCGGGCTTGGCCTCCCGGTGGGGTGCGAGTTCCTGGACCCGAACTCGCCGCAGTACATCGCCGACACGGTGAGCTGGGGCGCGATCGGAGCGCGGACCACCGAAAGCCAGGTGCACCGGCAGCTGGCCTCCGGGCTGTCCATGCCTGTCGGGTTCAAGAACGGCACCAACGGCAGCGTCAAGGTCGCCGTCGACGCCTGCCGGGCCGCGCGCGACGCCCACGTCTTCTTCGGCGTGGACGCCGACGGCCGGGCCTCGGTGGTCACCACCACAGGCAACCCCGACGTGCATGTGATCCTGCGCGGCGGCGCAGAGGGGCCCAACTACGCGCCGCGGCACGTGGCAGATGCGCTCTCGGCCGTGGCGGAGGCCGGGATGCCGCCGACCGTGATGATCGACGCCAGCCACGGCAACAGCGGCAAGGACCACGACCGGCAGGCCGCGGTGGCCAGGGAAATCGCGGCGCAGGTCGGCGGCGGCCAGCGCGGGATCACGGGCGTGATGATCGAGAGCTTCCTGGTCCCCGGGCGGCAGGACCTCACCGGGCCGGGCCGGCTCAGCTACGGCCAGAGCGTCACCGACGCCTGCATGGGCTGGGAGACCACGGCCGACGTGCTCGCCGAGCTCGCGCAGGCGGTTCGCCGGCGGCGAGCGAGCCGGAATTCAAGACAGGACGCGGCGGCGGAAGTTACGCAGTCCTAGAGTCAGGAACAGGGCACCGAACGCCACGACCACCGGGTAGATCACGTACAGATGCAGATGCGGCGCGTTGGTGAAGACCGCGCGCATCCCCTCGTTGACGTAGATCAGCGGGTTGATCAAGACCAGGGTCTGCAGCCAGTGCCATCCGCCGACCGTGACCGGGGCGAGCTTGTCGAAGGGATAGTACGTACCGCCCAGGAACGTGATCGGCAGGATGATGAAGCCGAACATCAGCCCGATGTTGCGCGGCTCGAAGCTGGTGCCGAGGACGAGCCCGAGGCCGGCCATGGCCACGCAGGCCAGCGGCACGAACGTGACGATCAGCCACCAGTGCAGGGTCAGGTGCGCGTGCACGCCCGGCGCGTGCACGACCGAGGCCATCGGCAGCACGATGATCGCCGACAGCACGCCCTGGGCCGCGCCGGAAAGCACCTTGGCCACGGCGACCAGCCAGATCGGGCAGGGGGCCTGGACCCGGTCCTCGATCTCCCGGGTGAAGCCGAACTCCTGGGCCATGGCCAGCGCGATCGACTGAACGCCCTGGAACATGACCGAGATCCCGACCACGCCGGGCACCAGGATGGTGGCGAACGCGGACTCCTGCGCCGGGGTCTGCCCGCCGATGCCCTGGCCGATCTTCGGGAACACGTAGAGGAAGACGAAACAGAGCAGGAACGGCTGGATGACCGTGCGCAGCACAAACTCCCACAGGTGCTTGCGCAGCACGACGAGATCGCGCAGCATCAGCGCGCCGAGCGCGGTCCAGCTCGCGGCCGCGACCGAGCGCGTGGGCCCGCCGCCGATCCGGCCGGCGGGCGCCTGCGTTGTGACGGTTGCGGCCATCAGTCCTCCCGCAGTTCCTTGCCCGTGAGGTTGATGAACACCGTCTCAAGGCTGGGCTCGGCGATGGACAGGTCGATGAGGTCGAAGCCCTCGCGCTCGGCCGCCAAGACGATCCGCGGAACGAGCCGCTCGTTGCCCTGTACGTGCAACTGGACACCGCCGTCGACGATCCGGGTACGGGTGACGCCGTCCACGTCGCGGGCCAGCACCTCGGCCAGCCGGCCGGTGTCGCCGGTCGCCTTGAGCGTGACCACGGTGTCCGCGCCGACGCTCTGCTTGAGCCCGGCCGGGCTGTCCAGCGCGAGGATACGGCCATGATCCATGATCGCGACCCGGTCGCAGAGCCGGTCGGCCTCCTCCATGTAGTGCGTCGTGAGCAGGATGGTCTGACCCTGTCCGTGCAGCTCGTGAAGCAGGTCCCAGAGAGCGAGCCGGCTCTGCGGGTCAAGGCCCGCCGTCGGCTCGTCCAGGAACAGCACCGACGGGCGGTGGAAGATGGCCCGGGCCACCATCAGCCGCTGCGCCATCCCGCCGGACAGCGCGTAGACCGACGCCTTGGCCCAGCGCGACAGCTGGAACTGCTCCAGCAGCTCATCGGCGGTCCGCCGGGACGCCTTGGCCCCGATGCCGAACAGCCGCCCGTGAAAGTAGAGGTTCTCCCAGACGGTGAGCTGGCGGTCGAGCGTGTTCTGCTGCGAGACGATCCCGCTGAGCTGCTTGGCCAGGGCCGGATGCGCCGCGACGTCGACCCCGGCCAGGAACGCCTTCCCGGAGGTCGGCACCACGCGCGTGGTCAGAATCCCGGCAGTGGTGGTCTTCCCGGCTCCGTTCGGCCCGAGCAGGCCGAAGATCTCCCCGACGCGGACGTCGAGGTTGAGCTTGTCAACGGCGGCGAAATCCGTCCCCGGGTAGACCTTGGTCAGGTCCTCGGTGTGGATGACCGAATCCGCCGGGGTGCCGGGCAGGCCGGTCTCGCTGGCAGGGGCGTGTGCAGTGCTCATCGCCCCCACATCGTAGCCTCGCCGGGTGTCAGCCAAGGAGGCCGACGCCCGGCGGGGCTACCGACGGGCCCGGCTTAGATCGAGCCCTGGGCGGCCTTCACCCCGGCCGATGAGGCCACGCCGGCCGGCTGGCCGTGGGTGAGCTGGGAGATCGCCGCGGCGATCATGTTGGCCGCCCCGTCGATGTCCTTGGCCACGGCGCTGTTCGGGTTCCGCATGGCGGACGCCACCTGGGCCCAGGTCATGCCGGACAGCGCGCTCGGCAGGTACTGCGCGCCGGAGATCAGGTACCGGTTGCCGATGTCCACGAACGGGAACGAGCCGTTGGCGTACTTCGCGAACAGCGCCGCCTGCTGCCCGGTGGGCTTGTGCAGGTAGGCGTACCCGGTGGGCGTGCTCGAGTCGGGCGTCTGCCCGTACCACTCCACCGGGACGAAGGCCACGTACTTGCTCGTGTACTTCGCGTTCGCGAACGACAGCGTCGGCGTGTTCGGGTAGACGTCGGTGGACGAGGAGTGGATGAATCCGATCCCGGACAGGGTGCCGAACCGGCTCAGCGCGGCCGTGATCGCCCACCGCTCGGCGGCGCAGTATGGGCAGTACTCCCCGCCCATGTAGAGGACTTCCGGCTTGCCGTTCACGGTCAGCTCCGGCTGACCGCTGATCTTCGTGATGCCCGCCGCCGTGCCCTTGCCCACCGCGTCGAACGTGGCGCCAGGGATCGTGGCGATCTGGCGCGCGACGGCCGGGTTGGATGTCACCGTGCCCGCCTGCGCGGTCGGATCGCTCGCCTTGAACGCGAACAACGCGATCACGATCGCCAGCACGGCAGCCACGCTGCCGCCGGCTGTGAGCGCCCGCCTGCGGGCGGCGGAACGTCGGGTCCGTGTCCGCTGGGCCGCCACCTTCTCCCGGGCGCTGTGCGCCCTTCCCCGGTTTGCGTTGGTCATCGCGGAGTCCCGTTCCTTTCGCTGCCCGGCCGGGCTCGCTGTCCGGCCGCTCGTTGCG
>Ga0335072_10009645_pt1 | contig 13921 bp, 12 predicted proteins | sample Lox_Sample_21_FD_206725 | JGI IMG/M metagenome (GOLD analysis project Ga0335072, IMG submission 206725) | Soil microbial communities from Loxahatchee National Wildlife Refuge, Florida, United States - Lox_Sample_2.1 | ecosystem: Environmental > Terrestrial > Soil > Wetlands | place: USA...
AATCGAAACTGTGTTCTAATGAGCAGATGAGCTCAGTCGTCCGCCCGGACTGGTGGTGTTATCCGCTGCAGTGCCCTGCGGGGCATCCGTGGGCGCCGGGGCGCATCACCGTCTCTTGTGCATAACCGGTCATTGACCGGGTCCGTGCGTCGTGGCCGTCAATCGGATGGCAACTAGGAGGTCAAGGCAGGAAGATTGTGCGGTGACCCGCAGCCTGTTTGACCCGGTGGCCCCCGAAGGGCGCACGAGTCGGCGCTTCCGTGATGTCCGGGATCTCAGGGTCTTCACGGCCGCCCGTCGGCTCATGGACGAGATCTTCGCTGACTTCCCCGATGTCGATCACAGCTTCGTCCGGGAATTCCAGACGGCGGGGTTCTCGCCTCGCGTCCTGGAGCTGGCCTTGTTCGCCTACCTGAAAGAAGAGGGTTACGAACTGGACCGAAGCCGCCCGGCACCTGACTTCGTAATCTCCGGCGACTCGCCCGTGGCGATCGAGGCCACGACCTCGAACCCGCCTGAAGGCGAGGATCCTGATTACGTCGACCCGTCAGTCGGCCTCCAGCGCCTCATGCCGGATGACGTGCCTGCCGCCGAGCAAGCCTTCATCTTCCAAGCGGCCAAAGCACTGCGGAGCAAACTTTCTAAGCGGGACGCGGCCGGCCTCGCATACTGGGAGCAGCCACACGTCGCCGGGATGCCTTTCGTAATTGCGTTGGAATCGTTCTACAGCGCGAGTTCTCTCGCGCACGCCATCAGGCCACTCGGGGACTACCTCTACGGCCGGCGAGACGTCGCAACCTACGACGTCGACGGAAATCTTCACCTCGTCGGCGAACTCATCACCGAACACCAGAACGGTGGGAAAACCATCCCCAGCGGCCTGTTCTCGCAGTCCAGTGCCTCTCAGTTGTCCGCGGTGCTGTTCACCAACAACGCCACGATCTCGAAATTCAACCGCATTGGCACCGAGCGGGGCTACGGCCCGGCTGACGTAGCCATGATCCGTTATGGCGCCATCGTTGACCCAGATCCCAACGCCACCAAGCCGCAACTCTTCGGCTACCTCGTCGGCGACTACGAGCCGGATCAGCGAGAGTCCTTCAGCGAGGGCCTGAACCTGCTGCACAACCCGTGGGCGGAGAGTCCCCTGGACCTCGGCGTGCTGCGGAATGTCACCGAACACCAGTTGGTTGACGACGGTCGCGTCCTGACCACATGTTCACGGCTGGACCCAATCGCGTCGGTGACGATGATCTTCCAGGGAGCTGGGGCCGAACAGCGTGCCCGTGAAACACTCGCCGTCATTCTCGCCGACGATGGCGACCCGGCTTACCCGGTGATGGCGAAGGACGACCTGCTGTCCGACTAGAAGAGGGCCTCGCGGCAGCAATTTCATCGTCACGGTCAGCTGTGCATAATCAGACGTTAACCTGCGGCGTGTCGCCGTTTGCGCGGCTCACGGTGGTTGGCATGATTTTGTGCCCGTGACGGCTGGGCGCTGGCAGGTCTTCTGGACGGCGGGGGAATCACCAAGCCCGGTTTGGGGGCTGCCGTGTGAGCCGCGCTGGCTTGAGGACTGGGGTCCTTGGCTGCGTCGCGCGGGCTTCTTTGCCGGGACGCCGTATCTGATCTCACCGGCCTTTGAGTACGACGTTGCGCTCAATGAGTTCTTTGCCGATGTGCCGATGGTTGCCCGGCCGTCGCGGACCCAGCAGGGCTACGCGCGGGACCTGGCGGCGTTTTTGAATTTTCTGTGGCTGGCGCGGGGTGGCAGGTCGTGGCGCGATGCCTGCGAAGCGGATCACCTGGCGTATCTGCACTGGCGGCGGCGCGACCCGGAGGGTCCTGGTGTTGCCGGGTCGACGTGGAACCGTGAGGTTGCCGCTGTTAACCAGTTCTATCTGTGGGCGGTCCGCCGGGGGCACGTACAGGTGAACCCGGTTCCTCAGACTGGGCGTGGCCGGCCGCCGGTTGAGGCGGGCTGGGCGGCCCGCCGGCACGGTGAGGAACACCGGCCTGCGACGTATGCGCATGATGCTGCGCGGGACCGGGTGCACTGGCTGCCGCCTGGGTCGTACCGGCTGTGGAGGGATGTGGGCGTCCGGGGGTTTGACCGTCGGGGCCTGCCGTCACCTGGTTTCCGCGGCCGGTGGGCGGCACGGAATGCGGTTTTCTGCGATCTGATGGTGCGAACCGGGCTGCGTCTGTCAGAGCAGGCTGCGCTGACCGTGCTGGAGCTGCCGCTGGACCGGACGGAAGACGGTTACCAGCGATTCTGGTTGCCGGCGGCAATCGCTAAGGGGCGCTCTGCGCGATGGGTTTACGTGCCCGCCAGCGTGATCACCGACTTGATGGCCTACGCGGAGATCGACCGCGCGAAGGTGGTGGCCGACGCTGTTGCGTGTGGCCGGTACCGGTCCTGGCGCCGCCCGCTGGTCGTGGAGGATCCTGCCCGGCCGGTGGCAGTGCGCTACGCCGACGGCTTGCGACAAACGGTCCGCATGGGTGAGCTGGGCCCAAGCGACCGGAGCCGACTGCTGGTTGACGGCGGTGCGGGGCTGGCACCGGCGGTGTTCTGGCTCAGCGAGCGCGGCGATCCGGTGGCGGTGCCGACGTGGAAGCGCATGTTCATCGATGCCAGCAGGCGTTGCGGTGAGGCGGGCGTGCCGATTGCATGCGACGCCCACATGCTGCGTCACACCTTCGCGGTTGTCAGCTTGGAGCAGCTGCAGCGGGGGCACATCGCGGCTCTCGCCGAGCTGACAGCAGAGCAGCGCGGGTACTACACCCGCATTTTCGGCGACCCTTTGGACTGGGTGCGGCGCCGACTGGGTCACCGGTCACTGACCACGACCATGATTTACCTGCATGCCCTGGCGGAGCTGGAGATGCGCACGCGGATGGCGCTGGTGCCCGACGGCTGGGAGGATCCGCGGGACTCACCACTGACCGTCATCGACGGTGAGATCACCGGGCAAGGGCAGGAATGAGCGGCCGGGGCAGGACCTATGCAGGCCGCCCGGCGATCTTGCCGGCGCAAGGATATGCGGGCCCGGAGGCCGCCGTTGCTGCAGAACTGCCGGGGGGGACCGGTCAGGAGGTGCGTTTCCACGGCGAGGATGGCCGGGGTGCGGTGTTCTCGTTCGCGGGTCTTCCGCTGCCCGGCTGGCATCATCCGCTCGCTGTCGCGCTGGCAGAACGCACCGGCCCGACCGGCGGGCTGAGGACTTTGGCGTCGGCGAATGGCGCCTGGGCGATCACCAAGCGGCTGCTCAGGTTTCTCGCCCTGCAACCGGAGCGACCTTTCAGCCCCGCCGACCTGACACGGGCCGACATGGAACGATTCCTGCGCCATCGCTCGGCGACGATCGGCAGCACCGGCGCCTGGGGGGAGGTGCGGCACGCGGGTCGGCTACTAGCAAGCCTGCCAGCCGAGAGCCGGGCCAGCCAGGATGTCCTGGACTTCGTCTTCCAGCGCGTCGAGGGACTGGCCGTTCCGGTGAAGACCGGGTACTCCGACAACGAGCTAAGGCAGATCGTCAAGGCGGCCCGGTCCGATGTGGTGATGCTGCGGAACCGGATCAGGGCCGGTCATGCGCTCGCGGCTCGCTGGCAGGAGGGCGACGATGGTCTGACCGGCCCGCAGCTGGAGGAAGCCCGGCTGCTCGCCGACATGGCAGCCACTGGCCAGGTCCGGCGAGGCTTTTTTAACTTGGCGGACAGACGCGACCTGGCGGGCCGGCTGTTCGTGACCAGCCCGGACATCTGGCCACTGATGATCCTGCTGGTCGCGCTGACCGGCCGCAGCCCGGACGCGCTGAAGGAACTGCCTGCCGATCACCGTGTTCTTGAGGGCCTGGCCGTTGAGCTGGTGCTGGTGAAGCGGCGCCGCGGCAACGGCCGCTGGCATGAGACGGTCACCTGGGAGATCGGCCGGCCGGAGCGCGGGCTGCATTATCCGGGCGGGTTTTACCTGCTGCTCCACGAGCTGATGGCCGCCGGGCGCGTGTTCAGCGGCTCACCGGTGGTCTGGTCGATCTGGCGGAACGCGGACGGCGGATCTGAGCATGTCAGCCCCTTCAGCAACAACCTCAATATGCCGGTGCTCAAGCGCAACTGGGCGGAGGCGCACGGGCTGACCGGTGACGACGGGCGGCCGCTGCGTCTCGACCTGCAGCGGCTGAAGACCAGCATCGAGGTGCGGCGCACCCGTCAGCTGGGGGGTCACCTGCCCTCGGCTGCGCGGACGAACACCACCCAGGTGCTGTTCCGTAACTACTTGCGCGGCGATCCGACTGTCCGGGACTGGGCTGAACAAGTCGCTGGCGAAGGGATCGCCGATGCCGAGCAGGAAGCACTGCGGGCGCATGCTTCGGCCATGCGCGCCATGGGCGGCGGTCCGGTCGTGTCGGGTATCCGCGGCCGGCCCTTCCGGGCAGGCATGACCGGCCAGGCCGCCGAAGGCCAGGGCGGCCATGGCGCCGGAGCGGCGTGGACCCGGTGCGCTAACCCGCATGCCCATCCGGCGACAGGCCAGCCTTGCCAGCTGTTGTCGTTCCTCGATTGCTTCCACTGCGGGAACTGCGTGATCACCGCGGCGAACCTGCCAGGGCTTGTTTCGCTTGACGAGGCACTGCTGTCACGGCGGCAGCGCCTGGCGGAATCCGAATGGTGGGGGCGTTACGGGCCGGCATGGGCAGCGATCCGCTACGACATCTTGCCGCGGTTCACCCCGGCTCAGCTCAAGGAGGCCCGCGCCGCTGCACCGCACGACGCGCTGCTGGATCTGGTCGAGGATCCCTGGGAGGTGCCATGACCGGGCTGCCGACCGCGGCGCTGGACCTTCTCGCCGGCGAGGACATCTACGTACTCCACGGCCGTCCTTTGCGGCCCGGAGTCCAGCTGGAGGCTACGCCGCGGTTCAGCGATGACGTCTGGCCGCTGACCGCCGCGATCCTGCAACTTCACGTCTCGTCATGGCGGCTGAATTTCGCGGTCATCCCCGCCCAGTACCAGCTGATCGCGAAGAAAGTCATCTACGCCATGCTGTCGGGCCGCCTGCCCGACGGCGAGCGGCGGCGCAGCATCAGCACGATCAAGTCAGTGTTCACCGATCTGCGGCGGTTCCTGTGCTGGCTGGACAGCCAGGACCTGCCCGCGGACGGGAAGCCCGGCCTTGCCGCGATCACGGTCGCGGACCTGGCCGCTTACCAGCGGCACCTGATCGCGAACGGGCTGCCACCGCAGTCGATGGCATTCGCTCAGATCGGCTATCTGTGGCGCTACCGGCATGCCCTGCCTCCGGCCGAGCAGCTGCAATTCGATCCCCGGATGCTCGACGGCCTGCGCCCGCCGCGGCTGCGTGATCCGGAGAACAGCACCGAACGGATCCCAGAGGCCGTGCTGGGCCCGCTGCTGGCTTGGTCGTTGAGCTTCACCCGGGACTTCGCGCCCGACGTGCTCGCCTGCTGCGCCCAGTGGCACAAGAACCGATCCGGTGCCGCCCGATCCAGACCCAGGACGACCCGCTCGCAGGTCCGGGCGTTCCTCGCCGACCATGCCGCACGCGGTCAGCCACTGCCCGGCCGCGGCGGCAAGGTGAACATCCTCGAGCTGGCGAGAATCATCGGCTGCAGCCGCCGGCTCCTCCAGCACATGGCCAGCGACATCGAGGCCGCCGCTGCGATAGCAGGGGTCACGGAATGGGCGTGCTACACGCTGCCGGTTACGGGACGGCTGGACGGCCAGCCATGGGTCACCGGCATCGCGACGCACCCGCGCTGCCCGGACAGCCTGGACGAGCTTGCCCGGCTACTGCAGACCGCCTGCTACGTCGTCATCGCCTTCCTGTCCGGCATGCGCGACAGCGAAGTCAAGCACATCCGCCGGGGCTGCCTGACCGTCAGCCGCGACGCCTCCGGCCGGCCATACCGGTGGAAGATCACCAGTCTGGCGTTCAAAAACGAGAGCGATCCCGCGGGAACGCCCGCGACCTGGGTGGTCGGCGAGCCAGTCGCTGAGGCAGTCAAGGTACTGGAGAAACTCCGGCCTAGCGGCACGGACCTGCTGTTCGCGCATCTGCCCTACGGCACCGGACTCGGGCCAGCGAGCCACAGCCCGAACCAGGTTCCCCGGAATTCGACCACCAACCGGCAGCTCAATGAGCTGGCCTCCTGGATCAGCCGGTATTGCCAGGCGCGTGACCGCTCCGACGGCATCCCGCTGGTCCGTGGCCAGCCGTTCCGGCTGACAACCCGGCAGTTCCGCCGCACCCTGGCCTGGTTCATCGCGCGCCGTGCCGGCGGCGCCATCGCTGGTGCGATCCAGTACCGGCATCTGAGCATCCAGATGTTCGAGGGCTACGCCGGCACGTCAGAGTCCGGATTCCGGGCTGAAGTCGAAGCCGAACAGGCACTAACCCGAGGGGAGCACCTGCTAGCCATGATCGACAAACATGAGCACCAGAACCTGACCGGACCCGCAGCCAGCGAGGCAGCACAGCGGCTGAGCGACTTCGGCCGGCGAGCGCGTTTCCGCGGCATCGTCGTCACCGACGACCGGCAGTTGCAGCGGCTCATGCAGCGCGACGATCCCGCGATCTACCCCGGCACCTATATCACCTGCGTTTTCAACTCCGAGAAGGCCCTTTGCCACCAGCAGCACGACACGCACGGCACCGCGAGGCCGTCCATGGGCAGTTGCCGCCCCTTGCAATGCCGCAACACCGCGCTCACGGCGGACAACAAAGCGGCGCTCGCCGACGAGGCCGCCGACATCACCCGGCAGCTCAAGCAAAGGCCGACGCTGCCGCCGCTGCTGCAGGCCCGACTCACCACGCGCCGGAACCAGATCACCGACTTCCTGGCCCGCCACCCGGATAGGTCATGACCCGGCCGCAGATACCCGGCCGCGGCGAGGTCCTCGCCGCATTGGCGATGCTGCAGGCGGATGCTCAGGTAACCGGACGCCAGCCGTCCGCCCTGGCTCTAGCCCGCCGCCTCGGTCTGGCCAATACAACCTTCCGGCGCAACTTCCCGGACATTGCTGCCGAACTCAGCACGCAAGCGGCAGCGCAGCGACGGTCCCCGCTGCGGCAGAGCCACTACGCAGAGCTGCAGGAGTCCAGCGCGCGGCTCCGCCAGGAAAACCGCGAACTCCGCCTGCAGCTCAAGCGAGCGGCTGCTGTCCTCCAGCGCGTCACACTCGAGAACCACATGCTTCGCGATCAGCTAGAGCAGCAAGCGAAAGTCACCCGGATCGACAGGCGTCAGCTAGCCCGCGAGGACGGCGGCCATGACAGCTAAGCCTCCCGGTCTGCCGGTGATCTCAGCCCCCGGATGATGTGCCGGCTGATACCAGACGCTAGGGCAGCCCTCGGTCCGGCAGCTGACCCTCAGGTGACCTGTCCGGCCATTGCCGGCGCACTGGCACACCACCCAGGACACCGTTATCGCCCCCGGTCGCCAGACATGCCCACGCGAGCATCGCTTTGGGTACTTCCACCAGTCCGGCCACTCCGCGCTCATAAAGCTTATACGAACATGTATTCGACCTGCGTGGCAAGACTCGCCGCGTCCTGGTCGCGATGTTTTCAGAAGCGTCACGTTCACGCTGTCCCTCAGGGCCTGGGATGCCGGGGCGAGTCGCCGAGAGCGGCCAGCAGGGCCATGACCGTGAAGTAGCCGGGCTCGACCACGGCGCCGGTCTCGATCTTCCGCACTGTCGACAGTGCCACCCTGGCTTCCGCTGCCAGGCGTTCCTGGGTCATCCCGGCGGTCTCCCGCAGTTCCCGCAGGTGACTGGCCAGCCGGACGGCCTGTCCGGCATAAGGGCTATCGGCTCGCTTTCTCCGGCCGCGCGCTACGGGCAACTCCTGCTCCGAGGTGATAAATTATTACCGGTAAAAATTTAGCACCATCAAGCTCGCGGCGGGGCTGGTGCCGGGACAGGTAACGGCGGGAGGATGCTGGGTCATGGCGACACGCACGGGCATCGAATGGACCGAGGTCACCTGGAACCCGACCACCGGCTGTGACCGGATCTCGGCCGGCTGCGACAACTGCTACGCGCTAGCCCTTGCCAACCGGCTGAAGGCGATGGGGTCAGCGAAGTATCAGAACGACGGCGACCCGCGCACCAGCGGGCCCGGCTTCGGCCTGACGGCCCATCCAGATGCGCTGCTCCAGCCTTACGGCTGGAGCGCGCCCAGGGTCGTATTCGTCAACTCCATGAGCGACCTGTTTCACGCCCGCATCCCGGTCGACTTCGTCGCCCGGGTGTTCGCGGTCATCAGCGATACTCCCCAGCACACCTACCAGGTGCTGACGAAGAGATCGACCCGGCTGCGGAAGATCGCCTCCCGGCTCGAGTGGCCTTCTAACCTGTGGATGGGGGTTTCGGTCGAGGACAGCTCTGCGCTATACCGGGTCGATGACCTCCGAGCCGTCCCGGCGGCCGTGCGATTCTTGTCCTGCGAGCCTTTGATCGGGCCCCTGGACGGCCTTCGCTTGGATGACATCGGCTGGGTTATCGCCGGCGGCGAGTCCGGACCTGGTCACCGGCCGTTGGACGTGTCATGGCTAACCGCAATACGCGATAACTGCGTCGATGCCGGGGTGCCGTTCTTCTTCAAGCAGTGGGGGGGCCGCACGCCTAAGGAAGGCGGCCGCGATCTCGACGGCCGACGCTGGGATCAGATGCCAGCCCTGGCCGGCTGACGTCGAGACCATGGGACCGAGCCGGGCTGGCGATTCGGTGCCTTGGCGTCAAGGCGAGGCGACTTGTGCCGCTTACGTCTGGGCGTGACACTTACCCGCAGTTGCGGTGGCTCGTGTCATCCCAACGGGTGACGGCGAGCAGCGCTAGACTCTGAGGGCGAAGAAAACCCCGGGCCGCATCGCGTCTAGGGCGACGAGCACCGGGGCTTTTCCTTTATTCAGCAATTGGACGATACCCCGGATCACCAGCATCAGTCAGCAGAAGCTGCTGTGATCCATGTCTCGCTTCCCTAACGCCGTGCGCCGTCATGCACGCGATCGAAGGGAAGCACCGTGAAGCAGGTAAGCGCTCACGTCACGAAGTACAGGTCTGCCCAGAACTCCGGCCCGTTCATCGTTGAGCCTGGCCTGACGTGACCTGCCTGGTTGGCAAGAACAAGTTGGGCAAGACCAACCTCCTGCAGGCCCTGCTGCGGCTCAACCCAGCCGAGCCACGCACTCCTCTCGACGAGGTCCTCGACTACCCGGCACGGCTGACCCGTGAGCGGAGGCAGGCGCCCGCGGGCGCGGATCTCCGCGGTGGTCGCGATCGCGTTATGACTCTTTTCACGGAAGCGCCGGGACGGCGCTGATGAGGTCGATGAACGGTGAAAGACGAACTGATTAGCCGGACGACGCGCGGCCTGTTCCGCAGCCTGATGACCGGATCGACGCTGGGAGAGATCAGCACGGCGTTTGAAGACGAGGGCTTCGCGCCCCATCCGGACTGCACTTACGAAGACAGCAGCGTTCGCCGCCAGAGAACCCAGGCATACCTGGACGCAGTCGACTGGAGCGACCCGCGCCGCGTGATGCTGGCGCTACGTGTCTTCGAGAGGCTAATGCACGGTTTCGAGGCAGGCTATACCGAGCAGTTCCGGCAGTCGCTCAGGCGAGACGGTTACATCACCGACCCTGCCAGCGGGCATATCAGCGCGGCCGGACCGCAGTTCGCCGCGGCGTCGCTGGCCTGCCTGAAGGACCCAAGCGCGATCAGAGAACAGCTCGACCGGATCCAGCGCGCCGTCCCTGATGACCCGGCCCTCGCCGTCGGCAGCGCGAAGGAGCTCATCGAAAGCACCGCCAAGGTCGTCCTAGCCGAGCTGGGCGTGGCGGTGAGCGACAATGCCGACCTGCCAGAACTGGTCCGCCAGGCACAACAGGCGCTGGCACTGCACCCCTCCTCTGCGGTGCCCGGGCCCGATGGCACTGAGGCCGTGAAACGGATCCTGGGCGCGGTGTCGACCATCCCGGTCGGCTTGGCCGAGCTGCGCAACCGAGGCTACGGAACTGGCCATGGGCCGGCCGCAGCTCGAGTCGGCCTGCGCGCCAGGCATGCCCACCTCGCGGTCAATGCCGCCTTCACGTGGTGCCAGCTGATGCTCGACACGCTCGCTGACCCCGAGGCGCCATGGCTCAGCCGCTCGCCTTGAGCTGACCTGCCGGGGCGAGGGGCCCAGGCCGCTACAGAAGCTAGTACTGCAACAACGACGGGAGGGCCGATGGCGCCACGGTCATGGGGCTGGTGGACAGAGCAGAAACTTGACATCCTCGGCGATTACCTTCAGGCATTCACCAGGGCGTCGAAGAAAGCCGGAGAGACCGTCTACCTGGACCTGTTCGCGGGCCGACCGGACAACATCAGCCGCGGCCGCAACCCGCGACTCATCCGCGGCTCCGCCAGGCGAGCGCTGGAGACCCGGCCGCCTTTGACGCACCTGCGCTTCTTCGAACTCGAATCCAACGCCGCAAAGCTGGAGCGGGACCTGAGCACCGAGTACCCGGACCGCGCCAACGACTTCAAGGTCATACCCGGCGACTGCAACGCCAAAATCGCCGAAACACTCGCCGGGCTCCGGCACCTGAACATGCTGCCGACTTTCGCCTTCCTCGACCAGCAGTCCACGGAGGTGCACTGGTCGACGATCGAGGAACTGGCACGCCACAAGCGGCCGGACAAATGGAAAACCGAGATCTGGCTGCTATGCGCCAACGGGCTGCTCCCGCGCGGACTACGACTGCGTAACGAAGACATCGACAAGCTCGTCGCAGAGAAGATGACCCGCATGTTCGGCACCGACATCTGGATCGAGGCCCTCACCGCCAGCCGCGAAGGGCTACTGACTCCCGCCCAGTTCCGTGACGAGCTCACCAACCTGATGCGCTGGCGACTGGAGCAAGACCTCGGCTACGAGGCGACCCTAGACTTCCAGGTCACCAACACCGGCGGCAGCGAGATCTTCAACATGATCTTCGCCACCGACCACTGGGCGGGCGAGAAAATCATGACGGACCTCCTCGAAGCCGCCCGCCGCCGCCAGCCAGCACTCCGCAGAAAAGCCCAGCTGCAACGCCGCCAGACCAAGCTCGAAAAAACAGGAATCCACGGGCTGTTCGATCTAGAAGACCTCGCGCCCGCCGACGTCAGGCCAGCGCCCGGCTTTGAGATCAGGCACCAGCCCGAACCGCCCCGTCCGCCTTACAGGCTTCCGGGCCACGCTCCCCGGCACGCCCAGGACCAAAACGAAGCTAAGGCAGGGTCCTAACCGGGACAGATTGTGAACCAGCGCAGCGCGCAAGGCGTGATGCTATGCGCCGCGCCAGTTCAAGCCGTCACAACCAGGCGGGCGCGCCGGCAACCGGGGCGAGATCAGATCGTCACGAAGCCCAGCGCGCAGATGAGCTAACGTCGGCATGCCGGGAGTGGGTCACGAACGCCAGGAATGCATCCAGTTCTTCGTCGTTCTCGAATGCGTCGCTGCGCAACTCATCTGCTGAGGCGATCGGATGCGCGCCCGGGGTCTGGCTGATCAGTTCGGCCACAGGCACCAGCCCTTCACGGGCACCCGGTCGCTCGCTCGCGCCAGTACCACCGCTCACGCTAGCCACCTCCGGTCAACACGCACGCTAGCCGCCCGCGCTGGCGATGCGGGCACAGCCCCTACGAACCGAGCTGACCCGACGTATTACGAAGCAGTCGGGGCAGCCCGCCATCTCGCCGCCGCCTGCTCAACACGTCCGGATATGAGCGGTAACGGTGGCGGGGTCGCGAGAATCTGCCCCTGCCGTTGACGCGCTGGCTAGGGGGTAAGCATCTCTCTACTGTGAACGACGCGATGGCAGGAGAACCAGCCCGGGCCAGCAGCCTGGCCGACCGGGTCGGTGTCGCGTGTCTGGGCGGTGAAAGCTCCGTGCCGGTGCAGGACCTGTTCCGCGACCACTGGCTGGAGCTTGTCCGGCTTGCGCTGGTGATGGTAGGCGACCTGGCTACCGCTGAGGACGTAGTTCAGGATGCCTTCGAGCGGCTCCACCAGCGCAGGCACAGCCTTCGCCAGCCGTCCAGCGGCCTGGCCTACGCACGGTCCTGCGTGCTGAACGGCTGCCGACTGGTGCACCGCCGCGCTGCGATCGCGCGGAAATACGGGCCGCGGCTGGCCGGACAACCGGAGCCCAGCGGCCTGGACGCCATGGCCGCTGTCGACGATGCCGGCGAAGTCATGGCCGCGCTGCAACCGCTGCCGCGCCGCCAGCGCGAGGTGATCGTGCTGCGCTACTACGCCGACCTGGACATCGCTGAGATCGCCGCGACCCTCCGCATCACCCCCGGCGCGGTCCGCACGACCATCAGCCGCGCCCTGGCTGCGCTCGCCCAATCTGTCGGAAGGACGGACCGATGACCGACCTTGAGGACCGGCTTCGCCGCGATCTGCGCAAGTTCGCCAGCCACGCCCGCCCGGAGTCGATCAGTGGACCGCAGACCCCGCAGGTGCAGCGGGCCTCGCGGACGGTGCGCTGGCTGGCGCCGACGGCCGCAGTGCTCGCGGTCGTCGGCACGATCGCGGGCGTGTCACTGGCAGGCGCTCACGGACCGAGGACCGGATCCGGTCAGCCGACCAGGTCCCAGACAACCGCGGGGATGCCACGTTATTACGTCGCGATCGTCAGTCGCATCATCGACGGCGACACAACGGTCACTACCAGGGCGGTCGTGCACGACTCGGCGAGCGGCGCGGCCCTGGCGAGCGTCCGGGTGCCGAGACTGGTGACACACGGCAGCGCCATCGCTCCGTCCATCAGCGCGGCGAGCGACGACCGGACCTTCGTGATCACCGAGACCGGCGGGAACCCGCCGGACCACCGGCTGGCTTGGTTCTTCCTGCTGCGCGTTGCAGCCAACGGCCAGTCGGTGAGGCTCACGAGGTTGCCGATCAGCGTGCCCCGCTCGCTGGCAATCGGCGGTGCCGAGCTGTCACCAGACGGAACCCGGCTCCTGATGCAAGAGCAGTCCTGCCATGTCGGTGGCTGTTACTACACCGGCATCCGGGTGGTCACCATCGCGACCGGGGCAGTGCGCACCTGGACAACCCGAGCCACCGGCGCCCCGTTCGACGTGTCCTGGGCCGGGAACTCGACAGTCGCCTTTCTATGGGGCAAAAGGTACCGGCTGCTGAACGCCACGAGCGGCGGCGGCAACCTGCTCGCGAGCCGTCCAATAGCATCCCCGGCCGCGCAGCAGTACGGCTACGTCCCGGGCGCCCTCGTCACACCGGACCAGACCAAGCTCATCACCTCCACGGTCCAGAACATCCCGGACAGCAACGGGACCGACACCGTAGTGGCGAAGATCATCGAGATGTCCGCCCGCACCGGCAAACTGCTCCGCATTCTGAGCACGACGACGGTGCACGGAGCTACGCGAGGGGGGCAGGGCTCGGCGGGAATCCTGGACGACGATTGCGCCGTCCTGTCCCTGGCGCCAACAGGCACTAACGTGCTCGTCTCCTGCTTCACCTTCGGTCGCGTCGACAACAACTCGTTCACGCCGCTGCCTGGCTTCCCCAGTGGATCCAGCAGCGGCATCGGCGGGCAGGACACGGCAGCATGGTGATTGCTCAGAAAACACACTGGCAGTTCCGGCAGCAGACCATCCGTGACCCGGACGGGCCAGCGTGAGGCAAACACTTCGCGGAGAAGTAACAAGCCGACGGGCCGGGCACCTGTCAACCCGACCCTGTTCCAGCACAATGCAGCAGCGGTCAACGGTCAACACCAAAGCCTCACTCCAAAGTCGGCTGGATGCCCTGTGACTGCCGCAACGCGCAAGCTAACAAGGTCCTCGGCCATCTGTGGGTCCGCTGCCGCGCCGAAGGTTGCCCGTCGATCTG
>Ga0335072_10009647_pt1 | contig 13920 bp, 10 predicted proteins | sample Lox_Sample_21_FD_206725 | JGI IMG/M metagenome (GOLD analysis project Ga0335072, IMG submission 206725) | Soil microbial communities from Loxahatchee National Wildlife Refuge, Florida, United States - Lox_Sample_2.1 | ecosystem: Environmental > Terrestrial > Soil > Wetlands | place: USA...
CGGTTGTGGGCGCCGCGCGGGGTGCCACCCGCTCGGCTCAATCACCCCACAACGCGTGGGGGACCGGCCAACTTCATCAGCCTGACCGGACGACAACCTCCATATGGTCTGACCCGCTCCAACCTTCCTTAACTAGAAAAAATCGCCCGTATCTACGGCAAATGCCCTGCAAATGGGCAACTTGTAATGAAGAGGTTTAGGGTTCGAGTCCCTAGGCGGGCTCTGAGAAGTACCTGAGCGTCCGCGGCAGTTGTCGTGTCGCGGCGAACCGGCTTTTCCACACGCATCTCCCGCGGTCGGCCCAGCACGTTTTGAGCAGTCACAAGGTCTGGCGAACGGGCGACGCTTCGTGGTGTAAGTCGTGGATGACGGCTTGGGTGCTTGGCGACCGGTCGGGGCTTCGGGACACGCCGGAAGCGGCGACGTGAGCTAGGGCAATTCAGCCCGCCGTTTTCGCCGGCGTGAGCACGATCAACCGGTCTCCCGCCGCCAGCACCGGGTCATCGACGACGCCCAAGTCGACGTGGCCATCGCGGGCGATCCCGAGCACGAGCGCCCCGGCGACGCCGCGCGCCTGGCTGAGCGGACGGGAGACGAACGCCTGCTCGACCGGCTGCTCGGCGAGCTTGTAGGCCTCGGTGTCGACCAGCTGCAGCAGGAGATCCCCAGCCTCGGGCGTCTCCAGGCTCTTGGCCAGCGTGTGCCCGACCAGCTCGTCGCTTGAGAGCGTGTGTCGCACCCCGAGCTCGTCGAGCGCCCGAGCCACCCGGGGGGACTGGGTGAGTGCGAACACCTCTAGACCAGGCGCCATGTGATGCAACGAGACGGCGACTACCAGCGTGTCGGCGTCCGCGGTGCAAGCAATCAGCGCTCGGTTGGCGCGCGCTGGCTCGCTGCGGCGAATCGCCCCGTCGTGCGAGGGGTCGCCCGCCACGAACTCCACCTTGTCCTGGAGTCCGGCTGGGCGCTCCGGGGCCACGAGTACGACCGGGTCCCCGGCGCGCCGAAGTTCGTCGAGCAGATGAGGGACGATCGGGTGTGAGCCGTAGACGACCGTGTATGGCTGAGTGGGTATCGACGCGTCCAATCCAAGGATCCTCCGGAATCGGGCGAGCGCCGAAGCACCCGCGAACAAGGCAAAGGCAGCACCCACGATCGGGATCGTTGTGAGCATCACCCCATTGGCGATCACGCGACCAGCTGTGTTGTGAGGCGTGACGTCGCCGTAGCCGACCGTCGTCGCAGTCGTGATCGACCAGTACAGCGACGTCCCGAAGCCGACGTGCTCGGCAAGCGAGAACAGCATCGCCCCGACCACCACGATCAGCGCCGCAAATCCGATCAGGGCAAGCTCGCGGTACCGGCCGGCCCTGCGGGCGAAATGGCGCAGCGCGAGGAAGATCGGCATGTGGGCGCAGCCATGCTATGAGAAGGCGCGGACGCCGCCGACGCGAGCCGCCGCTCCCTGGTCGGTCTGGACGAGACGCGGCGGCGCGTCCGAAGGGCGGGCGGCGCGAATGCAATCCCGGCCAGCGCCTGACCGCGACGATCGGCGTGATTCAGATGTCGCCGAAGCGCTGGTTGGGTTGGGTGAAGTGCGTGAGACGCAAGCGATCACGCGTTGGAGCGCCGACGACCTTCGTTCGTGGGCTCGCTCATCGCCTCGGCACCAGGATCTGCACGAGGGCTCCGCTTCGGAAGCGCTGCTCCTCGACGACTTCGAGCTTCAGGTGCCCGTCGAGACTGGCGAATGGGCTGCGACCCTCACCGATCGCAATCGGGACCGTCGAAAGGTGGTATTCATCGACGAGACCGAGACGGGTGAGTGATGCGGCGAAGCCGGGACCGCCGTGGACCAGGATTGTCCCTTCGTCGTCTCGGCCCTTCAGGTCCGCGATCCCAGCACTAAGATCGCCGCCGAAGATCTCAGCCGGTCCCCAATCCGCGCTCTTCAGAGTGTGCGAGAAGACTGCCTTCGGCTTGTCGTTCATCGCGGTAGCGATCGGCCCCTCAGACGCCGCCCAGTGCGGGCCCATGATCTCGTAGCTGCGGCGGCCCATCGCGTGAACGCCTGCGGCCTCGAGCTCACCGAGGCTCCGCTGCGTCGAGTCCTCACCAAACCACTCGAACATCCATTCATGTGTCCCGTCCGGGCTGGTGGCAAAGCCGTCGAGGGACAGGACCATCTTGAGAATGACTTTTCTATCGCTCATGTTGGTAGAGACCTGTCCGCTCGCCCGAACTAATCGCGTCCGACGGAACAGTTATCGCTGACGCGCTTCGAACATACGGGTGAACGCTCCGCCGGCGAGCGCTCTAGACGAACTTACGATCGTGAGGCTGGCCGTCACCCGGACGGGCGCAAGGCCACGAACACATCACGCCACCCGGGCCGGCGCGACGATCGCCTTCGCGCCGTGCACGGCCTGAATGGGCAAGCCGTCACCCGCTCCCGCCCGCGACCGACTCCGCGAAGGGCGCTCTGACCTGCGCCCGGCGACCACTCGGTGCCGCGGGCGGGAGTCCCATGACGTCGCTGCCGCCGACACGAAATCTCGGCACTCTCGGGTTATAAGCCCGTAGAGACGGCCCTCACGTCGGTGAGCTTGACTTTGGTGCCCCGGCGAACCGAATTCGGGATCTCGGCGATCGCATCGACGTGCTCGGCGAGCCGCTGGAGCTCGTCGGGGGTGGCAGCTCCGCCGAGCTCCACGTCGTAGGAGACATCGTCGGAAACGGCCGGGTTGCCGCTGAAATCGCCACGGACGACCACTCGGACGGTCCTCAGATCAATGCCGAGCGCGGCTGCCTCCCGGAACAGATCGTTTGAGACGCATCCCCCGATGGCGAGGTAAAGCAGCTGGCCGCCGTTGAAACCAAGTCCTCGTCCTCCACTGCCCGCCGGACGATCAACCACGAGCGTGTACTGCCCGGCACTCCCGACGGCCGTGGCTTCGCCGGCGACGTTCCGAAACTCGACCTCGAAGGGCATGTCCGGGATCCTCTACGACGCGCACCACACCGTCAATATGAATGGGCCGGGACGGTGAACCAGACGACGCCGACCCTCCAACCACTGCTGGCCCGCTGTGACATCGGTCGCGCCAGCTACCCGTCCTCGCGAGCTGTGTTTGTCACCCGATCACACCTAAGTTCCGGTGCGCCGGCGGTTGGTCCGCCTGACGACGCACTGACTTCGCCGTTTCGGTGCGGGGCGGCTACGACTGGACGGACCGGCCGTGGGCGCGTTTGCCGCGCGTGGGGACGCCTGGATCCCTCGCGCCACCGTCCAGCCCCATGCCCGCGGACACCTTCAACGTCGTCTACGGGGACGCGGGCGACGGATGGGTCTACGCCCACGTCCCTGAGCTGCCCGAGGTCCACACGCAGGGCGAGGCTCGATCAGGCACGCGAGATGATCCGGGACGCGATCGCGCTGGTCCTCGACGAGCGTCGGGCGCACGGCGAGGCGATCCAGCCCCACTCAGCGACACCCAAAAGCCCGTATATATAGCTTTTGGTTGTTTCACCGTCACGTTTCCGCGGAGGCGTGTTTCGAATATGTCCCGAGATCGGCCCAGGCTTGGGATTTCGTCGCCTCGGCGATCCGCGTCCGCGGCAACTACTCCGACGGAGTGTTGACGACGTCGAAGTCCGGCAGGATGCGCCGTGCCTATGGCTCCCGACGTTGGCCTCGGCTCTGGCCCGGCTCGACAACGAGGACCTGGTGTTCGTCAGGACCGCAGCCATGGCCGGTGTCGCAATCTCCGCCGCTGCAATCATCCAAGCGACCCAAATTGTCTGTGTTTCGCATCAGCCGCCCCTCAGGGTCTACTGAGAGCATGACCTGCGGCCCGCAACAGCCAACGATTCGAGCAGCGCAGATGGCGGCGCGGATCGGTCTGGCCGCCCTCAGCATGATGCTCTTCACCGCCGGCTGCGGCGGCTCGGCCAGCACCACGAGCTCCGCAACAGCGATCGGATCGGTCCCGGCGAAGTTCCGCAACCAGGTCGAGTCCGGGCTTGAGTACTCCAAATGCATGCGCACCCACGGCGTGCCGAGCTTCGCCGATCCCAAGGTCAGTGTGTCCGCCACCGAGCTGATCATGCAGAACCCCCAGATGAGCCCGGCCGAAGTCGCCTCTCCGGCCTACCAATCCGCCACCGCGGCCTGCGCCAAGTACCTCCCGCAGCAACGGCAGGCGCCAGCCACCTCCGGGGTCGGCAACTCCCAGCCACAAGCGCTCCGGTTCGCCAACTGCATGCGCTCCAACGGCGTCCCGAACTTCCCCGACCCGACTGCCGGCGGCGCGTTCAAGCTCGGACCAGCGATCAACCCGCAGGCGCCCGCGTTCACGGCGGCAATGCGCGACTGCCGGGAGCTGCGCCCCTCGACGCTTCAGTTCAGGTCGTGAGACCGCGCTCGCAGCCCGATCGCTCCTGACGTGCTGAAAGGATCAGCGGCCCGGCGACTTTCATCGCCAGCCCCACAACGCACGACGAGCATCCCTCGGCCACTCTGGCTCGCCGCGGTGCCCGGGACCTTCCGGCCACGGTTGCGGGAACATGTCGTCTTTTGGGTATGAAGGCCAAGCCACCCACGTCATGAGCTCGCGAAAGGAGGACCTGCTGTGCCGATGATCATCAACGGTCGCGAGGCGTCCGTCCCCACCGACGCTCGTGTCTCGCTGCTGGACTTTGTGCGCGAACACCTGGCGCTTTACGGCACGAAGAAGGGCTGCAATCAGGGAGCTTGCGGCGCCTGCACCGTGCTCGTCGACGGCGAGCGAGTCCTCTCCTGCCTGGCCCTTGCCGTCCAGTATGAGGGGCGCGAGGTGACGACGATCGAGGGCCTGGCCGGCGGCGGGCTGCACCCGCTTCAGCAGGCGTTCATCGATCACGACGGCTTCCAATGCGGATATTGCACCCCGGGCCAGATCTGCTCAGCGGTCGGGATGGTCGACGAGCTGAGGCGCGGCGTACCCAGCTACGTCACCAAGGATCTCGCGAGCACGAGCGTCTCTTTCGACGACGATGAGTTGCGTGAGCGGATGAGCGGCAACCTGTGCCGGTGCGGCGCTTACAACGGGATCGTCGACGCGATCACTGACGTGTACGCGGAGCAAGGGGCATGATCGAGCTCACCTACTCTCGCGCGACGGACGTGGACGACGCGGTGCGCCGCGCGGCCGAGGGGCAGGGTCGGTACCTCGGCGGAGGCACGAACCTGGTCGACCTGATGCGTGAGACGGTGGAGACGCCCTCGGCGCTGGTTGACGTCACGGGTCTTTCGCGCCAGGTCGAGCCGACCGCCAACGGTGGCCTGATGATCGGTGCGGCGGCGCGCAACACCGCCGTGGCGGAGCACGAAGTGGTCCGGTCGGGCTATCCGATGCTCGCTCGTGCCATCGTGGCCGGCGCCTCGGCGCAGATTCGCAACATGGCGACGGTCGGCGGCAACCTGCTGCAACGCACCCGGTGCACCTACTTCTATGACACCGACGGATCGCGTTGTAACAAGCGAGCTCCGGGTGACGGGTGCGATGCGATCGAGGGCTTCAACCGCATGCACGCGATCCTGGGTGCGTCGCCGTCGTGCGTGGCGACTCACCCGTCGGACATGTGTGTGGCGCTCGCGGCGCTGGACGCTGTCGTCCATCTTCGCAACGTGTCGGGGGAGCGGACGATCGGCATGTGCGATCTGCACAAGCTCCCCGAGGATCGCCCCGATATCGAGACCGTGCTCGAGCCCGGCGAACTGATCACCGCCGTGGAATTGCCTGCTCCCAATCCGGCCGAACGCTCGACGTATCGCAAGGTGCGTGACCGTTCCAGCTACGCGTTCGCACTGGTCTCGGTCGCTGCGGCGCTCGAACTCGACGGAGACCGGGTGGCCGGTGCGCGCCTGGCGCTGGGAGGGGTCGCTCCCAAGCCGTGGAGGGCGCGGCGTGCCGAGGAGGCGATGCGGGGCCGGCCGGCGACCGAAGCCACCTTCCTCGAGGCGGCCGACGCGGAGCTTGCCGACGCGCGCCCGCTTTCGGGCAACGCATTCAAGGTCGAGCTCGCCCGCCGCACCCTCGCCGCCGTCCTGGAGGACTTGACCGAGGCAGGCCGCGCGTGAGTACCGGAGAGTCCCGACCCGGAGTCGCGATCGTCCCCGAGGGGTGGACCCCGGCCACCGCTCCTGACCCGTTGGTGCGCGCTCAGCACGGGCTTATGGGTGCGCAGGTGTCCCGCCTTGACGGACCGCTCAAGGTCCGGGGCGAGGCGCGCTTCGCCGCCGAGCACGTGATGGAGGGCATGGTCTACGCGGCGCTCCGCTACAGCACGATTGCGCGCGGTCGCATCACGATGCTCGAAACGGGCGCCGCCGAAGCAGCCGCCGGCGTCGTACTCGTGATGACCTACCGCAACGCACCGCGTATGCAACCCCCGCCGCTGTTCCTGACCGGGCCCAAGGCGGCCGGCGGCGCGAACTTGCCCGTGATGCAGGACCCCAGCATCCATTGGAACGGCGAGCCAATCGCGGTCGTCCTGGCCGAGACGCAGGAGCAGGCTGACCATGCCACCTCGCTGATCGAGGTCGCTTACGAGTCCTCGCCGCCGCGCACCTTCGAGGCGGCCAGGGCACATCCGCGGACGCCCGACAGCCTCGTCGGGCAGCCGGTCGAGGTTCTCGTCGGCGATGCCGAGGCCGCGCTGATCGACGCCCCCCATTCCGTCGATCTGACGTATACGACCCCGCGCCACAACCACAACGCGATCGAACCCCACGCGGTTACCCTCGCTTGGGATGGCGATGAGCTCATCGTCCACGACGCCAGCCAGGGGGTGAAGGGACACGCCTGGACGTTCGCACAGGTGTTCGGAATTGATGAGGAGCAGGTCCACGTCACCTCGCCATATGTCGGTGGCGGATTCGGCGGCAAGACGCTGTGGTCGCACCATCTGATCGCGGCGGCCGCGTCGAAGCTCGCGGGGCGTCCCGTGCGGGCCACCCTCTCGCGCGAGGGTGTCTACCGGCTGGTCGGCGGGCGAACGAACACCGAGCAGCGAGTCGCGATTGGCGCGGATGACACTGGCCGCTTTACGGCGCTGATTCACACGGGGCTCTCGGCCATGACCCCGTACAACGCGCTCGCCGAGCAGTTCACCTTCCCCGCACGGCACATGTACGCGGCTGAGACCCTGAAGACAGACCAGCAGGTCGTCGACATGGACATGCTCGCGAACTCGTTCATGCGTGCACCGGGAGAGTCGGTCGGAACCTTCGCGCTGGAGTGCGCGATCGACGAGCTCGCGATCCAGCTCGACGTTGACCCGATCGAGTTGCGGATACGCAACGAGCCCGACAAGGATCCAAGCACGAGCCAGCCGTATTCCTCGCGCCATATCGTCGACGCTTGGCGCGCGGGGGCTGACCGGTTCGGCTGGACGCCCCGAGCGCGGCCGGGTACCCGCCGCGAGGGAGAGTGGCTGATCGGGACGGGCTGCGCGATGGGGACCTATCCCTACCATCGCTTTCCCGGCGGCGTCGCGCGGGTTACGCTCGACAAGACGGGCCACGTGACGATCGAGGTTCCGGCCGCCGACATGGGCATGGGGACCTCGACCGCCCAGGCGATCCTCGTCGCCGATCGGTTTGGTCTCCCGTTGGAGCGGGTGACCATCGCCTACGGCGACTCCTCGTTCCCTGGAAACCTGCTCGCCGGCGGTTCGTCACAGACAGCTTCGATCGCCGGCGCGGTGATCGCGGCTCAGCGAGCGCTCGTCGAGCAGCTGCTCGCGCTTGCCAATGACGAATCGGCCCTGGCCGGGCTGACCGCCGACGAGGTTGGTGGACGCGACGAGGGACTGTGCGAGCTCGCCGACCCCAGCCGCTGGGAGAGCTACGCCGAGATCCTCGGGCGGGCCGGCCGTGACGCGGTGACAGTCGTGGCGTCCGCCTCTGACCCGGAGGAGATGCAGGCGTACTCGATGCACTCTTTCGGCGCCATCTTCTGTCAGGCCCGAGTCAACATGACGACCGGCGAGACCCGCGTCGACCGGGTGCTCGGCTCTTATGACTGCGGCCGCATCATCAACGCCAAGACCGCCGCCAGCCAGTTCCGGGGCGGGATCATCATGGGACTCGGCCTGGCGCTGATGGAAGACACCAACTTCGATGAGCGGACCGCCCGAATCATGAATCCCAGCCTCGCCGAATACCACGTGCCCGTCCACCTCGACGTGCCCCGGATCGACTTGATGTGGACTGACATCCCCGATCCCTACGCTCCCGCGGGCGCGCGCGGAATCGGCGAGATCGGGATCACCGGGGTTGCCGCGGCTGTCGCCAACGCGGTCTACAACGCGACCGGCCGCCGCGTGCGCGACCTTCCAATCACGCTGGACAAGCTGCTCTGAAGACGTCGCTGCACCGCCACGGCAACTGTTCGTGCCGGTTCTCGGCGAGAATCCGTGGATGGACGAGGACGAGTGGCGCGAGCTCAACGTCCGGCACTGGGATGAGCTGGTTCCGATCCACCTCCAAGGCGCCTTCCATGACGTGTCGGGCTTCCTCGCGGGAGGGTCCACGCTGCGGCCTTTCGAGCGAGCCGAGCTGGGCCCGGTGGCGGGTTTGAAGCTCGTGCACGCCCAGTGCCACTTCGGCCTGGATACCCTGTCGTGGGCGCGAGAGGGGGCAGCGGTAACTGGATTTGACTTCTCCGCGGCGGCGGTCAGAGAGGCTCGCGATCTTGCCCAGCGCGCACGGCTGACCGCCGAGTTCCTTGAAGCGGACGTCTATGACGCGATCGACGCGCTCGGCGGACGGACGTTTGACGTCGTATACACGGGCATCGGAGCGATCCATTGGCTTCCGGATATCACGCGCTGGGCAGAAGTGATGGCCCGGCTGCTAGCCCCTGGAGGCCGCTTCTATATGGCTGAGTTCCATCCCTTCGCGAGCGTTTTTGCCGATGACGAGTTGATCGCCGTCGATTCCTATTTCGATCCAGGCCCGCACATTCATACCTCGGCCGGCAGCTACGCGGACCCGACCGCTCAGACCACCCAGAACACGAGGGTCACCTGGAATCACGTGCTTGGGGACGTCGTCACCTCGCTCGCCGAGGCGGGCCTTGTGATCGAGTTACTCCGCGAGCACCCTGTCGCTCTGCGGGCCTGCTGGCCGTTCCTGGAGCGCAGTGTCGACGGTACATACCGCGCGCCCAGCGGACGGCCTGACCTGCCGCTCCTGTATTCGGTTCGGGCCCGCCGACCGTCGTCCTGAGGGCGCCCTACCAGCCGCTCGAGCACACGGTGCGGGAAGGCGGCGCGGAAGAGCCCTTCAGTTCGCGGATGTCGCGCAGCAGCGCCTTGGCCTGGAACAGGTCCGAGAGCGCGGTGCGCGCGTCGAACCTGTCGGCGAACGACGCGCCGTTCAGCAGCTCGTCGATGCCGGTCGCCAGCGGCTGGCGCAGGTTCTGACACGCGGTCAGCTGGGCGTCCCACGCCTCATACTCGGAGTCGGGCTCCGTCACCGCCTTGGTCGAGACGTTGAGGGCATCCTGGCCGAAGGAACCGAACGGCGCGTTCAGCTGCTTATAGGCGCTGGACAGTGCGTCGTAGATTCCCTCGTTGTCGCCGATCGCCCGGGGCGTCGCCTGGCGGTCGATGATCTGCGAGATCGGCCGGCCATCGGACAGGTAGTCGGACTTCAGGCCGGTCAGCGTCATCAACGTCGGCTCCGCGTCGGTGTGGTCGGTCCAGACGCGGCCGTCGACGCCCATGTGCGCCACGCCCGGTCCGACCCAGCCCTGCCAGGTCGACGCGATGACGCTCTGATCGTCGCCGTGGTTCCAGTCGTACTCGGGATCCTGCTTGTAGCAGTTCGGGCCGGAGGTGGCGCCCGAGACGCAGTAGTCCTGGAAGTAGAAGTCGTCGTTGCCGAAGACCGTGAAGCTCGGGTCGCGCAACGGGTCGGCGTTCCACATGTGCAGGATCTTCTCCGTCTCCTGGTCAGCCAGCTGGTAGACGATCGGCTCGTTCGATCCGGTTGACGGATCGAACTCGTCGATGCTGGACATCTCCTGCTCCAGGTTGCGCGTGGACGAGGCGTCCGGGCCAGGCTGACCCTGGACGAACACGGTCGGCGCGTCGTCGTAGTCCTCGTCGAACGGCGTGGTGTCGCCCGTATCGCCCTTGACCATGCTGTTGAGGTTGACGTCGGTCTCGCCGATGTTCGATGCGTAGTCACAGTAGCCGGTACCCGGCTGGCCGAGCACGTCCCTGGAACCGACGGGCGTGCCGTTGCAGCCCGGGTTGGTCGGCGCGCTGCCGGCGAAGTGGTCACCCTCGTCGACGGTCACCAGGAACAGAGTGTTGGACTTGTTGATGCCGTCATTGGCGAGCCGCTGGAAAAACGCGGTGAAGGCCGCGTTGTACTCCTTCAGCTGCGCCTCGTATCCCGGCTGGCCGGGGCCGTAGGCGTTGCCCCCGTTCAGGTCGTACTGGTCGTCGTGCACGTCAGAGAGGTAGGTATAGGTGACCGGGATCCCGGCCTCCTGGGCGGCGGCCGTGTAGCCGAGCGCGTTGTTGGCCTCCATCCCGTTGAAGCCGGGGAAGCCGGCGTTGCCCGTGTCATCCTGGATCTCCGTCGTCGGCGTGCTGCCGGGCGCATACGAGCTTGGCGGCGGCGTCACTGACGCGTCAATGTTGTGGACGGGCACGGCGTTCCGGCCGCTGTTCGTCGCGTTCGGAGCGAACACGTCGTAGACGGGCGGCGCCGCCCAGTTGCCGGCCGGCGGAGCGGTGTCGCCGGTCGGCACATATCCGCTCGGCAGCGGCTGGTCGGACTCGTGGGTCAGCGCGGGGTCGACGTTAACCGCGCCGAATAGCGCGTTGTAGCCGTCGTAACCGCCCGGCTCGTCCGGCAAGACATCAGGCGCGCCACCGTTCGCGGTCGAGCACAGCCCGCCCGTCCGGCTCTGCGCGAGAGAGCAGTGAATCGCCAGACCTTCGAAGTCCGTCGTGCCGAGGTTCGAGCCGGCCGAGAACTTCTGCTTGTAGGCCGTGTTGTAGGACCAGCTACCGAAGGCCGCCTGCGTGGAGCTCGGCCCGAACACGTTGGAGACGTCCGTAGTGTCGTTCTCGAACTCCATGTTGGCCGCACCGATGCCGGCGAAGTCGCAGCCCGCGCTGGTGTACGGCACCCACGGAGCCGGGGTGTTGGTGGTCCCGTTGGACGCGCTCGCGGTCCCGGTCGTGCCGGGCGCGGTCGTGTCGTTGTTGTACGTCGTGTCACCCGGATCGTCGTACTTCGGGTTCGGGGCCGCCACCGTGTCGGTCCAATACTTAAACGCGGACGTGTAGCCGGAGCCGCCAACGTTGCTGGAGCTCGGGTTGACGTCGTAGGAGGGGTCGAAATACTGGTAGCTGTTACCGACGGTCACGCCCTCACGGTCGGGGTACAGTCCCGTCTCGGTGGAGGTGATGCCGTCCGAGGTGTGAGAGATGAGAACGGTGTGGTCGTCGGTCAGGAGCGTGCCGTTGTCGACGAGGAAGTTCCGCAGGGCCGGGATCTGCTCGAGATCGGAGGGCACGTTGGGGTTGTCGAGCTCGTTGTGCACGTTGTCGAACTGCAGGATGATCACGTGCTTGATGCCGTTCGCGAGCTTGCAGCCCGAACTGGCGGCGCTCGTCGCCGGGGAGCTGGCCGCCGCGGCGGAGCCGGCCGCGCCAGCGCCCGTGGCAAGAATGATTCCCAGTCCGGCCAGGATCGGCAGCAGACCCAACACGGCGAGCTTCCCTCTCATCCGCGCGCGCTTGAACGCGCGAGCCCCTGATGTCAGCAACGGCATCGCGATCCCCCGACTTTCGGTGAGTTGTGAACGCCCGAGCGCCTTGGCTCCGGCCGATGCCGGCAACCTATCTCTGGGCCAGTGGCGTGATTGTTGATGGCTCGTGATCAGCATGTGTCCAGATCGTGACCAGGCCCACCCCGGCCTCGCACGAAGACCTCCGACGACTTAGCGTCCCGAGCGATGAGATGGTCGAGGCTGTTTGGCGCCGGCCTCGCGGCGCTGACAATCGGCGGCTGCGGGGGCGGCAGTGCCAACACAACCAGTGGGTCCAGTGCGTCCAAGCCGCCGTCGGTCGTGCGGGTCTCCTACGACGGCGCGACTTGCGCGCCGGAATGGTCAGCCCTGAAGCCGGGTGGCTATGAGTTCGTGCTCCAGGACCGCGGTAACGACGTCATCGGTATGACGCTGCTCAACGCCTCCGACGGGACCCCGGTGAGCCCGACGACACCGGTGACGCCGGGCGAGCGGGCGTCGATCCAGGCCCACCTCGACGCGGGGGGCTCATATGAATGGCGCTGCCAGACGGCCTCGCAGGCACCGGCCACGTCCGTGGCGATCCAAATCCCCGGCAGCGGCACCGCGGCGTCGATGTACGCGCCGGCCGCGGTATCGATCGTCCAGCTATACCAACCCCTGGCGGTGTACACCCAGTACGTGTCGGCTACGCTCGCGAAGCTGCGCGGTCAGCTGGCCACGCTCCAGACGCGGCTTGACGCCGGGGACGTTGCCGGCGCGCAGTCGGCCTGGGTGACTGCGCACGTGAGCTGGCTCGCGCTGGGACAGGACGACGGCGCCTACGGCGCCTTCGGCAACCTCGGCAATCAGATCGACGGCACCGCCGACGGAGACGTCGGGACGACCTCCAGCCCGTCCTTCACCGGCTTTCACCGGGTCGAGCTCGACCTGTGGCGGCGCCACGACGTGGCCGCCGCGCGTACCGACGCGGCCACGCTGGCGAAGCTGGTCTCCTCGATCGACCAGCAAACACTCAGCCAGGACCTCCCCGATACGACGGTGGCGCTCGACTCGTGGGTACTGCGCTGCCACGAGATCCTCGAGGATGCGCTGCGGGACACCCTCAGCGGCGATGACGACTACGGCTCGCACACCGGCCTCGCCTCGATCGAGGCGGACGTGACCGCGACCCGGGAGATGTTGCACGTCCTGACCAGGCTGATCGCACCGCGCGCACCCGGACTCGTGCAGACCGCCACCGCGCAGCTTGCCGCCATCGACGAGACGATCGGGCCGCCGCGGAGGATCCCGATCGTCGCGCTCCCGGAACTGAGCCGCCAGCGAATCGACGGCGACGTCGACGCGGCGCTCGAGACGCTGGCACCCGTGTCCGAGCTGATGCAGATCTCCACGGCGAACTCATGACGGAGCTGGACCGACGCAGATTCTTGAGTCGCGCCGGAGTCGCCGGTGCGGGAGTCCTGGCCGGAGCCGGCGCCCTGAGGGCCGGAGACGGCGCAAGCCAGGCGAAGGCCGCCGCAAACAACGACCTGGATACGGACGCCCTGCTCGAGGACGGCCCGCCCGGCAATCAGTCGGTCGCCGACCCCGCCGCGTCGATGCCCGCAGTTGCATTCCACGGCCCCAACCAGGCGGGAATCACCACCCCGCGCCAGCCGGCCGGTTGCTGGGCGTCCTTCGCGGTGATTGCGAACTCGCGCTCCGAGCTGATCGACCTGTTCAAGACGCTGACGGTGCAGGCGCGCTTCCTGACGGCGGGAGGTACCCCGGCCGACCCCACGGGCAAGTACGCGCCGCCGACGGACAGCGGCACGCTTGGTGAGGTGGTGCCCGCGGACGGCCTGACGGTGACCGTGGGCGTCGGTTCGACGCTGTTCGATGGGCCATTCGGGATCGCCGATCGCCGCCCAGCCCGACTCATGCCGATGCAGCCCTTCCCCAACGACGACCTCGACCCGACACAGACCGGCGGTGACGTGCTCGTGCAGATCTGCGGCGGGAGCCCGGACGCGGCGATTCATGGGCTGCGCCAGATCGCGAAGGCGACACGCGGCGGCATGCAGCTCAACTGGCGCTATGACGGGTTCGCGTCGCCCGC
>Ga0335072_10009648_pt1 | contig 13920 bp, 9 predicted proteins | sample Lox_Sample_21_FD_206725 | JGI IMG/M metagenome (GOLD analysis project Ga0335072, IMG submission 206725) | Soil microbial communities from Loxahatchee National Wildlife Refuge, Florida, United States - Lox_Sample_2.1 | ecosystem: Environmental > Terrestrial > Soil > Wetlands | place: USA: Florida...
GTTACGACGACTTTACATCGACCTATGCAGATGCTGGAATGGTCTCATACATTCAGCAACGGCAGTCAACATCACTCACCACCGACTGCCAATACCCTCCCACCTCACCAACTGCCTGCTGGCCTTCCTGTGCATCCGCTTCCCCACGCTCAAGTGCCGATGCCTCCGTACCCCGTAGGACCGCCTCCGATGGGTGTTGGGGTTGGCCCTCCTCTTCCATATGCACCGTACCAAGGCCATGGCGTTCCCAACCTGCACTTACAGCATTCTACTCTGGCGTCGGGAATGCCGAATGGCCTTCCATCTCCTCACGTGGCCCTTGTATCGCCGACGCATCCTCCACCCATGAACGGACCACCTCGGCCCGCAGACAACAGTCCGCGTGCGGCTCCACAGCACGTCGGAGGCTATGCACAGCATCAAGGTAGCCCGGTACTGCCGCTTACAGCACCGCGGCCTACAACACCGCGCGACGCGCCAGCTCCCATCTCCGGCGGCACTCGCCCTCCACACGGGGCAAGTGCAAGTCCGAATGTTCGGAATCTCATCGACGATTAATCGCATATCGAAGGAGTATAGAAAAACTCCGCCGAGCAATAGCATGACTTTTTGCAATTTTTATCTTCCCACTCGGCTGGCTAGCACTTGCACGCTGCATCGACATAGCCAACGCTGCATAGGTACCGGCGTTGAAGGTGGACCTGGATCTCAAGCATGGAGATAGATTAACGGAGAACGCGTGGCGCCTCCGCTGGCCCTTGAGACGCCGTCCCACTCGATGAGGAGGCAATGATGTACAATAGACAAAACATTCGAATATGTATTTTTGTGCTACAAACAGGCTTGTGACCTGCACGTGCTCAGCTTCGGATTTGTAAGTGATTTCTCCTGTATCTCGGTCAAATAGCGGAACGCGAGGCACCTGAAAGTCACAGAGACAAATCTTTTTCGTCGAAACGGGCGATGGATGCTGTCGTTGAAACGGTGGGCCAATGGAAATGAAGATTAGTCGTCATGAAGCAAGATGCGCAATGACCAGCTACATTTGGGAGGTGGCACGGCTTTGGAATCAGCCGCTGCATCTGATGATGAAACTACCCTCCAACACGTAACCCCCCTCCGAAGATAATGAAACCGAACCAAAAGCAAAACGAAATGGCTAGGGGACGTTCGCCGCCTCTCTTTCTTCGCCATTGACCACTTCCAAGACCAACAAAACCACTCCAAGTGTTATTCTCGAGCGGAGCTTTGGAGCAACAACAGACCGCCATGGAAAAACGACAGACCGTAGTTGAGGAGCCGAACGGCAATGTGCCATGGTGGTATTCTTCCGTAAGCGAAAAAGCGCGCAGTATGAGAAAGGCAATATTCTGACTACGCTTCAGACGGCGTACATTGTGAAATGGGTCATTGTTATGGGCATCATCTTTCTCATATTGCTGTGGTTCTCAGTCGGCTACTGGCACGCGAAGAGGAGAATGCGTCAAGGTCTCCCGCTGTTACGCTATCACAGAGTACGCAGGCAATTCAGTTTGCACCCAGTTAATTGGTATCACGGGAGGCTAATCACAGCCACAGTTCCTCGTTCCGCAGACGCGGCAATACCCTCAGAACAACGCTGGAGTTTACCGTCCAGCATACGGCATGCAGAACTATCCTGAGCCTCCTCCGGTATACAACAACGCGGACATGCCACCCGTTTATCAGCCGCCCCCAGGCGGCAGCAAGGTCTCCCCCCAACAGCCGCAACCGCAGCAGCAACCGCCACCGCAGGAAGGGCACCAGAATGCAACGACGGACCAGGAGACTGGCACCGTATGAACGTTAATGCAGGTCCAACATTTGAGAGTTAGCAAAGAAATTTCACGTTACAGCGAACAGATAAGGAGCGACGACCTGGAGTTGGCTCCGGAAATGTAATGGGCGCTGGAAGCACGACACGAAATGGAACAGTGGAGCCAGACTCGCACTTGTATTGTATGTGATACGCTAAAGACAAAGATCTTTTTTGAGTATTCCTCTCTGATTTGCTTATGCATTGGTAAGGCCCGAAGGGCCTGCTGGGGTATCTTCTGTCACGTTTCTAAGCCTACTCCTCGCTGTTGTCTTATCAGCTGATGTCCATGGCATCGGGGTCGTCTTCGCCAAGCACGCCATTCGTGGTGACAGAACTTGTGATACCGTTCGCCTGCGTCTGAGCACCAGTCTTTTCTATCGGCGGAGGCACCACAGTAGGGGGATCAGGGACCCTAAAGGGTTGGTTCTCTTGGGCGCGACGGCGGGTCTCGATAATGGCGCGGCGCACGCTGTCCTTGTCTTCGGACACCGACAGCGACGTGGGCACGCGGTACAGCACCATCTGCTTGTTCGCCATCGCCTTGACGTCGTCGCCGAGCAGCACGCTCTTCGGCAGCTTCATGACGTGCTTCTCGATGTCTGGGATGAAGACCGGGTGGTCTTCGTCCGATTCCACCTCCGCCAGCTCTTTGTCTAGATCATAGATGTAGATCTTATCTTTTGTGTCCTCGACTTGCATGTATCCATTGTCATCGTCGCTTGCTGGCTGAGGGCGTTGTTTCTGAGAAGAATCCGCTGATGACCGCCCGCCGACGTTCTGCTTTCCGCCGTTTTCTGATAGTGCGAATTGAGTCAGCGCAGATCTAGACTGTAGCTCTGAAGCTTTAGAAGGAGTATGAGTAGCCGTACCTAGCTTTAGAAGATCGAATCGTTTGGCCAGGCGCTGCTCGCCCTCAAGCTCATCTGTTGGTCGCCGCTTTGTGCCGGGCGCCATTGAACTCCATCACAGCCGGACGTCAAAGCTTCCAGTCCCAAGTTCGTGCTCTTACACTTTACACACAAAGCAAGGCCGAGAATTGGAATCCGTCTTTCCTGCGCTTGCGGGCTTCGAATTGGCTGGCTTGAAGTGCGACAGTTATCGGGTCGCGCACGGCCAGTGAATGCTGGCGACTGATTGCTTCAGTCGCTTCGCCTTTGCGTTGACTCAGACCCGAAGTTTTTCAAGCTCGACGACCTCAAGCCTCGCCAACTCCCAGATATTCGTTCGACGGACGCAGCAGCCTTTATCGGTCTTGAGCGTGAGGTGTTCTCGGCGCCTAGCGAATTCGAGCCACTTCGGCCACTTTCTGCTCCGCTGCAACTCAAAATTCGCCAATTTGAGCTATCCCCTTGGAGCTGTGACGAGGCCATACTCCGGCTACACCACCACCATGGAACCGTCAAAGCAGTCAGAGGCACTAGAAGCAAAATGGACGGCTCCCATCGTCAGACAGACCTTTTTAGATTACTTCATGGAGCGAGGCGTAAGTATTTTGTTTGCTTAATGGCTTAATGGTTCGTTTTCAGCTGACTCTATCTGATGTAGCATAAATTCGTGCCGTCGTCTTCAGTTGGTGGGCAAAGCCGATATCAATGTTCATTTTGTGTCGTTGCTAAACCCGTTTACAGTGCCTTTGGCAGATCCAACGTTGCTTTTCACGAATGCTGGAATGAAGTAAGCCGATAGTCAAAATTCTCAGAAAACGCACTCTAACCCCGACTAGCCAGTTCAAGAGCATATTTCTCGGAACAGTGGACCCACAGAGCGACTTTGCTCATCTGAAGCGCGCCGTGAATTCGCAAAAGTGTATTCGTGCCGGTGGGAAACACAATGACCTCGACGACGTTGGCAAGGATAGCTATCATCACACCTTCTTCGGTACGTCCACGATCAATCCTTTGATTCTATGAAAAATTGCTTATGGTCTCGACAGAAATGCTTGGCAACTGGTCGTTTGGAGACTATTTTAAGAAGGAAGCCATCGATTATAGCTGGGAGCTTTTGACAAAGGTATTCGGACTGGATCCCGACCGTCTGTATGTGACTTACTTCGAAGGCTACGCTCCTGGCGGTCTGGAGGAGGACACCGAGGCCAAAGAGCTTTGGCGGTCAGTCGGCGTCAGGGAAGACCACATCTTACCCGGTAACATGAAGGACAACTTCTGGGAAATGGGCGACCAAGGACCGTGTGGGCCGTGCTCTGAAATTCATTACGATCGCATTGGGGGACGGAATGCTGCTCATCTAGTCAATCAGGACGACCCAAACGTACTCGAGATCTGGAACAACGTCTTCATACAGTACAACAGAGAGCCGGATAGGAGCCTACGGCCTCTGCCAAGCAAACACGTCGACACCGGCATGGGCTTTGAACGACTAGTCTCAGTCCTTCAAAACAAGTACAGCAATTACGATACGGATGTGTTCACGCCTTTATTCAAGAGAATACAGGAGTTAACAGGGGCAAGAGAGTATCAGGGCAAGTTTGGCTCTGAAGATGCAGATGGCATTGACACGGCATATCGAGTGGTTGCGGACCACGTAAGGACCTGCTCGTTCGCCATCGCTGACGGCGGTGTTCCTAACAACGTCGGAAGAGGGTACGTCGTGAGAAGAGTGCTCCGAAGAGGCGTCCGATATGCGCGTAAATATCTCAACGCCGAAATTGGGTCCTTTTTCTCTAAAGTAGTTCCGACTCTTGCCGCCCAGGTTGGCGATATGTTCCCCGAGATCAAGAAGAAAGAGCAAGACATCAAGGAGATTTTGGACGAAGAAGAACAGGCCTTTGCGCTGAGTCTGGACCGCGGCGAGACCATGTTCAACAAGTATGCAGCGCAGTGCAAGGCTAAGGGTACAAACCATCTGCCGGGAACAGATGTATGGAGGCTGTATGACACTTACGGCTTCCCTGTCGATCTAACGAAGCTGATGGCGGAAGAGCAACGTCTTACTATCGACGACAAAGAGGTTGCGGAAGCTCAAGAGAAGGCTCGCGAGGCTAGCAAAGGCGAGAAGAAGGCGGGTGAGAAACTTGTCAAGCTTGATGTTCACGATTTAGGTGCACTGGAAAAGATGGACGATATCCCGAAAACCGATGATTCGCCCAAATTCCGCAAGAGCACCATCACCTCTCAGATCAAGGCGATCTACTGCAACAAGAAATTCCACGAATCCACCTCTGAAATCCCGGAAGGCGAACAGCTTGGTGTGCTTCTCGACAAAACCAACTTCTACGCCGAAATGGGCGGTCAGGAGTATGATACTGGACGCCTGGTCATCGACGGTGAAGCTGAAATTGGCATTGACAACGTTCAAATGTACGCCGGCTACGTGCTTCACACAGGTTACATGAAGTACGGCGCCTTGAAGGTCGGTGACAGTGTGATTTGTGAATACGACGAGCTCAGGCGCGCTCCGATACGAAATAACCACACTGGTACCCACGTCCTCAACTATGGCCTGCGAGAGGTTCTTGGAGAGGATGTCGACCAGAAGGGCTCGCTCGTCGCACCTGAGAAGCTACGTTTCGACTTTTCACACAAGTCTGGCATGTCAGATGCGGAGATCAAGAAGGTCGAAGATATCTGCACAGACTACATTTGCCAAAACAGCGAGGTCTTTTCTGAAGACGTTCCACTCGAGACTGCACGCCAGATCAACGGTGTGCGTGCAGTCTTCGGTGAGACATATCCTGATCCGGTCCGCGTCGTGTCCATTGGCGTGCCCATCGAGACTTTGCTTGAAGATGTCAAGAATCCCGAGTGGAGGCGAGTCAGTATTGAGTTTTGCGGTGGCACGCATGTGGACAAGACCGGCGACATCAAAGAGCTAGTCATCCTCGAGGAGTTTGGCATCGCCAAGGGCATTCGTAGAATTACTGCGGTGACAGGTCAAACTGCATACGACGTGCAACGGGATGCTAAGTTCTTCGAAGACAAGTTGGGCGAATTGGAAAAATTGCCCTTTGGTCCGGATAAAGAGCAAAAGGTCAAACATGCTCAGGTTGAACTCAATGAATTGTCGATATCGACCTTGAAGAAGAGTGAGATAAGGAAGCGGTTCGAGAAAATCGCCAAGGACATCCTGAACGAGCAGAAGGCTGCACAGAAGGCTGAGAACGAGAAGGTTCTCAACGTCGTCAAAGAATACTTCAACCAAAAAGAGAACTTGGATAGGAGAGATGCCGTCATTAAGATACCTTTCGAAACGTCTTCAAAAGCGCTCAGCGAGGCTCTCAAGCATGTTTCCACCAAGGAGAAGGATCGAATCGTCTACCTGATCGCCAAGGATGGGCAAACAGGCAAAGTATCACACGGATGCTTTGTACCAGAGGTACGCGTTGAGCCGGTTTGGGGATTTGTATTCCATGACTGACCATGAGAACAGACGCTATCAAAACAAGGCGCCAGCGCCAGCGACTGGGCAAATGCCGTCGCTGTTGCCGTCGGAGGCAAGGCTGGTGGCAAGGGACCGACTTCGATTGGCAGCGGAACGAATGCAGACAAAATGGACGAAGGGCTCGATCTTGCCATACAGTACTTGCAAAAATTTAAGATCTGATGCGGCTAGGCGTTGATATGGGCGGCCGGGGCGAGATGTTTGCTGCGATGCAGTTTCATGGGAGCGACAGCAAGGTTCGGTGTTTCTTGTAAGCTAGTTTTAGATGCTCTTAGATCGATCTGAAGCATAGCAAGTCCCGTATTTCCTGAAGTATGCCGATTCTGCATTATGCGCGCGAATCCATGTACTGAGAATTGTTCAGCCTAAGGCATCAACTATAATTTTCTGATTCGACATTCGCATCGCTCACATCACCACCGCACACGCGATATGGGATGCTTCGAACATTTGCACAGGTCTTGAAATCGGCGCTCATGATGGCTAACCAGCCAAAGCGAGTACCCATCCCGCCAAATGGCGTCGACTATCGCGGGAAGGTCGTCCTCGCGCCCATGGTGCGCTCCGGAGAACTGCCTTCGCGATTGATGGCGCTGAAATATGGAGCCGATCTTGTATGGGGTATGGAATCTTTTGTCCACGGCGACGCTAGATATCCGCTCACAGTACGACAGGTCCCGAAACAATCGACCGCGCGATCATCGGCTGCACACGCAGTGTCTGCCCACTTACTCAGACTGTCACCTATTCGCGACTGCCATCTAACGGCCTCAAATCGCCCGCCTTGAATCCGACGAACAAAGAGAGCATTATATATCGGTTACATCCAGAGCGTGAGAAAGGAAAACTTATATTTCAGATCGGTACGGCGAAACCGGAGCTGGCCGTCCAAGCCGCGAGATTGGTGGCAGAAGACGTAGCAGGAATAGATGTGAACTCTGGGTGTCCGAAACCATTCAGTACGTCAGGCGGGATGGGCGCAGCTCTGCTGAAGGATCCAGACCGGCTGTGCTCGATCTTGGAGGCTTTAGTGAAAGAGGTTGGTGTGCCGTTCGGTATCGGGATCAGCGTCAAAATTCGGATTCTCGATACGCAAGACAAGACAGTCAACCTCGTTCGAAGGCTTTGTCAAACCGGAATCCACGGTTTGACGGTACACTGTCGGACGACTCCGATGCGGCCAAGAGAGCGGGCGATCAGAGAGCAATTGAAGGCGATCGTGAGAACATGTCATGAAGCCGGTGTTTCATGTCTCATGAACGGTGACGTCGAAAATCGGGATCAGGCATTACAACTTATGCAAGAATACGGCGCTGACGGAGCTATGATTGCGACAGCAGCTGAAAAGAACCCGAGCGTCTTCCGAGCGAGAGCAAATGGGGGAATTGTTCCTTGGGAGGTTATAACGCGAAATTACATGGAAGAAGCCATGAAAGTCGACAACCGCTGGGGTAACACTAAGTTCCTACTCTCGCAGCTCATTCCCGGAAAGGAAGACAAGTTTATCAATGTGGCTCAGTGCAAGAGTCACGAGCAAGTGGTTCAGGGTCTTGGCTACACAGAACTTCTGGATCTCGCCAGAGACCTTGACGATCGACTCGAAATCAACCGGCCTGAGCTAAGCAGAATTGTCAAACGAGCGGCCGCAAGAGAAGAGAAAGCCAGGAATACCCGAGCAGGTGACGCATCCGAGGAGCCATCAGATATTATCAGCGACATGGCCGCGAATATGTCTCTGACTATTGCAGCGTAACTGGAACAGAAGGCCGGGTATTTGGAAGGCGGTCAAACATCGGAGTTGTGGTCTTCGGTGCATTGCATTGGCGTCATGAGCATTAGAAGACAGCGTGTATATCACGCTTCGGCATTTTTCTCTTAGACAAGGGAAAGTTATATCAAATCTACGAGAGGCAACCTGAATATGTGCACTTTCAAGACTCTCGATTCACAACTTAGGTCCCAAAACGTGAACATGGAAGCCAACGCTCATCACGTGCCATCGTGAACTCAGGGGTTCAGCAGGTCTCATTTCCTCTCGGGTTATCGCAGAAGCGACGGCTTGTATTCCGTATTCCGTCTGTGCCCAGCGCCAAAAGCGGCTTCAGCTCATCGCTTCTCGGTATGATTTCCATTGAAGGCGTCTACGCCGAGCGCTGACAGGCAGTCCGTAGCCAATGACGGCCAACCACTGCGGGCATACGCAATGACCATACGATGCGCCACCAGCGAAGTCAGTGCTTGAACGGATTACGCGACGTTTTTCGCTTTCAATTAAATTTCATACGAGAGACCAACGAGAGACTGTCTTTCATTGTCAAGGGATGGTGGAATTCAGCGTCGTTTTCGCTCAGCGTCGTTGCTGAGAACCCAGTAGGCCTTGCTCCATGCTTGCCTCTCTTTGTATGGACAGTTGCACATATGCACGGAATGTTGACTCCATACACCAAGCCTGTGCGCTAGATCTGCGCGATCGCAAACTAGACGCCAAAGCTTTGCCGGAGAGGCTCGACTGTCCCTAAATGGGCAAACACGTGTAGCGGTCGACCTGATCGATACATATCCCTCCTAAAGCCTTGTCTTCATATTTCCGACCTTCTTACCGTCCTCGTCAAAGAGCATCTTCAAGTCGACAGCTGGATCTGATTGCGCAGCATGAACCACGACCGATAGAACATCTGGAATGGCCCACGAGCGGCTGTACGTTCTGCTGACGGCCTCAGTCCCGGTCAGCGTCGTCATTTTACTGCTTTATGGTTTCTTTGGATGCTCTCTGTGGTCGAAAGCGATCATCAAGCGGCCGGTTCTCGGATTCGCCCTACTGCCATGGTGGGCGCTGCTAGCCGTTCGCGTTCTCCAAGGGGTATTCGGAATCGTGAGCAGCGCATCCTCAGACCAAATAAGCGCTGACGACCGCGGTTACTTTCAATTGATCTACACTTACTTATGGGATATCGGCCTCGTCATTATTACATTCGCTCTGCTCAGGACAGCAGCAATTTTGTTCAGGGTTAAGCCTCTGAGTAAAGCGGACATCTTTCAGTATGTCTGGGTCGTCGCGGTGATCGGCCTTGAAACCGTTGGCTCGGCCTTTGCTGGAATCGAAAGATTTGGCGGCAAATCAGGAAGCAAATACAGTACTGCTTCATCTGGTATTCTACGAGCCTCAATCTGCATAGTCATCGCAACTCTCCTCGGCCTCGCAGTGGCGTTCGGATATGCGATTGTCGTTCGCCAAAAGTATGTTCCATCACCAAAGCGCACTTAGAACCCTGTCTCGTTTTTGTGCTTCTATGATCAGTTTGCAGTTCTCAAATATTCTCTTTTATTGAGGTCGCGTCGATTGCTTAATAGTCTTTTTTTCTTCGGCTTCGCGAGCAACTGAAAGTATGTCGATATATGCTAACATTTGTTGCGTATAGATCTCGGACCACGAGCATTGCGGATTTTACCGTTGCGGTTGCTTGTATTCCAACTGTGCTGCTTGTCGGCATTCGGCTGGGACCTGATGCCGACCGTCTGTTGATGTTCCATTCTCCGTCGCTGGCGTTTTTTATTGCTGCTGGGTTGGTCACAGAAATTCTCTGCACGGCAATCTGGATAGCATTAGCAGCAGTGATTACCCGCTGGCATCATCTACGGCGGCAGGAGCTTCTGGGAACCAGGGCGGACAAGAAAGCCGAATGGGGCCGCCACATGGACGACGCCATTTCTTATGCGGAAGCGGTGCGAGCTAAGGGTGCAGACACGTCACATCGCAAGAAGCCTTGGATTCTGTGGGTTGTGGAGACGCGCTTCTGGAACGAGGAAAAGCGAAGTAGTTTCCTCAAAAGCGCTGCCGGACGAGAGGGAGCCGTTCAGATGTTGCAAAGGCTGAAAGTAGTAGCGCTTACTATTGCTGATAACCTAGAGCTGGATGAAGACGCCGACCAGCCACTATTCAAAAAGCCAAGCAGAGCTATTGACATGAAGTTGACGGAGAGGAAGGTAGCAGAGGCATTGATGGCGCAATCTAGCATGACCGAAGAGAGAGCAGCAAAGGTGGCGCGAGAATGGGTGATCATCTTTGTGATGGACTGGAATACCCTACAGCCTCTAGCTGCGTCTTAATGACAATCATCGTTCACGTACATCCTCCTAGATCCAAATGCTTATCCTGTCTGCCATTACCATCAGCGTGGTTGGGAGATCTTAAATGATTGCTCCCTTCTCGATGAGCGCCTTTCAGATACGGCAGTGCTTAAGTGGAATATCAAAACTGTAGTGCAGCTGTTCGTCGTTTGCATTTATCCGGTAATACGTATGCCGGGTGTGCTGCGAACGACACTACAGTTTTATATGAACAATCCTGTGCGGTGTTCACTCTTCATCTGCCGGTGTTAGCACACGACTCGGACTAAAGCAGAAACGGCAGCAAGCATAAGAACTCTGGCAGTTCAGAAACCCATTTTATAAGCATCGACAGCGGGTATATGACGATACCCAGCCATACCTCTTCCGGCTCTTCCTATATTGAGGTGAAGGGCAATATCTCATCATCGAAAGGGAAAAGGAAGTAGATCTTCGCTTACCAATACTCAGGTCGCCGGCACCAAATCGTCATCCACAGGTTTGTTGTTTGCCTTGATGAAATTCTGGAATCGTCGCTGTGCACGTCTACTCTGAGAAGCTGCGTCCTTCTATTGCCGCCTTCATCATCTTCTCTCCACTTAGGATAGCAGTGGTGCAGATGACCAACTTCCGGCCCTTGCCTTCGTCCCGCAGTCGGCCTTCCATAAACCGTAAAGCAGCGATCTCAGCCCTTGATATGCCGCCCAGGAAGAAGACAATCACAGTCTTTCCGACGTCTCCAGGGCCAGAGCCGTTGAGCATCTGCTTCGCTCGAACAGCTTTCTCTTCTCCAGTCTGCGATTCGTCGAATGTCGCCCCACGAATCTGTTTGATCGTTTCTTCAAACGGACGCCAACCAGTCGACCCAACCGACGCCGCGGTGCCTTGATTGACAGCTCCGCGAGGAGCGTTGAGAGAGGAGATATATTGCTTTTGCAAGATGCATTGCACAAGGCGGACGGAGAGTGGGGCGTAGCCACTGAAAACATAGGCGATGTCGTCAGGCTCTGCTTCGTTGACCTCGTCCACAATCAAATGCAGATTTTTTCTGATAACGGCGTAATTCGTCGTCCTGCCAGTTTGCCCACCGGCGCGGCCGAATGCAATGCCAGCGGCGGGCTCGAGCAGGCCCAGTTTTTCCAACGCCGACAGCGTCAACAAATGTTGGTGGCCGTACCCTTCGATTATGCAGCGCTTAAACACCTCCAAATCGCGAGGACGTACGCCGTTGCACATTGTCGACTCAAGGCACATAAGCCGAAGAACTTTTGTTAGTGGAACATCTCGGGCGGTTAATTCTTCAATGTTATCATGCTGCGTCGTGGGGTCAGCGCCAGCCGCGATGTTTTGTTGTACTTCGAGCAGCCTTGTGAATATCTCCGATCGTGTGCGTTTGATAATGTCTTCTGCAAGGTTCGTGTGCAGTTTCAGACTCGCATGCTCCGCTTGATAACCAGGAAGCTTTGCAACGAACTCGCGGAGCTCGTTGACGGTTTTGGACGCCGTGTTCCGATTTTCATACGTCGATTGCAGTCGTCGGGCAACTTTGTTGAGCATCGGACCAACTACAGCACAGTTGGCGTCTCGGAGAGTCACGTATAAAGCATCGGACCCATCCAGTACAATCTTCCGTTTCAGGGGAGAAGTTTGCGCCGCTGCAGATGACGAAGCCTGTGATGCTTGCGGCGTTCCTGCGCCAGCAACAGATGAATCGACTTCAATCTGATTCGAACTTATGCCATACTCTTCGTCCATGAGACCCTCGTACGTCAACTGAGTTAGCAGAACCGTCGGAAAATCAACCTCCCGGTCGATGATTATCAGACTCTCAACGGAATTACTTGGAATTAAGTCTAGTACCGAAGAGCTGCCACCCTCACCAGCTATTAGTTCTGAGCGCATCCGAATCAGAAGGCTTGCAAGGCGTTTGGCATTATCGCCCTTGCCCGTGATCCTCGGGAAAAGTCCAAGGCGTTGCTGAAACTGCATAAGCGCCTTTGCGGACGTAAAGATTGGGTTTGGATCTTTCCGAAGATATAAATCGCTGAACGCGTCTTCAAGTTCAAGCGACAGAACATCCTCGGCCACGGAGATGAAGTACAGTGGATATTCGTGAATGCTTACTTCCCCCATCACGCCAGCTTCTTCGAGAATCTGGTCCGAAACGAGCGTTCGCCTCGGCACCCAGAAAATCGAGAATTCATGGTCAATCTGACTGCTCTGGCGCAGGCGCTTGATTTGCTCTATGAAGCGTTAGCATTATTCAGTAGTATTTCCTTTAACAGCTTAGAAATAGAAAGAATTCGGGCCTACCAGCTAGCGCAAGGGTTGTGTGTGCTTTCTCGCCACGGGCAAGGAAGACAATGTTGCGCTGAGACGTGTCGACATTGTCATTTTCCAAGAAGAAGACCCGATCTACACCGTACTCTTGCAGAGTGGAAAACTTCACATATAGGCCAAGAGGCCCAGCGAGGGATCTCTCGATGACGAGGTTTTTCTTCCCACGAACGGCTTCGAGCAAGTGCAGAAGGTCTCGTCGAGCCTTCTCCGAGATCTCATTAGGGTTGATGTGCTGGACAGGAGCCATGAGTGAGCTCGAGTGCGATGATGGCTATCATCTGAGCAAGTAAAGGGCCATTTGTTTAAGATTTGAGCGTTAGGAAGGCGTGAAGACGTTGCTGGAACAGGTTCCAATATTCTTTCGTCGGGCCTAGCGTCGAAGAGCTTGGACCTCCGAGCCGACGATCTGGTAGCACAGCATATGAAGATTCGACGATGTACGACGACCACCGAACTTCACCCATTTCATCTTTGAGCTTTTGCTTTGCAAGGTCTGTCTGATGCAGACCTGTCGAATTAGATGGCTTCCGAAGCGCTCTCTTAGAGCGCGACCTCGTTCTTGCCGCTCCTTTAGCACGTCCCCACACCATGCGTCCTGTCCAGAAACGTTCGATCTTGTCTGCGTTGGTGGCGGACCGGCCGGCTTAAGCTTGCTGGCTGGATTAAGGGCATCACCAGTCACGTCTGAACTGAAGGTCGCTCTCGTCGAGAGCCTCGACCTGGCAAAGGCCAAATTCAACAATGCCTCACCTACGACATTCGCAAATCGCTGCAGCTCCCTGACCCCAACTTCCGTCGATTATCTACAACGAATTGGTGCATGGCAGCATGTTGACCACAGCCGAGTTCAGTCATATCAAGAGATGGAAGTATGGGATGGTGTCACAGACAGCCGAATCTCGTTCGACTGGGCGACGGCCACGAGCCCAATCGCTCCACACTCTCCTACTGGTGGAACGATAGCCTACATGATCGAGAACGCCAACCTCACCACGGCCCTACAAACACGCCTGTCGAAACTTGGAGGCGCCGAGGTGATCTCGCCCGCGCGCGTGGAAAGCATCGACTACGGGCCAGCCAGCGACACCGGCCTAGACCTCAGCTCGTGGCCAACACTGACACTCTCGACGGGCCGCACGCCCTCCGCACGACTGCTGGTGGGCGCCGACGGCGCCAACAGCCCCGTCCGCGCCTTCGCAGGCATCGCCTCGCGCGGCTGGGACTACGAGCGGCAGGGC
>Ga0335072_10009649_pt1 | contig 13919 bp, 7 predicted proteins | sample Lox_Sample_21_FD_206725 | JGI IMG/M metagenome (GOLD analysis project Ga0335072, IMG submission 206725) | Soil microbial communities from Loxahatchee National Wildlife Refuge, Florida, United States - Lox_Sample_2.1 | ecosystem: Environmental > Terrestrial > Soil > Wetlands | place: USA: Florida...
GCACGCGGGCCAGCAGACCGGGCAGGTCGCGGGCCGCTTCGTTCTCCGGGATGTGGATCGTTGCCATATTCACGATGATAGCCTCATTCCGTAGCCGCGCACAGTGGTGACGCAAGTGAAACAGGTAATCGGGTCAACATCGCTCTGTGCGCCTTACCAGCGAATCGCGTTGATTTTCGCCTGGGCTTCGGCGCTCGATGCCGGGCGCAGGTAACGCATGGTTGAGGCAAGATCCGCGTGGCCCATATAGGCCTGTACAGTCCTGAGGTCCACTCCCGAGCGCAAGAGAGTCGTGCAGTAGGTTCGGCGGAATTTGTGAAGTGTCCATGCCTGGCACTCCCGAGCCCGACCTTTGCAGCCGTCGCACCGGCCGCAATTCAACTTTGCTCGCGTGGCGAGGCGTTTCAATGTGCGTAGCAATTTACTGTTGGGTTTCCCCTGCTTCGTTCCGATAACCAAAGCGCCTTGCGAGTGGGACTTGTGCCGTTTCTCTAACTCCTCCAGTAAATCATCAGGGATCGGAATATCGCGCTCCTCCGAGTCCTTCACCCGAAAGCCGTACCGCGGTTTGCTCGAAACACGGAGGACTCGGTCTCGCCGATGAATGTCAGTCCATTCGAGATGCACGATCTCCTGTTCCCGCAATCCGCACTTGAGTGCGATGCCAATGACGAGGTGCATGTATGGGTCAGAAGCAGCGAGAATATCCGCAATCTCCTCGGTGGCATAGATTGTGGGCAGTGTTTCGTCATAGCGGGGCGGCGGCGGAAGGATCTTCGCGTCAACTCCAGCGAAACGAAGAAAACTCGCGACGCGCGCGTGCTTGTTGGCTATAGTCCGCTCGGCGCATCCGCGCTTCCGCAGCGCTGCATGAAGATCGAACAGGTCCTCGCGGCGAATTTCATCTGCGTATGTCTTCTTCACGATGCGCAGGAATTCCGCTGTAACCAGCCGGTTGACGTCCGCGGCAACGACCGCGCCTCGCTGTTCGGCATCCCTGATGAATTCCCGAGCTTTCACCGTCAGGCTCACCCGCCCGGGCTCCTCAGGAGGCAAGAGCATCCCTGCTGCTTTGGCCGATGCTTTCGCGGCCAGTTTGTGCTCCATACGATCCCGCGCAGAGAGCGCCTCGGCTGCACTCTCTCCCACAGGAACGTAGACCAGTTTGCTGCCCTCGAACAGGCGCAACTCATAGCGTCCCTGTTCGAACTGTTTCGACTCTCCGCCAACGACTACCCATCCCGGTCGGATTCTGCCATTCCTGCCAAAAGCCACTGGATAGCGTCTCCAGCCGTTTTCGGTTTTGCAGATGCGGACTATGGTTACAGTTCGGTTCGCCATATCGATTCGGATGCCTTCCCGGACCGAAGAACCTTGCAATGGTATTACAACGGCGATCAAACAGCCAACTAAGTGACATACCATCAGATACTTAGATGGGGAGGCCCGTCGAATCCCTCCCTCTCCGCCATCTCCCAATCGACAACTTACGACGATTCTGGCCAGCCTCCCCTGGTTTCGAGGCGCAAACCCTCGACGACCCACTTTCCTTCGCTTCGACCCATACCTTGTGAATTGGGTTCTACAATGCCTTTTTCCGCATGAATGCGGAAGAGAGGCGAACGGCCTTCGGAAAATTACGCAAAGCTGAGATAAAGCAGAGATGAATCGGCGAGAACTTCTGCGAGCACTGCCTGCCCTGGCAATCTTTACATGGCCGGGGAACGAACCTACATCTTTCTGCGCCTCCGTACTGCCCAGTCAGGAAGAACGTACGACCGGGCCACCGATAGCGCGTCCCACGCCGCAACAGATCGCCTGGCAGGATCTGGAAATGGGCATGTTTGTCCACATCGCGCCCAACACCTGGCAGGATGAGGAATACGACCACCTCTCCACGCCACTGTCGAGGATTAACCCGCGGGAACTCGACACAGACCAGTGGGCGGATACGGCAATCTCCATGGGTGCTCGATACGTTGTTTTTGTCGCCAAACACGCAGGAGGATTCTGCATGTGGCAGACAAAGACCACCGACTATGGCATCGCGCAGACTCCCTGGAAGGACGGCAAAGGGGACGTCGTGGCAGAGATCTCGGCGTCGTGCCGCAAAAAGGGACTGAAGTTTGGCATCTATGCCTCGCCGCGCGACGACCATTTCGGAGCCGGAATCGGCGGAATCTGCAAGACGCCGGATCAACAGGCCCGCTACGACAAGACGTACCGCGAGCAGCTGTCGGAGTTGTTCACCCGCTACGGCGACCTGGTAGAGATTTGGTTCGATGGATCCACGGTCACCCCTGTGACGGATCTGATCCACCGATATCAGCCCAACGCGATGGTGTTTCAGGGGCAGGCCGCGACCATCCGCTGGGTGGGCAACGAGGATGGTTACGCGCCGTATCCGTGCTGGAATGGCATCGATGCGTCGCTGGCGAAGCTGGGAACTGCGACCGCGCTGGACAGCGATCCAAACGGTTCGGTCTGGTTGCCGAATGAGGTCGACATTTCGATCCGCCGCCCCAACTGGTTCTGGAGTACGACCAACGGAAACCGCGTGCTCAATCTGGATCAGTTGCTGTCTGTCTACTATCGTTCGGTCGGCCGGGGCGCGCAGTTGTTGTTGAATATCCCGCCGAATCGCCAGGGTTTGATGGACGACAAGGATCGCGAGTCGGCAGCGGCTCTGGGTGCTGAAGTCAGGCGGCGCTTCGGAACCCCGCTGGCGGCCACCAGCGGCGGCGGCAACGTGGTGACACTGGAATTGCGGCATCCGCAGCGCGTTGACACCGTGATTCTTCAGGAAGACACGGCGCCGGGGGAACGGGTGCGCGCGTTCGAACTGGAAGGCAGAAGTGGCGGCACCTGGTCGTCGATGGGGCAGGGAACAGCGATCGGTCACAAGCGTATTCAGCCTGTCGATCCTCACGTAGTCGATGCGGTGCGGCTGCGAGTGACGGAGGCAGCGGCTCAGCCGCGGATTCGCACGCTCGCGGTCTTTAACACGGACAAAGAACCACCGGCGGACTGGAATGCGGAGCCCGAGTTGTGGGCGCCGAATCTGGTGGGACGCTGGCGTGCGGGCCGATTCTCCCTGGAATTGGGGAAAGCCATTACCGCCGCGGCACAATACACGCTGCAATTCGTTCCAACTTCGGGAACGGTGCAGGGATTTGACGATCTGCGGCTGACCATTGGGGGCGTGGCCAGTCCCAGCTTCCTTCAGATTTCGAAAACAAGAAACGATGAGCTGCTGCTGGACATCACGGCGTTGAACTCTTCGATCGTCGTCAGCGGGGCCCTGCGCGGGTCTGAACGAGGGCAGGTCACGCTGAATCGCCGCTAGCCTGTGCGATGATTCCGGGCACGGTCGATGCGCTGGTCTCTGCGCAGCGCAGCACCTTTCGGCGGTAGACTGACTCCCGGAGGCGGCGGGAAGCAGGTGCTGCGCGCGCGGATGATGGGCCAGGGGCTGGTGTTGGCAGTTCTGTCAGCCGCGCCGGTTTCCTTCGATGTCACTGCCCAGGCGCAAACTACTGCGCCACACACCGCACCCTCAGCAGATGCGATGAGCAGCGCGGACCGCACCGCTCTTGTCCGTGCTCTAAGTGCCTACGATCAGGGCCAGCCTGACCAGGCGAAGCCAGTGCTGGAAAAACTTGTCCGGCAATACCCGCGCAATTTCGAGGCGACAGAAACGCTCGGACTGATCCATGCGGACGGAGGGGATTTCGCCGCCGCCTTGCCGCTGCTGGAGAAAGCCAGCGCGATCCGGCCATCCTCGGGCCTGGCTCTGGCGAATCTGGGAGCCGCGTATCTCAAACTCAACCGAAACGCGGACGCGATACGTGTACTTGATCGCGCCGCGATCCTCGATCCCAGGAATCGGGAGACCCAGTCGGCTCTCGGTCAGGCGCTGATGTTGGTGGGACGACCGGCCGATGCAGCCACCGCGTTTGCCGCCGCCAGCGCGGATGGACCGCCCGATCCCGATCTTCTCTATAACTGGGCGCTCGCTCTGCTCAATGCGGGCAAGACGAAGCGGGCCGCCGAGGTGGTGGCCACCATCCCTCATCCGGAGTCTTCGGCGCAGGTGCAGTCGCTGTGGGGTGACATCGAGGAAAAGAACGGAAACTTCGGAACAGCCCTCGAGCACGATCAGCGGGCGGCGGAGCTCGATCCCAGCGAGACCAATCTCTATGCTCTTGCCCTCGAGCTGATGCGCGACGGTCTTTTTCCTGCTGCCGGCAAAATTCTCGATTATGCGGTTGCAAAATACCCGCAGAGTGCGCGCCTGCAGTTTGGTTTCGGTCTGGCGAAGTACGGCAGCGACGACTACCAGGGCTCTGCCGCCGTGTTTTCCGCGCTGTTGCAGCGCGAGCCGCAAAGCAATCTGTATGCGGACCTGCTGGGCCGCAACTGCATCATGATCGATCAGTGGCAAAATACCGGCTGCGATGCTCTGGAACAGGCGGTGACCGCAAATCCCGCCAACGCATCCGCGGCGCTCTACCTCGCCGAGCGGATTCTCCGCCGGCCCGAGATCGAGCAGGACACCACTCGGGCGAGGACGCTGCTCGACCAGGTCGTCCACACCAATCCGAAGCTCGCTGAAGCCTGGTTTCAGGAGGGAATCCTCGATCAGCAGCAGATGCAATGGCAGCAAAGCGCCCGGATGCTGGAGAAGGCGGTCGCACTCGAACCCACATTTGCCCAGGCGCACTACCGGCTGGCGCGCGCCTACGCGCATATCGGCAAGCGCGAGGAGGCGCTTCACGAGATCGCGCTCGAGAAAAAGTACAGTAGTAGAGACGAAAGCAGCCAGACCATGCGCATGCGAGAGGTGACCGCATTTCTCACTGCTTCGCACTGAAGAGCACGCCGCTCTTGCCTGCGCTGCTGCCCATGGTCGTGGTCGTTTCGTGCGCCGCTTTGTTGCCGGCACAGATCCCGGCGCAAACCCAGGCCCCCAAAGGCGCTCCCGAAGCGATGTCCTCGGGGCCGGCGCACGCCGCGCGCAAAGATTCCATGGGCCGCCCGATCACTGCTGGAGGCTTTGTCGACGGAGCGCCTGTTGTCTTCATCGATATTGCCAGAGAGGCAGGACTCGACAGGTTTCATCAACGTTCCGGATCGCCGGACGTGACGACGCTGCTCGAGGAGCCTGGCTCCGGTGTTGCACTCCTCGACTATGACAATGACGGCTGGCTCGACATCTATCTTGTGAACGGCGGAACCTTCCCTGCGCTTAAAGGGGAAGAAGCTGCACCGCGCGCCATGCTGCTCCACAACAACCACGATGGCACCTTTACCGACGTTACCGACAAGGCCGGTGTCGCCAATGGGCGTTGGGGTTTCGGCGTGGCGGTCGGCGACTTCGACAACGATGGCTGGCCGGATATCTATGTCGCCAATCTGGGCAGGAATCGCCTTTACCGCAACAATCACGACGGCACCTTCACCGATGTGGCCGACAAAGCCGGCGTGGCGCTGGGCGGATGGTCCACCGGACCCACGTGGGGCGACTACGACCACGATGGCCTTCTCGATCTGTTCGTTCCCGGGTATGTGAAGCTCGATCCCACCACTGGAACAGTCCCGCCCGCAGCCGGCTCTCCTCCGACCACCTGCCAGTTCCGCGGCGTCCAGGTCGCCTGCGGCCCCCTCGGTTTCCCCGGCGAGCGCGATCATCTCTTTCACAACAACGGCAACGGCACCTTCACCGATGTGAGCGAAAAAGCCGGCGTCTCCGATCCGAACGGCTATTACGGCTTTGCTTCGGTCTTCGTGGACGTGGACGACGACGGCTGGGTGGACCTGGCCGTCGCCAATGACTCCACTCCAAACTATCTCTATCGGAACCGGCACAACGGCACCTTTGAAGATGTGAGTTATCTTTCCGGTTTTGCTGTCAATCAGGATGGAAGGAAACAGGCCTTCATGGGCATCGGCGTCGGCGACTATAACCACGATGGCCGCGTCGACCTTCTTACCAGCACTTTCTCCGATGACTACAAAACCCTCTTCCGCAACGACGGTGATGACAACTTCACCGATGTTTCCTATCAGGTGGGCCTCGCCGAGTCGACCATCCCGTTTCTTTCCTGGGGCAATGGATTTCTGGACTACGACAACGATGGCTGGCTCGACATCTTCTTCGCCAACGGGCATGTCTACCCCAGCGTCGATCAGCAGGACTGGGGCACAACGTGGGCCGAGCGGCCGCTTCTGTTCCGCAACCTGCAGGGAACCCGCTTCGAAGAAGTTTCACCCGCTTCCGGCAGCGGCCTGGCGCGCGTGATGTCCGCGCGAGGAGCGGCCTTTGGAGACCTGTTCAACGACGGCCACATCGACGTCGTCATCAACAATGCCGACTCAACCCCGGCTTTGTTGCGGAACGTCGTCAGGAACGGAAACCACTGGATCGCGCTCAAGCTGATCGGAGGGCCAGGCAGCCCCCGGGATGCGATTGGCTCCACGGTCTTCGTCACCGCGGGTGGCATGCGGCAGCGCGCCGACGTATACAGCGGCGGCAGTTATGGATCAAGCTCCGATCAGCGGGTCCATTTCGGTCTCGGCACTGCCACCACGATCGACAAAATAGAAATCCACTGGCCCGACGGAAGGAGGCAGGAGATACCGCCGCCTGCCGTCGATCAGATGATTACCGTCACGGAAGGCCAGATTCCTTCGGCGCACCGGGGCGCGATCACAGAGAGATCAGAGCGTTAGTGATGGAGGAACCTGATCCTCGGCTGCGCCAAACTCGTGGTTGGGTTCTGCTCCCATTTCCAGAACCAGATGGCCGCCCCGAGCGATCTCGTCGTGACGGAACCACGCGCGCTGCATACGGTTTCCATTCAGCGTGAACGACTGAACGTAGACGTGCCTGGGGTCGCTGCGATGCACGTCGATCTCTAGCGTCTTGCCATCGTTCACCTGGACGCTGGCGCGTTCCACCAGCGGAGATCCCAGGACATAGATGCCGCTTACCGGATCGACCGCATAGAATCCAAGCGCAGACAATACGAACCATGCCGACATCTGTCCCACGTCTTCGTTTCCGGCGATCCCATCCGGCGCATCAGAGTACATCGTGTCCATCAGCGATCGCACCCGAGCCTGAGTCTTCCAGGGCGCGCCGGCGTAGACATACAGATAGGCGATGTGATGGGAGGGCTCGTTGCCATGTGCATACTGCCCCACCAGGCCGGCAATGTCGGGCGGCGCGTTGGGCGGCAGCGTCGAAGGCACGGTGAACAGGGCATCCAGCTTCGCCAGAAACGGCTCGCGTCCTCCGAAGAGGGTAATGAGGCCGCCCGCGTCATGCATCGGCCCGAAGGTGGTCTGCCAGGCGTTGGATTCGGTGTAATCGCGCCAGCGATCGCTGTGACCCATCTCGATTGGATCAAAGGGTTGTGCCCACTCGCCGTTCTCCAGCTTTGGCTCCATAAAGCCACTCGAGGGATTGAAATAGTGCCGGTAGTTGGTGGAACGGGTGCGCAGAGCCGCGGCATCCGCATCCTTCCCGAGTTTCCTGGCGACATGCGCAATGGCCCAGTCGTTGTAGCAGTATTCAAAGGTCTTCGAGACCGATTCGGGCACATGGTCAGCAGGAATGTACCCGATCCTGCGGTACCATCCGAGTCCGTCAAAGTCTTCGGCCATCGCTCGCCACATCATGGCGTGATACGCGGCTTCGGTCTCAATGCCCGGGAAGCCCTTGGAGATCGCCTCTCCAATGACGCTGGCTGAGTGGTAGCCCGGCATGGTGCCGGTTTCGGTCCCCTGCAGAGGCCACACCGGCATTCCGGCAGGACTCTGCTCTGCCATGCGGATGAGCGTGTTGGCGAAGTCCGGGACGCGTTCGCTCTGGATCAGTGTGTACGCGGGATGCGCGGCGCGGAAAGTATCCCAGAGAGAGAACGTGGTGTAGTTATGGTGCCCCGCGGGTAGTTGATGAATCTGTCCATCCATTCCCCTGTAGCGCCCATCCACGTCGTCGAAAAGCTGGGGCCCCAGAGACATGTGATACAGCCCGGTATAGAAAACGCGCTTGCGTTCGGGACTGGCGAACTCCGCGTGAATCCGTGAGAGTTGCTCGCGCCATTTGCGCTGGGCTTCGCGGCGCGTTTTGTCGAAATCCCAGTCGGGCTGCTCAGCGCGGAGATTCTTCGCCGCACCTTCCGGGCTCACGCCGGAAATTCCTGTGCGTACAAGGATGACTTCGCCGGGTTGGGTATGGAAATGAAGAACCGCCTTGAGGTTGTTTCCCAGAACCGTCCCTGCCTCGCTGACAGGCTTGTCGTCGCAATAGAAAACTACTTTTGTCGGCGTCTTGGAGACCTGGAGAGCGAAACAGCAATGGCGGTTCATTCCCCAGGCGCGCGTCACGTGAGCTCCTGCCAGCGTGTCCGGCGCGGGTTGCGTCAGTTCCGCCGCGTACACCGACGAGGCGCCCCGCGTGAGGTAACTGTGATTGAGATCGACGATCAGCCAGGCATCATCGTTCGCCGGGAAGGTGTATCGATGGATGCCGGTGCGCTCGGTCGATGTGAGTTCCACGCGCACGTTCGGGTCCCGGAGCAGCACCGAGTAGTAGCCAGGTTCGGAAATCTCGTCCTCATGGGAGAATCGCGAGCGATAACCCAGATCCGGATTGGAGCGGGGACCGGGCACGAGTTGGACAGGCCCGGTACCCGCCATCACCAGGAAATCGAGCAGATCTCCGCAACCCGTTCCGCTGAGATGCGTGTGACTGAAGCCCATGATGGAGGTGTCGGAGATGTGGTAGCCCGAACACCAGTCCCACTCGTCGTTGAAGGTGTCAGGGCTGAGCTGGACCGCCGCAAAAGGAACGCTCGATCCGGGAAAGCAATGTCCGTGTCCGCCCGTGCCGATGCGAGTATCGACCCAGCGAAGAGGATCGATCGCCGCCGCTCCTTCAGGAAAGGCAAATGCCGGCAAAGGCACGGCGGCAGAAGCGCAGGCGGAGCCCGCGCTGCGAAGGAATTCCCGACGGGAAAAATTCATGATGAAGGTCAAATCCTCGATGCTGATGGGCGCACTCCAGTGAGAGTGGGCGACAGGGGCATTTTATACTCGGTGCGGTGATCGAATTCTCCGCCACAGAGCACGCGGGCTTCGTCCTCCCTTCACTCTCGCGCAGAAGGTTCCTCCTGCACAGCGCCGCAGCTTCGCTGGCAACCCTGTTGCCACTACAAAACATTGTGGCGGAAACGCCGCCACCCACGAGTGGTCGGCCGAAACCCGCGGACCGGCATTTTCACTCGGAAGCGGTTGAGGAATACATCGGCAAAATCAGGGCTCGGATTCCGGATCGGGAACTGGGACGGCTCTTTGAGAATTGCTTCCCGAACACGCTCGATACAACCGTCGAGCCCGGCAGCTTCGAGGATAAGCCCGACACTGCGGTGATCACCGGCGACATCCCCGCGATGTGGCTGCGCGATTCCTCGGCACAGGTTTGGCCTTACCTCCCGCTGGCCGCGCATGATGAACAGCTGCGAGCGCTGCTCGAGGGAGTGATTCGCCGGCAGACCCGCTGCATTCTCATCGATCCCTACGCCAACGCGTTTATGGCGAACCTGAACGCGCCGCCTCTGCCGTGGAGCCGCAACGACGAGACCGACATGAAGCCCGGCGTTGGCGAGCGCAAGTACGAACTCGATTCGTTGTGCTATCCCATCCGCCTCGCCTACGGATACTGGCAAAACACCCACGCCGTGCAGCCGTTCGATGCGCAATGGCGCGAAGCCATGCACCTGACCGTAAAAACAATGCGGGAGCAGCAGCGCAAACAAGGTCCTGGTCCCTACCATTTCCAGCGCCACGCCACGACTCCGACAGAAACCCTGGGCGAAAAGGGCTACGGTAATCCGGTGAATCCGGTTGGGCTCATTGCTTCCGGCTTCCGCCCCTCCGACGATGCGTGCATTTTCCCGTTTCTCGTTCCGTCGAACCTCTTCGCCGTAACGTCTCTTCGACGGCTCGCGGACATGGCCCGTGTCATCCTGCTCGACGACCCTTTGGTGCAGGATTCTTTGTCGCTGGCCAACGAGGTCGAACGCGCTTTGCAACAATACGCCATTGCGAACACCCAGAAAGGTCCGATCTGGGCCTACGAGGTGGACGGATTCGGCAGCCAGTTGCTGATGGACGACGCCAACGTACCCAGCCTGCTGGCCCTGCCTTACCTGGACTGCTCGCCCGATGCCGCGCTCTATGCGCGCACCCGGGCGTTTGTGTGGAGCGCGCGCAATCCGTGGTTCTTCCAGGGAACTGCGGGAGAAGGTGTCGGCGGCCCGCACGAGGGCCGGGACATGATCTGGCCGATGTCGCAGATCATCTACGGTCTCACCAGCCATTCCCACGAGGAGATCCGCCGGATGCTCCAGCTGCTGCGGGCTTCCTCAGCCGGTACAGGATTCATCCATGAGAGCTATTTTGAGAACGACGTGCATCGCTACACGCGAGCGTGGTTCGCCTGGGCGAACACACTTTTCGGCGAGTTCGTTGCCAGGATAGCGACCGGCCAGCCGGAACTCCTGGGCGTCTGAACCTGCCACGACAACAGGGAGGGGAACGGGGGTCGTTCGTGCCCGAACCTACTGCCTTTCAGACGCTCCCGGAGTCAGCTCCAGAAATGGCTGCCCCAGTCCGAAAACCTAATCCGCTGCAATGGCGTTCGCGGCGCCCATGCCTCCGATCGCGATGGACAGCCGACCAGCAGCATTTCGCAGCATTTCTGTCACCTCGTCGATGGGAAGCGATCCGGAAGTATGCCGGATATACGGAACCGTTAATGCCGCCAGAGCGACTCCCCTTGTATCCAGAATGGGAAAGCTGATGTTGACAACGCCTCTGACCTGATAGCTGCTCCGCCGCTCGTAGCCCGCTTCGCGGATGCTCGCCAGATGAACGTCGAGCTCGCGAGGGGGATTCTTGCCCGCCTGCCGGCTCCACTCTGCCAATACCCGGTTGCGCTCGTCGCTGGTCTGATAAGCCAAAACCACATACCCGCTCGCGGACTCCATGATATCGACGACCGACCCCTGCTTCACGTAGAAGCCGGCATGCGTCGGCGCGTTCATCTGCGCCAGCATCACGACCTTCGCATCCTCCAGCACAGCCAGATGGCAGGACTGTCGGGAATCGTGCGCGAACGACTGCATGATCGAGAAGGCTTCGGTGATCATTCGCTCCGTGGGCGGATGTTCATGCACCAGGCGGAAGAGCTTCAGAGTAAGGGTATATCTCTCCCGGTCGAGCACGGCGATGTAGCCACGTTGTTCGAGGCACAGCAGCATGCGAAACACCTCGGACACCGTGCGACTAAGCCCTCGGGCGATTTGGCTCTTGGTGAGGCCATGGGGCTGCCGCGCAAGCAATTCGATGATGTCGAGGCCCTTTTCCAGCGCCGGCGTGGCATAGCTATTGATTTTTTCCGTAGATGGCAATTCCGCTTCTCCTCACCGCGGGGTCGAACCTCCACAACGTGACAGCGCGGGTCGAGTTTGTGACGAAACGGATGTCGGGGAAGCCCCCCGTTTGCGTACGCCTTCCAGCCCGTATCTGTCGTCGGTGAATTTTACTAGTGAAAATAGTACTTCAGGAACAAAAAAATTCGTTGACTTCGCCTCCGGGCTGCCGTAATGTTCAACGTTGACCGAAATGAACAAAAAAGTTGGATAAACAAAACAGAATTGGCATTCAGATCGGTCAGATCGCACGAGACTCTTGAAGGAGGCCTCCCGTGAGTCGGACCCTATTTTTGTCAAGATGCTTCTTAACCGCTTTGTTCGCCTGCTGCTTCCTGCTGCCGACGGCGAGCTACGCGCAGGTTGACCAGGGTACGATCGCCGGCGTTGTCCGCGATACCCAGGACAAGGTGATCGTCGGCGCTACGGTGACTCTCATCAATAACGACACCGGTCTCACGTTGACACGGGAAACCGGAGCGTCCGGGGAGTATTCATTCGCTCCCATCAAAATCGGCACCTACACCGTTACTGCAGGGTTTGCCGGTTTTGTAACGACGAAGCGAGAGGACGTCCGAGTCGACGTCGGCCAGATTCTCGAATTGAACTTCTCGTTGCGTGCAGGCGCCGCAACCGAAACCGTCACCGTCACGGCACAAGAAGAACTGCAGACAGAACAGGCGTCGACCGGCCAGGTGTTCTCGTCGAAGGTCATTGACGACATGCCCCTCGACGGCCGGAACTACGTCTTTGCCGCGCAGTTGACAACGGGCGTGGCGGCGCCGAACCAGGGCTTCCGTCAGGTTGCCGGAGCCGGGGACTTTACCGCCAATGGTGGCCGCGTCTCGCAGAATGACTTCGTGCTCGACGGCGTCGACAACAACTCCAACATGCAGGACTTCCTCAACGGCGCCACCTATGCCGTACGTCCGCCTCCGGATGCGCTGGCCGAGTTCAAGGTCGAAAGCAGCGACTACAGCGCCGAAGAAGGACGCGGCACCAGCGCCGCGATCAACGCCGCGCTCAAAAGCGGCACGAACCAGTTTCATGGCAGCCTGTGGGAGTATTTCCGCAGCGACCGGATGGCCGCGCGCGATTACTTCGACACGGCCACCAACGCCTACCACCAGAACCAATTCGGCGCGACGGTCGGCGGACCGATCTGGAGGAACAAAGCCTTCTTCTTTGGCGACGCGCAGGGGACATATATCTCCACCTATGTACCTCCCAGCGGGAACCAAACCGTACCGACCGCGCTCGAACGCACCGGCGATTTCACCGAAATGCTCGATCCAGGAAACACCACCCACCTCGGGTCCATTGCCCTCTATCAGGTGGGTGGCAACGTCACTCTCTCGCCGGGTGGAGGGGACGCTGTGGGGTTTGCTCCCCGATACCTGACCTGCAATGGCGTACAGAACGTCATTTGTTCGCCGAATCCGGTTGCTGAGAAAATCCTCAACCTGTTCCCCAAACCGAATGCGGGAGGCGCTCACCAGGTCTTCAACAACTACACGGTCCCGGCGACTGCATCGACCATCAACACGACGCAGTTCGACGCCCGCGTCGATTACAACTTCTCGCAGAAAGATCAGATGTTCGGCCGCTACAGCTATATGAACAATCCTTCCGACTTCACCCCACCGTTGGGGATTCTGGACGGTGGCGGATTCGGGAGCGACGGTCAGGACTCGAACTACGGGAAGAGCGGGGTCTTCAGCGAGACGCATTTCTTCAGTCCTACCCTGTTTAACGAATTCCGGCTTGGATTCAACTGGGCCCACGCCGCATACCTGCAGCCGGGCAGCAAGGAGAACATCGCAGCGCAGTACGGCCTCGGCGGCATTCCTTTCGGTCCCAGCCTGGGAGGATTTCCCAACATTAACTTCGGCGGTTACATCAACGGCATCGGCGTTCCGTCCTATGAGCCTTCCGATGAGTTGCAGAATGTCTTTCAGATCCTCGACAACGTCGGAAAGACCATCGGAAAACACACCCTCAAAGCCGGCATCAACTTCCAGCACGTTCGCTTCTATGGTCTGCAGCCGCCCGATGGCATTGGCTCCCAGAACTTCAACGGTACTTATACCAGCGACCCGGGCCAGCCGAACGTCGTCACCGGTTCGGGCGTAGCCGACTTCCTTCTCGATCTGATGAACAACTCAAGCCTGAATACCGTCACTCCATTCACCGATCTGCACTGGTACTACGCGGCGTTCGTGAATGACGACTGGAAGGTTACTTCGCGCCTCACGCTCAACCTGGGAATACGGTGGGAATACACCCAGCCTATCCGCGAACTGCACAACCTGCAGTCCAATTTCTACGGTACCTACGCGGGCATGAACCAGGGCACCGGCGTCCTTCTCATCCCGTCCTCTCAGCGTAGTTTCCCAATCGCTTCCAATCTGGCCACGA
>Ga0335072_10009651_pt1 | contig 13917 bp, 15 predicted proteins | sample Lox_Sample_21_FD_206725 | JGI IMG/M metagenome (GOLD analysis project Ga0335072, IMG submission 206725) | Soil microbial communities from Loxahatchee National Wildlife Refuge, Florida, United States - Lox_Sample_2.1 | ecosystem: Environmental > Terrestrial > Soil > Wetlands | place: USA...
TCATACCAGTAATTCTGTACGCAATATGGCGTATATGCCGTGTTTTATATATCTTTATCAGAGGTCTATTTCGTTCCGATTTTAGTTCTTGGCCAAAACTTCCATAACAGCCTCAAGTACTTGTGCATGCACGGCTGAGGGGGCAGCGACGACGCCCTTGTTCTCCACAAGTGTTCTACCTTTACTAAAATTTAACCTCTTCCCCTGGACATCAGTAACAGTGCCACCAGCCTCCCTGACGATGATATCGCCAGCAGCGTGATCCCAAATTTTCTCCACGTATGTGGTACTGACTGGAAGTCTGAGGTAGATGTCTCCTGCTCCTCTTGCAATAGATCCATACTTGGCTTGTGAGTCCATTCTGACACTTGGTTTCACAATGCCTAGTTTTCCCGCAATGGCAGCCAGATCGCCGTGAGATGAGTGGCCAGCTTCCACGCTCTCGCAAAATGTTGTTTGTTTAATATCCTTGACGGGCTTCATCGAAATGGGCTTGCTCTTTTGCAATTCACCTTTACCCAATGGGCGACTGGTTGCCCCTTGCCCCTCCACAGCAGAGAATAATACTCCATATCCTTCTGCGTCTGTGGCGTTCGCACCAATATCAGCAGAAAGTGGCGCTGAATCGTCAACCGGAAGATTAGGACAGCCAAGTACACCAACTTTGACTTCTCCATCTACTATAAGGGCGAGGCAAACTGCGTACTGACCACCTCGTAGGAAGCCCTTCGTGCCATCAATAGGATCCAAAGCCCATATCCTGCCCTTATTTCCTCCAGTACTTTTGCCTTCGTCGATTGCGTCTAACATTGCACCCACGCTTTTGACTGGGCCCCCAAGAACCGTCTCAGCAGATGGGTCTTGTAGTTTCGTCTTTTGTACCAAAGACCATATCTCATCCCGTAATTTAATATTGTCTCTTAAAGAACTTGATTCCTCCTCTCCAACTATTTCATCCTCTGGAAAATTCTGCTTGATGGCGGTTATTATGAGGGCTTGAGCGCCGTAGTCGCCGATTGTGACAGGGGACTTGTCATCCTTCGAGAGAGTGCCTTTTGCTTTCTCGTGGAATACAGCTTTTGTGAGGAGCGCAGCCCTCTGTACGGCTAACTCTGCCACTTCCAGTTCTTTGTTGTATAGTGACATCTTTACTGTCGTAGAGAGAGGCCGCGGTGTTGTTGAGAGATGACGGGTGAAAAGAGACAGACGTGGCCAGAATTTAGTGATGGCAGCCAGCGTCACGACAAGGATAGAGAGCGTTAGGATGGGCCTGGAGAAGATTGATTTAGGCAATTGAGTTCGTGCCTTTTGTGATGGCATGAGTTTCGGTGAAAAATGTCGGTAATTCAGTACTTAACGTGAGACACTGTCAGCTTAAATCTCACTCAGTAAGCACGTGCGAAGACTGTATCACTCTGAATTACCGTCTCGACTGTCAGGTTGCTCCGAGCGCGGTTGATGAAGAGTCACATTATCTTTTGACTCATCATTTCCATTCCCGATGCTAATTTCACATTTTCGTAAACCTGCAGGATGCAATATTACTAAAGGTTAAAGTGTGAATCACGCTGAGCCTGGCATCGTATTAAAGCGATCTCAATTCAATATGTTCTTCACTCGGCAAGGGTTGCCGAGTGGACTGGAACAGATATCCCGAAAAATCTCTACTTAAGTGGTCAGTTAACCGACTTCCAGACCCGAGGTCAATCGAAACATCTGCTTGGGGCTCTACAGGCACGCTACATTTTGACCTCATCCTAGACGTTCATTAGAGGCTCAATTGACGACCATCCATTAGAGATTGCATCCAGAGTCAACTGTCTCGCTATATCTTTGTCTTGAAGGTTTCTACCGCTTAGGGCACAATGGCGTCTCTCCGCTCTTCCTCCCGCCTCTTCGCCGCCATTCAAGTCTCCCATTGCCGCACGATCTTATGCCTTAATAGGGCATACGACATCAGGTCAAGTCGACTCGACTAAGAAGGATTCAGAGTTGAGGATCAAGACCTTCCACATTTACAGATGGAATCCTGATGAGCCCACTTCAAAGCCCCGCATGCAAACTTACACGCTTAATCTCAACAAGACTGGTCCTATAATGCTTGATGCATTAATCCGGATTAAGAACGAGGTTGATCCCACTCTTACGTTTCAGTGGAGCTGCAGAGAGGGTATTTGTGGAAGCTGCGCTATGAATATTAATGGGGTTAATACCCTTGCATGCTTATGTGAGTAATAATTTCAGTAGGTGCATGGCTTCCCGTACCGGGCCAAGCAATAAGGTTGTGTTTAATTCGTAAAATTATATGTTACGATGGAGGCAATAGTAGACTACTAACGTGATACATCTTAATAGGTCGAATCCCTACAGACACAAAAAAAGAGACTAAGATCTACCCCTTACCGCATACCTATATTGTTAAGGATACCGTACCAGACTTAACACAATTCTATAAGCAATACAAATCAATCAAGCCATACCTGCAGCAAAGCACGCTAGCTGAAGATGTAAGAGATCCAACTCTTTAATCGTAGTATGGTCTAATAATTAATAGGGACGCGAATTTCGTTAAAGCAAGGAGGACTGAAAGAAGCTCGATAGCCTCTATAAGTGCATTTTGTGCGCATGTTGTTCGACTTCTTGTCCGTCATACTAGTAGAACTCTAAGGAATACCTTGGCCCAGCCATTCTCCTCCAGTCTTACCGCTAGCTCACAGATTCCAGAGATGAGAAGAAGGAGGAGCGAAAGGCAGCTCTTGATAACTCAATGAGCTTGTACCGATGCCACACAATTTTGAATTGCTCACATACATGTCCCAAAGGACTTAACCCTAGCCTAGCAATTGCTGAGATCAAGAAGGAGATGGCATTTTAATAAGTACGCAAAAGAGACTGTGGTTTTCAGCCTGTTAATAGACATTGAATTGTTCTTAGGCCGTATTTGCGGCTCTCTATAAACAATAAATAGCACTATGTCATTTTCCTCCATAACATAGTCTCAACTTGTGTCGGCATACATTGAATTGATGATTATTTCGTCTTAACACGATGCTAGGCGCTTCATACTTTAACCTTTAGTTATCCTGCAGGTTTACGAAAATGTGAAATTAGCAACGGGAATGGAATGATAAGTAGGGATACATGCTTGTAAATTTACCGTATCATAAAAGACAATTTTCCCTGTACATTACTTGTAAATAACCAGACAAGTTTACCACCACGTGACTACATATTGATTGCATAGTGCATGGCGCTTGATGCTTAATGTCAAGCTCATTTATCGTTATCCTACCCTAATCAGTAAAGAACCCGTCTTAGTAAGGAACAAGTCCTACTTACTGTAAAAACGTATTATCTCAGTTCTTCAAAGCCCCCCCAAAGGGAATAGCGCCCCCCGGATTCTATAGCCTCCACATTTCGTGTTCCTACCAAGACCCCGCCGCCGACATCAGGGACGGAGCAAGATAATCCGGAAGCAGGGTGCGGGAAGGTACATTTTTGTTTTGAATAGCTCTTGAATCATCCGAGAAAAGTCGGTACCCTTTAACCCCCTGACGGAGACCCATCTTGAAGTTTGCAATGATGAACGCTTCAAAAAGGAAATTCAATGCATTATTAAGCAATTTTGGAAATAAATCCACCACATCTTTACCCTCGAAATCTGGAACAAACAATGGCTCCAGCGTCGAGCTTGCAGAGAGCGAACTCAAACGGCGCCGCGTCAGTCGTCCAACCTCAGTGCTAAGTCAAGTCACCGCACATGTGGATTCTACTTCAAGTTCATCGACAAAGACGGCTGGCATGGCACACAATAAATCCTTATCTCTTGCCTCTGCAGGGCCTGCACTCACTGACGCTCCGAAATACGCACCATGGGATCGTGTTGCCTTTCTCAACCGCCTGGAATCTTTCAAGTCTGTTACTGACTGGACACCAAAACCTGCAAAAGTCAATGAAGTCGAATGGGCTAAAAGAGGTTGGGTTTGCCGGGGCCAGGAGAGAGTACGTTGCGAGCTTTGTTGTGTTGAGTTATTCGTCAAGCTCAATATCAAGGAGTCAGATGGGGAAGAAGCAAAAATTCTAAACGCGTCCGACATTGGTATAATCTTCTTCACTGCATCATCTTGGACGTGGCTAATTGTCCGACAGAAGAAGCTTTGGTCGAGAAGTATGCGCAACTAATCATTACATCCCATGCGGAAACATGTCTCTGGAAACAGAGAGGGTGCGACGGTGAGTTCAGATGAACTTGCTCCACATGCTCGGACACTAATGTCAGAACTAGACACTATATTCAAACTGCCACTCAATCATGCCCCAACTACACTGCATGCCATTCGCCAGCGATATGATGCCTTATGTAGTATCAGCGAAAGGCTCCCATACATGCACAACCTACACCCTCCCGAAGATTTTGATCTCGATTCCGTCATAAACTATCTACCGAAGAACTTCTTCGCTTCCTCCTTTATTGATAACGAACCTTCAAGTCCTACCTCTCAATCCGAGATAAATCGTGTGGCATTTATAATGGCGCTTTTCGGCTGGACAGCGCGACCGGAAACTAAGATTCGAGATGGTGCCGCAGTATGTGAAGCCTGCTTCCGAACGTTAGGACTCTGGCTTTTCAAGAGTAAAGAGGTCAATGAAGCAGGCGAGGTTATCCGTCCTGCGACAGTGAACTATCTCGACCCGGTCGATCAACACAGAGACTACTGTCCCTGGAAGAATGCGAAGTCTCAAAGTGCGAGTAGTAACACGAGCAAGATTATAAATATTCCGGAGCTGGCGGCTTGGCAGATCATTATTCGTGTCATTAAAAATGACTATCGACTAAGAGAGACTGGCAAAAGCTCGGAAGTAGACAAGAATCAAACCGGAGTGGCGGCTACAACAAGTCGACCGGGTACTGCATTAGAGAGGAACTATGATGATGAGGACGCTGAGTGTATAAGAGAAGAGAAAGACAAAGAGAGATGGGCTAGACTTCGACGTGTCAAAAGTCTCTTCGACACCAAATCTGTAAAAAAACTACAAAAGACTTCTGCCAAGGCAGAGGGAAAGGCCAAAAGCCCAAAGAAGATCGGATGATGATATCTCAATATGCACCGAGCACGCCATCTATATCCACTTTTCGCTTGCAATCAAACTCTGTAGCCTGGTCGTACACCTCAGACCTTCTTTCCTTTGTTGGGCGAGCCATGTCCACTTTGTTTCCGCTCCGAACCAGAACTCTCCGCCGAGGAATCTGATGCACCTCTTTCCTGCTCAGGCCTCTGCTTTGACACGTCTGGGTTGGCCGGCGATACTTCCAGGGGATTAGTCTGCTACCGATTTTGCATCAGTGTCAGTTCCATGCTCTCTATGCCCCCCAATTCATCGTGGGCCAGTCGTACCTTATTCCCTTCTCCAGCCTTTTCTTTCTGCTCCCCAGGAGCCGTCTGATTCGGATCAAATGCAGCTTGCTCATTTCTCACAGCATCGTCATCCGTTCCAGACTTTGAGTATTCAGTCGTGTCGGTGTTAATGCTGTCTTTGTCTTGAGAGTCTTTTCGTGGCATTCGTAGTAGGGGGGATTGGTGTAAGCGCTGGAGACGGAACGAGGCGGGGAAAGCTATTTGTCGGACCGCTCTACCAGCCATAGGACGGGCCATATTTAAGGGGGCCATTCTTGTGCTTTTGGCACGCCAGCGTGGGTCATTCAGCGACTCGCCGTGAGTTCACAGGAGTTGAATCAAACACTTTTCGAGCAGTTTCAAAACAATTTGCGAAGAAAGATGTTGTAGTAAGAATAGCGGTCTGAGAACGCACTATTCTTTGTAATTGGACTGCTAGATCAAGAGATAAATGAATCATAAGTTGCGTCGCTCAAACGAGCTCACACTGTCGATAATACATGCCCTACGTCATGGCACTGCACTCGCTAATTCCGCCGTGGCGTTTCGTGGACATGGGGTACATTGAATGGCTTTTTACTAAATTCCTAGCCCTCCAGCCCCCTTCTCACAACCAATGTCTCTTCCATCAATGACATGATGGTGACCTTATAGTTTGAGCGACCTTTGTCACGATGCTCCAGGTAAGGGAGTTATCATTACTACCAAGGTACTATCGGCAGGGGCTGGCGAAGAGAGCTCCCCCAGCCTGACGTCATTCCATGTGGGATAAAGATTAGCTTTATCGTAAGTAGCTAAATTGTACCTAGGCTTAGCGGCGATACCAGTCAAATCTTCCTTAGGTACCTACCCAACACTCACTGATTTCCATCCCATTCATCAAAACTTTCTCTTTTGAAAGGATACAGCAGGAAACAACGGTGAGAATTTGAAAGTATCTTTCTTTTACCCTATATATAGACTAGAGATCGGCAGAATTCATTAATAGTATCGAGCAGTGAGTCATCTTATTTTTCACGATCTTGTCCTACCTAGAGCTGACATTGCGACAGTGCCCGACATAATCATTCACTGCGTTCGCCATGCCCAAGGCTACCACAATCTGTCCGAAGAAAATCATGTACTTCCTGACCCTACTTTGACAGAGCTGGGCGAAGCCCAATGCGAGGCCCTCCGAAAAGTCTTCCCTTACCATGACAAAGTTACACACCTCGTCACTTCCCCATTGAGACGCACAATCTATACTTGCTTGCTTGGTTTTGCAGCGGAAGTCAAGAGCGGAAAGAAGGTCATTGCTCTGCCGGAGCTTCAAGAGACATCTGATGTGCCTTGCGATACTGGCAGTGATCCGACAAAACTAGAGGAGGAGTTCGGCAATGGGCAATGGAAGGGGCATGTTGATTTAAGTCTTGTTCATGAAGGCTGGAATGACAAGTCAGCGAGTACCAGATGGGCTCCAACTGCATCCAAGATAGAGGTTCGAGCCAGAGAGGCAAGAAGATGGCTTCGTGATCTGGGAATGAGATTCGGAGGCCATGCGGAAATCGTTGTGGTCACACATGGCGGGTATCTGCATTATTTTACAGAGGATTGGACGGGACATGTTAAATCTGCAGGTAAGCAGAATTGATTTTCCCTCGAAATCTGCTGTGTGTTTTCACCCGTGCAATTGGATTTCTGCTCAAGACCTTCCACTGACATTTCTTCGAAGGTACTGGCTGGGAGAATACAGAATTCAGATCGTACACTTTCCAGTCTGAAACCGACGGCGATGCCAGTGTTGTCGAAACCGAGGAGAGCAAAACTCGACGGCGAGATTCGGAGAAGCCTTTAACTGCGGATGAGCAGCGAGAGCTGAAAGCTACGGCAGAGCGGGCCTTTACGGAAGACGTGTTCACACTGCTACAGATGAAGCTTTAAGGTAGGCTACGAGAAAGAGGCAAATCCAGACAGAATTTCCAATATAACAGAGTTCGTTACAATGTAGACCTGTAGAATAGATTAATGAGAAGCTTCAAATCAATTGTCTTGATTATATTATATGTTACCCATGTAAAAGCACGAAGTTATGATGCATAAGTTAGGTATTGGATGTGCTTTGACGTGCACTTATTCGGGTCTTTGTAAATCGTTGGGCGTGTCGACCTTCTCTAAAGACCGAAGGTCGGTCGACAGCCTTTAGTGAACGATTATCGGACAAGGCAAAATATCAGTCGCTTCGCCGTTCAAACCTATCCCGCGGACATAACATATCGGAATGGAAACCGCTCGAACTACTAACGCCACCGATGCCGCGATGCGGGCAAAAGGTGCCCCATGTTTATTTCCGTTTTTTAAGCATGAGTAAGGGTGCGGGTATCGTTTTCTGGAATATTTAATGCTTCGAACCGCGTATACGCAAATATGATTTCATGTAGATAGGACATTGTTTTCAGTTGAACAGCTAAATTCGATATAATGATGAACAACGAGAAGCCCAGTGAGCCAGAGTCCGGTATGGACAAATCAGACATCGAAGCCAGCAGCCCAGAGAAAGAATGGGCTCCAATCCGCCTCGAAGAGTCGCGATCACGGGCCACAAGGCCAAAGCCGGCCAGCAGAGCTTCATCAACTCATTCCATGAGTAGGCAAAGGTCCCATAACTACTGGTCATGCGATGAGAATATTGATGACGAGGAAGACGAAGATAGAGAACGAGGTGGGGAGGAGAAGGATCCCTTTGAAGTCGGGTGGGAGAATGGAGAAAATGATCCTATGAATCCAAGGAGCAAGAGTAAACCTGCAAAATGGGCGATTGTACTGATATGTTCCTTTGCTTCATTTTGCGTGTATGGCAATCTCCCAAAATCCACATATATGCAGCGGTGCACAGAAGCTAACTGGACATAGGACTTGCACCTCATCCATCTATACGTCAACATACGACCAGCTTACGGTCGAGTTTAAGTGCTCCCGAATCGTTGCTACGCTTGGCCTTTCTCTTTTTGTCATGGGTCTGGGCTGTGGTCCCATGTTATTATCGCCCTTGTCAGAATTTTACGGCCGTCGTCCGATATATATCGTCTCCTTCTCCTTCTTTCTGATCTGGCTCATCCCTTCAGCTGTCGCCCAGAATATCCAGACTATGCTTATTGCCCGATTTTTGGACGGCTTGTCGGGCAGTGCCTTTCTTTCAGTTGCGGGTGGGACGGTGGGTGATTTGTTCAATCGTGACCAGCTGCAAGCCCCGATGATGATTTTCACGGCGGCGCCATTCATTGGGCCATCGGTGGGGCCGTTGATTGGTGGATTTATCAACCAGAACACGACTTGGAGGTGGACATTTTACGTCCTGATTATATGGAGTGCGGCGACGCTGGGCGGTATAATATTATTCGTTCCTGAAACATATCATCCAGTACTGTTGAGAAACAAGGCCAGGAAATTGAGGAAAGAGACCGGAGAAGAGCGATGGAAAGCGCCATTGGAGAAGGTGAGTCTTGATAGCAGTGGATTTCTATCTACTAGTGACTAATTCTAACAGTCGAACAAATCGATTCCGAAGACGATCATGTATTCCTTGATTCGTCCATTCCAGCTCCTGCTCCTCGAGCCAATGTGTCTGAATCTTTGCTTGTTCTCTGCGATTCTGTTAGGAGTGTTGTATCTGTTCTTCGGTGCTTTTGGCTTAGTTTTCGAGACCAACCATGGCTTTACTATTTCACAAGTTGGCCTTTCTTTTCTGGGTATACTTGTGGGTATGTTAGCAGGAATCGCAACAGATCCATTGTGGCATAAGAATTATGTACGCCTGGTCAGGAATAGAGAGGCTGCAGGCGGAGAGCCTGGTGGGAGCGAGCCCGAGTATCGATTGCCTCCTGCGATATTGGGGGCTGTTCTTGTGACAATTGGACTTTTCTGGTTCGGTTGGACGACTTACGCGTCTGTGTATTGGATAGTGCCAATAATTGGCTCAGCAATCTTTGGGATGGGGTGAGTGCATATTTTCTGCATCTTGCTTTTTGTTGCATCTCCGGTGGGCCGTCCTGGATCCACCTACAGTCCAGGCGCTTTTGGAGGGAGAACGAGTGTATCCAGCTCTTTTAATATCGCTGCAACCCGATACAGTAATCCCGTCACATGTATACGCACGTGGCTAAACGTCAATAGGACCGTCCTTGTCTTCAGTGGTATATTCACATTTTTAGTCGACGCATACCCATTGTATGCGGCAAGTGCATTAGCTGCGAACAGTTTTGCTCGAAGTAGCTTCGCTGGTACGTCCTTAACCCTTGTCTCTCTATCCCCTGTCATCATTGTGTCTCCCGCACTAATATGGTGGTTCTGAACAGCGGCATTTCCTCTTTTTGGTGTACAAATGTATGAAAAACTTGGGTATCAGTGGGCTACATCCCTCCTAGCTTTCTTGACAGTTGCCATGATGCCATTTCCATATATTTTCTTTACGTATGGCAAGAAGATCAGAGGCATGAGTCGTTTTGCGTCTGCCAGAGCTTCTGCAAAATAAAGTATATAGAAGCTGGGCCACCATATTCATGGCAGAATTTAAACTGATCTAGCTTTTCAGCCTGATCATCCTAACCAATATTCATCCTAACACTGTGGTACAAGGGAAGCAAGTTTTAAGGTAGAAGCAGCTTCAGTTTGATATAGATTTTTGATATAGAGATGCGAAAGGAGACACATCGATGAAAGCCAGTAATATTAATACATCTTCAGCCACAAGTCTCACGACGCTTCTAGTTCCTAGATTGAGCTTTGATCCTGTGCATGTGCATGGTTTAAATGCCAATGTTACTGAAGAGAAGGTATCACGACATAGAAAGGTTGAGGACCTACATGGGATGATGGTGACAGTGCTGTACCTACGCGCTCCGCACTTGGAAGCACGTGAACTGGCCGGAAAAGCGGCCCAACCTCTTTCCCAGAGTGTCTCCACACACACCACTGACTTCACAACACAGCATGACCATGCGACGCCCGAATTATCTATGCATGGTTCAATTGATATCCATATGCGTATGGTCTTTCTCTTAGGAGAATCTCAATGCGCACGTAGGGAAGGTTCGTGCACCTGTCCACTCCATTACCTCGCTTACCCCGCGATACAGGGCTGCCATGTCACCGAGGTGCGAGGCACTGTGAAGCGCAAATTTGATGAATCCTTCAATTCACGACCATCGTTGCCTCATCTACTCATACGCTACGAGAGCCTGGATGTTATCAATACATGTCCTAGTCTTTGGGCATCAATGCGACCAGAAGTTCTAGGATTTGGTACAACCGCGACCGCTAGACGCACATCATACCGGATGTCGTTCCACAACAGTATCTAGGTCTTGCGCATGACCTCACCAATGGTGATTGTCGATATACATAAGGGATAAGGGGTGAACGTGAACAATACACAGAAAAGGCGAGGCAGCAGACATCTAAATAAGCTGTTTCCGGCGTAACTACTCGCAGAGAGCAGCTTAGTGGTGGGGTCATACTGAGCCTCACCGCTCTGTTAGCACAAAAGACATTGCGAATCTGTGGGACTCGACGAGGCGAGCTTTTCAGCGTATGCTGGTTTGTGGGAATAACCGTTGCGGAACGTGTCGGCCTTGAACTACAGCAGCTACCCGCAGACGCAGGAGCAGAACCCAAGCCACCAAGAGCAACAATAGCAGGGAGATAGTGCGCTGGCAGGTTGACTCAACAGCCTTGCATGCGGTTCCCAGCACACTGTATATCCCAGGAGACCGGTGCCGCTTCCTGTGCTTGCTTCTGTCGACTTAGTAGATGATCTCGTCGGAGCTAGTGGAAAGTAGATATATTTAAGACACGGGCTGTTACAACTTGGAAAGATGCCGGATGATAATGAAATCGACGAATCTTCGGATATTGTGTCGGAGGATGATTATGACGAAACAGAGAATATCAAGAACGAACATGATGATAATATAATGGGTGATCAATCATATTTAACAGATGGAGACGGAGCTGCACCGGTTAAGAAGGCGAAGGTGGATCCGAAAGACCCTTCGAGGCCAAGAAGAAAGAAAGCAAGGAGAGCTTGCTTTGCTTGTCAGAGGGCACATTTGACTTGTGGTAAGTTGCGTCAAGTTCTTTCAATATTGATGAATTTCTTGGCGCAACCTCCACTTACCTTTGCAATTCGCCACTTCCAGCATTAGTCTAGCCCGTCATTCTTAACGTTTCAGTGCGACTATCCCGTGGTCTTACATGCTAACTTGCCAACTTAACCAGGAGATGAGAGACCTTGCCAGCGATGCATTAAACGTGGACTTGGAGATGCCTGCCAAGATGGCGTTCGAAAGAAAGCAAAATATCTCCACGATGCGCCTCCAGAAGCTTTGAGGCCTGTTTTGGGGCCTACATACAACCCGACTAGGAATGGCGGGACAAGTGGTACTCATGCTGGAAGTCCGACAACGTCGACTTCGTCATCTGCAATTACTGGAATGTTTTCACAGGCCAATACTTCTCCAACTTACTCAATGCAATTTCAGCCATTTCGTCAACCGCAAATGCCACCACCCCTCCAAGAACAGATGTCTTACAACAGTCAACAGTCGCCAATCTCGCCCACATTCCAGACACCTAACCTACGTTCAGTGTCCATGCAGAGTCTAACTAGCTCAGTGCCAGCGACCGATCTCTCAAATCAAACCGCTTTCAGTGGACCGCTGTTCGATCCGAGTAATCCAGCTCTGTTCAATTTCGACCTTGAGGGCTTGAATTTCGGAAATCACTATGGCGCGTTGGAATTTAGTATGCTTAATCACATGTCGTCAAATGCAGCTGAAGACCCTGAGCATGATAATGGGCCCATGCCACAACAGGGTGGAAGTGATGCCTTCGGCGCTAGCGTCTACAATAATAACATGGGACAATACGGGCAGGTGTATCCACAACAAGATTCGATCATATCAGACTATGTCGGGATGGAGAGTAATACTGGATTTATGTCTGATATCCATCGGAATCATATAATCCCGCGAGCGTATGCCATCGAAACGGCTTCTGCGAGTCATCACAGTCCCAGCACAGATAATCACTCGAGTCCACAGCCCGGTTTTGAAAATAGCCCAACAGGTGGAAATTACAATGCCAACTCTAATGTCAGCAGTTCAATACATAATCAAAACCCCCACCGTCACTCAAAACGTCAAGACAGTAAGATAGCTCCACAATTTGGCAAGTCATCATTGATGAATACTTCGAAACGCACACGTGATCCATCCTCCATCTATACACAAATAACTGAGCCATATTCTTACACGACTGGCTTTCATAATCTCATTGCCTTTATCCAACGGCGATTTTCTCCCAATAACACTGTGAAGATTGCGAAGAGCTTGGCGTCGATTCGTCCATCATTTATTGCCTGTACGAAGACATTGAATCGTCCAGATCTTATATTTATGGAAAAGTGCTTCCAGCGGACACTGTTCGAATATGAAGAATTTTTGCGTGATTGGGGGACTCCCACCGTGGTCTGCAGGCGAACAGGAGAAGTTGCGGCCGTCAACAAGGAATTTACGTTGCTAACTGGATGGACCAAGAATGTCTTACTTGGAAGAGAGCCAAATTTCAACATCAATACTGGCAAATCATCAAAAGATGCTTCCGGGAACGTCAGTCAAGGCAACAGTGGCCGAGGCGGACGTACGACACCGCGGCCGCGGCTAGCTGAGTTACCCAGAGGACAAGAGGGGCGACTGCAACCCGTTTTTCTAGCAGAATTCATGGACGACGATAGCGTGCTGGAATTCTACGAAGATTTCGCGAAACTTGCGTTCGGTGACTCTCGCGGATCCGTGCATAAGCTGTGCAAATTACTCAAGTATCAGACCAAAGACGGGTTCGAAACTGAAGTCAAAACTGAAGAGCATGATGGAGAGAGGAAGAGGAAGCATATGGGCAGTGGCAGTGGTACCCTGCTAAACGGCCGGGTTACTAAGATTGATGGCGAAAACGGCATCGTGAGACTACAGAAGGATGGAAGGTTGGACTGCGCATTTTGTTGGACGGTGAAAAGGGACGTTTTTGATATCCCAATGCTGATCGTTATGAATGTTAGTATGGTCGTCTCATTAACTTTCGCTCAGACGCTAACGTGATCTAGTTCTTACCGATCATCACCTAGGGACAGGCTCCCTGGTCGCGGCATTGGCATTGCTTGGGTATGGATAGCATGGGATAGGTCTGCATGTTTTTATTTAGATTCAATTCTGGAATACGGGATGCATATCGAAGCGATTGTACGAGTCGCATGTTGGCGTCATTGCTCCGTCTTTGTTTTTTGCTTTTCTATATCTATTATCTAAAATGGTAGAAAACAGTCCTATAGCATGAAGGAACTCGTCAAGCATCATCCTCTTTCCTGCGCCGAATTCCCTAGTTGTCTATTGTCACTACTCATACCTTCTCCGGTTCCTCGCCCCATAAATACCCATCCTTCATCGCCTCCTTCCACTTCTCTCGATCCAGACTCCGCTTCGTTACCTCGATA
>Ga0335072_10009652_pt1 | contig 13916 bp, 11 predicted proteins | sample Lox_Sample_21_FD_206725 | JGI IMG/M metagenome (GOLD analysis project Ga0335072, IMG submission 206725) | Soil microbial communities from Loxahatchee National Wildlife Refuge, Florida, United States - Lox_Sample_2.1 | ecosystem: Environmental > Terrestrial > Soil > Wetlands | place: USA...
CTTCATTTCAACCAATACGGTATTCGGCGGCAACCGCTGCTGGCCGCAGGAAGACGACCGATCCGACGCACGCATTGCCTACGCCGCGCAGAAACTGGCGGGCGAGCGGGCGATTCTGGACACCGCGCAGCGCCTCGGCAAACCGGACAATGTCGCCATCATCCGCCTCACCAAGGTATTGCACACGACGGTCTCCCCGCTGCCGGCCTGGCTTGACACCTGGCGTAACGGCCGCCTGGTTCAGCCGTTCGCGGACCTGATTTTCGCGCCGATGTCGCTGGCCCACCTGGGTGACGCTTTGGCGGTGATCGGGGAAGGCCGGGTCGCCGGGCCGCTGCATCTGTCGGGCGAGCGCAATATCACCTATGTGGATTTCGCCCGCGCGCTGGCACGGCGGCTCGGCGTACCCGAGTCGCTGATCGAGCCGACGACGGCAACCGAGAAGGGGATCGTCATCCCATACAAGCCACGGTTCAGCGGGCTCGGCATGACCCGCACGACGAAGCTGACCGGCCTGACCCCGCAGCCGCTTGATTCGGTCACCAGCGATATTGTCGCCGACCTGGGCGACTGGCGGAAGGTAGGCGCATGATTGCCACAGTGAAACACCGTTCAACATGTCGGCTGTGCGATTCGCCGCGAGTCGAACTTGTGGTGGACCTGCAGCCGATCCCGCTATCCGAGGCCTACACCGCCGACCGTGACCTGGCGCGCCGCGCGCCGCGCTATCCGGTCGATGTCTACATGTGCGCCGATTGTGGCCACGTGCAGCAGCTCGACATCATCGATTCGACCAATCTGTGGGATTCCTACTCATACTTTTCCGGCAACGCCAAAGGCATGCCGGAGCATTTCGAGCAAGTTGCACACGACGCGCTGGCCGCACACCGGCCGCCGGCGAACGGCCTGGTGATCGATATCGGCAGCAATGACGGATCGCTGCTCAAACCCTTTCAACGCGCCGGCTACCGCGTACTGGGAATTGACCCGGCCGTGGAAGTCGCACGCCAGGCCAACGCCGCAGGCATTCCGACCATCCCGGCGCTGATGTCGCTGGATCTGGCTCGACAGATTCGTGCCGAACACGGCCCCGCGGCGATCGTCACCGCGTTCAACGTGTTCGCCCATGCGGACGATCTGGGCGAAATGGCGGATTGCGTCCGCGAAATGCTGGCCGACGACGGGCTGTTCTTCTTCGAGGCCCAATATCTTCTCGATATCATCGACGGTGTGCTGATCGCGACGATCTTCCACGAACACATGAGCCACCACTCGGTAAAGCCGATGGTGCGGTTTCTCGACCGACACGGGCTGGAACTGATCGACGCGCGGCGCGCCCCGATCCAGCACGGCTCCCTGATCGGCACTGTGCAGCGCAAGGGCGCGACGCGTCCGGTTGCGGCTTCGGTGGGGGAACTGCTGCGTCTGGAGGCCGACCGCCGGCTGGACGATCTGCAGACGCTGCGGGACTTCAACACGCGGGTGAAGCAGTTGCGGGAACGGACGATCCAGCTTGTCGGCCCGCTGCAGGCCGCAGGCAAGCACATCGCCGGCTACGGCGCCGCGCGTAGTGGCCCGACCTTGATCGCGCAACTTGGCCTCGCCGGCATGATCGAGTATGTCGTTGACGATCATCCGCAGAAGGTCGGCAAATTCGAATCGGGGGATGCCATTCCCGTCGTGCCGGTCGCCGAACTTTACGCGCGGCAGCCGGACTATACGGTGATCCTCGCCTGGGTGCACGCACAGAAGATCATCGAGAGCAATCGTGCCTACCTGGAGCGCGGCGGCCATTTCGTCGTTTTGTGCCCGGAAACCCGGGTGGTCGGCAGGGACGGCGAGGTCCGCGTCTAACGCAGGCAACCGGCGAACGCCGCAATCGGGGACTGGAGTCGATGGACGGATCGGAGACGAAGGAAAAGCAATACCAGGTCTGCGTCACGGCGGCGTCCGAGCGCGGCTTCGAACGCTTCGGCCTGCGCAGCAATGAAAGCTGGCACGAGGATCCCAAGCATCTGGTATTCCGGCTTGCCCGTTACAAGTTTGTGGCGAAGCTGCTGGCCGGCTGCAAACACGTGCTGGAAGTCGGCTGTGGCGATGCGTTCGGCACCAGGATCGTGCAGGCCGAGGTAGGCGCCTTGACCGCGATCGACTTTGATCCGGTATTCATCGCCGACGTGCAGGAAAGGATGGTGCCGCGTTGGGCGTTCGACGCGCGCGTGCACGACATGCTGGAAGGCCCGGTGCCAGGCTCATTCGATGCGGTGTATGCACTCGACGTGCTGGAGCATATCGACCCGGCGCAAGAGGTGGCGTTCCTGCGCAATATGGTGGCAAACCTCGATCCCTATGGCGTCGCTATCGTCGGCATACCGTCGCTGGAGAGCCAGGCCTACGCATCGCCGCAGTCAAAGGCAGGCCATGTGAACTGCAAATCGGCGCCGGACCTGAAGGCGCTGATGCAAAGCTTCTTCCATACTGTCTTCATCTTCAGCATGAACGATGAAATGGTGCATACGGGACACCACAAGATGGCTCACTACGTGTTTGCGGTATGCGCGACCAGGCGCGAATATTGACCGGCGGGTCTGATCGCCAAGCCCGCAGCGGCCGTTTCCTGCCCCGGCCGAGCCGGCGGCTGCAATCAAACCCGACCCGGGCAGGTGCAGGACAGAGGAGCAAGCCTTGGGTATCGCATTTGCCCTGCTGGATCGGCTCCGCGGCGATGGTCTTTTCCGACCTGGCACCCGCGTGCTGGATATCGGCAGTTCCAACTTGTATTCGGCGCACCCGGATTCGATCAAAGCATTCATCGCAGCATTCCGCCCGGTAGACGCGGAGTCTGCGACGCTGGCCGACAAGCTGGCTGCCGGATCAGCATACAGTCCCGGAACAGGCGGCGCGAACAACGCCTTCGCCGGAGAATTGCTCGAACATTGCGGCGTTTCCTACCTCGCGTTCGATATCGCAAAGGGGTTCAACACCCGCGTCTTCGACCTGAACCGGGAGACGCTGCCGCAAACCGATTGCGGCAAGTTCGATGCGGTGCTGAACATCGGCACAACGGAGCATGTGCTAAATCAGTATAACAGTTTCGAGGTGATTCACGACGCTTGCAAGGTCGGCGGATTCATCGTGCACCAGCTTCCCGCTGCCGGATTTACCGACCACGCCTACTTCATCTACACGGGCCGGCTGTTCTTCGATCTCGCCGGCTATAACGGCTACGAAATCGTTGATGTCTGGTACGACGGCCCCACAGGCGAGGATGACCTTTACACCTCGGTGCGGGCGTACAGCTCTTACTTCCCGCCGCTGGCGGAATTGGCGCGATCGCAGCCGCTGGGCATTCCCAACTGCGCCCTGACCATCGTTTATTGCAAAAAGACCCCCGCGCCGTTCAAGGCGTGCCTGGAAATGAGCACCTCGGTCGGTGAGATTCCCACCGATGTGCATTCCGCCTATAAGGACGGCACGCGGAAACGGCAGATCTCCGGCCGAGCCCAGAGGACCGAGCCGCGCAGTTCGGCGCCCCGGCTGCGCCGCTGGTGGCCGCTGTCGGCACGGCGCAGTGCAGTCCCGGCGAAGGAGATCGCCCCGCAACCGGCCACGTCACCCAACCGTCAGGCGTTGCATGTACGGGCCGAGGAACTGCGCGGCCGTCTTACACCGGATCCGGCTGGGCTCGACGAGATCTACACCCTCTATGCCGATTATGTGGCGCAGAACGAGCCTTTCCCGCTGGATATCGAGGAACACTCGCTGCGCGTGCTCCTCGCGTCGGTGCGACCGGATGACAAATCGGCAGCGGCGCGGCTGGCGGATGTGCTGCGGATGCAGAACAAGCCCGTGCCGGCCGAGCTCGCGGCCGGCGTGCGCGCGAGCGCGGCGGACAGCGTTCCGCCACAAGCGGCCACCCCGACGCCACAACCCGGTCCGCCGGCAAGCGACCGCACCGATGTGATGCAGACGCTCGAAGCGCGGGTGCGCGCCGGTCAGCCGATCCCGCCGGAGCTCGAAAAGCGGGCATTGGGATATTTGCTGGCCGACGATCCGTCCCGTGTCGACCTGAAGCGACGACTAGCGGCTGTGCTGCGCCTGCTGAACGAACCCGTACCCGACTCGTTGCTGAGCGAACTGCACGCTGGATTTGTCAGCGAGGAGTACGCGGTCGATTACCAGGCCCTGCTGCATGAGTTCGGCGCGCGAGTTAAATTCAACGACATGGAGCCGGAGTTCCATCCGATCCTTGATTCAGTCCGACCATACTCGATGACCACGGTCGAGCGGCTCTACGCTCTGTGGTCGTCCGTGCGCTATCTGCTGGATGCCGGCATCGATGGCGACTTCGTCGAAACCGGGGTCTGGCGCGGCGGCAGCATGATGCTGGTTGCACGAGAGATCCTTCGCGCCGGTGCCGCGCCACGACAGCTGTGGCTGTACGATACCTTCACCGGCCTGCCACGCCCGAACGCGGAGTTGGACGTGGACGTACTGGGCAACCGCGCCATCGACGGCTGGCAGGCACGCAACCTTGACGGCGACAACAGCGTTTGGGCCTATGCCGACGAGACCGAGGTGCGGCGCAACATGGCGTCCACCGGATATCCGGCCGAACGCCTGCGTTTCGTCGCCGGCAAAGTGGAAGCGACGATCCCAACGCAAGCACCGGACCACATCGCGATGCTCCGCATCGACACCGACTGGCATGTCTCCTACGCTCATGTACTGAACACGCTCTACGATCGGGTTGTACCGGGTGGCGTGGTGCTGTTCGATGACTACGGCCATTTCCTTGGCGCGCGCCAGGCGGTGGACGAGTTTCGCCGGACGCGCGGAATCCATCAGCCGCTGGTGCGGATCGATTATTCCTGCCGGATGTTGATCAAACCCTGAGCGGTCGGCCGGGATCCGTCAAACGCCCGAACCAAATCAACGGCCTGGTTTCTTGCCGATGCGCTGGGGGGTGGAACGAACGCCGGCCTGGCTCGGGCGCTGCCGCGGCTACGCATGATCCCGCACAGGCTGGCAGGGCGAAATCCGGGTGCACTCCCAAGGCGTAGCAGGCTGATTGCTCCGGCGCCTCGGTGCAGTCGATAGGCCGGCACGACGCCCCCTCTTGACCAACCGAGTAGGAAGTTGGACAGTCCTCGACTGTGTCAAGAACGGAAACTGGATGGCCGGGCGATAGAAATCAGGACAACCTGCGACTTCATGCGCTGAATGGGGTTAGCTGCCATGACAAGTGAAACCTCCGTATCGCATCCCGATCGGTCCGCGGTGTTGCGGTACGCGAAGGTCGTTGCAGGTTCTCGGTTCTGCGCAAACGCCGACCGGCCTGGGCTGGGGTCGGACCTCGCCTATGCATGCCAGGATGATGGGCTGATCGTCTGGAAAGGCGATCACCTTGGGCGGTCGTTGCCGCCCTTGATTGAGACGGTGACCGCTTTGACCTCGCGTGGCGTCAGCCTGCGGTCCGCGATGGATGCGATCAATGCAATGATGCCGCGCGGTCGACTTGTGCTCCACTTGTTGCGCATGCTGGACCGATTCGAACGCAACTTGATGGTCGAGCGCGCTCGCGCTGGATTGGCCGCGGTCATGGCGCCGGCGAGGGCAGACAGACGTAAGAACGTTGACGCGACCATTGCCTATGTGCGGCGGTCAACGGCGGAGCAACTTCCCGGCATCTTCGCCTTGGCGGATAATTGTTATTCAATCGGAATCGAGGACTTGCTGTTGATCGACTGTTGCCCTGATGCTGCCGCCCTCATGCAACTGGGGATCGCCGGCGATCCGGTCAGATATCTGCCCGCACCGGCAGGCGCTGAATCGCTGGCACTGCTGAGATTCGCGCGAACTCAGTCGCGGGCGCAGTGGCTGATGCTGCTTGACGACACTCCAGGTGTCTGAAATCCGTGACACGTCGCAAGCGGGCAGGACTTTGCCGACAAGGCCAGGCCAGGCCAAGCCAGCCAGCTATCCGCGGCTACGAAGATAAACGCCTGGTGTGCCCGCCCAGGCTGCACAGGCAGTTAATCGCAGGCGACGGAATTCAAATCCACAATCGCAAATCGCCGTCGGCTGACTGCAGGGCTTGTCCAACCCGTTTCTCTGGTGCGGTCGAGAAGACTCGAACTTCCACGGGGTTACCCCCACAAGCACCTCAAGCTTGCGCGTCTACCATTCCGCCACGACCGCATGTGGGCTAAGCACGCGGCGGGATATAGCCGATGCATGACACCGCTTCAATCGCCGTCCCCATCTCCGCCGTCCCCGACCCACGTCCGGCGCTGGAATGGCGGCGCGCTTCCGGTCTCACCGCCTACCCCGCGGCGCTCGCGACGATGCAGGCGCGCGTCGCCGCGATCCGGGCCGGCACCGCGCCGGAGCTGGTCTGGCTGGTGGAGCATGCACCGCTTTACACTGCCGGCACCTCGGCGCGGCCCGAGGAACTGACCGACCCCCACCGCTTCCCCACCTACGCCGCGGGGCGCGGCGGGCAGTGGACCTATCACGGGCCGGGGCAGCGCACGGCCTATGTCATGCTCGACCTGGCGCACCGCCACGGCAGCGTGCCGGCCCGCGACGTCGGCTGCTACGTGCACGGGCTGGAGTCCTGGCTGATCCGCGCGCTGAACCGTTTCGGCGTGACCGGCGAACGGCGGCCCGGACGCATCGGCATCTGGGTGGTCGACCCCCGCACCGGCGCCGAAGCCAAGATCGGCGCCATCGGCGTGCGCGTCAGCCGCTGGGTGAGCTGGCATGGCGTGGCGCTGAACGTCGCCCCGAACCTCTCGCATTTTGCCGGCATCGTGCCCTGCGGGATCCGGGAGTACGGGGTCACCAGCCTCGCCGCACTGGGGGTTGCCGCCAGCATGACGGAGGCGGATCAGGCGCTGCGGCAGGCCTGGGACGAGGTGTTTGGGACGGACGCCCAACCAGTGCCCCGTTGCGAGGGGGCGTAGCACAACGGCTCGGCTTGCCGGCGGCGGTTGAATTTCGCGCTCGCTTTGCGCGACTGCCAGCGCGGCTCCCAGCGCTTGCCGCCTGTCAGCGGCGCTATCGCCCCTGATGAAAGCCCGGATAGTCCGGCGGGTCGGCCATTTCCTCATCGATGCTCACGACCTGGGCCATGCGCGGTCCACGGCGGCACAGGCGCAGCAACTCCTCCACCGCGGCGATATCGCCGGCCACCAGCGCCTCCACCGAGCCATCGACCCGGTTGCGCACCCACCCCGATACGCCCAGCGCCATCGCATGCTCCTGCATCCAGGCACGGAACCCCACGCCCTGCACCCGCCCCGAGATCACCAAGCGCTTCGCGTTCATCCCGGCCCTCCCTTGCTCAGCGCGATGAAGCGGCCCGCCAGCGCGATGTCGGCGGCGATCGCGGCGCGCCGGGCGGCGGCTTCGGCATCCTCGCCCCATTGCCCGGCCTGGAACAATTCGTCGAGCGCCCCCAGCGCGTGCGCCGCCGCCGCGTCGAGCCGGCCCTCGGCCAGCGCCAGGCCCAGCACCAGGCTGCCGAGTGCCGGCACGGCGATGCCGAGCGCGGCCAGCACCTCCGGTTGCAGCGCCGCCACCGCCCGGCGCAGCGCGGCAACGGCGTCGCGGTGCTGGCGGACCGGGGCGACGCCGCTGCCGACGCGCAACGGCGCATCGTAGGTCAGGGCCGCCCAGTCGAGCCAGGGCTGCCACTCGCGTGCCTGCCGCTGCGCCAGCGCCGGCGGTTCTGCGGCGCGGTAGCACAGCAGGTCGTTCTCGCCGTAGCGGGCGATGGCGTCGATGGTGGGACCGGGGTCCGGCGCGACGCGCTGCTGCGCCGTGCCGGCGAGGCGGGTCAGCGGCGTGTCGGCGAACGTCATGTCTCCCCCGCGCGCTCCGCCGGCCGCCTGCCACTCGGCGGCGATCGCCTCGGCGAGGCGCGGCGGCCCGACATGCAGCACGGCGCCGTCCGGCAGATGCATCGGCCGTCCATCGAGCAGGATGGCAAAGCCGTCCGGTGTGAGGCTGGCGGTGGCGGTGTCCCAGAAGCGTTTCATGCGTATGAACCTAAAAGCTTGTTCGAAAACAATCGAATCGGTTGCACCGTCGAACAAGTAAGAGGGGCAAAACCCCGGGCACGCAGGTGCAGCATGATCGGGGGGCAGCCAATGGAGCGGCGGAAATCCGCCACTGTTGCGGCTGTGGGAAGCGAAACAAGGACTGACTTTACATAACTTGCCCGGGGTTTTGCCCCTCTTACTCGAACAAGCCCTAAGCCTTTGTTTTGATCGGCAGCTTTGTCGGCGTGCTGACGCACTTAATTGCCGACGCTGCCTAACCTCTCCCGCTGCGCGGGCGAGGTTGATTGTCATCGGAACAACTGCCGGAAAACACCACCAATCTCGTTCTTCTTCTGCGGTGGCGGCGCGGCCGCGGCGGCAGCCGCCGGCACCGCCTGTCCCCGGGCCACCGCCAGCGCCGCCGGGCAGGATGGTTCCGATGACCCGCCCAGCAGCTTGTCCCCGCCTACCACGCCGCCGAGCAATCCCAGCGGCGTGGCACTGCCGATGACGCCGCCCGCCACCGTGCCGGCATTCGCCTCGAACGTGCCGAGGGCATTCACCTTGGTCTGGGGCGCGCGGATCGGCCCCGTCACCTGCAGCGGCACCACCAGGCCGGTGCCGGCCACCCGGCCTTGCGGGCGCAGCGCCAGGTCGAGCGTCTCGTCCCCCAGGTTGACGGTGCCGCCGCCATCCATGGTCAGCAACGACGACTCCAGCAGCAGCGCGCGCAGGTCCGCCACGCCGTGATGGGCGTCGGCGCGCAGCGCAAAGCAGCGCAGCTCGCTCGACCCGCCATGCGCGATCAACCCGAGCAGGTTGGCCTTCTGCAGCACCGGGCCGAGCAGGTTGTTCAGCAGCGCGGTGTCGATCGTGCCGCCCGCCATCGCGAGCCCCAGGCTGCCATCCAGCCCGGCGGCAATGGCGTGGGGCGATACACCGGCCGAGTGCAGGTCGGCGTAGACTTCCAGCTTGCCGTTGGCGTAGCCGGGCAGGCCGGCGGCGGCGAGCAACGGCGCCACCGCCAGACCGGGCGCGTGCAGCGTCAGCGCCACCGGCGGGGTGGCCGCGGCGGCGTCAACCGCCAGGCTGCCGGTGAGGTGGCCCTCCGGCAGATCCGCGGCCAGCGGATCGACGTGCAGGCTGCCGTCGTGCAGCACGGTGTGCACGGTGATGCCGCGGTAGTCGAGACCGCCGCTATGGAGATCGCCAATCGTCACGGCAAGGTCGGCATTGGCCTCGCGCAGCAATCCGAACCGCAGCGGCGTGTCGGAGAACAGCCGTCCGCCGCGCGCCGGTGGCGGCGGCGCGGCCGGCGGCTTCGGCGGCGGCGGTGCGGCCGAAGCCCCCGGCGCGGGCGGCGGCCGGGTCACCGGCTTGCCGGCGGCAGCCAGGATGGCATCGGCGTCGATACGCCCGGCGTGCAGGGTGCCGGTCAACGACGGCGCCGGGCCATTGGCGAAGGCAAGGTCGCCCGACAGATCGCCCTGCGCCGCGGTCAGCTTCATGCCGTGCAGGGCGGCGCCGTGCTCCAGGCCGCCCGGCGCGTCGGTCAGCGTCGCCTGGAAGGCGACCTGGGTCAGCGCCGGCAGCGGGCGATGGGCGACGGCGGACAGCGCCGCCAGGTCCGGGATGCTGGCATTCAGCGCCAGGTCGGCGCCCGCCAGCGTTTCCGGGTGCGCCAGCGTGCCCTTCACCGTCAGGCTGGCGTTGCCGGCGCGCAGGGTCAGGGCCACCGGCACCGGCGCACTGGCCTGCGGCGCGAGCAATGCTCCGGGCGCCCCAAGCGTGGCAACCAGCGACATCGGCGTGGAACCCATGGCCGCCTGGGTGTCGATGTGCACCGGCTGGTTCTGTGCCGGCGCGTCGATGTCGACCGAGACCAGATGCAGCCCCCCGACATAGGCGCTGAGATCGGCCGGTCCCAGCTTCAGCGTCGCCGATTCGACATGGGGCACCGGTCCGCCGCTGTCGGTGACCCGCGCCACGAGGTGCACGTCGTGCAGCGGCGGCAGGCGAACGCCCGGCAGCAGCGGCGCCAGGCCGGCGACGTCCGGGATGGTGGCGTCGATCGCGGCGTCATAGCCCTTGAAGAGCAGCGGTTGGGCCAGGCTGCCGTTCACCGACACCGTCGCGCCGGCGGCGGCCAGGCGCAGCTTCACCGGCCAGGGTGTCGAGGCCGCCGGATCCTGCAGCCGCAGCAGCGACCCCACGTCGCCGTTCAGCGTGAACGGCGTGCCGTCGTAGCTGGCGTCCATCGCCAGGTGCAGGGGCGCGTTGGCCGCAGCGGCGGTCGCGGTCAGGCGCTTCACGCCCAGGGTCATGCTGCGGCCGGTGCGGTCGTCGCGCCAGGCGAGCGTGCCGTCGTCGATGCGCAGGCCGGTGACGCTGATGCGGTCGCTGTGCGAGCCTGTCCCGGCCGGCTTCGACGCGGCCGGCTGCGCTGGCGCGGCCGGCGCCGCGGCGAACTGCCAGTTCGGCCGGCCCTGCCGATCGATCTCCAGCAGAATATCGGGATGCCCCAGCACCAATCGGGTGATCTCGATCCGGTCATGCAGCAGCGGCAGCACGGCAAGCTGCACGTCGAGCGATTGCAGCCTGGCCATCTGCGGGCGCGAGAAGCCTGGCGGGTTGGCCAGCGACACGTCCGACAGCGCCACGGTCGGCCACAGCGACCAGGTCAGGCGGATCGGTCCGTTCAGTGCCAGCGCACGCCCGGTCGCCTTCTCAGCCGCCGCCTCGATCCGCGGCTTCAAACTGTTCGGGTCAAAGCGCGCCAGCAGCACGGCGCCCGCCGCGACGACCAGCACCACCAGCCCGGCCACGCCGAGCAAGCCGTAACGCACCGTACGCCGCATTGCCATGGCGCTGTCATCCTCCCCTGGCCTGGCGGCGCGGTGCCGTCAGGCAGTCCGCCGCGCCGGCCGCGCCGGGGGCGCGTTGAAGCCGAGCGTGCGGAACGTCGCTGCCATGTGGGGCGGCAGGTCGGCCTCGACCACCAGCGTGCCACCGGCGGGGTGCGGGAAGCTCAGGGCGCGGGCGTGCAAATGTAGGTCATCGGACAGGCCCTCGACGGTGGCGGCGAACGCGTTGTTCTGGTCGGGGCGGGCATATTTGGTGTCGCCCAGGATCGGCGCGCCGATCGCGACGCAGTGGACGCGGAGCTGATGCGTGCGTCCGGTGCGGGGATGCAGCTCCAGCCAGGCAAGTCTCTGCCCGGCGTGGTCCAGCGTGCGATAATCGGTGATGGCGCGGGCGGCGTCCTTGTCACCAGGCTCCGCAATGGCCGTGCGTTCGCCGCGGCCGCCGGTGACGCGCACGAGGGGAAAGTCGATGCGGCCCTCGGGCTGGAGGGGGCGGCGGGCGGTGACCGCCCAGTAGGTCTTGTCGATGTTTCGCCCTCGGAACATGGCGGCCAGTTTGGCGGCGGTGCCGGGGGTGCGGGCGAGCAGGAGAACGCCGGATGTGTCGCGGTCCAGGCGATGCACCAGGCGGGGCCGGTCGGGCGCGTCGAAGCGCAGCGCATCGAGAAGCGCATCGAGGTGGTGGGTGATGCCCGGCCCGCCCTGCACCGGCAGGCCGTGCGGCTTGTTGATCGCGATGACGTGGTCGTCGCGGTACAGCACGAGCCGCTGGAGGTCCTTCTGCACCAGCGGGTCGATTTCGGGCCGATCTTGCTCGGTGCGTGGTGCGATGGCGGGCAGCGGCGGGATGCGCACGGACTGGCCGGCGGCGAGGCGGGTGGCCGCATCGGCGCGATGGCCGTCCACGCGCACCTGGCCGGTGCGGCACAGCTTCTGGATGGCGCTTTGCGGCAGGCCGGGGAAATGGCGGCGGAGCCAGCGGTCCAGGCGGATGCCGGCTTCGTCCTGGGTCACTATCCTTTCCCGCATGGCGGGAGAGGTGGGCGAGCGAGGCTCGGCCGGTGAGGGTGATGCGTGCGGCACGTCAGACCCTCATTTGTCCTCTCCCGCTTCGCGGGAGAGGGATTTGCGGCGCTGACTCCAATATTCGAGGCGCTTGGCAATCTCCCGTTCGAACCCTCGGTCACGCGGGCGGTAGAATGACTCCCGCGCCATCCCGTCGGGGAAGTAGTTCTGCCCGGAGAACGCGTCCTCGGTCTCGTGGTCGTATGCGTAGCCCTTGCCGTAGCCCAGTTCCTGCATCAGCCGGGTGGGAGCGTTCAGGATATGCGCCGGCGGTGTGAGCGATCCGGTCGCCTTCGCCGCGGCCCGTGCCGCGCCGAACGCGGTGTAGATCGCGTTCGATTTCGGCGCCGTGCCGAGATAGACGACGACCTGGGCCAGCGCCAGTTCGCCCTCCGGCGAGCCGAGCCGTTCGTAGGTCTCCCAGCCCGCCAGCGCCTGCGGCAGCGCGTTGGGATCGGCCATGCCGACATCCTCGGCGGCGAAGCGCGTCAGGCGGCGGGCGATGTAGCGGGGGTCCTCGCCGCCGGCCAGCATGCGCGCGAACCAATAGAGTGCCGCGTCCGGGTCCGAGCCGCGCAGCGACTTATGCAATGCGGAGATCAGATTGTAGTGCTCTTCGCGATCCTTGTCGTACAGCGCGGCGCGTTTCGCGAGCAATGCCGATAACGCGCCCGGGTCGAGTGGCGCGGTGTCCGCCGGCAGCGCGGCAATCTGCTCTGCCATGTTCAGGATGTAGCGGCCGTCGCCGTCGGCCATGGCGCGCAACGCGGCCCGCGCTTCCGGGTTCAGCGGCAGGGGACGGCCGAGTTCCGCCTCGGCCCGCGTCAGCAGCAGTTCCAGCGCGGCGTCGTCCAGGCGGCGCAGCACCAGCACCTGGCAGCGCGACAGCAGCGCGCCGTTCAGTTCGAAGGACGGGTTTTCCGTGGTGGCGCCGATCAGCGTGATGGTGCCGTCCTCCACCACGGGGAGAAAACCGTCCTGCTGCGCGCGATTGAAGCGGTGGATTTCGTCGACGAACAGCAGCGTGCCCTCGCCGAGACGGCGGCGACGCGCGGCTTCCTCGAACACGCGCTTGAGGTCGGCGACGCCGGAGAACACCGCGGAGATCTGGACGAAGTGGAGGCCGGCGCGGGCGGCGAGCAAGCGCGCGATGGTGGTCTTGCCGACGCCCGGCGGCCCCCACAGCACCAGCGAGGCGAGCGACCCGCGCGCCAGCATGCGGGTGAGCGTGCCTTCGGGCCCAAGCAAGTGGTCCTGGCCGACGACCTCATCGAGGCTGCGCGGGCGCAGGCGGTCGGCGAGCGGACGCACGGCGGCATGCGCGCCGGAGGGTTCGGGCGGTTCGGCGGGGCCGAACAGGTCGGCGGCCGGGTTGGGATGCGTGGGCACGGCGGAAAGATAGGGCGATGGGAGGTGGAAGCGAACCGGGTACGGATGCATGCCGTGACAATCGACTGAGACGTCAGGCGAATGCCCTGCCAACAATTCATGGCAACCTGGCACAGAGAGCCTTATGTCTCTGCCACAAAAGGAGCCGCCATGGACGCCGACCATCCTCCATCCAGGCCAGATCAGGTCGACGCAGTGTCTGACCGGCATGCGAAAGCCGCGGGCAATGCCTCGGCGATTATCGGCAGCGACGAATTCGTCGAACGGCTGCGGCGGGCAATGGCGATTGGCGTACGCCGCGCAATGGAGGAGAACGCTGCACTCCATCGCCAAACCGAGAAGCCGAAGCCGTGACAGCGCGCGATCCTGTCTGGATCGCGATCGTTGGTGGTATTACTCAGCAGTCGGGACGTAAGGCGACACGCCCCAACTCGTTTCGTCACGGCGGGCGAAGGGCCGCCATCCACGATTTTCTGGTGTGGCCTCAAGAATTCGTGGATGGCCGGCCTTCGCCGGCCATGACGGTTTGCAACGTGTCGCCTTACGTCCC
>Ga0335072_10009653_pt1 | contig 13915 bp, 8 predicted proteins | sample Lox_Sample_21_FD_206725 | JGI IMG/M metagenome (GOLD analysis project Ga0335072, IMG submission 206725) | Soil microbial communities from Loxahatchee National Wildlife Refuge, Florida, United States - Lox_Sample_2.1 | ecosystem: Environmental > Terrestrial > Soil > Wetlands | place: USA: Florida...
AAGCGTAAAGGAAATTCTGCTCACCAAATTGCCCAAAGTTCCACCGACGGCATTCACTGCAACCCTCTGCCTCCCCAGCCAGGACTTTGGAGGCTCCTGGCGCCGCGATAGCATGACTGTGTTCGACTGCAGCCTGCAGGTGAGGTCGTACCAAGCAGATGTGATGAGCTTGTTCTCGCGTTGAAGATTCGCTAAAAGCTCCTGAAGCTTTGGATCTGCCTGGGCCGGAATCTGTTCGACTTTTGGAGGCAGAGCTGGCTGAGCCTTGAGTTTTTCGAGATGTGCCGTGAGGGACTGCACTTGTCCAGATAAGTCAGTGATTTTCGTGTCGCTTTCGGTAACAGCTGTGCGGCCCTTTTCGATCTTGTCCGTGATTTTGGTTGCCGTGGCAGATATGATCTGATCTGCTTCTTGTTGGGCCGCCGAGTGGACGACTTCCAGCTGCTTACGGATGAGTTTGTACTCGTTGCTCTGCCGGATGGCCGAATCTTCCTTCGAAAGTGCTGGGTTACCGAGTAGCGAATGCCTCAGGAGAGCTTTCTGATCACGCAGATCCGTTTCTAATCCTTCAGTATACTTTTGCCGTTCTTGAGTCTTGCTTAATGTGCTGTCATCGTTTGCCACAGCAGCACCCAGCGCATTGAGACGTTGCTGCAAGTCTGCGGCCTGTGAACTCGCAGCGATATATTTACTCTTTGCGTCCTCAAGCTCCTTTGACACTTCGTCTAGTCGCTTTACCTGGTGGGCAAATGCTTGTGATCCCTCTTTCGCGTCGTCTGCTCCGTCGAGAATTGACTTGTAGCCAAGGTTTTCTTGCAAGAGATCCAAGCACTTCTGTTCTAGACGGGATACCGAAGACTCGGCTATAGTGAGTTTCTGTTGCAGAATGACAGTCTCGGCGCCACTTGGAGACCGAATCATAGTGCTCTTTCTCTTATTGCCGTCATCGCCGGCTTCTGCATTGAGTTCGGCATCAAGACTGCTGAGTTGATCTATAGACGCTGCTTGTTTGCTTTCGTAATCGTTGAGTTGCTCTTCCAGATCTCGATTGCGCTCTTGAGCATTACCAAGCAAGTCTCGGGTTTGCTCATATCGTTGCGCTAATAGCTTCAGCTCATGCTCCAGCCTCTTTTTGGAGGTTTTCTGGTCAAAGATCTCCTGTTCGCCATTTGCAATGGTCTGAGCATTCTCCTCGTTGGCTTTCTCAAGCGCCGCGCATTTATCACGAAGGTTCTCGAGCTCTTGAAGTTGGTCGTTGGCGCTCTTTAGGTCTGTCCGAAGGCCCTGATTCGACCTCTCCTGTTCTTGTAATGCTTGAATCTTTTTCTTGAGGTTTTCATTTGCTTTAGCCTTCTGGAGTAACTCGTCGCGTTCAGTTCGAACCATTTGTAACTCGTCACGAAGCTCTTGCTTATTTGCGTCGTCAGCTTTGAAGCGATCGAGTTGTCTGTCCTGCTGCTCAAGGGTCGCCTTTGCACTGGCAAGATCCGTCTCGAGTTCTGTAATATAGTCTTTATCTCGATCAGCCTTGGCACTCAGCTGTTCCAACTCTTCTTCGTCGAGTGTCCGGCGACGTCGTCGATTGATTGTGAACTTCGCTTCAGCCAGTTCTTCCTCTAGTTTTGCGAATTGCTCTTTCGTGTGTTGCAGCTCATCGGCTAAATCCGCTACTTGTGCCTCAAGCTTCCTGCGCTCTTGAAGTGCCTGGATGAGTCTCTCTTCGCGTTCCAGTTCTGGATCCCGTTCAAACGAATGTCGGGCAGTCCGTGGTTCTGAATCCGATGCATTATCCAGTTCTGACCCTGGTTCCGCATCGACGCCTGTGTCTGCCAGCTTCTGGTCCATCTCTTCGACGTCTCCAATGAAGACCGCGATAGACTGCATGACCTTTGGTCCGAGAGTGTGTAGGACTTGTACCATACGCTCGTTGGATTTGTCCGAGTACATCGCGGCTAGGAGCACTGATTTGACTAACTGGATATTTGTCAACATTGCGAGTTTGCGGGGAGTATCGGAAACCCACGCACCATGATGACGTTCGGAGTGGAGCCGTCGATTGCAATGGCCTTCAAGTCCGGACTCAGCGCCTTGCTGAGGAAATGAAGCTTATCACATTCATCGCGAATATACGTCATGACCACACGATCAATATGCTTCACTGTACCACCGTCTTAGCCGCCGTTCCGACGTTTGAATCTTGCACTCGAAGTTAAGCCTACGATTTTGCCACTTGGGTATCCAGTTGTCCTTTCCCTTCTGCTCTACTTCTGGGAGGGCGCCGTGAAAGTATTCTGAGTCGATCTCCGCTGCCAGGAAAGGTGAGTTTCGTTTCTTTTAAAGCGATCATTCGAAGAGCTTACATAGGATCCGCCATATTGTTGCGCCGTCGCTCAGCTCGTGCCACGAACTCACGGGAGTCGACAGGTGAAACGAGTTCACCTAGAGGTCATATATTAGCATCTGAAGTAGCCTAAGAGTCTTGGAAGTAGAGCCGTGGTCACTTACCCATAGTAGTAGAGCGGAGTTCAGCTCAGGAGACGTTGAATCCATCTCCTTAGCTTGAGCTCCTCGCTGGAGGTGGCGTTGGGAATGGAGTGAGGAGGCAGACGTTGCTACATTGGGCAAAATAAGGTATCATGTTTGAGAACCAGGGTGCTTTGCATTATGACGGGTCCGTACTCCATTGAAGCTGCCCCCGGGCGAAATGAGGTCGAATCGATACATGTGACACACGGACGCGTTTCCACACCGGCGAGAGTTATTCTTTCCATCGAATACCGCAAACAAAACATTCGCAGAAATGCTATTTCTCTTCACTCCGGTTAAGCTTCGCCGTGTCGCCAGGTTGACTTACATACACTGTCCATCTGTGACGTGAACCATCCAATCCAAAGTTTGCGTGTCCGGACTGGCAGGTAACGCGCTCGACAGCGTAGCTTCACGGCATAAGCCATTAAACCGAGAGAATAACTAGAACGCAATCTGTCAAAATGGAATAGCATGTTCACATATCAACATTCCTTCCTTTCGGCTCAGTACTTTGGCGTCGCGAGGTGCATCCCTCGACGGCGCCTTCACCAATTCCTCAGAAAGGATGTGGTCGAGATACATTCAATCGCGTGAGGAAATACGGACCCCTTTGAGCGCCCCAGTCGCGGCAAATAAGTTTTAAGGATGCTAACGACTTCCCATTTCAATTGATGAAACTTTTCTGCATTCCTACAGCTTGCACTGCTGACGCTGCTGTCGAAAACAAACAGGTGAAGCGGCACGGCACAAGTTTCCTTGAGCGCATCTACTATACAGAAACCTGCCAACGCGCACTCCAATCTCGCGTGAAATCCATTATGTGCACGAAAAGAAAAGTAGGCGCCCACCACCGCGAGGTTCTTTTTACGTTGCCCATCGAGTGCCAGTCATCCGCTATTAAACGGGGGGTCATGCCAGTCACTGATCGTACACTTGCCTCTCGAGAGCCAAGATCGCTTGGAAGATGCATCAACACGTTCTAATTCTTGAGCCCGAGTTTACCCAGAATACCGCCCCTCTGGGCACTGCTCTTGTCTTCGTTGAAAACTTTGAGGAGGCTTTGCCACACATGTCCCGGCTCTTGGCTTGCGTCGATGGGAGTCCACACGCCGGTTTTCTGGTAGTAGCCTACGACAGGAGTCGTTTGCTGGTGGTAAGTTACCAGTCTCTTCCTTAGAGTTGACTCGTTGTCGTCTGACCGCTGGATGAGCGGCTCACCTGTAACGTCGTCCTTCATTGGTTCCTTTGGTGGATTGAAAATCTTGTGGTAAGTCCGACCAGATGCTGGATGGATGAGACGTCCGGTGATGCGCGCTACGAGGAGTTCGTCGTCGATTTGCAGCTCGACCGCATGCATAATCTTCTGCCGCCGCGCTTCCAACATGCCGTCTAGCTTCTCCGCTTGCGCAATTGTACGGGGGAAACCGTCCAGAATAAAACTGTAGCAGGCGTGTTAACTTAAGAAAGGCGTCTAAGCCGTTGCTTCTGCAAATTCGGCAACCTACCCATTCTTGCACTCGGGGTTGCCCTCCAGCTGATTCTTGATCATATTGACCATAATGTCATCGCTCACAAGGCCACCTGCATCCATGATCTTCTTTGCTTCTCGTCCCAGCGCTGTCTTCTTAGCTACCTCGGCGCGTAGCATGTCACCGGTTGCAAGATGACATATGCAGTACTTGTCCTTAATTTTCGGAGCCTGTGTACCCTTTCCCGCGCCCGGAGGACCCATCAAGATCATGCGCATGGAGCCATGGGAACCGCCGGATAACCGTGTTTCCAGCTCCTCTATCCTTTTCTCAAGACGTGCGATTGTGCTTTTGAGATCTGAGACGATCTCATCTGTTACTGGAGCCATGTTGTAGGCGGGGGGGAGTGAGTGAGCTCAGGGAGCTGAAGGGCGAGGAGAGGAAGAAGGCAGAGGAATTGGATAACGCGTTTACAGCTCGGGGAGAGGCAATTGAAGGTAGCGGGAAGGTGAAAATTTGACAAGGCAGGATGAAAGGAACGAAGATGTTGGAGCTCGGGAGTGGCCGTTGAATTGCACGTTTGCTGAACTGCCAAGGCAATGGAAGGCAAGGTTCGAGTTCCGACCGGCCGACAGAACAGCCGGCGAATCCAGACTTTCAATCCATTTCACGGGCACTACAAATCCGTCGCGTTGCCGACCAGGCATACAAGGCAGCAAGGCTTGCCACATCCTTCCAACCGCGCTCTCCGCACTTCGCACCAGCAGTACCGCATTCTCGCCGCGCGACATACCTCTCAATGCCCATTTATTAATTGTGCCCTTCAGTTCCTAGCTGGCATGCAGGTTGACCAAATCACTGACTCAACACTAAATGACGGCAGGTGGTAATCATCAGAGCACTCCAAGCAAATGAATGTCGACGATGGCTTTTCGGTATCTCGAATGCACAGCTTTTATGGCTCCTACTTACAGTCCTTTTAACATCGCCGTAGTTCGTGAAAAAGGCTCTGGTCGTCATTCGACTAGCTCTGCTTCTGGTAGATATTCAACCGGGATGGCCCTCCGCAGGTCTCCAAGCTATTCCCGCCGCACGGCATATTGCACTGACTTGGGTCGGCTGAGACAGACCCAGCGGCCAGGCTGTTCCCGCAGAAGCACTGAGTGCCATACTCCACTCCAGCAATAGAGTATGGAGGGTTGAACGAGCTGCAGAACGTGATGCATGTCTCAACCGTGAGCTTGGACGACGTATAACTCTTTGCGCTGAGAGCGCGCTGGTTGTTGGCCGCTTCCGTGTAGCAACCTTGACGCGTATAGCCGTTCACCGTGGCGGGGTTTTGCACCGGCGAGTAGGCGCCATTCTGCCAAACGGTGAGCCTGTTGCTTCCTCCGCAAGTATTGGAGTAGTTGGAGAACGGGCTTGATGACGCAGAACTGCCAGCACACGTCATGGTACAGCCCGTGCTGTTAAGGAAACAGCCAGGCTTCAAAGAGTTGCCACAGTAGCACTCGTTTGAGTACTCCGTGCCGGCATAGAGGTAGTTGTTTGCCGCGCAGAATGCCGTGCATTGTTCATTGGTCATGTTGTTGGCCGTTAAGGATGGTCCGCCAAGCGCACGTCCAGCTGTTGGTGGGTACTCATTTGCACACCCAACGTAATGATATGTGATACCGTTCTCTGTTATGTTTGTGCTATTTGCAACCAGTAGCCGCAGGCTAGGCGTCGAAGTGGAACCTCCACCGATTGTCGGCGTTGGTGAGCCCGATGGAACTGAGTACGCGATGTTCTGGAACAAGTTCAGCCTCGAAGGGCCTCCGCAAATTTGAGAAGAGTTCCCGCTGCAGGCCATGGTACAGCCTGTAACGTTAAGCACGCTCGATGCTGCGAGGCTGTTGGCGCAGTAGCATTGGCTCGAATATTCCACTCCAAAGAGAAGATAATTCGAGCAGTACGCTGCACAGGCCTGGATCGTCATGCTTTGTGATGAAGTTGATGCCGCGCCTAGCGCTCTGATTCCGTTCCCTTCGCTAGCACAACCCAGGAATTTCGCATTGCCCAATGTCTGGCCAACAACCGACGGGAAAGGAGGCTGATATGCGGTGTTGTTGTATACCATAACCTCGCTTGGGCCGCCGCAGAATTCGCTTTGGTTGCCTGCGCAGACCATGGTATTGTAGATTGTCGAGTACGTGTGATTGTAGCTTGTTGCAGGAGACAAACTGTATCCGCAGTAACACTGGTTGCCGAATTCGACGCCTGCAAGCGGATATGCCTTCCATGCGCAGAACGCCATGCAACTTTCGACGGTCATGCTACTATTGCCCACGCTGGAGGCGGCGCTCAGAGCGCGGCTACCGCTAGGATCTGCCGCAGAGCCCATGAATATCCAGTTGCCGTTGTAGATATTGCCAGCTGTCGGCAAGACTGGAGCTTGTGAGACCGTCAACTCTGTAAAGGGATTCACGCGTGGAGGAATGACGCTGGGGTTGTGGTCCAAATGTCACCTGGTTGCACCCAGGAAGTGCCGGTAACAGACCTTTTACTTGCTCGTTTATTAGCGGCGGTCTCTCTGGACAATTTTGGACTTGGCTGTCTACAGCAGCAAGAGGCGGACAGGTGATTACTTCACCGCTTGGGTTATCGCCGATGCCGCACTGTTGGATGGCTTCAGTCAAGAGGTTAATATCCCAGCCGTTGAGGAAATCCCCATGGAAACCATATCCCGTTGTGTCGCCATTTGAGAACACGAACCGCCCTCCAGCCTCCTGTGGTAGAGAGTTGACGCTGTACAGGACTTCGTAGAAAAGGTGCATCAACAGAACTGGATGGGTCGGTGAACACGCTCCATTGTCGATGTCGCTCAAATAGTCCACGTGCGAGTTATCGGACTTGTACAAGTTGACGCCGTCCCAGCAGGACTGGAAATGAATCTCGGCGCGAAGGCCGCCCGAGCAGCTGGTTTTATTGAGACCCGGAGTCTCGGCGTAAGGTATTGCATCCAAGCAGGCAAAGTCAACTCGATCAGCAACGTTGCGAGACCCATCCCAAGTCTTGGTTGTGTTGTCATAGGATCTAGCGGTATTGGATCCTGAAAGCATGGCGAATCCGGGTGGAAACGGCTGAATATTTGCAAGATTATCCCCTCTTCCCAGATAATATACGATCATCCCGCTATTAGGGACGTCAATGAAAGATCCGTTCGGGTATTGGTAATACAGCTGTGGAGTCCAGTATGCCGACTTGTCGGGCCCAATCTCGCATGAGGTGCATGGCGAATTCGTAAGGCTTGTATACGTCGAGTTCTGGTCGAAGTTGTATGCACCACCTACATTGTGCACATGCGAGCTAACTTTGCCCGGGCTGACAATGGGGTCAATTCGTCCAGTTTCGATACGTCCACAGTCAATACGCCAGAAGCCCGATGCTTCTACCGCGCCACCAAGAACGGCAGCTGCCGTTAGCAGCTCCGTAAAACTGTTCATACATCGATATAACATGATTGAGAAAACAAATGGTAATGTATCAAATTCGAGAGCTCAGATCAGATCCAAACGAGAAGCGGCTCAGCGGAGGTATCAAAATGGCTATGAGCAGGCCGTAAATCATATAGAGAACAATGTCCGCATATCAACCACTAATTTATCGAGCGCAAATGCAAGCAAGACAGCAACCGCAAGACGAGCTCGCTCGGACTATTTCTATATCCGTCCATTGAGAATGAAAGATAAGCGAGAGGACGAAAAACCGAAGGCTAGATCCACCAGATTCTGGACGACGGCGACGCCGCAAATGGAGCATTGGAGCGAGAAAAGAGAAGACCAGTAGAGAGTGGTCCGCAATACCCATAAGGAATAAGAAACGCCAATAACCAGGCAGGATGGTACACGCGGATCGCGGCAGTTGCTCAAAGGTCAAGATTGAAAACGGCCTGGCTCCTGTGTTGGCAGAACGACACATCACCGGATTGGTCACGGTCGGGAGCAAATCATCGCGTAGCCTTCGCATTGCATATTAAAGAAGAAAGAGCCTTGCTGCCGACCTCGATGCGGCGTGTACACAAAGAAAGGACGTAGTCAGAAGCGCACGTGAGAACGGATCATCCGACGGATCGGTACTTTGACTTACCGAAGTGATAAAGAGCCATTGCTTTGTCTTTAAAGATCAATGACAGGAAATCGCATAATTTAACCGCATTAGCCGTTAGGAGATCGAGTACTGTCGCCATCAAAGTCAATGTCCAGTTTGGCGCACACGGAAGACTCGTCCAGGCCCTGGACCAGCAAGGAGCTCACTGCCTTGCCAATCAAAAATAGCTGGCGTGAACTTTGGATTCGGGTTGTTCTCTGCGCAGCACGCAGAACATAGTAACGTCCGTCCATCCGTCGACTGAAGGTGCATTCCGAGAGTTTCGCTGGGCGAGGGAAGAGGGCTTGGCGTTCGTTGGCGTGCTTGCATCAGCGGGTATTGAATCGTATTATATTTTCGACGCTATCACCATTTCGGATTAGCGTTGTTGCGCACTACCGCGCCCAGACGTCGCACCTTCGTCAGGGAGTCTCCAGACGTACTCACGGGACGCTACGTTTTTCGCATATATCTTAGTTTGCTAATTAACCTGCTTCACTACCAGAGAGTTGCCATGAGAGCATGCCAGAGTCGGCATTCATCAAGTGCCAAACTGTAATGGCCGGCCGTGTGATGTTGAAGTCGTCCCAGCTCAGCTACCGACCATAGACATACCCTAACCGCCATTGCTCCGCCATCGTCGCCAGTACTCGCTTTCTTCTATGAATTTGCTAGCTAGCATAATCGCAGTCCTGGCTACTCGACCTATGCGCCTCTTCTACACCCATTCTGATAATTTCCTTAGCTAGAGCTCGCCAAAAAACCCCCTCATCATGCGTCTTTTGCAGCTCGAAGCTGAAGGCGAATTCAGTCTAGTCGAAATTGTCGGCAAGAACATTCCGCCCTATGCCATTCTTTCCCATACCTGGGGACCGGATGACGAAGAGGTTACCTTCAAAGATATAGTCGACGGTGTGGGCAAGAGCAAAGCCGGCTATGGCAAAATCCGCTTCTGCAGAAAGCAAGCTGCCAATGACGGTCTACGATACATTTGGGTTGACACCTGCTGCATCGACAAATCCAGCAGTGCGGAGCTTTCAGAAGCCATTAACTCCATGTTCCGCTGGTATCACGAAGCGGCCAAATGCTACGTTTACCTATCCGATGTTTCCGCGAATGGCTTCGATGGGAATATCCTGTCATTTCAGAAGAGCAGATGGTTTACTCGGGGCTGGACGCTACAAGAGCTTATCGCTCCGACGTCTGTCGAATTCTTTTCCTCAGAGGGCGAGCGACTTGGGGATAAGAATGCATTTGTGCAGGAAATTGCCGCGATAACAAGCATTTCTATTCTGGCTCTTCAAGGACGCCCTTTGTATCAGTTCAGCGTTAGGGAGCGGATGTCATGGGCAGAAAGACGCGAAACGAAACGCGAAGAGGATGCGGCATATTCTTTGCTGGGTATTTTCGACATCCATATGCCTCTTCTGTACGGGGAGGGACGGAACAAGGCCTTGATCCGGCTTCAGAAAGAGATAGCGGAGTCTTTACCGGACAAATGGTCCACCCAATCCCTGGTTCCGTCGAACGAGGCAGCAGATGCTGTGGGGGAGCTCCATAGATACCGAATTCCGTTCAACGACATAGGAGCCGTCGTACACGAGCATAAGGTAGTCGACGCCGAGCAAAGGATTTTGGATAGCCTCCGGTTTCCCCAAATTGAAGAACGCAAACACCAAATTCACGAAGTGCACAAGGGGACTTGTCAGTGGATTTTGCAGTCCGTGCCTAACCAAAGCCAGCAATGGGATAGCCTGATGGCGTGGCTATCTTCTTCCAAGGAGTCAAGGAGAATCTATTGGATTTACGGCAAGCCAGGGTCTGGAAAGTCGACGGTGATGCGATTTCTCGATCAAAATATCGTCATTCCTGATCATATGCTCCCTTGGACGGAGAACAGAACGGTGCTAACTGCACAGTACTTCTTTTGGAACCCCGGACACAAGTTGCAAAAATCAGTCGCTGGTCTTCTCCGAACTCTATTGGTGCAGCTACTCGAAAAAAGTCCTCATTTGATTCCACAAGTAGTCCCCCAGAGGAAGTGGACCGCTGCACGAACATCTGGAAATCACCCAATTGAGTGGACGAATTCAGACTTACAGCACGTCCTGCATGGATTCATCTCGTCTGTTCGGATATATGCCAAAGTGTTCTTGCTTCTCGATGGACTTGACGAGCTCGACGGTTCCGATGACGCGCGCGAAGAGTTAATGAGCCTTCTCATCAATACAGCCAGTCTAGAAAACGTCAAAATATGCCTGTCCAGCAGGCCTTGGAATATTTTTCGAGATGCATTTGGAGAGTTCCCGCAACTAAGCCTTGAAGATCTCACACAGGGAGATATCAAAGAGTACGTGGAGGCACAGCTTCGCAATCACGTACGATTTCAATACTTACTTCGGCACGACCGGGTGAATGCAGAGAGTCTCATTTCGGAGATTACCCGCAAGGCTGCAGGAGTCTTCTTGTGGGTTCGCCTTGTGGTGCGAGAGCTACAAAAGGGCCTTAGAGACGGAGATGGGATATGTGTGCTGCGGAAGACATTGGAGGAGATTCCCGGCGACTTGAACGACTATTTCAAACGTTTGATGGATTCCATCAGCCCTCATCACCGCCAAGAAGCATCTGCACTTTTACAAGTTGCGCTTTACGAAGAAGACGAGTTCGTAACGCGGCATCCCCTTCGTCTTATCGACCTGTCCTTCATCGATGAAGGGCGTCCAGACTTCGCCCTTACTGGCCAATACAGGCATAAAAATCTCAATCTCACAGACCCGGAAGCACTCCAATTTCGTCTCGATTCAGCTATACGACGACTGAACAGTCGTTGCATGGGCCTCCTCGAGTGTCGGTATCAGCCCAACTACCTATTCGGAGAAAATCATTCTCTGGAGGCTTCGCGACCAATGGAAGAACTCAGTGGCATTAGAAGCGGCCAAAGCTTTGAGCCGTCAATCTATCCTCAGATCTTCCGAGGCCCCATTCCGTTCTCAGCCTACAGACTGACCGTTGAATTTCTCCATCGATCGTGTCATGACTTTCTTTTAACGTCTGAGGCTCAAAGTCTGCTGCATCAATACACGCACGGTCCATACGACTCAAGGATGTTCCTTCTCTGTTCTAGGCTTTCTCAATTCGTGGCATTTGGGACAGCTAGAGCGGGTGAGCGATATGCTGTGGCCATTGCAAGCTACCTTCTAAGTTCGCTCTCACGGCCGACTTACAAATCCACACCCATTTGCGCGGTTGTCGCGGCCTCCATTCAACCAATACTGGAAAAATTTATCCGGAATTACGAGGATCCGGAATCTGCTTTGTACATTGATTCTTCAATCGTCAGCTGGTATGACGAGCAAAGCTCATTCGTTACCTTGGCAATTGACTTCGACCTGGTTTCTTATGTCAAGACACATCTAACTTCAGAATACGTTCGAGGGAAGCGTGGACGACCGATCCTGGATTACATACTTCGACCGAGGTTCGTATGGATGTTCACGGAGATAAAGATTGGCAACCAAAAACCAAATTTGGAATTACTAGATGTTGTTCTCCGCCTCGGTGCTGACCCGAACGAAATGTACGAATCTGTGACTCTCTGGGCTCTCTTCCTGTGCTTTTTGGCTGATATTTTTGCCGGACGTACAGACGACACATACTTCGAATACTCCGGAGCACTGGAAATGTTAATTCGCGCAGGAGCGGCTCCACTGCTTCCCAAGTCCTGGCTCTCTCACGAAACCAATTATGAGGACTACGTCTATGGCGATTTCGGAATTTATGTAAGCCCTGAGATACGCTTTTCCTTTCGCTGGCCGACTGTTGTTCCCGCGATGGAGTCCGATCCAGATTCAGGGTCTGAGCCTTGGTACGCAGTTGGCAATCTTTTAGAGCATTTTCGCCCGTGTTTAGGATCGGATGTTGATAAGCTGAGAACGCTTCTTGATACCAGGCCGTCAGGAATCTCGTGGCAATCAGGTGGCTGAAAAATTTTGGGCACATTGACCGGCCTGAACCCCCTGTGGCCGACTATCTGTCGTTCGTGGCTCCGAGGGATATCTTGCGGTTGCTTCTTCCCATCAGTGCCGTCCCGGAAGAGGGAAACGGATATTTTTGGGACACTGAATGCATATTCGTTCATCGGCTGACGGCCATGTATGATTATGCTGACGGCTGGATCGCATTTCTGCATCGTGCCCTCAGGTCTGGGGAGGTAGAAGGCAGGATGTCGCTACCAAACAGGATAGGACGCTGCGAGCGGACGCCGAGTGCTATAATGGTTGCGTAATTGGCTCATAGACAGCTCCTTGAACGGAAGGAGAAGTTGCAAGGGAACGCCGGGAGACGCTGGCGAGCATGGAGGATGTGGCACCAGCATGAAGCGACTAAGGGAAGTACGTAGAGGCGGAGAAGATCAATCGAGAGACGTTGATACTGAACGAGAAGGTGTTGGGAAAGGGGTGCCCACCAATGCTAACGAGCACGAAAATGCAGCACACGCACTGAGCAGCTAGGAGAAGTACGTCGAGGCCACTTCACCGATGCAAACAATACTCCCAGTTGTTAGACGGTCATCAGGGAGATGAGCAATAATGGCGTACCAACAGCGGATTCGCTAACTTATAGTCGGCTTATCGAGCAGCAATAGCAGTTATATCCCGGCGTCCAAGCTATGGTGGATCAAAATTGCTGATATTTCTCATTTGCCGTTGAAAATCGTGAGCGCGATCTTGGTCTTAGTGGAATCCATTACCACGGACATCGAAGTCGTGATCAAGAGTCAACACGTGAACAATACCCAGCCTTGCCCCATTGTTGAATAGCATTTAGCGTCGGATAGCCAAGGCAATTAGCCGTGATGGTTCTGTGGGTCGATTATGTCAGTAGACGGATCCGTCTTGGGAAGCATATAACAGGGGAAGAGCTCAGATATCCCCTATCTGAGAGACCGCCGCTAGAAGCGCAATTCCCACTATTGAAAAGCGTCAGCAAAGCAAGCGTAATCTTAGGATAGGATCATTACCTCCAGCAGCCGTGACTATGTAGCTCGCGATTGTCCATGCCGTCTGTTGGATACTGACAATATCGGCTGGACCGGCCCACGGATAGCTTCTCCATTGATACCAGAACCCAATGATCAAGGAAAATACTATCGACGCGAGACCCCAACTTATGACCTTCATTGGGCTCCACCTTAGCAAAATTTGTAGCGAGTACTTCCCCGCTGCCGGATTCATACTCCCCAAGTTGAACTCAGTCTGGATCCAATCAAGCCAACGATTACCGTAGTCCGGTTCGCCTGATTCATACTGATCGAACATGTTTACCAAAATCTGTTCAGTTTGATGGTCGATCTCGATGTTGACATGGTAGCCCTTCTCTGGAATGCACGCATACACGCCGAATCCTGCGACATGTTTTAAACTTAAGAATCTTCGGGGCAGTGGGCGAATTCTATTGCACGCCTTGCGAATACAGTGGAAGAGCGACTCGGGCGTAGTTACTTGCACCAGTGTCTCGCGAGGTTGCGTATGATTGTTTCCAATGACGCCGACAACAACATAAGGGACTTTGCCGACGATGTCCGGCCTGGCCAGATCTGATCGAATATGTTCGATATGGGGTTTCGCCGCACCTTCGTGAGTACGGTGAGAGTTTCCGCGTGGAAGGCAGTACTTCTTTCGAGCGCAGCGTTCTCGTTTCCCCCAGCGTCGTGGTGAGCTAAGTAGAAAGGCAGTCCCTCCCATGCGCACCTGGCGCGCGAAGTTACGTTTTGGAGGCTCAATATCTGG